>Ga0007795_10000235_pt1 | contig 15862 bp, 14 predicted proteins | sample CryBogmetaGMA1M_FD_60369 | JGI IMG/M metagenome (GOLD analysis project Ga0007795, IMG submission 60369) | Freshwater microbial communities from Crystal Bog, Wisconsin, USA - MA1M | ecosystem: Environmental > Aquatic > Freshwater > Lake | place: Crystal Bog, Wisconsin, USA | collected 2009-07-06
GTCGAAAAACGGGTCGGGGCGGGTCGCGTCGATCACCATGAGCGTCGGCCCGATCGACAGGAGCCGGGCAAGCTCGGGTATGCGCAGTCGGTCGACCATACGCCCTGGATGCCCGATGCCGCTGACCTCAATAATCAGCCGCTGAAAAGGGCCGGCCCGCAGCAGTCGGGTGAGCGTCACACCGAACACCACCTGCCCCGAGCAGCAGGCGCAGCCACCGGCAAGCATCGCCACGGTGACGCCCGGATCGCGATCGGCATCGGCCAGCCCGGCGATGCCGTTGACCATCAGGGCCCATCGTTCGGTATCGGGCCGCTCGCCCAGCCAGGCCTTGAGCAGCGTCGATTTGCCGGCCCCCGGCAGGCCGCAGATCAGCAGCACCTCGGTGGTGATCGTCGGGTCGATGGCCGGTTTGCCATCCGGGGCAGGGTGATCGGCCAGGACGCCGCCGCTTCAGTGAGGTCAGCGACGCCAGAACGCCGGCGTGAACAGGACGAAGACAATCACCATCTCGAGTCGCCCGGCGAGCATCGCGAAGGCAAAGACCCAGGTCTGGAAATCGTTGAGCGCCAGATAGCTCAGCGTCAGGCCCATGCCGCCAGGCCCCGGCGCGGTGTTGTTCAGGCAGGCCACGACGCCACTGAACGCCGAGGTGAAATCGACCCCGGTGGCAACCATCAGCAGCGTCAGGCCGACCAGTGTGACGCCGTAGAGCAGCATGAAGCCGAGCACCGCCAGTACCAGCGGCTGCGCGACCACCTGCCCGCCGAGCACCAGCGGCCGCACCGCCCGCGGATGGCTCATGCGCAGCAGTTCGCGCAGCGCCTGCTTGCACAGCACCAGCGAGCGGATCATCTTGATGCCGCCGCCGGTCGAGCCCGACGAGGACGCGATCGAGCACAGCAGCAGCAGCAGCAGCCCGGCAAACATCGGCCACTGCGACGTGCCCACGCTCGAAAAACCGGTGGTCGTGCCCATCGAGACGGTATTGAAGACCGCATGCCGGATCGACTGCGGCCATTGCTCGAAGACGCCGGTCAGGTGCAGATAGACCGTCAGCAGCACCGCAATGGCCAGGATCGAGACAATGACCCAGCGGGCCTCGGGGTCGCGCGCATAGGGCGCAAGTGAACGATGCCGAAACGCAAGGAAATGGGTGGTGAAATTGAGGCAGGCGATCAGCATGAAGACGATCAGCACCGCCTCGATGGCCGGCGAATCGAAGGCCGCGATATTGGCATCGTGGGTCGAGAAGCCGCCCAGCGACAGGGTCGAAAAGCCGTGGCAGATCGCCTCGTACCAGTTCATGCCGGCAATGCGCAGAGACACGATGCACAGCGCCGTGGCGCCGGCATAGACCAGCCAGAGATAGCTGGCGGTCTGGGTGATGCGAGGCGTGAGCTTGGTCTCCTTCATCGGGCCGGGCGTCTCGGCGCGAAACAGCTGCATGCCGCCCACACCGAGCAGCGGCAGGATGGCAACCGCCATCACGATCATGCCCATGCCGCCAATCCATTGCAGCAGATGGCGCCAGACATTGACCGACTGCGGCAGGGCGTCGAGCCCGACCAGCAGGGTGGCGCCGGTGGTGGTCAGCGCCGAGATCGTCTCGAAGAAGGCATCGGTGAACGACAGGCCGGGGATTTCGAGGCGCAGCGGCACGGTGGCGGCCGCCGCCAGGGTGATCCAGGTGATAACCACCAGCAGACTGCCATCACGGGCCTGCAGTTCGCGTTTGCCGCGCAGCGTCGGCGCCCACAACAGCAGCCCGGCGACGAAAGTGCCTGCCGCGGCGATCAGGAAGCTGTCGAGCGTGCCGTCATGCGAGACCGCCGACCAGCCGATGGGCAGCAGATAGGCCGCACCCAGCAACATCAGCATGGCGCCGAGGATATGGGCAATCGAAAGAAGCCGCCGCAATCGGGTTGATCTCCGCGCAAAACCGGGATTCTACCGGTCCGGCTCCACACCGGATGCGACAAGGGGCTGAGCAAACGCAGCCTGCGCTGCTTCAATGATCTTGCTGCGCAGCCAGACATGCGCGGCACGCGTGGTGTGGCGCTGGTGCCAGAGCAGCTCGACATGGACGATCGGCAGATCGAGCGGCAGCGCGCGCACCGCCAGTTGCGAGACGATGCCGGTCGAGGCAACGAAATGCCGGGGCACGACGGTGAGCAGGTCGGTTTGCGCGACCACCTGACCGGCGGTGAAGAACTGATTGAGGGTGAGCACCACCCGGCGGCTGCGCCCGAGTGCCGCCAGCGACTCGTCGACGAAACCGAAGGGGCGACCCGAAAAACTCACCAGCAGATGCCGTGCCGCGCAGAAGGCATCAAGGTCGAGGGGGGCTGAAGCAAGCGGATGACCGGCCCGCATCACGCAGACATACTCGCCGTCGTAGAGCCTGCGGTTGGCGAAGGGGTCGACCGAGCCTTCCTGCATCCGCGCCGCGCCGATCGCGGCGAGGGCCGCCGGAAAATAGCCGATCACCGCATCAAGCTCGGAGCCGGCCAGCAAATTTCGCGGGTCGCGGGTGAGCAGCGGCCGCACCCGCAACGACACACCGGGCGCCTGTGCCTCGAGCTCACGGACCAGCGGCGGGATCAGCAGCGCCGCCGTGGCATCGGCCATCGCCAGGACGAAGGTGTCGCGCGAGGCGCCCGGGTCGAACTCGGTGCCCGACTGCACCGCCGCACGCAGGCTCTCGAGCGCAGCACGCACCGCCGGCCACAGCTCGAGCGCCCGCGGTGTCGGCTGCACTCCATAACCCGACCGCACCAGCAGCTCGTCGTGCAGCGAGTCGCGCAGCCGGCGCAGCGCATTGCTGACCGCCGGCTGGGTCATCGCGAGATTGGTGGCCGCACGGGTCAGGTTGCGCTCGGCCATCACCTGATCGAAGACCCGCAAGAGGTTCAGATCAAGGGTGCGGAAGTTGGCGGGGGCAGACGGCGGCTTTTCAGGAACGAATGGAACTTCCATACAATCATTCTATTCGTGAATACATTGGATTACGAACATTCATTGGAAATTGATGCTGCATCGCCGCATCATAGGCTTATCGCCGCGGTATTTGCGGCCGATCAATGAAAGGAACAGATCATGGCAACGATTCGACTTGCACCTGGCGCAAACGTCCTGACCGGCAGCCACCACGGCGGGGCCGACCGCATCTCCGAGGGCGTCAGCCTTTTGGCGACGCTGCTGAAGTCGGCGGTCAATATGCTCGACACCTGGCATGAGGCTCGTATTGCAGCGCACAACGACGCAGTGACCGCCCAACTGGCCACCGCTGACCATCGTGTGCTGGCCGAGCTGCGGGCAGCCTACTGCTACAACGACCGCCTCAAGGATTCCGGCTCCGCGACGTAAAGCGAGCCACGCCGGGCGGACGCCTCACCGGCCGACGCCCGGCCCGATCACACCGTGGCCACCGGCGTCGCCGGTGAGCCGACCGCGCCAGGCAGGCGCAGGGGCGGCGCGGTCAGCAGGAAGCGGTTGCGGCCATTGGTCCGCAGCCAGGCGGCGAGCTCGGCCAGATACCAGAGCTCGCCCAGATGGACCCCCAGCTTGAACAGGCAGTGGTGATGTAAAGGCAGCGAGGGATACATGCCATCGCCTGCCGGCGGCACAGCGGGCGTCTGCTCGACCGCGTAGTTGTCGGAAATCAGCGCGACCATGCCGGAGTCAGTGACCCACTGCTGGATGCGTTCGTCATGGCCATCGAGCGTGGCGCAGCTGCCGTGCAAAGACTCGGCGGTCGGCTTGCCCTGTTGCTCCAGGATGACCTGATCGAAGCCGGTCCACAGGCAGACCATGTCGCCCGGCTCGACCACCACTTTCTGGCTGTCCATTGCGGCTTTGAGGTCATCCCATCCGATGACCTTGCGGCGACGACCGGCGACCGCATGCAGGTCGATCAGCACGCCACGCCCCTGGACGCAGGCCGCCGCCATGGTCTCGATGCCCATCTTGCGGGCCTGCACGCCCTCGTTGCAGCACCAGTCGACCGGACCGCTGCGGTAGGCCGGCGTGACCACGTCTTCACCGGCGCGAAAGCCGTTGTAATAGACCGGCTCGGGCACGCCGTCGCCATCGGCATCGAAGAGCGCCCCGACATGGGCGAAGCTGTCCCATTGGGTCGAATACTGCAGCGCCATCAGGACGGCGTCGTCGCTGATCATGTCGATCTGACGCGGGTCGAGCAGGCGCAGCAGGAAATTGAAGTTCGCCTGACCGTTGCCCCGTGCGGTGGCGAAGGTGCGCGGCGGATGGCGCCGCGGGTTCAGAACATTGCCGCCCGGCAGATCGAGGGGCAGCGACAGGCAAAACACCTTGCCGGCCTGGACTTCCCGCACCGCGGCCACGACCCGCTCGGGCGTCAGCAGATTGATCCGACCGAGTTCGTCGTCATCGCCGAAGTCGCCCCAATTGGAGCCCGGCGGGCGATGGGTCCAGCGTTTCATGGTTATTTCCCGTAAAGAAACTCGGGCAGCCACAGCGTCATGCCCGGGAAGATGTACATCAGCACCATGCACAGGATGACGATCAGCGTGTAAGGCATCGTCCCGGCCAAAAGCCAGGTGCTCTGGAAACGCAGCGAGCTGGTCTGGGCCTTGACGATGGCCGGGAACCCGAGCTCGCCGGTGGCAGCGGTGGTCGAGGCGGTCGCGATGAACGTTCGGCGGTTGCCGACGCTTGAACTCATCGGGTGTCTCCTGACTGGCGATTGATTTTTTTGTAAACCGCCGGCCAGTCTAGAAGAAACCGACCGCAACCTGAAACAGTTTTTCAACCTTGGGGATCATGCGCTTGTTGGCCACGAACACGATCACGTGATCCTCGGACTCGATCACGGTGTCGTGATGCGCCATCAGCACTTCGGATTTGCCGCCGGTGCGTGCCCGAACGATGGCACCGATGATGGTGCCCGGCGGCAGATCGAGCTGCTCGATGCGCCGTCCGACGACCTTGCTTGATTTGCTGTCGCCATGCGCGATCGCCTCGAGCGCCTCGGCCGCACCCCGGCGCAGCGAGTGCACCGCCGCGACGTCGCCGCGGCGCACATGGGTGAGCAGCTCGCCGATCGTCGCCTGCGCCGGCACGATCGCGATATCGATGCGCCCGCCCTCGACGACATCGGCATAGGCGCGCCGGTTGACCAGTGCCAGCACACGCCTGGCGCCCATCTTCTTGGCCAGCAGCGAGGCCATGATGTTGTCCTCGTCGGACGATGTCAGCGCGCAAAAGAGATCCATTTCGCCGACGCTTTCTTCCTCGAGCAGGTCCTCGTCGGTGGCATCGCCGTGGAGCACCAGCGTCCCACTGGGCAGCTGGGAGGCAAGCAGCTCGCAGCGCTTGAGGTCGGGCTCGATGATGCGCACATCGAGCCGCCCGGACAGGCGCTTGGCAAGGCGCAGGCCAATGCGTCCGCCGCCGGCCAGCATGACCCGCCGAACGGGCTTGTCCATCTTGCGCAGCTCGGTCATGACGGTACGGATATGCTCGCTCGCGGCCACGATGAAGACCTCGTCGCCCGGCTCGATCATGGTGTCGCCGTCGGGCGCGATCGTGCTTTCGCCACGAAAGATCGCGACGATGCGCGAATCGACATTGGGGATGTGAGCCCGGATCTCGCGGATCGGGCGCTGCACAAGCTGCCCGCCGGCATAGGCCCGCATCGCGATCAGGCAGACCCGTCCGCCAGCGAACTCGAGCACCTGCAGGGCCTCGGGAAACTCCACCAGCTTGACAATCGATTCGGTGACGGTGTGCTCGGGAACAATCAGGTGATCGACCGAAAACGCACCTTCCCCGACCAGCTCGGGATGATCCTGAAAATCGGGCGAACGCACGCGGGCGATGCGCGTGGGCACATTGAAGACCTGCGCGGCCAGATGGCAGGCCACCAGGTTGGTTTCATCGCTGGGGGTGGTTGCGATCACCATGTCGGCATCTTCGGTGCCGGCTTCGCGCAGCACCGACGGCTGGGCGCCATTGCCGACCACGGTACGCAGATCGAGACGATCCTGGAGCTCGGCGAGCCGCGCCGCATCGGTATCAACAATCGTGATGTCGTTCTGTTCGGACACCAGACTTTCGGCCACCGACGCGCCGACGCGACCTGCTCCGAGGATGACGATTCTCAAGGTCGCAACAGCCGAGTGCCGATCACTGAGATACCACGCCGCCCTTGCGGTAGGCACCCTTGGACAGGTCGATGCCGAGTTGCTTGAGCTTTCGGTAGAGGTGGGTGCGCTCGAGGCCGGTCTTTTCGGCGACCCGGGTCATCGAGCCATGCTCGCGCGCCAGATGATGCTCGAAATAGGCGCGCTCGAAGGCATCGCGGGCTTCGCGCAGCGGCAGATCGAGCGCCAGCGACCGGCTGGCGGCCGACACCACGCCGGCCGAGGCCAGCGGCACATTGACGAACTGCGCCGGCTGCTGGGCCTGTTGGGCGGCAGACAGGCCATTGCTGACCGGCAGCATCACGATGGCCGGCGAGGCGCCGATACCGGAAGACATCGGGGCGAAGATCGGCGAGGCCGGCTTGGGCAGGGCTGCCGGCGGGCGGTTTTTGGCCAGGCCCTGCTCGACCGCCTTGAGCAGCTTTTGCAGTGCGATCGGTTTTTCGAGGAAATCGAGTGCGCCGATCCGGGTGGCCTCGACCGCGGTATCGATGGTGGCATGGCCGGACATCATGATGACCGGCATGGTCAGCTTGCCGCCGCTGGCCCATTCCTTGAGGAGCGTGACGCCATCGGTATCGGGCATCCAGATGTCGAGGAGCACCAGGTCGACCGGATTGCGCTCCCGGACGTCACGCGCCTGCTGGGCGCTGTCGGCCAGCAGGACCGAGTGCCCTTCATCCCCGAGAATCTCGGACAGCAATTCACGAATGCCGATTTCGTCATCGACGACGAGTATCTCTGCCATGGCGTCCTAGGTGTCAGCCGGTCGGTCCAGCACGATGACTGGCAATCCGGCCTCATCAAGTGTTGTGTGCACACCGCAATTGTCGTCGTTTTTTACCAACTTAGTAAATAGCAGACTCACGCTGGCCCCGAGCGTCCTGCCTTGTTCGTCGCTCAGGTTGGCCGCTTCGATGCGAGCACCGTGCTCTTCGACGATCTTGCGAACGATTGCCAGACCGAGTCCGGTGCCCTTGGGCTTGGTGGTGACATAGGGCTCGAAGGCGCGCGACATCGTCCCCGACGGAAAGCCCGGACCATTGTCGCGCACGATCAGACGCACGCCCGGCGCCGATCCGCCCGGTCGCACCGCCTCGGTGATCACATCGACCCGCCGCTGCGGGCTGCGCTCGGTCGCCTCCAGGGCGTTCTTGATCAGATTGAGAATCAGACGGCGCAGCTGAGAGGCATCGCCCATGATCAGCGACACATTGGCGTCGAGATCGGCATGCAGCGGGCCACTGGCCTCGGGCGGGGCGTAGAGGGCCAGCACGTCCTGCACCAGCGCGTTGAGATCGAGCGGCGCCAGCTTTGCCGCCGGCAGCCGCGCGTAGTCGCTGAATTCGTCGACCATCATATTGAGCACGCCGACCTGATCGACGATGGTCTTCGAGCTGCGGGTCAGCATCTCGGCATCGGCCGGCGGCAGCTTGCCGACCAGCTTGAACTGCAGGCGCTCGGCGGCCAGCCGGATCGGGGTCAGCGGGTTCTTGATCTCGTGGGCCAGACGGCGCGCCACCTCGCTCCAGGCCACCGCTCGCTGCGCCGACACCACCTCGCTGACATCGTCGAAGACCATCAGCCAGCCGCGCTGCGGGCCGGGCAGCGGTGCGCCACGCACCAGCAGGGTCAGTGCCGGCGCGGCATCGGCGCCTTCGCGGGCATCGCGGCGAATCACCAGCTGGCGCTGCCAGGCGCGCTGCGGGCCGGTGTCGAGCTCGGCAAAGGCCTCGGTGATCGACACGCCGGCCTCGCCCAGCCGCGGCAGCTCGGTGATCGGCAATCCGATCATGGCAGCGGCATCGGACTCGAGGATGCGCTCGGCGCCGATGTTGGCGAGCGTGACATGGAGCCGATCGTCGAGCACGATCACACCGGCCGTCAGATTGCCCAGCACGCTGGCCAGCTGGGAGTTGGCGCGCTCGAGCTCCTGCTGGTTGCGCTCGACCAGGGCGCGCGCCTCTTCGAGCTGGCGGGTCATGAGGTTGAAGGACTGGGTCAGCATGCCCAGCTCGTCGCGCCCGCTGTAGTCCTTGACCGGCCGGAAGTCGCCCTCGGCAACCGCCCGCGTGCCGGCCGCCAGCATGGCCAGCGGGCCGGTCATCCAGCCGGCCAGCAAGAACGACGCGGCAATCGCCGAAAAGCCGGTCAGCATCAGGGTGACCGCCATGGTGATCCGAAAGATCCGCTTCAGGCCGGTGCGCGCCAGCGACAGTTCCTGATAGTCGCGCCAGCCCTGCTGCACCGCCTCAGCATTGCCGGCGAGCGTCGGCGGCACCGCCTGCAGCAGTTGCAGCAGGCGCGGCTCGCCACCGAACTGACCGGCGACCGTAATCGACTCGATCACCCGCAGCTTCAGACCACGCGACTCGCTGCTGGCGTCGGTGGGCTCGACCGCGGCATAACTGCGTGACGCGCGCGCCTGGCGCAGCGAGGCGGATGTCGGCAGGTCGGGCACCAGCTGCGCGAATCCGCCGCCGCTGGCCAGCACGATGCGCCCGTTGCCGGCAACGATCAGGGCTTCCTGCGCACCAGTCCGCTCACGCAGTCGATCGAGCATGGACGGCCACTGACCCGGTGGCTGCTCGGCGAGCTCCAGCGCCATCGAACGGGCCTTCGACTGCAGATCGGCCAGCAGCGCATCGAGCGAGGCGCGCCCGAGGGTCAGACCCGATTCGAGCGCGCGCTCCATCGGCACGTCGTACCAGGACTCGACCGAACGGCCCAGAAACTGCACCGCCACCACAAAGATCAGCAGCGACGGCAGCAGCGTCATCAGGGTAAAGGCCAGCGCCAGCCTGGCCATCAGCCGGGTGCCGAACACCCCTGCACGCCAGCGCTGCCACAGGCGTCGCGCGAGCTCGGCCGACAGCACGAACAGCGCGACGCCGATCGCGATGTTGAGGCCGAGAAGCAAACCGTAATGACGCTCGAGCAGGCGGTCGTTGCCGCTGGCCACCGCCAGCAGCGCCAGCAAGACGGCTGCCAGCACCAGCGACACCAGCAGTGACAGCCGCAAGGTGCGGGTCACGGAGCGCTCTTCGGGAGCTCCTGCTTGATATTGAACCGCTTCCATTCGGATTGAGGATTCCAGTCTCGGCTGGTGATGGCGGTGATCTGAAAAGGTTTGGGCAGCTGATCGGTATCGAGCCGCAGCCTCAGCCAGCCTTCGTAGCTGACACCCGGACGGACCCGCTCGCGCGGCATGACCCGCCAGCCCCGCAGATGCGACATCGCGTCAAGGGCCTCGGACAGGGTCGAAAAGCTGAGCGATACGCCATTGAGCAGCACCCGGTACTGCCGGGTGAGCGCGAAATAGGAGAGCCGGTGCGTCTGGGTCGCCACCGCCGCCCGATCATCCCACCAATACCAGCGCGGCCGGCGCATTTCGAACTCGACCAGGAAATAGAGTGGAACGCCCCGATTGACCGCATCTTCGAGCGCCGGACTGAGGGTGAGCGAGAAGTCGGACGACAACACCCACGCCTCACCGTCGGCAGAGGGCTCGAAGGCGACCTGCTCGACATCGATGGCGTCGGCGCTGTGAGCGGCAGGCAGCAAGGCCATCAGCGCCACATTCAACAGCGCCCTGATGGCAGTGCGTCGCTTCAAGGGCGCTTTGTCAGAAGGGCGAAAAAGTAAGCGTCATGCTCGCGCATGGGGTCCGAGCGGGGTAGCAGCTGTCCGACCGGTTCGGTGTGTCCATCGGGCCAGTTCCAGTCCAGAGGCAGATGCAAGGCATCCGATTGCGACTCGAGAAAGCGTTCGATGATCACCGCGCCCTCATCAGGAAATACCGAGCAGGTGACATAAAGCAATTTACCACCTGGCCTGAGCAAGGGCCAAAGCGCCTGCAGCATCCTCCGCTGCCCGGCGGCTAATGTGGCGATATCACCACGGCGGCGCAGCCAGCGGACATCCGGATGTCGCCGGACGATGCCGGAGGCGCTGCAGGGCGCATCGAGCAGGATGCGGTCAAAGGGGCGGCCATCCCACCAGGTGTCGGGGCGCAGCGCATCGGCGGCGCGCACCTCGACGCTTGCCGGGGCGACAGGCAGCCCGGCGCGGGCGAGATTGGCCTCGATGCGCCGGCAGCGGTTTGCATCGACATCGATCGCCAGCAGCTCGACCTGCGCCAGTTCAAGCAGGTGGCAGGACTTGCCGCCGGGTGCAGCACAGGCATCGAGCACCCGCTGGCCGTCGGCCAGATCGAGCAGCCGTGCCGCCATCTGCGCGCCGGCGTCCTGCACCGACACCTCGCCTTGCGCAAAACCCGGAATCGCCTCGACCGGCACTGCGCGCTCGAGCGCCAGCGCCTGCGGCCCGACCACGCGGGTGGCGATGCCGGCCTGCGCGAGCCTGGCCGCACAGGCGGCGAGATCGATGCGCTGCAGATTGACCCGCAGCACCAGCGGCGCGTGTCGATTGCCGGCCTGCGCAATCGCCTGCCAGTCGTCGGGGTAGTCTTCGGCGAGCCGATCGAGCCACCACTCGGGATGCTCGTAGCGCACCACTCGGTCATCGGCAATTTCGGCGAGCAGGCTGTCGCGCTCGCGCCCGAAGCGGCGCAGGGTGGCGTTCAGAAAGCTCGCCGCGCCCGCCGGCGAGCGCGACAGGGTGCGGGCGGCCGAGACCGCCTGATCGACGATGACCGCAGCCGGACGGATCGGATCGAGCAACTGGACCAGCGCCACCCATTGCAGGGCGGCGATCGACGGCAAAGGGTCACGGCCGTTCAAATGAGAAGTGAGCGCACGCAAACGACCAAGTGCGCGAACCGTTTGATAGGCCATGTCGCGCGCCGGCGCCCGCGACGAGGCCGGCAGCGACGCGGTGCGGGCATCGAGCGCGTCCGGCAGGCGATGGCCGGCCAGCAGATCGGCGACCGCCTGGGCCGCCGCCAGCATCTCGTGCGACAGCGGCGCTCGATCGGCAGGGTTCGAGGTCAGCGACGCGTTCCCGGTCGGGCTGCGGCCATCTGCATCAGCCGGTCGACACGCTCTTCGGTCGCCGGATGGGTCGAGAACAGGCCGCGCAGCCCGCCGCCCGACAGCGGATTCATGATCATCATCTGGGCGGTCTCGGGATGCCGTTCGGCGGTGGCAATCGGCATGCCCTGCGCAAAGCGATGGATCTTGTCGAGCGCCGAGGCAAGCGCCGCCGGGTCATCGGCGATCTCGGCCCCCAGGCGATCGGCTTCGAATTCGCGCGAACGCGAAATCGCCATCTGGATCAGCATGGCCGCAAAGGGCGCCAGCATCGCCACCGCCATGGCGGCGATCGGATTGCCCGGCCGGCCTTCCGAATCACGCCCGCCAAAGAACATCGCAAAGTTGGCGAGCGCCGAGATCGCACCGGCCATCGTCGCCGACACCGTCGAGATCAGGATGTCGCGGTGTTTGACATGGGCGAGCTCATGGGCCATCACGCCGCGCAATTCGGCCGCGCTGAGCGCGCGCAGGATGCCGGTGGTCGCGGCCACTGCAGCGTGCTGCGGATTGCGCCCGGTGGCAAAGGCGTTGGGCGCGTCCTCGTCAATCAGATAGACCCGCGGCATCGGCAGCTCGGCGCGCTGCGCAAGCTCCTGAACCATGCGATAGAACTGCGGCGCGCTCGCCTCGTCCACCTCGCGGGCGTTGTACATCTTGAGGACCATCCGGTCGGAGAACCAGTAGGCGAAAAAATTCGACAGCAGGGCGAACCCAAGCGCCAGCAGCATGCCCTGCTGCCCGCCGATGGCAGCGCCGACTGCGCCGAACAAGGCGGTGATGCCGGCCATCAGGACGGCGGTCTTGATCCAGTTGAACATTGATTCCTCCAGGTCGGCCGCTGCCGACGATCGACGATCAGTCCGTTGAATACCCCGATGAACCCGAGTTCGGCCGGGCAGGATACCCGCGGGGCGTGACATCCTCCAGATATCCGTGCAAACCGGCGGGAATCAACCGTGCGCCGGGGTCGATGCGGCAGCTGCCGGAGATTGCAGCCGGTCACCGGCGCGGATCGGAAAGCCGGCGACGAACTCTGTGGCGGGCAGACGCCGCCCGCCCGCCCGCTGCAGCTCGAGCAGATCGACCGCGCCCGGCTGATCGGGACTGCCGCAGGCCACCCTGAGCACGCCGTCGAAGATCCCGATCACCATGCCCGGTGCGACGCCGCCGGGCTGCGCATCGGCGGGCGCCGCGAGCTGCGGCGTCGGCTCGACCGCCCGGGCCCGCCAGAGTTTGAGCGACGTGCCGGGCAGGCGCGCCAGTTCGGCCACGCAGCCCGGCGCCGGATCGAAGGCACGCAGCTGATCGACAATCGCCTGCGCCGGCCGCGACCAGTCGATCAGGGCATCGGCCTTGACGATCTTGGCCGCGTGGGTGACACCGTCGGCCGGTTGCGGCGACATCGGCAGCCGATCGGCTTCAAGCAGACCGATGGCCTCGACGATCGCCTGCGCGCCAAGCACCGCCAGCCGGTCGTGGACACTGCCCGAGGTCTCGTCGCGACCGATCGGCAGCGGACAAACCAGCCGGATCGGTCCGGTATCGAGCCCGACGTCCATCTGCATGATCGTGATGCCGGTCTGCGCGTCGCCGGCCTGCACTGCCCGCTGGATGGGGGCCGCACCGCGCCAGCGCGGCAAGAGCGATGCATGGATGTTCAGGCAGCCCAGCGGCGGCACCGCCAGTACGTCGGACGGCAGCAGCAGGCCGTAAGCCGCGACAACCATCGCCTGGCAATCGATGTCATGCAGCCGCTGCGGCACCTCGGGGTCGCGCAAGGTGCGCGGCTGCCAGACCTCGATCCCATGGGCCAGCGCCCATTGCTTGACCGGACTGGCGAGCAGTTTTTGCCCGCGCTGCGCCGGCTTGTCGGGTCGGGTCAGCACCAGCGCGATCTCGTGACCGGCCTCATGCAGCGCCTGCAGGGCGAGCTGCGCAAACACCGGGGTGCCGGCAAAGATCAGCTTCATGAGGGCGTCAGTTGGGCCGGCGGCGGCGCGCCGGCGGCTTGATGGAAGTTACGGCGCAGGCGTCAGGCCGTCTGACGGTCGAGTTTGAGCATCTTGCTGCGGATGCGACTCTGCTTCAGTCGGGAGAGGTATTGCACGAAGACCTTGCCGAGCAGGTGATCCATTTCGTGCTGGATACAGACCGCGAGCAAGCCGTCCGCCGTCAGCGTGAACGACTTGCCATGCTCATCCAGCGCCCGGACGGTCACCCGCTCGGGGCGTTCGACCTCGTCGTAAATCCCCGGCACCGACAGACAGCCCTCTTCATGAACCGATCGCTCATCGCCGTGCGAAACAATCTCGGGGTTGATGAAGACCTGCAAGCGGTCTTTGGTCTCGGAGACGTCGATGACGATGACCCGCTCATGCACATTGACCTGCGTGGCTGCCAGACCGACGCCCGGCGCGTCGTACATGGTCTGCGCCATGTCGCTCACCAGTTTGCGGATGCGATCGTCGACATGCTCGACCCGCCTGGCAACGGTATGCAGGCGCTGATCGGGATAACGAAGGATGTCAAGGACGGCCATCGGATTAAGACGACCGTTCGATTCCGCGATGGGCGATCGAACGATCAATCAACGTAATATTGCGGTCAGCGATCCACGAATCAGAAACACAAACCTGAACTACGGCCAGGCAGCGTCGACATGATCAAAAAGTTTAGCATGGGGTTGATCGGATGCGCGGTCTGGCTTGCAGCCAGCATCGCCCACGGTGCGAGCGACCCGATCGAGCTTTCGCCAAACGCGCCCGACAAGCATGTCGTCGTCAAGGGCGACACCCTCTGGGATATATCCGCCCGGTTCTTGAAGTCGCCCTGGCTGTGGCCAGAGGTCTGGCAACTCAATCGCGAGCAGATCAGAAATCCCCAGCTGATTTATCCGGGTGACATCATCTATCTCGACCGATCGGGCGCGCAGCCCCGGCTCAGACTGGGCAAGCCCGTTGCGGGCACCGGCGCTGCGGCTGGGGCTGGCGAAACCACTGTCCGGCTCGAGCCGCTGGTGCGCTCCACGCCGCTGGGGGCCGATGCCATTCCGATGATCAATCTGGCTGCCGTGCAGGTCTTCCTCAATCGGCCGCTGATCGTCGATGAGCAGGGTCTGCGCAGTCATCCCCGCATCGTCGGTACCCAGGATGGCCGGGTGCATCTCGCCGCAGGCGACCTCGCCTATGTGAGGGGGCTGCCCGACGAGGAGATGACCGTGAACTCGGAGTGGTACATCTATCGACCGGCCAAGCCACTGCTCGATCCGGTATCCCGCAAACCGATCGCCTGGGAAACCATCTCGGTCGGGTCGGCCCAACTGATCCGCAAGGGCGATCCGGCCACTTTCCGCCTTCGCACCGCCAACGAGGAAGTCGGCGAAGGCGACCGCTTGATGCCCGCCGCGCCGGCCACGGTGCCCTCCTTCGTCCCCCGCGCCCCCGACGATCCGGTCTCGGGTCAGATCGTCTCGGTGTATCGCGGCATCGACCAGGTTGGCAAACTCAGCGTGGTAGCCCTGTCGATCGGCAAAGATCAGGGCCTTGCCATCGGCAATGTGCTGGCCGTCCTCAGCGCCGACCGGGTGGTGGTCGACAGGGAAACCAAAGAGAAAGTCGTCCTGCCCAACGAGAAGATCGGCGAACTGGTCATCTTCCGGGTCTTCGATCGCATCGCCTATGCACTGGTGGTGTCGGCATCGGAAGCGATCACGGTCGGCGCAACCGTCAAGAATCCCTGAGTCGCTGATCCGGCGGTGCGCCATGGCATCAGACCCGGACGCCGCCGACCTTGAGCTCTGGCTGCGGCTGGTTCTGACACCCGGCATCGGTCCGGTTCACGCTCGCCGCCTGCTTGAGCGATTCGGGTCGCCCCGGGCGATCTTCGAGTCGGACGCCACCGCGCTGTCGGCCTTTGCGGGTGAGCGCATGGCACGCCTGCTGCAATCCGACGATGGCGCGCGCGAGCGAAAGGCGGCGCAGACCCTCGAATGGGCCCGCGCCGACGCCCATCACCTGATCACCTTCGCCGATGCCGACTATCCCCGGCATCTGCGTCAGATCGACGATGCGCCGCCGCTGCTTCATGCCGTCGGCCGCCGCGACATCCTGAGTCGCCCGATGCTGGCGATGGTCGGCGCACGCAATGCCACCGCCGCTGGCGCCGCCAACGCCCAGGCCTTCGCCCGGGCCTTATCCGGGGCCGGCTGGACGATCACGAGCGGTCTGGCGCTGGGCATCGACGCGGCCGCCCACGACGGTGCGCTGCAGGGCGGTGCCGGCACGGTCGCGGTCGTGGGCACCGGCGTCGACATCGTCTATCCGGCGCGGCATCGTGCGCTGGCCGACCGAATCGCTGCCGATGGCCTGATCGTCTCCGAGCTGCCGCTCGGCACGCCGCCATCGGCCGGGCTCTTCCCGCGCCGCAATCGACTGATCGCCGGCCTGTCGCATGGCGTGGTGGTCGTCGAGGCGGCACTGCAAAGCGGCTCACTCATCACCGCGCGTCAGGCAGGCGAATTCGGCCGCGAGGTCTTCGCCATCCCGGGCTCCATCCACTCGCCGCTGTCACGGGGCTGCCACGCCCTGATCCGGCAAGGCGCCCTGCTGGTCGAGTCGGCGCGCGAGGTCATCGACGAGCTGCCCGCATTGACTGCCGCGCCTGTCGTCGACACCCCGTGCGCGC
>Ga0007795_10000236_pt1 | contig 15790 bp, 9 predicted proteins | sample CryBogmetaGMA1M_FD_60369 | JGI IMG/M metagenome (GOLD analysis project Ga0007795, IMG submission 60369) | Freshwater microbial communities from Crystal Bog, Wisconsin, USA - MA1M | ecosystem: Environmental > Aquatic > Freshwater > Lake | place: Crystal Bog, Wisconsin, USA | collected 2009-07-06
CAATGACCCCGACCGGCGCAATGCCCTGTCGAACCAGGCGCAATGGGACGAGGTGGCCCAGGCCTGCCTGCGGATCGGCCGCGACACCGAGGTCCGCTGTCTGATCATCACCGGCGCCGGCAGCGCGTTTTGCGCCGGCGGCAATGTGAAGGACATGCAGGACAAGACCGGCATCGCTGCCGGCTCGCCCGAGCAGATCCGCGACGGCTATCGCCACGGCATCCAGCAGATACCGCTTGCGCTCTATCAGCTCGACATCCCCACGATCGCCGCAGTCAACGGTCCGGCCATCGGTGCGGGTTGCGATCTGGCCTGCATGTGCGACATTCGCATCGCCTCCGATCGCGCACGATTTGCCGAGAGCTTCGTCAAGCTCGGTCTCATTCCGGGTGATGGCGGTGCCTGGCTGCTGCCGCGAGTCGTCGGCATGTCGAAGGCGGCCGAGATGACCTTCACCGGCGATGCGATCGATGCCACCGAGGCACTGGCCTGCGGTCTGGTCTCGAAGGTGGTCGCGCCCGATCGGCTGATGGATGAAGCCCGTGCGCTGGCCGCACGCATCGCCGCCAACCCGGCACCGGCGCTGCGCATGGCCAAGCGCCTGATGCGCGAGGGCCAGCATATGCGGCTCGATTCATTGCTCGAGATGTCGGCCGCCTTTCAGGCAATCGCCCATCACACGCCCGAGCATGATGTGGCGCTCGCGGCCTTCGTTGCCTCGATGAAGAAATAGATGCGGCCGTCTTCTGCCTCATCCTCGCTGCCGCCGGCCTCGCCGCGCCCGCGCGAGCGCTCCGACTTCGAGACGCTCGCCAGTCTCTTTCCCTATCTCTGGGAGTTTCGCTGGCGCGTGCTGGTGGCGATCACCTGTCTGGTGGCAGCCAAGGTCGCGGTGGTCGGTGTGCCGGTCGTGCTCAAGCAGATCGTCGACCTGCTGGTGCCGGCCGGCGGGCAGACGGGCGTCATGCTGGCGGTGCCGCTGGGCCTTTTGGCCGCCTATGGCCTGCTGCGTGTGGCCTCGACCTTCTTTACCGAGCTGCGCGAATTCGTCTTTGCCCGCGTCACGCAACGCGCGGTGCGCAATGTCGCGCTCAAGGTCTTCCGGCATCTGCACGGACTGTCGCTTCGCTTTCACCTCGACCGTCAGACCGGCGGGCTGACCCGCGACATCGAGCGCGGCACGCGCGGCATTGCCAGCCTGGTGTCCTACACGCTCTACAGCATCCTGCCGACGCTGGTCGAGATCACGCTGGTGATCGGCTATCTGGTGCTGCACTACGACGTCTGGTTTGCCGGCATCGCCGGCATTGCGCTGGTGCTCTACATCTTCTACACGATTGCGATTACTGAATGGCGCACCGAATTCCGGCGTTCAATGAACGAGCTCGACTCCAAGGCCAATGTGCGCGCGATCGATTCGCTGCTCAACTACGAGACGGTGAAGTACTTCGGCAACGAGGAGTTCGAAGCGCGCCGCTACGACGAGAGCATGCAGCGCTGGGAGCGCGCTGCGGTGCGCAGCCAGACCTCGCTGTCGGTGCTCAATGTCGGGCAGGCGCTGATCATTTCGGTGGCGGTCACGCTCATGGTCTGGCGCGCGACCACCGGCGTGGTCGAGGGCCGCATGTCGATCGGCGATCTGGTGCTGGTCAACGCCTTCATGATCCAGCTCTACATGCCGCTGAATTTTCTGGGCGTGCTCTACCGCGAGATCAAGCAGAGCCTGGCCGATATGGAGCGCCTCTTCAGCCTGCTCGATGCCAACCGCGAGGTCGATGACTCCCCTGGCGCGCAGCCCCTGAAGTTGACCGGTGCACCCGAAATCCGCTTCGACAAGGTGGCTTTCGCCTATGAGCCCAACCGTCAGATCCTGCACGAGCTGAGTTTTGTGGTGCCCGCCGGCACGACCACCGCGGTGGTGGGTTCAAGCGGCGCCGGCAAGTCCACCATCGGCCGGCTGCTTTTTCGGTTTTATGACGTGACCAGCGGCGCGATCACCATTGATGGTCACGACCTGCGCTCGGTCACCCAGTCGAGCCTGCGCCGATCGATCGGCATCGTGCCGCAGGACACCGTGCTCTTTAACGACAGCCTGCGCTACAACGTGGCTTATGGCGAGCCTGAGGCTGCCGCAGCCGATATTGAGGCCGCCGCCGAGTCGGCGCAGTTGAGTACCTTCATTGCCTCGCTGCCGCAGGGCTGGAACACGCCGGTGGGCGAGCGCGGCCTGAAGCTGTCGGGCGGCGAAAAGCAGCGCGTGGCGATCGCCCGCATGCTGCTCAAGAACCCGCCGGTGCTGCTGCTCGATGAAGCCACCTCGGCGCTTGATTCGCGCAATGAGGCGGCCATCCAGGACGCCCTGCGGGCGGTCGCGGCCCACCGCACGACGCTGGTGATTGCGCATCGGCTGTCGACCATCGTCGATGCCGATCAGATCATCGTGCTCGAGGCCGGTCGCATCGTCGAGCGGGGCCGGCATGACGATCTGCTCGCCCTGGGCGGGCGCTATGCCGGCATGTGGACGATGCAGGCGCGCGACGAGTCGCAGACCGATGCACCGGGCGAGCCGGAAGAAGGCAAGGGCGTGGCCGTGGCGGCGAGCTGAAGGCCCAAGGGCTGAGCAGTTTGCCAGGCCAATGCGCCAGGCCGGGCTCAGTGCTTCAGGCCAACACCCGCGCGATCTGCATCAGCTTGTCGCGCAGGGCTTCGATCCGGAAGGGCTTGCTGATGAAGTCGTTCATGCCGGCGTCGATGCAGCGCTCACGATCCGAGTCGAAGGCGTTGGCGGTCATCGCGATGATCCAGGGCTGATGCGCCAGATCGAGCTGGCGGATGGCCTGCGTCGATTCAATGCCGTCCAGGATCGGCATCTGCATGTCCATCAGGATGGCGTCGTAATGGGTGGTGCGCGCCCGCTCGATCGCCTCCTGGCCGTTCTCAGCCAGATCGGCCTGCAGGCCGAGCTTTTGCAGGAAGGCAAACGCAATCTTCTGATTCACCAGATTGTCCTCAGCGACCAGGATGCGCAAGGATGGCAGCGTGGTCGACGAGTCGAGATCGATTGCTGGTGCGGGTTTGGCGACGACCTGCGAGGCGGCCATGAAAATCTCGAAGCGAAAGCTCGAGCCCACCCCCCAGACGCTGTCGACCGAGATCTGCCCGCCCATCGCCTCACACAGTTTCGCGCAGATGGCCAGACCCAGACCGGTGCCGCCGAACTGTCGGGTGGTCGAGATATCGACCTGCGAGAAGGCCTTGAAGAGGCGATCGAGCCGGTCGGCCGGGATGCCGATACCGCTGTCGCTCACCACGCCGCTGATCATGAACCCGCCATCTGCCACCGCCTTCGAGCGGGCCTCAATCCGGATATGACCCTGGTGCGTGAACTTGATCGCATTGGAAATCAGGTTGGACAGAATCTGTCGCAGCCGGGTGCTATCGCCTCTCACCATGATCGGCAGGTCATCGGCCATCATCAGATCGAGGTGCAGTCCCTTGTCGGCAATCACCGGCCGGTAGAGCGCAACGATCTGGCTGAATTCGTTTCGCAGGTCGAAGTCGCGCAATTCGAGTTCGAGCTTGCCGGCCTCGATCTTCGAGAAATCGAGAATCTGATCGATCAGCTCGAGCAGCGCGTCGCCGCAGTTGCGGATGGTGGTGAGGTCGCGGCTTTGCGTCTCGTCGAGCACCGAGTGTTCGAGCAGTTGCACTGTCCCGAGGATGCCATTCATTGGCGTGCGAATTTCGTGGCTGATCATCGCCAGGAACTCGCCCTTGGTACGGTTGGCCTGATCGGCCGCATCACGCGCCGACCGGTAATTGCGCAGATTGTCGTCGCGCTCGTCGATCAGCCGGCGGATCAGCCCGGAGATGGCACTCAGGTCATTGGCATCTTCCTGGCCGGGTTGAAGGGTGACGCTGCCCGGGCCGGTGGGCATGCCGACCGCGCTGACGATCGCGTCGGACGCAGCGCTGGTTTCGCTTTGCATCTGCGCAGCGGTCTGCCGCAGCACGGCGAAGGCATTGGCCCGATTCTGGTTGGCCAGTTGCAGGTTCTCGGCCATCCGGTTGAAGCTGTCGACCAGCAGGCTCAATTCGCCGGACGATTTCACTGCCACGCGCGTGGCCTGTTGACCGGAGGCGAGTGTCGAGGCGGCATTGGCCAGCTCGATGATCGGCCGTGAAAAGTGCCGTGCAACAAAATAGGCCATCGCAAACACCGCGATCGCCGATACCAGCAGCACGATCAGAAAGAACGACAGCGCCGGTTCGAAATCCTTGAGCAGCAGCGAGACCGGCACACCGTAGGCAAGCCTGAGGAAAGGCGCACCCGGAATGACCGACAGGTCGCGAAAGGCCACCAGCCCGTCACTGCGGGCCCGAAAGATCACGTCGCCTGCGAAGGGCGTGTCGTCAAAATCCTTGGCGCTGAGCTCAAGCGAGGTGGCGTCGGGTCGCAGCAGGGTGTCGCCGTTGCGTGAGAACAGCCAGATCGGATGGGCCTCGAAGAGGGTCACCGATTTGAGTTTTTTGACGAATCCGTCGAGATCGACCCGGACCACCACCGCACCGCCGAAGGCGCCGTTGTCCAGATCGAGCGATGACAGCCCCGCCAGCAGCGACAGCCGCCCCCGCTCATCCAGGAAAGGCCCCTCGACCGTGATGGCGCGTGGCGGCATGAACCATTCCATGTTGCCGGCCGACAGCAGCGAGGGTTTGGTCTTGATCTGCGCAAAGAGCCGCTCGAAGTGGCTGCCGGTGGGCGTCTGATGCCAGACCACGGCGCCTTGCCCGCTGGTCACCACCCGGTCGGGCGGCGCGATCCGCTTCTTGTCCTCGACGATCGAAATCAGCCGGCCCTCGGCATCGGCGTAATAGATGCCCGAATAGTTGGCGTAGTCGGCCTGCAGCTTGAGAAAATTGGTCTCCAGCAGCTTGGCATTGACGGTGCGCTCATCAAAGGAGGACGACAGATAAAGCGACAGTGCCTCGGACGCCGTGATCTGCTTGAGCGAGCGCTGCAGGCCAAGCTCGAACTCCTGATCGAAGTTGGCCTCGATGATGGCGATCTGCTGCTCGATGTTCTGCTGGGTGCGCAGCCGTGCCGAGTCCTTGTTGAACTGGAAGGAAAAATAGATCAGCGGCCCGCCGATGAGCGCACCGACTGCCAGAAAGGCCAGCAGCAGACGCAGAAAGATCGGCGTTGTGCGCGTCATGCGACCCGCGCTCCGGCAATCCAGCGCGGCTTCATCGACGCAGTCAGGCTGATCGGCATCTGACGATTCACTTCTTGAGCGCGAGCGACTGATCAACGAATTCGTCGATCAGATACATCGAATCGTCGAGCTTGATGCCCAGCGACTTGGCACGCATCCGGTTGACCAGATAAGGGCCGCGCTCGGGTGTCCTGACCGCCATGCGGGCAGGCTTGAGCCCTTGCGCCAGAATGCTGTTGGCCATCTCGAAGGCGAGATAGCCCTGGTTGTAGCCCGAGTCATTCGCCGTCAGCAGCATGCCTTCATAGACAAACTGGTCTTCATGCGAGGCCTCCGGAATCCTGATGTTGTTGAGGTACCAGCGCCCGACTTCCATCATGTCGACATGGTTGCCATTGGCATCACGCAGCGTGTCGTGATTCAGCACGAAAAAGGCATCCACGCGTTTTGACAGCTCGAGTGCGCGAGCCTTGAATTCATCGAGTGAATTGGTCATCACCTTGTCGACCAGCTTCATCGGCAGATCGCCGCGCTGCGCGAGCTGCTCGATCATCTTCACATTGGGTCGAGCCGACTCGGAGTCGCAGGCCAGGATGGCAAAGGTCTTGGCGCTCGGCACCATGCGCTTGAGCAGATCGAGGCTTTCCTTGTGATAGCCGGTCTGCCAGACGCCGGTCACATTGCGCCCGGGCGCATCCATGCTGTCGACCAGTCCGTATTTGAGCGGCAGGCCGTTGATGCCCCAGAACACCACCGGGATGGGTGAGTCGAGCAGCTGGCCGCCGATGTATTTGGCGGCATTGTCATCACCGAGCAGGACGAGGTCAGGCTTGAAGGCCTGGATCTGCGCCAGGATGCGGGTGGTGGCATTGGCCATGTCGGCGCGACTGTCCTTGCGCTTGGTGTCCATCCATTCCTTGCGGATGACCGCCTTCGACGACTCAACCGAATCGGTCTGCACCAGCTTTTGTGCCTGCTGCTCGTTGTCGAGATAGCCGAACTTGAGCATCGCGGCATTGACGCCCTTCTGGGTCGACTGCGACCAGATATAGGTCTTGTGATAGCTGCTGACGATGAAGATGCGCTTGCGCGCCGCATCGCCCGCGGCCTGCGCGCCAGTGGCCGTCAAGACCGGCAGGCAGGCGACGCGCTTGAGCAGCCAGCGTCTCGATCGGTTCGGGTGCTTCATTGGTGAGCGCATGGTCAGGTAAGAGTGTGTGGCAATCGCTGCGTCGCTCAGACTTTCCGGCGGGCACGCCATTTGTCGAAAATCTCTTTCGACTGCCCTGCATAAAGGTCGAGCGCTGCTTCGGGCGTCAGGCGTCCTGAGGCGGCGTCAGCAAACATTTTCGGCAGCAGCCACGACTTCCAGATTTCGTCGATCGCGGCATTGGCATAGCCCGGATAGCCGACATTGACCGTCCACTTGTCGGCGTCATTGAAGATCGCGTATTTGCTCGAGGGCGTTGCCTTGGGGTCGCTGGCAATCAGCTGCTTGAGGTCGGGCACCAGTTGCGGAAAGGTCGGGAAGTTGTAAAAGCCGCTCGCCCTGAAGGCATCGCGCGAACTGCCGGTCAGATCGACCAGGAACTTCTTGGCGCCGTCGATGTTCTTCGAGAACTTCCAGATGACATAGGCATTCATCAGATGCATCACGCCGATCTGTCCGGCAGGGCCCAAGGCCGGGCGCCCGAGCAGGATCTTGTCGGCAATCGGAATTTTTTCGCTCTCGCCGGTGCGGGTGATCGAGATCGCATTGAGGGTCAGCGAGCCTTTGCCGGCCAGCAGCAGGCGATTGTTCGACGAGGCATCCCACGAGAAGATCTCGTCGGTCATCGTGTCTTCGTAGAGGGCTTTGGCGAATTTCAGCGCCTCGAGCGAGCCCTTCGATTTGAGGCTGGGCTGCCCCGCTTCATTCTGTTCGGCGCCGCCAAACGAGAGCAGGATCGATCGCAGCGCCATGCTGCTGTCGAGTTCATTCGACATGCCGATGCCCACCGGAATGCCATGCTTGTCCTTGATCTTGCGCCCGCCGTTGCGGATGGCTTCCCAGGAGTCGGGCACCACGCCGATATCGGCCCACAGGTCGCTGCGGTAGTTCACCGGATCGGGGACGTAGCTGTCGGAAAACCCGAAGTACTTTTTTGTCACCGGGTTGTAGGTGCTCTTGAGTGCAATATCGAGCGGCTTGCCGAACTTCTTTTCGCACTCGACAAAGACATCGCGGTGATCGATGACATTGTCTTCATAAGACGCCGGCGGGCTCAGGAACATGCACAGATCGTGGCCCTTATTCTTGGCGATTTCGGCGGCGGCGCGGCTCTCGATGCTGGTCATGCCGACATTGGTGACGATGACTTCGGTGTTGTTCTTCTCGCCCCACTCCTTCACGAAGGTCTTGTTGAACCATTCATCGAAGGCCGGAACGAAGTGGTTCCATTGCATGATCTTGAGCGTGCGGCGCGCGGGCGGCGTTTGCGCATGAACCGGCCGAATCAGCGGGGTGGCTGCCTGGGTGATCCCGATAGCGCCGGCCTGACCGATGAACTGTCTGCGTGACATGTCATTTCCTGTGAGGTGTGGGTCTTCGATGACCGGGTGGGTGCCAGGCTGAGCGAAGCCCTCACCGACCCCTACCTTACGCGCATGTCTGATTGAGTCCGGCATCAAGACCAGCCTAAGCCTAGCCTGATGGGACGAGTGGCCGATACAGGCTAACGGATGCCTGCTTCTGTCTGTATCTGACCACGCTTTGTCTGCCTGACGCGGTGCGGTGTGTTGCCATTGGTCAGGCCGAAGATCCCGCTGATCCGGTCTGTGCCGACAGACTCGTGTGCACCTGCAATTCGAGCCGCTGGATGGCGGTCTGCTCGAAATGCTGCGCATCGGCCTCGCCGCCGAGCGCACGAGCAATGTCGGCACAGCGTTGCCAGGGCAGATAAAAGTCGGGTCGCTGCTCGATGATCTGCAGATAGCCGGTCAGGGCAGCCTCAAGCTGCCCGGCATTGTGCTGTCCGCTGGCGGCCAGAAACGCGGTCTCGCTGGGATCGGTCATGACGGTCAGTCCGGTGCCCGGCGCTTGCCCGGAGTCGGTAAGGATGCTGGTGGCGTGCGTCGGGTCGCGGCCGAAGCGCGCATGAAGCAGCGGAAGGTAGTGCCGAAGGCGTTCGAGCGCGCCGCGTTCATGGGTGCGTTCGGTGCGGACCCAGGCATGAGCCGCCGATCGGATCTGCTCGAGCAGCGCCGGGCTGTCGACGAGCGAATCGAGCGCTGCAATAAAACCTGGCTCGTCTGCAAACAGCAGGCCGGTCTGGCCGTGGCGCAGGCTGATCGGGTATTCGCCGGCATCGCTGGCCACACAGACCACGCCGCGCGAGGCCAGCTCAAGAAACTTGCCGTCCGAGCGCCCGGCACTGAAATCGGTGTCGCCGATGACCGCAAAACCGATGTCGATGCCATCGAGAAAGGCGAGATAGTCCTTGAAGCCGCCGCTGGGGCGATAGTCGACCCGGCAACCGGCTGCCTCGAAAACGCCGCGAATCAGCGGCGAGCTCATGATCCGGATCGCTGGCCCATCGTCGGGCGGACTGCCGCGATGGCGCCACCAGGCTTGCAGGTGCTGCGCAAGATGTCTGGCATCGTCGAGATGGCCGGCTGAGCCGCTCCATCCGAGCACCGCTTGATCGGGCGCGATGCGGCTGCGTTGGGGCAGGGCAGGGACCTCGGTGAGCTGGTTGGGAAAGACCGCGTGATGCGCATTGAGCGCGGCGTATTTGCGCAGCAGGCCGTGGCTCGAGCACTGCAGCAGATCGGCGTTGCTCGCCATGCCTTTGATCAGCGCCTGGATCGGTGGCTGTGCATAAAAGGCATGGGCCGGCAGGTTGGGCGGGAAGTCGGCGAAATCATCCGAAATTTCATAGGCTGTCGGCAGGCCAGCCTGCTTGCGAAGCGAGATCAGGCTGGCCACCAGCGGGTCGGCGACCATGGTCACCACCAGCAGATCGGCCTTCAGCGCCACCGCAACCGAATCGGGATGAGCGGTCTGGATGTCGATGACACGCAGGTGTGCGGCCAATGCCTGGCCGGGGAGCGTGACGCGATGGCTGTAGTCGCCGCTGTCGCGTCCCTGGGGGTGCGACAGGAAGACGACCGCCGGCCGCTCGTCAGCCAAGGTCTTCGTAGCGGTCGAGGACGTGATGCAAAAACTGTTTGCTGCGCTCGGACTGGGGGTTGCTGAAGAAGGCTTCGGGCGTGTTCTGTTCGACGATCTCGCCGCGGTCCATGAAGATGACGCGGTCGGCAACCGCCCTGGCAAACCCCATTTCGTGCGTCACGCAGATCATGGTCATGCCGTCGCGCGCCAGATCGAGCATGGTGTCGAGCACTTCCTTGACCATCTCGGGGTCGAGCGCCGAGGTCGGCTCATCGAACAGCATGATCGAGGGATTCATGCACAGCGCACGCGCAATGGCCACCCGCTGCTGCTGACCGCCGGACAACTGGCTCGGGTATTTCGGCGCCTGCTCGGCGATGCGCACCCGCTCAAGAAATGTCATCGCGGTGGCTTCGGCGTCGGCCTTGCTGCGCTTTTTCACCCAGATCGGCGCCAGCGTGCAGTTCTCGAGCACGGTCAGGTGCGGGAACAGATTGAACTGCTGGAACACCATGCCGACATCGGAACGAACGGCTTCGATATTGCGCAGGTCGTCGGTCAGCTCGGTGCCGTTGACCACGATGCGGCCCTGCTGATGCGGCTCGAGCCGGTTGATGCAGCGGATCAGCGTCGATTTGCCTGAACCCGACGGGCCGCAGACCACGATGCGCTCGCCGCGGGCCACAGAGAGATCGACATTGCGCAGCGCCTGGAACTGGCCGAACCATTTGCTCAGGCCGGTGATCTCGATGGCAGTGGCCGCAGTGCCGGCAGACAGGGGAGTGGTGGCGTTCATCGTTGGGTATTCCGGGCGAGGTCGCGTTCGAGCCACTGGCTGTACTGCGACATCGCAAAACAGAAAATCCAGTAGATCACGATGGAAAAGAGGAAGGCTTCGATGAAGTACTTTTTCCAGGAAAAATCGGTCTCGACCGACTTCTTCACCGCGTAAGCGAAGTCATAGATCGCGATGATGACCACCAGCGAGGTGTCCTTGAACAGCGAAATGAAGCTGTTGACGATCGGCGGAATCGAGATCTTGAGCGCCTGCGGCAGCACGATCTTGCGCATGATGGTCCAGTAGGACAGCCCCAGCGCCTGCGCCGCTTCGACCTGGCCCTTGGGCACCGCCTGCAGGCCGCCGCGCACCGCCTCGGCGAGATAGGCCGCCACGAACAGGATGATCGCCACCTGCGCGCGCAGCAGCTGGTCGATGCGCATGCGCTCGGGCAGAAAGAGCGCGAACATGACGCTGGCCATGAAGAGCACGGTGATCAGCGGCACACCGCGGATCACTTCGATGTAGACCACCGAAAACGAGCGGATGACCGGCAGGCTGCTGCGTCGGCCCAGGGCCAGCAGGATGCCCAGCGGAAAGGCAAAGCCGATGCCGAAGATCGACAGGATGAGTGTGACCGGCAGCCCGCCCCATTGCTCGGTGCGCACCGGCGACAGGCCCAGGCCGCCGCTCATCAGCCAGTAGGAGGTGACGATGCCCACCACCCAGATCACGGCGAGCGAGGGGCGCCAGAACCAGCGGATGCCCGAGATCACCAGCAGCGACACCAGGATGCCGATGACCAGCGCCGGTCGCCACTGCTGGTCGAAGGGATAGACCCCGAACATCATGAAGCGGAATTTTTCCCAGACCACCGCCCAGCAGGCGCCCTGGCCTCGCACCGCATCGCAGGCGGCCAGCGGCTGAGGGCCCCAGACCGCCTTGAAGATCAGCCAGTCGAGGGTCGGGGGCACGATCCAGGCAAGCACCGCCAGCGTCACGACCGTCAGCAGGCTGTTGGCCGGGGTTGAAAAAAGATTTTTTTTGAGCCAGGACAGCGGTCCGGCCGCGCTGGCCGGCGGCGCGTTCGACAGGGTGCTGGTGACCTCGAGGGTATCGGCCATGGCGTCAGCGCTCGATCAGCCGAACGCGGTTGTTGTACCAGTTCATCAGCGCCGAGATCGTCAGGCTGATCGACAGATAGACCGCCATCAGCAGGGCAATCGCCTCGATCGCCTGCCCGGTCTGGTTCATCGTGGTGTTGGACACCGCGACCAGTTCGGGATAACCGATGGCAACTGCCAGTGAGGAGTTTTTGGTCAGGTTGAGGTATTGGCTGGTCATCGGCGGGATGATGACTCGCAGGGCCTGCGGCAAGGTGACCAGTCGAAGCCGCTGCCCCGGGCTCAGTCCGAGCGCCATCGAGGCTTCGGTCTGACCGCGGTCGACCGCCATGATGCCGGCGCGAACGACTTCGGCGATAAAGGCGGCGGTGTAGGTCGACAGGCCGATGATCAGGGCGGTGAATTCGGGCGACAGCACCTTGCCGCCCAGGAAATCGAAGCCCTCGAGGACCGGCCGGTCGATGTCGGTCGGTGCCCCCATCAGCGCCCAGACCAGCAGGGGCAGGCCTGCGATCAGCGCGATCGATGGCCAGGCCACCGGCCACTGTCGGCCGGTACGCAGCTGGGTGCGACGCGCGAGCGCCTTCCACCCGAAGGCCAGCGCGATGCCGGCGAGCAGGCCCCATCCGACACCCGACCAGGCCGGGTGCTCGGCAGGCCAGGCATAGCGAAAGCCGCGCTGGCTGATGAAGAGCCAGTCGCCGACCGAGATGGCTTCGCGCACCGGGGGCAGCAGCTCGGTAAAAAGGCCGTACCAGACGAAGAGCTGCAGCAGCAGCGGCACATTGCGCATCACCTCGACATAGATCGAGGCGAGCTTGGCCAGCAGCCAGTTGGACGACAACCGCGCGATGCCGACCAGCGTGCCAAGCAGCGTCGCGATAATCACCCCGATAGCGGCGACCAGAAGGGTATTGCCAAGGCCGACCAGAAAAGCGCGGCCGTAGGAATCGGAGGCCTGGTAGTCGATCTGCTTTTCGGCGATCTCGAAGCCGGCTTCGCGGCTCAGATAATCGAACCCGGTCTGGATCTGACGGGTCTGCAGATTGTGCTGGGTATTGGAGAACAGATACCAGCCGATGCCGACGACAGCCGCCAGAAGCAGGGCCTGGTAGAGCAGGTTGCGAAAGCGTTCGCTGCGGAGCATGACCTGGAGGGAGGTGGTGCTGCGCTCCCGCGACGGCAGGCGCCGCGGGAGGATTGGATCAGAGGATCAGCAGATCAGGCGGATGAGCCGGAGGATCAGCGGACCGGCGGCGCGTACATCAGGCCGTCGTCTTTCCAGAGGGCATTCTGGTCGCGATCGAGGCCCAGGGGGCTGATGTTGCGGTTGTACATTTCGCCGTAGTTGCCAACCGCCTTGATGACGCGCACCAGCCAGTCGTTATCAAAGCCCATGCCCTTGCCGACGTCACCCGAGGTGCCGACCAGACGCATGATCGGCGGATCCTTGCTGTCGGTCTTGAGCTTGTCGACGTTGGCCGAGGTCACGCCATATTCTTCAGCTTCGATCAGACCGAAGAGCGTCCAGCGCACGGTATTGAAAAATTCCCAGTCGCCGCGACGGATCATCGGACCGAGCGGCTCTTTCGAGATCGCCTCGGGCAGGATGACGTAGTCGTCCTTGTTGGCGGCTTTCAGGCGAGTGGCGGCCAGGCCCGACTTGTCGGTGGTGTAGACGTCGCAACGACCGGCGAAGAAGGCCTGCTCCACCTGGTTCAGTTCGGCGATGACCACCGGCTTGAAGGTCATCTTCTTGACGCGGAAGTAGTCGGACAGGTTCAGCTCGGTGGTGGTGCCGGGCTGCACGCAGACGGTCGCGCCATTGAGCTGCGAGGCCTTGGTGATCTTGGACGACTTCTTCACCATGAAGCCCTGGCCGTCATAAAACAGCGTGCCGGCGAAAACCGAACCCATGGTCGCGTCGCGCGAGGACGTCCAGGTGGTGTTGCGCGCCAGCATGTCGACTTCACCCGATTGCAGGGCGGTGAAGCGGTTCTGGGCATTGGTCGGAACGAACTGGACCTTGTTGGGGTCGCCGAGGATGACGGCGGCCACCGCGCGGCAGAAGTCTGCGTCCAGGCCATTCCAGTGCCCGGTCGAGTCAGGCGCAGAAAAACCGAGCAGGCCGGTGTTCACGCCGCAGCGCAGGGCGCCTTTGGCTTTGATGGCGTCGATGGTCGTGCCGGCCGAAGCCGACAGCGGCAGCAATGCGGGCGCTGCCAGCAGGGCTGTCGCGGCGATACGCTGGAACCACGTCTTTTTCATGGTGATTGATCCGGAATAAGGGCTGTGAGAGGGGGCTGTGAGAAGACGCCGGTCAGCCGACGGTCGGTCGACAAACGGCGGTGCAGCTCGAAAGGGCCGAGTCTACTGTTATTTGCTCGGCGGTTACAAGCTGTTGCATCGGCTTGCCCCGGGTTGGGCGTGTGCGGGGCAGCGCCTTAGCCCCTGCGGCTGGTTCGAGCATAAATCCGGGGTTAATCCCGCTCTATTCGGACGATACCGCCAAGCCGACCGGTGCGACCCTGCTCGCAATCAGGAATCCCCGATCAGATGGGAAAGGGCGGACATGTCTGTTGCAAAAGAAGGTGGCAAGCCTGGCCTGTTCGGCTATCAGGGCCTGATGACGCCTGGCGTTCGCCTGATGCGAGTGCTGAAATTGCCAATGAAAGTCACGCTGGTCGTGCTGGCATTCATGGTGCCGCTCGGCCTGCTGGGGCAGTTCTACTGGTTTAACGCCGGCGCGCAGATCGATTTTGCTGCGCAGGAGCGCGACGGTGTCGCCTGGCTGCAGGCTTTGTCGCCGGCGATCACTGCGGCGCAGGAGCAGCGCGCTGTGGCGGTTCGCGGCCAGAGCGCAAACGCGACGTCGGCGTCGTCGCCTGCCGCCGATCTCGCCTCGGGCAATGCGCGGATCAAGCTGGCAGTCGATCGCCTGGCGGAAGTCGATCGCCAAGCGGGCAGTCTGCTGGCTGCTGAAAAGCCGCTCGCCGAGATCCGGCGCCTTCTTGCGGCCTTGCCCGAGTCGGGCGCATCGGTGCCGCCGGCCAGATTGCGGGCGGCTTACGACGAGCTGATTGCCGCGCTGCTTGCGGCCGGCTCGCATGTCGGTGACTCGTCGGGTCTGGTCCTCGACCCCGATCTCGATTCGTTCTATCTGATGCAGGCAGCGGTCATTGACGGGCCGGGCATTGTCGATGCCCTGTCGCGCCTGCGTCAGGCCGGAGCGGCTTTGCCGGCGAACGCCAGCGAGGCCATGGTTGCGCGAGCCTTGGCAGCCCCCGCCGAAATTGCGCGGCTCGGCATCGAACGCCAGCGTGCCGGCCTGGGCCGTGCCATCGCGAATACCCCCGATCTCGCGCAGCCGCTGGGCCTGGCCGCACGCCTGGCGCCGATTGCCTCGCAGATTGCTGCGGTGGATGCCCGGGTGCAGGGCAATGTCGCTGCGCCGCCTGCGACCCAATGGTGGAGCGATTCGAGCGCAGCACTCGAGTCTGCCATTGCCCTCAACGACGCCTGCCTGAGTTCGCTCGACACGCTGCTGAAATCTCGCGTCGAGAGGCTGCAGTCTGAACGCTATACCCGGCTGATCCTTGCGCTGCTTGCACTCTTGCCAGCGCTCTATCTGCTGTCTGCCATGTACTCGGTGCTCCAGGGTGGTCTGCGACTGCTCGGCGATCACATCGTCCGACTGGCCGATGGCGACTTCAGCGCGCGTCCGACCCCCTGGGGGCAGGATGAAGTGGCGATGGCGCTGAACCGCTTGCGCGAGTCGCTGCAGGCGATGAGTGATGCGATGCGGGCGGTGCACGACCGGGCGCAGGAAGTGTCGTACTCAGCCCGCGAAATTTCCAACGGCAATAGTGATCTGTCGTCGCGCACCGAGCGCAGCGTGGCGTCGCTTGATGCGCTGACGGTGAACATGCAGGCGGTGAGCGTGCAGGTGGCCGACAACGTCGATGCGCTCAGTCATGCCGACAGCGCGATGGGCGGTCTGGTCGGGTCGGTGCGCGAAAGCGAAGGCACGGTCAACGGTCTGGTCGATCGCATGACATCGCTGCATGCGCAGAGCCGGCAGATTACCGAGATCGTCGGTCTCATCGACGGCATCGCTTTTCAGACCAATATCCTGGCGCTCAATGCCTCGGTCGAGGCGGCGCGCGCAGGCGAGATGGGCCGCGGTTTTGCGGTGGTGGCGCAGGAGGTCAGGTCGCTTGCGCAGCGCAGCGCCGAGGCCGCTCAGCAGATCAAGGGCATCGTGGCACGCTCCACCTCCGATATCGAGCTTGGCTCCAAACTGGCCGTGCAGGCCGGCAAGCGGGTTGCCAACACCGTCGGGACAGCCAGCTCGGTGGCCGATGCGATGGGGCGGGTCCTGGCCGGTTCGCGCGAGCAACGCGATCGCGTGAGCGAAGTCAACGATGCGCTGACCCAGTTGTCGGCGGTCACGCAAAGCAATGCCGCACTGGTCGAGGAAGTCGCTGCCGCGACCGCGTCGCTCGATTCGAGCGGCCAT
>Ga0007795_10000238_pt1 | contig 15736 bp, 15 predicted proteins | sample CryBogmetaGMA1M_FD_60369 | JGI IMG/M metagenome (GOLD analysis project Ga0007795, IMG submission 60369) | Freshwater microbial communities from Crystal Bog, Wisconsin, USA - MA1M | ecosystem: Environmental > Aquatic > Freshwater > Lake | place: Crystal Bog, Wisconsin, USA | collected 2009-07-06
GGTTTTGATGCCCGCATCTTCAATCGAAAGTTGGCCAGCGGAATAGGGAGCGAACGCAGCCTCATTCACTTCGCGGATTGTCGGGGTCATGATGAAAAGCGTCATGAACAGCGCCAAGCCAACCAGCACCTGGTTCGGTGGCGTTTGCTGCGTGCCCATGGCCTGCCGCAGGATCGACAAGGTGATGATAATCCGGGTGAAGCTTGTGGTGACCAGCACCATCGACGGAAGAATCGTCAGGGCTGACATCAGGATTAGAGTCTGCAGCGAGAGCGACAGTGACTGCCCGCCCGCAGGAAGATTTTCGAGCTTTAACACCGGTAAATCGAACAATGAACCATTCGCTGCAAAGGCCGATGTGCTCAGAGCGCCTAATAAAACTATGCCGCCAAGTACGACCCAGACGGATGAGAGAGGGCTTTTCACTTGGACATTTCCTTAATCGTTTCCTTAAATGATTCTTGGGCCTTTGCCTTGCTGATGGTTTCGATGGCACCGACGCCGTTGCGTCCAACGCCGCACACGATGGATACCCCTTCGACATCCACCAAAACGAGCCGTGTTCCGTCCCCCAGATTGAGCATGCCGCGCAGCGTCATAGGCCCTTGCCCAAAACGGCCATTCAAACGGTCGCGGTAGCGACGCAGAAAGATCGCTGCTGTCGCTAAGACGGCGAGCAGGACAAGAACCGAAATGAGGGACGAGATATTGGACATTAAAGGCTCCGCAGCCTTTGTTCTGGAGAAATAATTTCGGTGAAGCGAATGCCTAAGCTTTCGCCAATCAGAACGATCTCGCCTTTGGCCAACAGTGTACCATTGACCAAAATGTCGAGGGGTTCACCGGCAAGCCGATCTAGTTCGACAACGGAGCCTTCGTTGAGCTTCAAAAGATCGCGGATGGTAATACGGGTACCGCCCACCTCAACCGTCAACTTAACTTCAATGTTTTCGAGGAGACGAATGTTTTGAGCAGAAGCCTGCCCCATTTCGCCGTGCTCAAGTGCGTGATCAATTGCCATTGGGGTGATCCATCCTTGCGGTGATGTTGGTCGTGTTATCGATGACGATCGATGGGTTTTCTAAGGCGCCAGTGCCGATACGGGCAGTACGCTTCAACTGAGGGAGATTCGTGTTCTGAAGAACAGGCGCAACAATACGGGGCGCGATTTCACGCGTGATGCTGAATACGGCATCGCGAAGCCGATTTGACCAGTTATCATCACGGTTATCGTTATTTTGCTGCATCTTGCCGCGGAGAAGTGCGGCTATTGATCGTAAGCGTTGAAACGGCTGATCCGCTTTTGTCTGATCGTATGTCGCAAAAGGTAACGGGACCGCCAAGGAGCGGTTGCTATCAATTAAGTCGAAACGAAACGCTCGGCAATCTTTGTCGGAACCAATGCCGGTTTCGGCGGCAAGCGTGCCGCTTCTAACCCCCTCTAAGAGGGTGGCAATGTCACGATCACTCAACTTAACCGAACTGACCATTGGATTTTTTACACACTCACAAACGCATTCACTCACTTCGTTACTGCATTACCATAGTCGTAAAGAAAACATTTTCGATGCCACCAAACCGTTCGCGTTCCATCAGAACTTTGTTGATTCCATCCTTGATTTGGTCCTGAACTTTCTTGCGATTATCGATTCCAGCGAGATCGGCCTCGGTTTGATTGCTTAGAATGAGCAGGACTTCAGAACGTATGGCGAGTTCATGTTTTTTCAGATTCTCGATGACGGTTGCGTCATATTGGGTTCCAACACCAAGACCAGCCTGAATGAACTTCCTTGAATTGCGTAAATTTGTCGTAAAATTAGCCGGAAATTCATAATAGGAGGTTACGAATTTTTCTTCCTCAGGAATTAGTTTCCCCTTGGTATCGGCCTTTTTTTCGCCCTCGGCAGGTTTCTTATCGCCCTCACCGTGGGGTTTTTCGCCTTCGGCAGACTTCTTTTCGCCTTCGCCCTTCTTTTCCGTGGCGGCCGCCACGTCGCTTACTTTTACCTTTTTCGGCTTGCCAGCGTTCTCCGCGTCCGCGGCCGCGGCCGCTGCGGCTGCAGCCGCCGTTTCTGTGGCGTCTTTCTTCTTCTCAATCACGATTGCCAGGGGATTTTCATCCGCTGGGCTCGCCAGTTTCATGAAAAGAATTGCGCTGCCGAAGCCGGTGCCAATAAGGGCTATACCAGCGACAACGAAGATGGCGATCTTGATGATCGGGCTCTTCTTTTTTTCGCCGCCTTCTTCAGTTTCCTTCGGAGCGGCTTTAGGGGCTGCTGCTGCCATGACATTGTTCCTGCTTAGATGGTGATATCGAGTGAGAAGCTATCGTCAGACGCCCTTAAGGTGGCCTTCGACGGATGGTTTTGGGGTTGATCTTTGGACGTTGGATCCCGCGTGGCGTCATCGGTCACGTCGAAGCCGTCAAGGGTGAACCCTTCTTGGCCGAGCGACGCCACCAGTGATTGCCGTTCACCCAGCAAAACAGTGCTGGCTTCGCGGTTGGTTGTTTTCATGCCGATGCGAACTTTTTGTCCGTCGAGCGCTAAATTGATGGTGACCTGACCAAGCGTGGCTGGATAGAGCGAAAACCGGATTTCATCGCGGCCATTGCGCAGCGCGGAAATGATTTGCTGTTCCATCGCCCGATCCCGTTGCGCTATAAAGCCAGCATTGTCAGCCCGCATGGCTGTTGATGCGGCGGAAGCGCTGTTTGACTGGATGACCGGTGCGGAGCCGTTTTGCTCGGATGATCTGAAATTGGTGGTATCGATGATGACACCACCCGCGTGATCCGCCTCGGCAAAGACCGCCATTGTCGAAGGGGTCGTCGATGGAGCGGTGACCGTCGATGCCGACGGGTCTTTCCTATTATCGGTATTTTCAGCGGCATTGATGCTGATCGATTCCACCGTAATCTCAGCTGGCAACTCTTTCATCGAAATCATCACCGCTGATGAGGTGGATTGATCGATCTGAGCGCCAGCATGATCTGTTAAAGGGGATGACCCGTCCATGCGACGGTCAAAACGGTCGGCTCCGCTTTGCGACGAAGGCTGAGGGGCGCCCCCGCTATGGCTCTGATTGGACGCTTGCTGTTTCTGATTATCTGCACCGATTGCGCCCTTGGCTTCCCAGGAAGCGGCCAACAGGGCGTCAGGTTCGACTGATGCATCTCGGCTAGGCGGGTTTACCCTTCCAGGAAGAGGGGAGGCTTTCGGGAGAAGGTTTGGTTGAGCCTCACCGTTTTGAAGGGCGGATGGGCGCGGTGTATTTACCGGTATGACGGGTGAAAGGTTAGGTAAGGAATCGCGAAGCGGCCGCTGCTGCCGTGCGACCTTTTTGCCCTCTTGATCCAGCAGAATCTCTTTGTTGTCGGTGACAGCTTCCTGCGCTGCATCAACCGTCTGCGCTGACGTCGGGGTCGGCTGAATGAATTCGTTCGGAAGCAGGATTCCTGTACCCAAAGTTGGATCGAGTGGCGTTACTGCGTTTTCGACAGGCGAAACCGTGCTTGATTTTTCACCGACGCGATGAGCGGTTGCATCCTTGTCGGGTTCTTTCGCGTCCGTCGTCACCGGCACCGCGTCTGCACCGCTGGGCGTAAGCGCTAACTCGGCTGCGGAAGGGGCTGGTTCAATCGTGCTGAGTAAAACGCTTTGCGATGGTTGGGTGTTTGGGTCGGTCACGGTCTCAGTCAGATTTTTTGTTGCATCCGGCGAGATCACTGCGGGTTGGGGAGCCTTAGAATCGACATTCACCGTTGAGGCGGCTTGAAGTGCTTCGGAGTCAGCGTGCGAGCTGGGTGATGCGATCAGTGATGCATTCGCCGACAGGTCTGGAACAGGAACCTCTGCAACCGGCAAAGCAGCATCCGGCAAGTCCGTAACCTGTAAATCTGCTGAAACCTCGGGTGTCTGGGCCAAGAGGTTTGGAACTGAGGTTGAAAGCGTCATAGCTGCCGCGTCGACGACAGGCTTGAGAGAGCCGGGAAGGACGGAAATCGTCCATGTCGTCTCTGGCTTCGGGATGAATGCTTTTGTCTCAAGTCCACGCTTGGCCGCGCTGTCCATGGCAACCAAAGCATCGACAGAAATAGAAACGAGATCCGTTTCCGAGGGCAGGGAGGCGCTGATGCTCTGATCCGTCGCCGTTTCTAGCAAAGGGGATAATACCGCTTTCACCGCCGGTGCCGATTGATCGGTAGTCGAAGGTTTAGATGGTTCAGCAGCAGGGGCAACTGCTCTTGGCGCTAATGCCATCAGATCAAAGACTAAGCCATTGGAGTCGGACGTAGGGGACCTATCCGTGGCGAAGGAATCACCATGGGCGCGGTTCGTCGCTGTGGTCTGAACAGCCCTCGACTCAATCAATAGATTATCCTTTTCCGTGTTGCATCTTTAAGTAGCATATCTGATCAAAAAAAGGATTTAGCAATATTTATGCCATTCAACCGTTCCGGCGCAGCGGTACCAAGGCTTGAAGTTTTTCGGCTCGCTCTTCTGCTTCGGCCCGCTTGAGTTGACCGGCCTCGGCTTTAAGCGAATCAACTTCATTCTTTTTAGCTGCTAACATCACGGCCATGCGACGCCGTTCGTTTTCAAGCAGCTCACGTCTGTTTTGGTCGATCTCCCGGCGGTCATTCAAATGGTTGTCGATAACGCGAATGCCGATGAGCTCATTCGCTGTGATCGCCGGCTCCCGGAGCTGGGCGTCATAGACAGCCTTTAGCGTGCCTACTTGTTCAATACGCTCATCCAACCGACGGATTTCGGTATTCAACCGCCCAACTTCGGCCAGCCATTTCTGTAATTCGACTTGGCGTTTCAGTGCCGCAAGGCGCGTAATACGAGCGGTTTTCATGGAATAATGGCCTGTAGCCGTGCATCACTTTCGACGAGACCGCTGCGCTCTGATGTCGATTGGCTGATGAAATTAACCAGAGCTGGATTGATTTCGAAAGCGTGATCAAGCTCCGGATCTTGGCCTGGTTGATAGCCACCGAGCATCATCAAATCGCGGTTTTGTTCAAACAGGCTGAGATAACGCCGAAATTTTCGCGCGCGCAGCAGATGCGCGGATGAAACACAATCCGACATGGTACGGCTGATGGAAGCTGATAGGTCAATGGCAGGGTAAATGCCTTGTTCGGCCTGTTTGCGCGACAGCACAATATGACCATCGAGAATAGCGCGTGCAGAATCAACGATCGGATCATTGGTAGTGTCATCGCCATCAGCAAGGACGGTATAAATGGCAGTGACTGCACCGCTCGTATCCCCATCAAGACCAGAGCGCTCGAGCAATTGGCCAATGAGCGAGACAACGGATGGTGGATACCCTTTGGTGGTCGGTTGCTCGCCCAATGCAAGCCCAAGCTCGCGCTGGGCATGGGCGACGCGGGTAAGCGAATCGATCATCAAAAGCACGCTTTTGCCTTGCGCGCGGAAATATTCAGCATAGGCGGTTGCGCGATGTACGCCACGAATACGAAGAACCGGCGATTGATCGGCTGGCACCGCGACGACAATCGTGTGGGCGAAGCTGGGGGATGCAGCAAGCTCCTCCACCATGCCCGCTACTTCGCGGCCACGCTCGCCAATAAGCCCCAAGATCACGACTTCGGCGGATGTGAACCGCGCCATGGCTGAGAGCAGCGATGATTTCCCGACGCCGCTACCCGCAATAATACCCACGCGTTGGCCACGTCCCACGGTCAGCAATGCGTTGATGGCACGCACGCCTGTATCGATAGGTTCACGCACGGGTTTTCGGCGGAGCGGATTGACGCGCTCCCCTTTCAGCGGCCAAATTTCACGTAAAATCGGGGCAGGTTGCAGATCGAGCGGTTTGCCCGCGCCATCTAAAACCCGTCCAAGCAAGGCCTCTCCAACGGGGACAACGTCGACACGCCGAACCGTTTCAACCCTAGCGCCAGCCACCAATGCGGCTTGACCGCCTGTTAGCACCAGAACGGTGTAATCATCAAGAAAGCCGATCACTTCGGCTTCCGCCCACTCGCCATCGCCACATTCAATGCGACATTCATTGCCGACGGCGGCAGGAAAGGCGCTTGCATGGACAATTTGTCCGTCAAACCGCTTGACGCGGCCAACGGCATTGACGGTCCTGACTCCTCTAAGAATGGAGAGCTCTTTATCGAGCTTGGCCGCCATGTCGATCATGGCAGTTCCTCTGACATGCCGAGCATTTCAGGAATATCTTCAACTTCGAGGTCGCGCGAGGTCAGGCGGAAGCCACCATTGGGTAAATGGGAGTCCTCAATGATTTTGATCGATTTGAACATTTCTTCGCCTTTAAGCGAAGGCATCAAGGACTGAGCGTCTTTTGAATTGATGGCGAGCGTAAATTCTAATCCAGCGCGTGTGAACATGTCGGCTGATTTGCGGATTCGGTCGATGAACATATCAGGGATGGTTGCAAACATATTGCCAGCCAGATCCTGCGCAATCCTGCGGACATGGCGCGCCATGATGGCAGTATTTTTCTCCAAGACTTCTTCGGTCGATGGAATCAGCTGTTCCTCGATCCGGCGTATAACGGCCAAGGCATCGGCAAGTTCTTGCCGCGCGGCCGCAATTCCTTGCTGATAGCCGATGGCACGACCATCCTCGCGCGCTTTTTCCATCTCCGCGATGATGTCAGCGCTGTTGAGGGGTGTCTCTTGAATCTGGGGCGGAGGAACGAATTGAGCCTGCCTTGCAGCTTCTTGTGCCGCCTGCTGGGCAGCGGCCTGAGCTGCTGCTGAAGCTGCTGCTTGTTCAGCAATCTCGGCTGCCTGCTGTGTGCTTTCATCGGCGATTTCGGATGGCGCTGACGAATTCGCGTCAGTGTGTTCGTCATCCGATTCGTCATTATGCGCTTCGGCGTCTGGCTCAATGACTTTAAACGACGTCTTTCCCCAAGCCACAAAATTGCTTTCTTGCGCCGGAGCGAAGCGGGTTTCCTCAGCAAAATCGCCGCCTAATTTGGCGAACATTGCCGCGTCTTTTGGACGAAGCTTGCGGGCCGGAATGTCAGACATAATCATCGCCTCGTCCGGCTAGAACCATTGTTCCCGCATCCGAGAGCTGACGGGCGGTCGCGATGATTTGGCGCTGGGCATCAAGCACTTCCGTTATCCGCATCGGACCCTTCGATTCGATTTCGTCCTTGATGGAAGCTGCGGCACGCGACGACATACACGCGAAAATCTTGTCGCGAAGCCGCTCATCGGCACCTTTCAGCGCGATAGCTAGCGTGTTCGGATCGACTGCACGCAGGAGGACGCCCATGCTCTTGTCGTCGACCGCGATGAGGTTTTCGAACATAAACATGTTTTCCTGAATGTCGGTCATCAGGTTCTTGTCAGCCTTTGCCAGCGAACGCATGATCCGCTGTTCGGCGGCCGTTTTGGTGAAGTTCATGATCTTCGCGGCCGTCTTGACGCCACCGATCTTGGAGGCGCGCAGCGACGTGTTGGCTTGGAATTGCATCTGCATGACGCGCTCAAGCTGGGCGATCGCTTCTGGCTGAACCGAATCCAGCGTTGCAATGCGCTTCAAAACTTCGTGTTGGAGTTCTTCCGGCAAGAGCACCAAAACGTCGGCTCCAACCGCTTAATCGAGATGGGCGATGATGATGCCGATAATCTGGGGATGTTCGCCGGTGATCATTTCAGCGATCGAACGGGCATCCATCCACTGCAAAATCTCGATGCTCTTTGTCGATGATGAGGGCGTAATGCGCGTCAAAATGCTGCCGGCCTTATCCTCGCCCAGTGCCTTGGTCAGCACGTTTCGGATATAGGCGTCGGCGCCAAGGCCGATGCTGGTTTGGGCTTTTACAATCGAAAGGAATTCGTCGAGCACCATATTGACTGTGCGCTGATCGACATCGGCTACCGAATACATCGCGGTACCAAGTTGTTGAACTTCCCGCGGAGAGAGGTTTTTCAGGATTTCGGAGGCTTCTTCCTCGCCGAGGAGCAGCATCACGATGGCGCATTTCTGGGTACCTGACAAAAGCTCAAAAGTGGCTTGTGTGTCGGATACGTTACTTATTTCTGCTGCTTCGGCCATTGTACTTTACTCTTGCTCAACTCAACTCAATTTAACTCAGCTGACGTCTTTTTGGATCAGCGACTTAAGGACAGCCGTCACACGGTCTGAGTCGTCGCCGACCAACATCCGGATGAGAGCGATCTTGTCGTCGTAGGTGTTAGCGGTGTCAAGAAGCTCAAGGCTGACGCTCTTCTTCGGACGTAGGCGGGCCTTGATGTCGTCAAGCGTTTCGCCTTCCCGGACTTCGACCGTCTCGCCGTCGCCGGTTATGGCGTCATTACCCGAGATTACGATATCCGACATGGTCATCAGGCGGGTCAGGAAGGGCTTGAGAGCGCCGAGGACGATGATGCCGAGAATGATAAGGACGGCGAATTCCTTAACTGCGTCCTCAACCCAAGGTGCATCGTACCAACCACGTTCCAGAGCGGGCTGCTCTTGGGCAAAGGCGCTTTGGATCAAGGTCACCTTGTCGCCACGCTCGGCACTGAAGCCTACAGCCTGCTGAATGAGTTCGGTGAGGTGGGTTCTCTCGGCATCTGAGATCGGCTTTTCGACAGGCTTGCCATCGGCATCGGGGGTCATCACCGAGCGCAGCACAACGGCGACCGAGAGTTGTTTAATGTCACCCATCGCAGCGCGGGTCGATTTGACGTCGCGGCTGACTTCAAAATTCTTGACTGACGAACTAGAGCGGTTTTTCGTCTGATCGGTTGATGACGCCTCGGTACCTTGCGTCGCTGAAACGGTTGGCGTGGGTGGCGGCTGGTTGGCGGTTGCACCGGGCACGCCACGGGCGCGGCCTTCTGCGCTTTCCTGCAGGGAGTCTTGCTGGCTGCGGATCGCTTGTTGCTGCGGGTCGAAAAGCTCGCGGGTTTGTTCGGTGCGCGTGAAATCCATATTGACGTTGATTTCACTGTTCACATTACCGGCACCCACGATCGGCAAGAGCAGATTCATGATGCGCTCACGCAGCTGCTTTTCGACGCGTGATTTATGGTCAAGCTGCTGGGCAGTTAGGCCGATTTCAGTATCCTGTTTTGGAGCCGAGAGCAGATTGCCATATTGATCGACGACCGTAACATTCTCGGCCGGCATAAAGGCAACGCTCGCGCTTACCAAATGAACGATGGATTGCACTTGGCCGGAACCAAGTGCACGGCCCGTTGCAAGCTTGATAACGATTGAGGCGGATGGAGGGACTTGTTCGCGGACAAAGGCCGAACGCTCTGGCAGAGCTAAATGGACGCGGGCCGTTTCAATATCCTTAATCTCCATGATCGAGCGCGCAAGCTCGGTTTCCTGAGCTTGCCGAAGCTTGGCTGATTCGACCGAGCGGCTGGTACCAAGCGGCATTTGGCCCAACAGGTCGTAGCCCGAGGTAGATGCCTTCGGCAGGCCGGCGGATGCCAGCAGCATTTTGGCCTTATAAAAATCGACGCGCGGAACGTTCATTTGCCCGGTAGTTGGGTCGAGCCGTGCCTTAACACCTTTGTCGGAAAGAGTCTGAAGGATGGTAGCTTTATCGCTCTCTTCCAATTGCGGAAACAGCACGACATAGGCCGGGTCTTTCAAAAGCACGATGGCCAAGAGGCCGACAGCGATCACAGCTGCGACCACGATCATTGGCGCAGCGCGCATTACGGCGGGCTGTCGCATGAAGCTGCGGATGGATGACAGCCCTTGATTGAGACGTGCCGACATTGGCACGGTTTGGGCAACTGTCACTACATTGGCATCGGTCATAGCTCTTTATCCCATTTATCGCTCAAGTGATGCCGTCCTCAGACGGGCATCGATGTAATATCTTTGTAGGCACTCAGTAATTTATTGCGGACTTGCAGTGTGGCTTCGAAGGCAAGGGACGCCTTTTCGCGGGCCAACATCACTTTGGTAACGTCAACCTCGTCACCGGATTCAAAGGCTTTCATTGCCGAGTCAGCATCATTTTGCGATTTGGCAACCTCTTCGACCGCTTTTCGCAATTGGCTGCCGAAATCGGAGTGGGAGCCGGAGTCGAAGGGCTTAAGCTTTGGTGTGGCGCGGGCTAGAATGTCGCTGGAAAGACCAACGGAACTGGATGGGATCATGGTTGCGATCTCCTCTTTCATGGCCAAGTGCTGAACGGCTTAAACCGCAACCGCGTGACGTTTCTGGCGGGGCTCGAAATCGATAAGACGCGCACCGGTTTCTGGCATCTCGATCATCAGATGCTCAGGCTCGATCACGGCACCGCCTGAAAGAACCAGCGCGCGCTGAAGCACATTTTCAAGCTCGCGGACATTGCCCGGCCAAGCATAGGCTTCGAGCTTTTCGATGGCTTCATCCGAGAGTTCCGGAATGTTTTGGAAGCCGCCTGTATGTTTCGAGAGCAACAAAATAGCGATCGGAAGAATGTCGCCAGGGCGCTCGGCAAGGGCCTGGGTCGCCAATGGAAAAACGTTGAGGCGATAATAGAGATCTTCGCGGAAGCGACCGGCCTTAACCTCTTCCATCATATAACGGTTCGAGGTTGCAATGACGCGAACGTCGATTGGCACAGCCTTTGAGCCGCCCAGTGGGGTGACTTCTTTTTCCTGCAACACACGAAGGAATTTGGCTTGAAGATGGGGTGCCATTTCGGACACTTCGTCGAGCAGCAGAGTGCCACCGTCTGCCGCGCGGAAAATACCTTTGTTTGGGGTATGAGCGCCGGTGAAAGCACCCTTCTCATAGCCGAACAGAAGGGCTTCAAGCATGGTGTCGGGAACCGCTGCGCAATTAACAGCGATGAAGGCCTCACGGCTGCGTTTTGATGCATTGTGGAGAAATTTCGAGATGACCTCTTTACCGGTGCCCGTTGGACCAACGAGCATAACGGTGACGTCGCTCATGGCCACACGGCGGGCGAGGCGGAGGAGGTTAAAGGTCTGGGGATCGCCAGCAGCAACATTCTGGTCAGCGTCCAAGAACCTGGCTGCTACTTCTGCGGCATAACGCCAGCCTGTCTTGGAAGGCGCCAAACGAAGCACCGAGCCGTTGAACTCGCCCTTCAGCGAGAACGTATCGCCGGGCTTATCGACGACCACAATCCGGTCGGCCTTAAGCTTGCGGCACCATCCCGCAAGGCCTGCTGCGTCGGTTGCAAGCGCTTTAGCCGCATCTTGCGACAGGAAAAGCCCCGTCCGCGTCCAACCATCGCTTTTAAGCGTGGCCAGCGACTTGAGGTCGACTGACACCGTCTCATAACCGCGCATATGCAAATGGGTCGTCCATGCTTCGGCGTCGGCCAGGTTGTCGTTGATGCAAAGAACCGTATTCATTGGTCACTCCTTCGGGGCTGTCCCGTTCGGAGACTATGAAAGCAACGATCTTGCCAAGTTTTTTCGCCAACCCCTAAAAGAGCGCTTCGAGCGACCAAGTCTAATAAATTAAGTTATTGTTAAAATTGATAAAAATAGGGTTAAAAATTTTTTAATTTTTCTATCAAATAATCGAAAAATGATTGAAATCAGTGTCAGAATTTATGCATGGCAACGAATTAGAAAGGGGTGATCCGTAAAAACACTTGTTAAAGTTTGAGGATTAGTCAAAAAGTCGACAGTGTAGTTGTGTGAGTGAGGGTAAGGCGTGTCTGGCCAGGATTTTTCTAGATTTCTGGATTTGCCGAGCCCGGGCATGCGGGTTGTGTCGGAGATGGTCGCAAAAATTGCGCCACTTGGCTCAACCGTCTTTATCCAAGGCCCATCCGGTAGCGGCAAAGAGATTGTCGCACGTTCTATTCATCTTCAATCAAAGCGCGCGACCGGGCCGTTCGTCCCGGTGAATTGCGGCGCTATTCCACGGGATTTGCTCGAGAGCGAGTTGTTTGGGTACGAAAAGGGCGCGTTTACGGGGGCTGCGCGTGAACGCGCCGGCCTGCTCGAACTCTCCGCAGGCGGCACACTGTTTCTCGACGAGATCGGCGATATGCCGCTTGAAATGCAGGTCAAGCTGCTTCGCATGATTGAAGAGCGTACCTTTACCCGTGTCGGCGGCTCAAAGCCGATGTCGGTGGATGTGCGTTTTGTCTGCGCGACCCATCGCGATCTTCGCCAATTGATCGACGAGCAGAAATTCCGCGAGGATTTGTTTTATCGGATCAATGTATTCCCGATCTTGTTGCCGCCCTTACGCGAGCGGCTTGAGGACATCCCGACCTTGGTCGGTTTCATCATCAAGCGTTTTGAGGCTCAGGGCTTTCCGAAAGCGCCGGCGCTTACCGATGGCGCGGTCAACGTTCTTAAGTCCTATGACTGGCCCGGCAATGTCCGCGAATTGCGCAATGTTCTTGAACGCGCTGGCGCCCTCTATGAGGGTCTCAAGATCGAAGCCGAGCTGATGTCGCAATTGCTCTATCCTGGCAAGCCCCGTGAGGTGGCCGAGGAGCAGGATGCGATTTGGGATGCACTGGCAGAATTTGTAGCCGATGAAGCCGTGATTGATGCGGCTGAAGCGGATAGCGACCGTAACGGTGGATTGGAATTCAGCGGCGATCGGAATGGTTATATCCGGGGGCTGCTGGCGTCAGAAGAGGGCTTTAATCTTAAGGACCATATCTCAGCGCTTGAGATTGATTTTATCCAGATCGCGCTAGCTGATTCGGATGGTTCGGTGTCCGCAGCCGCCCGACTGCTCGGTATTCAGCGGACAACGCTGATTGAAAAAATGCGTAAATTTGCCATTGGCAGGCCTGATTAAGCCTTACGCGACCTTGCCCGCGATCGACGACCAAGCTTCCGAAATCTCAGACATCGCCACACGAACAGCTTGAAGCCGCTCCGTCGGACGGTCCTTATTGACGGCCAAAAGCTGATGGCGTGCCCACTCGTAGAGATCGCCCAACGAGGTTGCAACCGTACCGCCGCGTTCGAAATCAAGGCTGGAGCTCAAGGAATAGACGATGGTCAAAGCCTTGCTGACGCCAGCGGAGCGCGCTGAGGTGTCGTCAACGGCGATGGCGAGAAGGGCGCGGTCGATCGAGCCAATCAATTCCGTGAAAAGGATTTCAACCAGACGATGGCGGCTTGCGCCTTCTACAAGGAAGTCCTGCTCGACCTGCTCGTAGGCTCTTAAAGCGTTCTGGTGCAACATGATGGTGTTCCTTTTCTGCTGTCAACTTGTAGAACGGCCATAGCGCAAAACATTTTAGCTTTATTTCGAAGTCATTTTTTTAGGCTCCCATTCGATGGTTGGGTATCGACTGGCACGAGACTTGCTGAGATTGGTCCGAAACAGATTTAACGGAGGATCTCATGCTCTCGGTAACAATGGCTGGTTTGAATGCCGCCCAGAAAACCATGGACGTCACATCGAACAATATGTCGAACGCCAATACGGTTGGCTTCAAGCGCTCGTTTGCGAGCTTCGGCGATGTGTTCTCGAACGATCCAGCAGCAAACCCGAAAACGTCCATCGGTAGCGGCGTACTTACAACCGCTATCACCCGCGACACAACGGCTGGCGCGCTTAAAACCACGGGACGCGTGACCGATATGGCCATTGATGGCCGTGGCTTCTTTGTGGTGCGCGATCCTGCAACTACAGGCGATACCTTCTCTTATACCCGTGCGGGCAATTTCGGCCTCGACTCGCAGGGCTTCATGATTGATCCGAGTGGAAACCAGGTGATTGGCTATAAAGCCGATGCATCCGGCAAATTTGATGCCAATGGCAAAGCGATTATGGCACCGGTGAACGAGAAAATCGCTCTTAAGATCAATCCTCAATTTGCTAATGGCGAAATTTTGCCAGACGGCACAATCGCTGGCCAAGAAACGCAGCTTGTTTCCATCCAGGGGCCGGCGGCAGCGACTGGGTCGATTGTGGTTGCTGGCGTTAATGTTCCGCTGCAAAGTGGTATGAAGACAGAGGAAATCGCCAATAAGGTAGCAAGCGATCTGATAAACGCTTTTCAGGTGTCTAACCCGGACCGAACCGTATCGGTTGTTGGCACTGGCGAAGCGGCGCAGGTGAAGATCGTGTTCGGTGCCAAAGAAGGTGACGTTAATGCGGTCACGGTTGATACGCCTTTGGCTGCTGGGGGATTATTTATGCCTAAATCCCCGTTCCAGCAGGTACATGAGGTTCAAACCATGGATTTCAGCGCGTCCCCAACAAACAACACGGGGGCATCGACGAATATTGTTCTGACCGAGGGCTCAACAACGATTACTATTCCTGTCGCGGACGGGGGAAATTATGCTCAGACGGTTCAGTCTTATTTGTCTAATTCTGCCAACGCTCCAACATTTGCTGGTCGTTCGGTTGCGGTTAATGCAACAAACCCAGATATGCTGTCCATTGAGTTTGGTAATGCCGAAGGTTTGATGGCACCGATTGGCATATTGGCAGCAGATGCATTGCTGCCTACGACATCGGTTGAAACGCAGGCTGGTAATTACGCGCCTAAGATTTCAGAATTTGGTCCGTTTAGTGCTGCTACTGCTGATGCAACGATTAATGTGGCGGGTGTTTCCGTCAACGTGGCAGCCGGTGAATCGGCGGCGACGATCACTAATCATGTCGTGACCGCCATGCAATCTGCCTTCCCGTCGCGCAATATTGTGGCCAATGGCGACAAGATATCGATGACGTATGCGTTGGCCGAGGGTGATGGGCCGCCGGTCATGCTGAAAGTTACCAACAAAAAGGCAGCAACCGGTACTTCGCTTGAAGCTGTTAAGGGAAGCCTTGATCCCGTATTGATGCAAGGCCTTTCAATTTCGCCGAAAGGTGAGGCGATGGCGACCTATTCGAACGGCGCAATCTACACGATGGGCTTCCTTGCCATCGCCAATTTCTCGAATGAGGGTGCGCTGAAAGATGTCGGTGGCAACCGTTTCGTGGAGACCGGCGATAGCGGTGGTCATACGATCACGCCAGCAGGCGCTCCGAAGGCGGGTAACATCATGTCTGGCGCGCTGGAACAGGCGAATGTCGATATCACCTCCGAGCTTATGGAAATGATCCGTGCCCAGCAGGTTTACAACGGCAATGCCCGTGTCCTGCAGACGACGGTCGATACCGTTACCAAGATCACCGATATGCGTTGATCTTGATTAGGGTTAGGCCTCGGCTTCTCCATTTTTTTCCTCCCCAACTCAAACGCGGTCGGTTTTCTGGCCGCGTTTTTTTATGCCAAGAGGGGATAGGATTGAGCGGCTGCTTTCCGCTCCAGATCCATAACTGCCGCATAGGCAGTACGGGGTAAGAGGGCGATATCCTTGAGCATCAAAACATCAAGACACGGCGCGCGAGGCGCTTGGTGGATGATCGCCATCAACGCATCGCGTAGCATAAGGACAAGGGCTTCGGGCGTTTGCTTGGCCGTGATGAAGGGCAGACCGGGGGTTTTAGCGGTTTCACCGATGATTCGGACGTTTGCCGTAACATCCGGCTCGATCCGTTCAAAATGGGCAAAACTGACGCCATCAATCGCTGCAAGCTGTGCCTCGCCCCGCGCTACCTTTGCGAGGCTTTGGCGGTGCGAGCCCGTTTCGATAACGGCCGAGAAAAACGGCGCTTTGCCGCCGTGATCAGCAATCGATGCACGAAGCAGGTTCATGCCGGTATTGCTGTCTCGCATATTGATCGCACAAATCGTGCCTTGTGTGTCGGCTAGGGTTTGTAGATCCGACCTGGCAGGCACGATC
>Ga0007795_10000239_pt1 | contig 15717 bp, 12 predicted proteins | sample CryBogmetaGMA1M_FD_60369 | JGI IMG/M metagenome (GOLD analysis project Ga0007795, IMG submission 60369) | Freshwater microbial communities from Crystal Bog, Wisconsin, USA - MA1M | ecosystem: Environmental > Aquatic > Freshwater > Lake | place: Crystal Bog, Wisconsin, USA | collected 2009-07-06
TTAATCACATTCTTAAGGCCGGCGCGGCATTGGTTAGCTAATAACTCACCGACGTTACGAACACGACGGCTACCCAAGTGATCGATGTCATCCACTGGACCATCTTTCTTGCGGAGTTCGCAAAGGAGTTTGGTCGCAGCAACGATATCCTCAGGAGTGATAATACGTGTATCGATGGAAGTCTTGAGATTTAACTTCTGATTAAGCTTATAACGACCCACGCGACCCAAATCATAACGAAGAGGATCTTGGAAGAGGCGTTGCATGTGCGCACGTGCGTTCTTCACGTTCACAGGTTCACCTGGGCGTAATTTACGGAAGATTTCTTTAAGGGCTTCTTCTTCGTTACGAACCGCGCTGATATCTTTACGGAGTGAGAGAATCACAGCACCGTCATCGAAGCTCGTGTCAAAGACGCTGAACTTCTGTTTGGGAAGTTGCTTATGGATTTCTTTGAGGGTTTCGCGAGAAAGTTTGTCGTATTGTTTGGCGATTACCTTGCTGGTGTTGGTATCAACATCCACGATGTGGTCAGCATAAACTAAATTAGCTAATTTCTCGGGCTCTAATTTAAGAGCGCTTTCAGCGGTGTATTCCTTGCTGGCGTAGAACAGACTTAAGATGTCCTTGTCGTCTTTGTAACCAAAGGCGCGGAGTAAAGTGGTCACTAAGAATTTACGGCGACGGCGACGGCGATCGAGGTAAACCCAGAGTAAGTCGTTTTGGTCGAATTGAACTTCGATCCAAGTTCCGCGGTCAGGAATAATACGGAAAGCATGTAATTGTTTTCCGCTGGTGTGTTGAGATTCTTCGAAACAGATACCAGGGCTGCGGTGTAATTGTGAAACCACTACACGCTCAGCACCATTAACAATAAAGGATCCACGTTCTGTAATCATAGGGATTTCGCCCATCATGATTTCTTCGTCTTTAAATGTGCTCTTTTCGGAGAGACGTAATTTAAGCATGACCGTGACGGCATAACTGATGCCTTCGCGGATACATTCTAATTCAGTAGTCTTAGGGAAAATTAAGCTATAACCTTGGTACTCGAGACTGAAATTTCCGTTGTTGCTGGAGATGGGGAAAGCCTCGTGGAAGACGGCATGCAAACCTAACTTGTCGAGCGCGCCAGAATTCTTATCAAGCTGGAGGAACTCTCGGTAAGAAGAGATCTGGTTCTCGATAAGATTTGGAGGTGGGATTACTTCAGTGAGTTTTCCGAAGTTATTACGTACTTGTGGCATGGCGGGTGTAGAGTGTCGGAGTGGCTGGTTATTTTAGCTTTTAAAAAATGGGTTGTCTGGTTTTGGGCGGCCCAGACTGCCGTTTTTAAAATGCGGGGAGAAAACTAAGGGACGAATCCCCTCCCCGCTCAAATTTGCTTAAGCGTACGCGATGATGAAATTATTTAACTTCAACTTCAGCGCCGGCGGCCTTGAGCTTAGTCTCAATGTCCTTGGCTTCGTCTTTGCTGACGCCTTCCTTAACAGGCTTAGGCGCACCGTCGACGAGGTCCTTGGCTTCCTTGAGTCCGAGACCAGTAATCGCACGTACTTCTTTAATTACGTTGATTGGGGTCGCACCCTTGGCTTTGAGGATTACGTCAAAGGTCGTCTTCTCTTCAGCAGCAGCGCCAGCAGCGGCACCACCAGCAGCGGCGGCGACAGCGACAGGAGCAGCAGCGGAAACGCCCCACTTTGTTTCGAGGTCTTTGACGAGAGCGGCTACTTCGAGAACGCTTTGTGCGCTCAACCACTCGATTACTTGATCTTTTGTGATGTTACTCATGTTGTTTGGTTCCTTGAATGGTTAGCGTCTGATGAAGGACATTTGAGAGCACTAGGCTCCTAACCGGGGTTCTTTGGATATGTATTTTGTATTTGGGTTTGGATTTCCCCCCGTTCGGATTAGTCCACATGGACCAACCTCCACGAGGAAAGGGATTAGGCAGGTGTTTCTTCTTTTTGGCGTTTTGCGTCGAGCAAACGAACAAAGGAAGAGGCAGGTGTTGAGAGAAGTGAGAGAAGTTGTGCACGAATACCGTCGAGCGAAGGCAACTTGGAGAGTGCTTCGACTTCGGCCTTGGTGAGAACTTTGGCGTCGAGGACGCCCGCTTTAACTTCAAGTTTTTGGAAATCCTTGAAGAAAGTTACGAGAACTTTAGCTACACCCGTTGGATTCTTTCCACCAGTGACTAAAGCAGTGTGACCTGACAAATAATTTGAGAGATCAGGAAGCTTAGCTTCTTTGGTTGCGATATTAAGAATGCTATTCTTAACGACGTGGTATTCAGCACCGTGAGCACGGAGTTGATCACGGACCGCAGTAGCGTCCTGGACGGTTACGCCCGTGAAGTTAGCAATGAGAAGATAGTTAGAACTAGCCAACTGTGTGGCCACTTCATCAACGAGGAATTTTTTTTCAGCGCGCATGTTAGTTTGCTTTTAGTTTTTTAGTTGAGGTGATTAGACCGTGGCTGCCGCGTAAGGCTTGAGGTCAATACTTACACCAGGACTCATGGAGGCACTGAGGGTAAGTGATTTAATGAAACGACCACCGGCAAAACCAGCGGGCTGAGATTTCACCAAGGCAGATAATGCTACCGCAGCATTTTCAGAAAGCTGCTGAGCGCTGAAAGATTTCTTACCGACAACGATGACGATGTTACCGGTCTTATCCATTTTGAATTCAACACGGCCGGCCTTAACTTCTTTAATTGTCTTAGGAAGATCGTCGGAAACTGTTCCTGATTTAGGATTAGGCATTAAACCTTTAGGACCAAGAACGCGGGCTACTTGGCGCACGTCTTTCATCGCTGAGGTGGTGGAGATCGCGACATCGAAGTCGAGGAAGCCACCGTTTACCTTCGCAATTAAATCGGCGAGACCAGCATAGTCTGCACCAGCATCAAGAGCTTCTTTAGCATTTTCGGTAAATGCTAAGACTTTGATTTTCTTACCTGAGCCATTAGGTAGAGAAACAGTACCACGAACCATTTGGTCGGACTGTTTAGGATCTACGCCAAGGAAGGCGGAAATTTCGACGGTCTCGTCGAATTTAGCACCGGGCATCTTTTTAATGATTTCGGTGGCTTGGTTAATATCGTACTTCGCATTTAAGTCGGCGACTTGTAATGCGGCGCGATAGCGTTTGCTGTTTTTGGTTTTCATAGCGACTTTGGGTCTCCTGCGTGATGCAGTAATTTTTTGGTTTGGATGATTGGGGGTGAAATTTAGCCAACAACTTCGATACCCATCGAGCGCGCCGTACCCGCGATCATGCGAGCTGCGTTTTCAGGGTTCGTTGCGTTTAAGTCTTTTTTCTTCAACTCAACGATTTCGAGAAGTTGCTTCTTGGTAACCTTACCGACTTTGTCGCGGTTAGGAACAGCAGCACCGCTCTCGATCTTCGCAGCCTTCTTCAGTAAAACTGAAGCGGGAGGAGATTTTAAGATGAAGGTGAAAGACTTATCTTGGAAAACGGAAATGATAACAGGGAGAATCAAACCTGCTTGGTCTTTCGTACGAGCGTTGAACTCTTTACAAAAGGCCATGATGTTCACGCCCTTAGCCCCGAGAGCGGGACCGACGGGAGGAGCTGGATTAGCGGCACCTGCAGGGAGCTGGAGCCTAATTTCGCCGACGACTTTCTTTGCCATAGTAGTGTGTGTTAAAGTTTAGGGTTTAAAAATTATTCGCGGTCATCGCGTTCAACTTGCCAAAACTCGAGCTCCACGGGAGCTGAGCGGCCAAAAATATCCACCGAGACCTGGAGGCGGCCACGATCGTTATCGATTGTGTCGATAGTTCCAGAAACGCTCTTGAAAGGTCCGTCAGTAATTTTGACACGTTCACCGATGTTGAAGCTGAGTTTAGGTACAACCTTATCAGCAGAATCAGCCATCTGTTGAATGATGGTGTTAATTTCTTCTGTACGAAGTGGCGTTGGATTCATGCCACCGATGAGACCAGTAACGCCATCGGTTTTTTTAATGAAGTTCCAAGGTCCTTCTAAGAGTGCGCCTTCTTGGTCAAACAAACGGGCACGTACAAAAAGATAAGAAGGATATAGCTTCATTTCGCTCTCACGCTTTTTGCCGTTACGGAAATCTTTTACCGTTTTCACAGGCATTAAGATTTCGGCGATGAAGTCGCCCATCTCTTCTTCCTTGATGTTACGATCAATGGTGCGCTTCACCTTACCCTCGTTATTCGAGAGTGTTTGGATGGTGTACCAGCGAAAATCTGCAGGAGAGTTAGTCATTTAATTTAGCGAACGATTTTGGTCGCGAATTGGACAAAGTTTGAGAGCGAAAAATCACAGAGGAAAACCACGGTACCCAAAAGAAAAACTGCAGCGATCACCACGAGTGTGGAGTCCACAAGTTCCTTCGCAGTGGGCCAAGTCGCTTTAACAAAAACCTCGTTGAGGGTTTCGTTCCAGAAGGTGCGAATGCGTCCGAGGAAGGCGAACATGGTGGTGATGAGTGTGTTTTTTTTAGGAGAGAGTGGCAGGACGGGAGGGAGTCGAACCCACAACCAACGGTTTTGGAGACCGCTACTCTGCCAATTGAGCTACCGTCCTATGTTTTGGTTAGAAGTGACAAATGCCGGGGACCTTTTTAGGGGACCTCGGCACCTTGTCGAAGCGTCTGGTTAGAGATTACTTGATGATATCAAGGATCTGACCTGCGCCAATGGTCTTGCCACCTTCACGAAGCGCGAAGCGTTGGCCTTTTTCCATAGCGATTGGTTTTTGTAATTCGATGGTGATTGTGACGTTGTCACCAGGCATTACCATTTCAACTCCCGCTGGGAGGATTACGGTACCGGTAACGTCACAAGTTCCAAAGAAGAACTGAGGACGATAGTTATTGGTAAAGGAAGTGTGGCGGCCACCTTCGTCTTGTTTAAGAACGTAGATTTGTGCCTTACCTTGTGTGTGAGGTTTGATGGAGCCAGTCTTCGCGAGAACTTGTCCGCGTTCGATTTGAGCTTTTTCAACACCACGAAGAAGGAGACCGACGTTATCGCCAGCTTGTCCTTGATCGAGTTCCTTACGGAACATTTCAACACCAGTAACGGTTGTCTTAAGAGTATCGCGGAGACCGACGATTTCGATTTCTTCGCCAACCTTAACAACACCACGTTCAATACGACCGGTAGCAACAGTACCACGACCAGTGATCGAGAATACGTCTTCAACGGACATCATGAAAGGTTTGTCGGTTTCGCGCTTAGGCTCAGGAATTTCTGCGTCGAGAGCGTCGAGGAGATTTTGGATCGCTTGTTCGCCTTCTGGTTTGCCTTCGAGAGCAGCAGTAGCTGAACCACGAACGATCTTAGCATTGTCGCCATCGTACTGGTATTTATTCAGTAAGTCGCGAACTTCCATTTCAACGAGGTCGATAAGATCAGGCTCGGAAAGATCTACTTTGTTTAACCAAACAACAATCTTAGGAACGCCCACCTGACGTGCGAGGAGGATGTGCTCCTTGGTTTGTGGCATCACACCGTCAGCAGCGGATACAACGAGAATCGCTCCATCCATTTGCGCAGCACCGGTGATCATGTTCTTAACGAAGTCAGCGTGGCCTGGGCAATCGACGTGTGCGTAGTGACGATTGTTAGATTCGTACTCAACGTGTGACGCAGCGATGGTCACAGTCTTGGTAGCGTCACGAACCGTACCACCCTTGGTGATTTCGGCATATGACTTGGTCTCAGCGAGACCTTTACGTGCCTGAACGGCAACGATAGCAGCAGTGGTTGTAGACTTACCATGGTCGATGTGACCGATAGTGCCGACATTCACGTGAGGCTTGGTGCGATTGAACTTCTCTTTTGCCATGATATTTTTTGTTGAGGAGGTGGTTTGATGTTGTTGTGGAAAGTGGTGGAGCCCCCGAACGGATTTGAACCGTCGACCTCGTCCTTACCAAGGACGCGCTCTGCCAACTGAGCTACAGGGGCGAACCGTCAACGCGTTTGGGACGTCAAGGGAAGGGTTTGAATGCCCATCGATTTGCCCATCGTCAAGCGGTTTTTTTGGCTTCTTTAAACCCAGGGTTTCAACCTCATGGACCGATCACTAAACGGTAAAAGCCGGGGGCCAAGAGATGACCCCAATCCATCGAATAACTCCACTCTTTTACCGCATTATCGACCTGAATATCCCCCGAAGATTGCAATAAACGGGCCTGGGACTGCATCCCCATCGAATCTAGGGCAATTAATAGCTCTATATTACGTGAAAGTGTTGATATTTTGTCATTTTTTATGGGATTTTTACCATATAAATCGATTTTTGAAGGCAGTTTACCACTTAAAATAGGCTTATTTGCCCCACTTAACGGATAAACTTCATACAAACCGCCCCTGGGGTCCATAGAATTTTGAGACAAATTGGCAGAACCGATGGATGCGAAGGGTTGAGTGTCCTTTAACGGTATAGCCTGATAGGGACTCAGAGCCTGCGGCTTTTCGGACTCCAGAGGTAAATCAAGTGGGCGGGTAGGATTAAAACGAAACTGAGGTCCGAAACCTGGTAAAGGTGCATCTTCGACTTGGAGCGATTCCGATGAAGACGCAATCCGGCGATCAGTCGTGGCCGGGGGTAAATAAATAATTGATGAATCCAGTAAGCTCTCGTTTTCCGCTAATGCGCTCCCCGCAGGTAAAAGTTGAACGGAGTGTGGTAAGGTTTGCGCCCGCGGATACACCTTCGCTTGTGGTTTAAAAACAATGAGTGAGATAAGAAATAAAACCCCAACCACGATCGTTGCGCGACGAGTGATAGGCGGCACTTGCCCGCCTGTTAATTCGCGAATGGAATGAAGTAAGCGCATTAATTACCTGGAGCGCGCTCCGACACGGTAATATTCACGAGAGAGTTCGCTCCGTTTCTGATTATCGACAATTGCATGACTTCGCCAGGTTTACGTCGAGCAATGATAATACGTAATTCATTCCAACTTTCAAACGACTTACCGTCGACCGCCGTAATAATATCTTCTTTATGCAACCCTGCACGAAACGCCGGTGAGCCTTCGGCGACTTCCGTAATTCGAACAGCACCATTGTTTAGCATCAACTTCTTCGCTACAGAAGTCTCAACGTCTTCTCCGAATAATCCCAAAAATCCGCGGGTGACTTTGCCTGTATTAGCTAAATCTAAAGCAACGCCAGAAATCAGGTTAGAAGGAATTGAAAAGCCGATGCCGATGTTTCCACCCTGCCCGCTGGCGGTTCGTATCATAGTATTCATGCCAATAATCCTGCCCTCAAAGTCAATCAGTGGGCCACCAGAATTACCCGCATTAATCGCGGCATCGGTTTGAATAAAGTCCTGGTAAGCCAAGCCAACCCCTGTATCCGATCTGCTCAGTCCAGACACAATTCCTGATGTGACAGTCATCCCCACACCTAAGGGATTTCCGATTGCGAAAACTACGTCACCTACGCGACATTTGTCGCTGTCGGCGAATCGTGCGAATGGAAGATTTTTTTCGTTAATTTTTAAAACAGCGATATCTGTTTTTTCGTCTACGCCTAAAACCTGCGCTTTAAATTCTCTCTTATCAGAAAGTGTTACATACGCCGCAGATGCAATGGACACTCCACCCGTACGTTCATCACTCATTAAAACTACGTGACGATTGGTGATGATATATCCATTAGAGTTTACAATGGTGCCCGAACCCAGACCTACGAATGCCTGCACTTCACCCGTCTGAGAATCTACCTTCAATTGTTTTAAATCTTCAGTAGTTAAGCGACCGCGCAAACGACGAATAGTTTCAGCAGGAATAGTCTTGGCGATTCGGATACTTACCACAGCTGGCGTTACTTGCGCCAACATCTCAGCATAACTTGCTCCAGGTCTAGAACGATTTAATTCGCGAGAATCGTTTTCAAAACTCACTCCAGCAAGAACCAATGAGGGCAATAGAATGATGACTGCGAACAGACGACTCATACGTCTATTTATAAGACTTCAGGGATTCAAAGCAAGCCGACCTCAACGGGCCATCGTAAATCCACCACCCGGCTGCGTGGGTTCGGCCTGATCGCTTTCCTTGTTGAAGCGCATCGAGAAAAGTTTTGTCACGCCACGTTCTTGCATTGTCGCCCCAAAGATAGTGTCAGCCGCCGAGACGGTACGTTTATTGTGCGTAATCACCAAGAACTGTGAGAATTTAGTGAAGTCTCTTAAAATATCGGTGAATCGACCTACGTTGGTATCGTCGAGTGGTGCGTCTAATTCGTCCAACACGCAAAGGGGCGAAGGCTTCACCATGTAGATACCAAAGAGTAAAGCGACAGCTGTCATCGTGCGCTGGCCACCCGAGAGTAGCGAAATACCTTTCAACTTAGTACCGGGAGGTTGAGCAATAATTTCAATTCCACTTTCAAGCGGATCTTCCGCTTGAACTAATTGTAAGTCGGCAAATCCACCGACGAATAAACGATCGAAAGTGAATTTAAAGTTTTTACGAATCTGCTCAAAGGTTTCGGTAAATAAACGTAACGAAGTTTCGTTGAGCTCGTTAATAGCTTGAGTGAGTTCTTCTTTCGCCTTCCACAAGTCATCACTTTGTTTAGTTAAGAAATCGTGACGATCGCGCAGAGAAGAATATTCCTCTACGGCGACTAAATTAATGGAGCCCATTCCGGCCATACGCTCACGTAGCTGAGAAATTTCACGAACCAAGGGTGGCCAATCAACAGTTTCGATATTTTTGAGGTCATCATCAGTAGGTTGACCACGTTGGACAGAAGTTTCCTTAACGGGCTTTTCTTCACCCTCTTCAGCCTCTTCTAAATCATCAAATCCTGCGGCACCTTCAGGTTCACCATCCGCCCACCATAATTCAATACGCCAATCGACTTTAGTCACATCGGCCTGGTGATCGGATAAAACTTTTTCCGAAATAAAATTACACTGAGAATTTTGCTCTGCGAGCGAAACTTCAAAGGACTTAAGTTGACTCTCGATTTGACGTAAACGTTCACGATCAACGGATAATACCCGATCTTCAGACTCTAAAATAGAATCCTTTTGGCTTAAGTCATCACGCAGGCCAGCTAACGCTGTCGTCGAAGTTTCGATTTCGCCAGCCAGACGCTGAGAATTTTCGCGAGCCGTTTGCGCTTGAGCTTTTAATTCGGCAATCGCGCGCTCACTATTCTGCCCTTCCGTGCGACGAGCAACCAAGCGTGCGGTGGCTTCAATTTTGCGCGATTCTAAATCAGCTAATTCACGTCCCGCTAATTCAAGTCGTTGGCGTTGTTCCGCTAAGCTTAAACGGACATCACCCAAGAGTGAGCGTCTTGTTTCAGCATCCTTACGACGACGTTCAACATCTTGTTCGCCATCTTGAATCGCCTGACGCAGACCAGCGACTTGGCTATCTTTCGCTGACAATAAATCTTGGGCACGATTACGACGAATAATAGCTTCACCTTTAGCAACTTCGGTTTCATCCAACAGACGCTGCTCGCGAGAAATTCTTTCATCCATCGCTGCTAATGTCGCACGCGCAGAGCGTTCATCGGCTTGAGCGACAGAAAGTTCTTCTGCGGCAGCCTCAGTGGCCGAACGTAAATTAACTAAATTAGCTTCAGCTTCATCAATCTGACTTTGTAAACTAATCGCCTGCTCATTGAGCGTGGTGAGTTTATCGTTTTCTTCTTCAAGTTTTTGACGAACCGAGCGAATTTCGCTTTCGCGTGAAAATACGCCCATCGCAGCGCCTGATGAAGCCTTGCGCGGACGACCTGCGAAGACCAGACCGCGACGATCAATGAGATCGCCACTTGTGGTTGCTACTAAAAAGAATTCGAAGCCAGGGTTAGCGCGCCACCATTTAAGGAAATCGCTCAAGCTATCACAAATATAACAACCATCGAAAAGATTTGAGATAAGGCGGGCATGACTAGCGGCCTTAGGTTGAACAGCGGTCGATGCCTGACGAAGCCAAGATGGTGCGTTTACGGAAGATTTTTGAGTTTGAGGTGCTTCTACTTGGAATACCGCGCGACCCAATTCGCGTTCACTCATCTGTGACACAATACCCGGTAAGAAATCGATATTATCCAAAGCCACAGCTTCAGAAGCTGCACCGAGGATGCTCTCTAGAGGACCCGCTACTGACGCGTCGGTTACACTCACGAGATCGGCTAATGCCTTACCCGCTTCTTTACCGTCGGAAAGTTCTCCGCGTAAAACAGCTTTCGCTGCATCGGAGAATCCTTCGAGGCGCGACTGCATTTGTTCGAGGAGGCCCAACTGAGCAGAAAGTTTAGCAACAATACGATCTTGTTCCGAAATCGTCTGCTGCAATGAACGGAAGTCATTGTAGAATACCTTCACCTTTTCGGTCGCCGTACTTTCGGTACTACGCGCATTTTGTAAATCTTGGTGACGTGTGCTTACAACTGTAGCACTGTCGTTAGCGCGACGTTCTAAGCCGTGACGTTCTGCTTTGGCTTGAGTGAGTGAATCATTTAAATCCACCAACCGAGTTTGGTGACCACGTAAATCAACTTCAGAATTAGTAACGTCAGCACGTGCACGCGTCATTTCGCCTTCCGCAATTAAAATATCTTGGCGTGCCATGCGTAGGCGAACTTCAGACTCAGTGACGAGTCGTCCTAATTGATCTACCTCGGCAGTTTTTTCTCGGAAGCTTGCATCGGCAGCTGAAACATCTCCCGCGGCGGCAGATTTAACATCGGAACTTCCGCGCAAGCGTGTTTCATATTCGGTGATTGCTTGTTCGGCTTCAGCGGCCTCGCGACGAATGTCAGCCAAGCGCGCCGTTAAATCCTCGGATCTTAAATCAGCCGTACGCGCTTCGGATTCAGAGTTCTCACGAGCTGTACGTAAATCAAACAAAGCCTGTTGAGCGCGTTGAACTAATTCCGCGAGTTCAATGCGGGCAGCGCGGGTGGATGCGAGGGCGGATTCGCGGGTCTGCAAGCTGTCGGACAGTGATTGTACCTCACTACGGCTAACATTGGCTTCACCTTCAAGTTTTTCTACTTGTTGGCGACGGTCGATAAACTGTTTGGCCTGCCACGCTAAATCTAAATGAGTGTAGCGATGTTTTAAGCGGCGGTAGCGAAGAGCTTTGGCAGCTTGACGACGCAGGCTGGAAATTTGTCGGCCGACTTCACCAATCACATCAGTGACTCGAGCTAAGTTCGCATCAACGCCTGATAATTTATTAAGAGTTTCTTTACGCTGAGATTTATAACGAGTGATGCCAGCAGCTTCTTCAAAAAGATAACGACGCTCAGAAGGATTCGATGATAGAACTTGTTCAATTTGTCCTTGGACCATGAACGAGTAGGACATGCGACCGATACCCGTATCCATGAAGAGACGTTGAATATCTTTTAAGCGTGCTGACTTGCCGTTTAAAAAATAATCACTTGTACCCTCGCGGTACAGACGACGCATAACGGAAACTTCTGCAAACGCCGTTCCCAATTCTTTTTCACAATCCGCAAAAATTAATTCTACTTCACACTGAGGTAGTGGCTTACGATTATCTGTACCGCTAAAAATGACATCTTGCATGCTCTGTCCGCGGAGGGACTTAGCACTTTGCTCGCCGAGCACCCAACGGATGGCATCCACGATGTTCGATTTTCCGCAGCCATTGGGTCCAACGACAGCCGTGACTCCGGGGCGTAACTCAATTCGAGTACGATCGGCGAAGCTTTTGAATCCGTTGGCTACGATTTCCTTGAGGTACATCGAGGGTTGTTTGCCACGATTGCCGTGGATTACCCCCTCCGCAAGCGTGATATCTGCCTTTCTTGATAAGTTTTTCACATCCCAAAAAGTCGTGGTTTCTGGGTTGACGAGCCCCACCAGACTCTGTTCTTTCAACCCTCCAACTGATTAATCATGTCTGTAGAAATCAAGATTCGTAAAGGCGAGACCATCGATAAGGCTCTCCGCCGCCTTAAGAAAAAAATCGACCGCGAGGGCGTAATCAAAGACGTCCGTGCTAAACGTGGCTATGAAAAGCCATGTGAACGTCGTCGTCGTAAGACCAAGGTAAAGAACTTCAATAGTTACCTCCGTAAGAAGTGGGATAACAACTAAGTCGTTCGACTTAGTTTATCCAACCCAAGACCCGCCTACCCTGGCGGGTTTTTTGTTGGCCGATCTTTCCGGGCAAAAAAATGGGCCGAGTCTGTGAAGACTCGACCCATATGTCGGCTAGGCCTGTAAGGCTTAGCGGAGGAAGAGAAGCTCTTGGTAGGATGGTAATGGCCAATATTCGTCGGCCACTAATTCCTCAAGGGCATCAGCTGCAGCACGTACCTTCAACATTGCAGGCAGAACCTTAGCGCAGGCATGCTTTGCATTGCTGTGAGTGTCAGACTCAACCGCGCGTTCCTTATCCAAGGTATCAATCGCATCAGATAATTGATCAGCGAGGGAGAGAATCTCTGAGCGTAATTTCTTGCCGGATTTGCTATCCGCCACTGCTGAAAGTTCAGTTGCATACTTAAATGCAGCTGGCAACAGGAGCGTACGTGCAATCTCGGAAGTTAGCTTCGACTCAGTCTTCACGGTTAATACGTAGGAGTGAGTGTAGATTTCTTCGCGTGAGTGTAACTCGTCTTTGCTGAGAACTTTTTGGCGTTCGAATAATTCAACGGCAGCCTTGGAAACGATCTCAGGAAGAGCCTCGGGAGTTGTACGGAGGTTCTTGAGTCCACGCTTTTCAGCTTCTTTGTGCCACTCTTCAGAGTATCCATTACCATTGAACACGATACGACCGTGCTTGGTAAGGATAACTTTAAGAACTTTTTGGAGAGCGACATTGAAGTCTTTGGTGGACTTCATTTCGACGTCGAGTTCGTCAGCCAACATATCGAGCGAGTCAGCCATGATTGTGTTTAACACAGTCAATGGACCGGCGACTGAGAAGGCAGAACCTACCGCGCGGAATTCGAATTTATTTCCAGTGAAGGCGAACGGACTGGTGCGATTGCGGTCACCAGCATCTTTTGGAAGTACGGGTAAGGTATCTACACCGAGAGTCATTGTGCCACCTTTGCGTGAGCTGGATGCAGCACCACTGGCTTTAACTTGTTCAATGACTTCGTTGAGCATATCGCCCAAGTAAATCGAGATGATTGCAGGAGGCGCTTCGTTCGCACCGAGACGGTGATCGTTACCAGCAGAGGCAACAGAAGCACGGAGTAAACCTTGGTGTAAATCCACGGCACGAATCACAGCCGAGCAGAATGCAAGGAACTGTGCGTTGGTGTGAGGATCGTTACCTGGCTCGAGAAGATTACCTACGCCTGGACCACCAATGGACCAGTTAACGTGCTTACCAGATCCGTTAACACCTGCGAATGGTTTCTCGACGAGAAGACATACGAAACCGTGCTTGGAAGCAACGCGACGCAGTAGTGTCATCGTTAACATTTGGTGATCATGCGCTACGTTAGCAGACTCATAAATAGGAGCTACTTCGTACTGAGCAGGAGCTACTTCGTTGTGACGGGTCTTAATTGGAATACCGAGTTTGAAACACTCACGTTCGGTTTCCATCATGCATGCGAGCACGCGATCAGGAATCGTACCGAAGTATTGGTCTTCAAATTCTTGGCCCTTAGCAGGCTTAGCACCAAAGAGAGAACGACCACAGGTGTAGAGGTCAGGACGTAAATGGAATAAACGAGAATCGATTAAGAAATATTCTTGTTCTGGACCACAGGAGGCGCTGATGAATCCGGCTTTCTTACCGAAGTGTGCTAACACACGTTGAGCAGCACGATTCACAGCCTGCATGGAGCGGAGTAAGGGAGTCTTTTTATCAAGCGCCTCACCCTTCCAAGAAACGAAAGCAGTAGGAATGCAAAGGGTTGATCCGTTTTCGCCGTCAAAAATATAAGCAGGCGAAGTCACGTCCCAAGCCGTGTAACCACGAGCTTCGAAAGTTGAGCGCAGACCACCGTTAGGGAACGATGAAGCATCAGGCTCGGCTTGGATTAAAGCCTTACCGGAGAATTGAGCTAAAGTACCAGGACCATTAGGCTCGAAGAAAGTATCATGCTTCTCAGCAGTAAATCCGGTGAGCGGATAGAAAACGTGTGCGTAGTGAGTCGCACCACGCTCGAGTGCCCAATCCTTGATCGCTGCAGCAACAACGTCGGCAACAGCACCATCGAGTTTGCTACCTGACTCGATACTGGACTTGAGAGATTTGAAAATGTCTTTTGGTAAACGCTTCTCCATTTTCTCGAGAGAGAAAACGTTTTGTCCGTAGATGACGTCGATCTTCTCATTACGGAAGTCGAACGTCCCTTCGAGACGAGGCTGAGAGGCAATTGAGGCAATTGCACTTTGACGGGCTGGGTTGGTACTCATGATGGATATAGATAAAAGTTCATATCTAATCAGCACCCAGCGTGCCACGGCACAATCCAGAACGATTCACAGTTATAATTGCCTATTTTTAAGCAATTATGTCTATTTTTAAGCAACGGTACTTATTTCCACTCGTAACTGAGGCGCACGAAATAGGTCGTATCGAGCTTTTCTTTGTTGGGCTGGGGTATTGAGCGGTACTCGTTGGACATACCAATCTTCAGAGAAACTGGGCCACCATTTCTTAAAACATTCAAGGTGGTCTCATGTTTAACAATATAGTCGGACAGATCCTTAAGTGTGGGGACCAATGTCAGACTGGTATCAATGACTGCCCACTTAAGGTCGTTAGAGAAGAGCAAACCCAAATCGATAGAGGGTGCCGATAAACTAGCCTGACCCGCAGCAGAATAATTTTCGATGCGGTGAGCAAAACCGACGAGACCATCGAGATGTCCTTTTTCTAATGCAATAAAACGGTAGCCGAGTCCAAGACTGTTAACGGAGAAGAAATCTATACCCTTTGCCTTTTCGTAGCCAGTATGCGTACGTGCGTACCAAAAATGTCCGTTCACAACAGCCGTTTCATAGGCAAGCTTAAGTCCTAAATCATCGGCCGAAACATCTCCACCGGAAGATTCGCGAGCATATAAAATATTACCCAGGATTTCATCAGCTTTGGTTTTCCCTTGAAAATTAAAACCCAAACTTAACCCACTATTGTGAGTAGATCCTGAGCGACCACTGATATCAATATCTGCCTGGCATGCCCATTGACGCGATGAATCAGTGGCATCGGTTGTTGGAACCGTGGCGGCAAACGCAGTCGTTAGGGTAAATAATAAAAGGGAGTAATATTTTATCATTTTGCTAAATAAAAGAGCCTCCTCGTCATTGCCAAGTCAGTTATTTATAAGATAATAAAAAAATGATCTACGACGCCATCATCCTAGGAGCCGGACCCGCCGGCCTGGCTGTAGCTCATGAATTAAATAAATCAGGTGCTAAAGTTAAGGTCGTGGAATCTTCTCAACGCGTCGGAGGGTCCATCCGAACCATCAATCAAGACGGGTGGATTGTAGAAACGGGACCGAATACTTTACAAATTAACGGTGAAGGTGATTTAAAAATTCTGCGAGGTTATGGATTGGACAAAGAAATTCTCTCGGCCGACAGCAGCGCAGCCAACCGCTACATTCTTTCTCGAGGAAAACTTCATACCCTTACCGCTCAGCCCTCTTCCCTTTTAAAGTCTGACTTACTTTCATTCACTGAAAAAGTTCGCCTACTCTCCGAGGTATTCATCCC
>Ga0007795_10000240_pt1 | contig 15695 bp, 14 predicted proteins | sample CryBogmetaGMA1M_FD_60369 | JGI IMG/M metagenome (GOLD analysis project Ga0007795, IMG submission 60369) | Freshwater microbial communities from Crystal Bog, Wisconsin, USA - MA1M | ecosystem: Environmental > Aquatic > Freshwater > Lake | place: Crystal Bog, Wisconsin, USA | collected 2009-07-06
GGCTACCGTCTTAAGCGTCAATGAGCGTGGTGGCGTCGTCCTCGACCGGACCGTGTTTTATGCAACTGGCGGCGGGCAACCAGGCGATACGGGTGTTCTCGTTCGTTCCGATGGTAGCGAGATTAAGATTGCCACTACAGTTTATGGCGAGGATAAAACCGAAGTGGTCCATGTTTTGCCAGAAGGGTCCCTTCTACCCGCGCCGGGCGAAGTCGTAACGCTGCGCCTCGACTGGAATAAGCGCTTTGACCGAATGCGGATCCACACCGCGCTGCATCTTCTGACGACGGTTTTGCCCTATGCCGTCACCGGAGGCTCAATTGGCGATGGCGAGGGTCGGCTTGATTTTGATATTCCAGATGCCGGCCTCGATAAGGAGCTCTTGACGGTCGACTTAAACGAACGAATTGGCCGCAACGCTGCGGTTAGCTATCGCTGGATTAAGGACGAGGAACTTGAGGCCAATCCGGGACTCGTCAAAACAATGTCAGTGAAACCGCCGATGGGAACGGGCCGCGTTCGACTTGTAGAAATTGAAGGCCTCGATCTGCAACCCTGCGGTGGAACCCACGTGCACAATACGTCCGAGATTGGTCGCATTGTCATCACGGCGATTGAAAAAAAGGGAAAGATCAACCGCCGTGTCCGTATCGCCTTTGCTTGAAAGATGAAAAATCACCATGGTAAATTCTCTTTTTGTGTCGACCGAATGGCTCGCCGAACATCTAAACGACGCCGAACTCTCGATCGTTGACGCGAGCTGGTATTTGCCGACGATGAACCGCGACGGCAAGGCAGAATATAAAGCCGGCCATATTCCAGGCGCGGTCCATTTCGATATCGATGCGATTGCCGATAAAACGACAAACTTGCCCCATATGCTGCCAAAGCCGGATTCGTTTGCTACAAGCGTTAGCGCTATGGGCATTTCGGACAGCGACCACATCGTCATCTATGACGGAGCAGGCTTGTTTGCTGCCGCCCGCGTCTGGTGGACCTTCCGCATCATGGGAGCAAAGCGCGTGTCCATCCTCGAAGGCGGCAGTCCGAAGTGGCGGTCAGAAGGCCACGCTTGGACCGACGCCTCGACTATTAAACCGGCAAAACCCTTTACGGCAAATTTTGCCGAGCGCAACGTTGCTGATCTGGCCGATATACAATCGGCACTCGCCACCCATGCGGCTCAGATTGTGGATGCCCGGCCATCGGATCGATTTCGTGGCGAAGCCCCTGAGCCGCGCCCCGGACTAGCGTCGGGTCACATGCCGGGAAGTTTTAACGTACAATTTCCCGATATTGTTGCGAATGGCAAACTCAAATCGGATGATGAAATCCGATCAGCCTTTGAAAAGGCGGGCGTTGACCTTTCCCAACCCATCATCACAAGCTGCGGTTCGGGCGTCTCAGCTGCGATCCTCGCACTCGCTCTGGAATGCATCAACCACCCCGCAAAAGCGCTCTATGATGGCGCTTGGGCCGAATGGGGAAGCCGTACCGATTGTGAAGTCGTGAAGGGATAATTCCCTTCACTTCATTCAATGAAGGATCTGGCTCAAGAACAGCTTCGTCCGCTCATGTTGCGGATTTTTGAAGAATTCGTCCGGCGTATTAACTTCGACAATTTGGCCCTGATCCATAAAGATCACGCGGCTTGCAACTTGCCGGGCAAACCCCATTTCGTGGGTGACACAGATCATGGTCATACCCTCTTGAGCGAGCGTTACCATGGTGTCGAGCACTTCTTTTACCATTTCAGGATCAAGCGCTGAGGTTGGCTCATCAAACAACATGATTTTAGGGCTCATGCAAAGCGAGCGGGCAATCGCCACGCGCTGCTGTTGGCCGCCCGACAGTTGGCCCGGATATTTATCCGCCTGCTCCGGAATTTTGACGCGACGAAGATAATGCATGGCAATTTCATCGGCTTCTTTTTTCGGCATTTTTTTGACCCAGATCGGGGCCAAGGTCAGATTTTCCAAAATCGTTAGATGCGGAAAAAGATTAAAATGCTGAAAAACCATGCCGACATCGCGGCGGATTTCGTCGATCTTTTTGACATCCGCAGTCAACTCCGTTCCGTCGACAATGATCGAACCCTGTTGATGCTCCTCTAGCCTGTTGATGCAGCGAATTAACGTAGACTTGCCGGATCCCGAAGGTCCGCAAATAACAACGCGTTCGCCACGCTTCACCGTCAGATCGACATCGCGCAAAACATGGAACGAGCCGAACCATTTGTTCATACCCGTGATCTCAATCGCATTTTCATGCGTCAGAACGCCGGGGCGCAAGGCGCTGAGCGCAGACTGTGAGGACGCCATCATTCTCTCCCTTAATGCCGGTTACCAGTCGCCAGCCGCCGTTCGACAGAAATCGCGTAGCGGGCCATACCGTAACAAAATATAAAATAGACAAGAGCCGCAAACAGATAGGCCGCGAGCGGCATCTGCGACGTCCGCCAATTCGGATCGGCGAGACTGGCTTGAATGGTCCGCAAAAAGTCGAAAATGCCAACAATTGCAACCAAGGTGGTATCCTTGAACAGACCGATGAAATTATTCACGATGTTCGGGATCACGATCTTCAAGGCTTGCGGCAAAATGATCTTGATCATCATCTGCCAATAGCCAAGGCCAAGCGCCTGCGCCGCCTCATATTGTCCCCGCGGAATGGCTTGAAGGCCACCACGAACGGCCTCCGCCATATAGGCGGCCGAGAAGAAGCCGACACCTACCAAAACGCGTAACAGTGAGTCAGGCCGCCAACCTTCCGGAACAAAAAGCGGAAACATGACATTCGCCATGAAGAGAATGGTGATCAATGGAACGCCACGCACAAACTCAATCATGATCACTGACACGAGGCGCGCAATCGGCATAGCCGAGCGCCGTCCAAGCGCGAGCAAAATACCAATCGGCAAAGACGCCACAATCCCAACCGTCGAGATGACGATGGTCACTAGGAAACCGCCCCAATAATGGGTCTGCACGGTCGGCAATCCGATGCTCGACATACCGGATAGCAAGATAAATCCGACTACCGGGAAAACCAAAAAGAAATAGGCAAAGCCTGCAATTTTAAACGGCGTCTTACGCGATAAAATCCAGAAGATTCCAAGCGCCTCCAAGGCAAAGAACAGATCCACCCGCCAGCGTTCGGCATCGGGATATTGGCCGTAAACGAGATAGCCAAAGCGGGCCGTTACAAACCCCCAACAAGCCCCAACCGGATGCTTAACCACATCGGCAAGACAATCCTTTGAACTCGTTGCAGACCAAACCGCATCAATCAGCATGAATTGAACCAAGCCCGGTACAACCCACAAAACCGCGCCAATCGAGAGCAGCGTGAGGATGATGTTGAGTGGCGAAGAGAAGAGGTTTTCTCGCGCCCACAAAATAGGTCCACTCGTCCGAAACGGTGGGGTCTTTTGCTCAATCACGGTCGGTCGAACGAAAGAGACCGCGGGGGACATCATATCGGTCATGTCAGCGCTCCACCAGCGCAACGCGCTTGTTGAACCAATTCATAAAGGCGGACGTCAACAGGCTAAAGGTGAGGTAGACGAGCATGGTGATCGACACCATCTCAATCGCCTGCCCCGTTTGATTAAGAACCGTGCCGGTGAACACATTCACAAGGTCCGGATAACCAATCGACACCCCAAGCGAGGAGTTCTTGGTAAGACTTAAAAACTCGCTATTAAGCGGGGGAACAATCACCCGCAAAGCCTGCGGCATAACAACAAGCCTAAGCGTCTGGTTATCAGTAAGCCCTAAGGAATGCGATGCCTCCGATTGCCCTTTGGAAACAGCGACAACCCCCGCCCTTACTGATTCCGCGATGAACGCGGCTGTGTAGGTCGATAGCCCAACAACCATCGCCACCAATTCCGGGGCGAGATTGAGGCCGCCCGTTAGGTTGAAACGCCCTTTTACAGGAAGGTCGAGACCCAAGGGCTGACCTGCAAAAAAATAAACAATCAGTGGCAGCCCAATGATGAGGGCGGTTGCTAATACCCCACCCGGAGGGCGCACTCCGGTTGCTGCTTGCTTTTGACGCGCATAGCGCACCGCGAAAAAAGCGCCAAGAATTGCGACTATGAAACCCGCCGCAACCATCCAAAATCCAGGCAAAAATACTGGCCGCGGAATCAATAGGCCTCGGGCATTTAGCCAAATATCGCCAGGTATCGCGATGCTATCGCGCGGTTCGGGAAGCGAACCCAACACCGCCCCGTACCAGAAATAGAGCACAAGCAGCAGGGGCACATTCCGAAACAGCTCAATATAAAACGATGCCAAACGCGAAACGATCCAGTTTTTTGATAACCGGAGTACACCGATGAAAATACCGATGACGGTAGCAAAAAAAATGCTCAGCGAAGAAACCAAAAGCGTATTGAGCAGGCCGACCCAAAATGCCTGCCCGTAAGACGAGGCGGCCGAATAAGGAATGAGCGTTTGCGAAATATCAAACCCCGCCTCGACGTTCCAAAACGCAAAGCCTTGGGCAATGTTGCGCTTTTTTAAATTATAAACCGTGTTGTCATAAGCAAACCACAAAACCAAAAGTACAATGGCTAATAAAACGAGCTGAAAAAACAGACTTCGGATTTTAGGATCGTTGTAAAAAACGACCTTCACTTTGGCCGGTCTTGGCAATGCTTGAACACTCATTGGAGCAAACGCCTCGCGGTTTAATCAAAAAAACGGTTCAGAATAAAACAACGGCGGGAGATTATTTCCCCCGCCGCCATGATCCGAATTAGCGGATTGGTGGTGCGTATTGCAGGCCACCCTTGTTCCAAAGCGCATTGCTCGAACGAGCCAATTGAATTGGCGTCTTTGGACCAACGTTGCGCTCAAACATTTCGCCGTAGTTACCGACTGACTTGATGATCTGAACCACCCACGCATTCGAAAGACCAAGCGACTCGCCAAACTTTCCTTCAACGCCAAGCACGCGCTTGATTTCAGGATTGTCGGACTTGAGCATCTGATCAACGTTTGCTTGCGTGATGCCGTCTTCTTCAGCCGTCAACAGCGCGAAGTGAACCCACTTAACGAGGTTCAACCACTGATCGTCGCCCTGACGAACCAATGGACCAAGCGGCTCTTTCGAGATGACTTCTGGCAAAATGATGTGATCATCTGGCTTCGACATCGACAGACGGTCGGCGGCAAGGCCAGAACGGTCGGTCGTGTACGAGTCACAACGGCCCGAATCATAGGCCTTCAAGGCCTCTTCCGATGATCCGAAGGTCACAACCTGATACTTCATGTTGCTTGCACGGAAATAGTCGGCAAGGTTAAGTTCAGTCGTTGTACCCTGCTGAACGCAAATTGTTGCGCCGCCGAGTTCTGCCGCTGACTTCACATTCAGCTTCTTATTCACCATGAAGCCTTGGCCGTCATAGAAATTAATGCCTGCCCAAATCACGCCGAGCGTGGTTTCGCGTGACATCGTCCAGGTCGAGTTGCGGACAAGAACGTCAACTTCACCGGAAGCGAGCGCCGTGAAGCGATCCTTCGAGGAAAGTGGAACAAACTTTACCTTGGTGCCATCATTGAAGATAGCGGCCGCAATAGCGCGGCAATATTCAACGTCGAGACCGGTCCAGTTGCCCTTCTCGTCAGGAACGCCGAAACCGGCTGTGCCTGGGTTTGCACCGCAAACGAGCTGGCCCTTGGCCTTTACGTTGTCGAGTGTGCCAGCGCTAGCCGCCGTTACAAACCCGAACGAAGCGGCGGCAACAACGGCCGCTGCAATGATCTTCTTCATTATATCCCTCCAGTTCGATGGTGCACACCAACGCCAAACATCAGTGCATCACCCCATAGTATGCCCCTGAGGCATGGCTGCTATTACCATTTGACTTTGATCAAATGGTCAAGTGCATTGAAAGAGCAGAACGCCACTTTTTTCAGCAGTTTTCTTGACGGATGCCCCGAAGCCCCATCCTATAAGGGAAGTTACGCTATTTGCATTTTCATCACTGGATCCGACAAAATGAAAAAAATGACCCCGCAGACACTCGAAAGTCTCTCTGACCGTACCAAACTCGTCTATGCAGGGCGCGATCCATCCGATCAATATGGCTTTGTGAACACGCCGATTTATCGCGGCTCAACGGTTCTAGCGCCGACAATGAAAGAATTGCTCGATCGCACAGGACGTTATGTCTATGGCACGATCGGCACCCCGACGAGTGAGGCTCTCGAAAAGGCTTGGAGTGCCATTTCAGGGGCTGAAGGCACCGTTTGCGTTCCCTCTGGCCTCTCGGCTGTGACCGTCGCATTGATGTCGTGCTTAAAAGCAGGGGATCATCTCTTAATTACCGATAGCGTTTACCGGCCAACCCGAGAATTAGCCGACGGGTTGCTCAAGCGCTTTGGCATTGAAACCACCTATTTTGATCCGATGATCGGCGAAGGCATTGAGGCGCTGATGCGTCCCAACACTACCGCCATCTTTACCGAAGCACCGGGTTCCCAGACCTTTGAAATCCAAGATATCCCAGCGCTCGCTGCCATCGCCCATAAGCACGGCGCGACCCTACTGATGGACAACACCTGGGCAACGCCCTTTTTCTTTCCTCCTCACGAAATGGGGGTCGATTTAGCCATTGAGGCCGGAACGAAATATCTCTCTGGTCACTCCGATCTGCTCCTCGGCATGGTTTCAGCGAATGAGCGCTCGTGGAAAGCGCTTCGGACCACTTATTTACAATCGGGCCTTTGTGCCGGTCCTGAAGATATGTTTTTGGCCTTGCGCGGCATGCGCTCAATGCTCTTGCGATTGAAAGAGCAGGAAAAAGCGGCTCTTGATATCGCCCATTGGCTAAAGGCTCGGCCGGAAGTGGATAAGGTTTTACACCCCGCCCTCCCCGATTGCCCGGGTCACGAGATCTGGAAACGGGATTTTAAAGGATCGTCAGGCCTCTTCTCGATCATCTTGAAGCCGGCATCCCAAACGGCATTGGCCGCTATGTTGGATGATCTCCTGCTCTTCGGCATGGGCTATTCTTGGGGCGGCTATGAAAGTCTCATTATTCCATTCGACCCACGGTCCTACCGGACGGCAACGCATTGGAATCCCGCTGGTCCAGCCCTTCGTATTCAAATTGGCCTCGAAGACGTGGAAGACCTGAAGCGTGATCTCGATGCAGGCTTCGCCCGGTTGAAGGCGACGGTTTGAGCCTCTAGGGCACAAGCCAACCCATCTCTGGATCGGTTTCGTCATTCACCCAAGAGAAATGGGCGCGTCGGTGCCCGTCGCTGCCCAGCCACAACCATTCAAGGTGATGAAACGTCACGGCTAAGGCGCTGAAGTGAATACGACCCTCATCGGATAATTCGCGGCCCTTCGGCAGTGTGAAGTCCCCCCCAGCCGCAATCAGCGAGCCTGGCGATGGATGTGTCGCGTAGCAATGCCGGCTCATGGCTTGCGAAGACGCCCAAGCCTCGTCAGCAATACGGTCTGATATATGGCGCTCTGCGATACCCTCAGCACGAAGCTGAATTTTCTCCGCTGGATCATAAAACAGCATCGAAATCCTGGCGTCTTGACACAATTCCTTGAATTTATCAGAGCGAATATCGGTATGAAATCGAAACGCCCGTAGATCGGGGTCGAAATGCCTTAATACAACAATCCGGTTCCTTGGACGCCCGTCTAAGCCAAGCGTTGCAGCGCTTGGCGTGTGCATCGGCGAGCGCCGATCGGACGCGGCCTTTCCCAAAAGCACCATTGCGTATGCCAAGCTAGCGGCTAGATCATCGGCAAAAGGGGGAACGGTTTCGGAGGGCACTACCCATAACCTCTGGCAAAATGGCGACTCCAGCTGGGTTCGAACCAGCGACCTGCCGCTTAGAAGGCGGCTGCTCTATCCAGCTGAGCTATGGAGCCTCAACCCTGAGCCTACACCGATTCCAAACAAACCCCGATATCAGTGTGTCCAAGAACCGACGCGGTTGAATTTGAAATTGTCTGAGTAAGACATGGTACGCCGCTTCGCTTCCTGCGGCTCATCCAGTTGCGCAGCGATGCCGTGGCGCGCTGCGTAGGCGACGGCCTCATCGCGACTGTCAAACCAAAGTTTAACCTGTTGAAGCGTATTGCCTGAACCCGACCAGCCCATCAGGGGGTCAATTTGTACGGGCGTGTCAGAAGGAAATTCCAAAAGCCAACGGTCCTTGCTGTGACCGGACTGCATCGCTGTCTTTGCGGGACGATAGATACGAGCGCTCATCGTTTAATCCGTTCGATTGCCCTTAAGGGTTGAATGGTCGGGGCTGTAAGATTCGAACTTACGACCCTCTGCTCCCAAAGCAGATGCGCTACCTGGCTGCGCTAAGCCCCGACATTCCAACACGGGACGGTTTAGGCGGAACTGCGCTCGGGTTCAAGCCGAATTTTCGATTATTTTTTTGTTCCCTTGCCTCATGCCTCGAGATCAGCGAGAAGCACGCCATGCTTATCCTGTCAGACCTCACCTATCGCCTAGGGCCGCGCCTTTTATTCGACAAGGCATCTTCGACGATTCAAACCGGATCTCGCGTTGGCTTTGTTGCGCGCAACGGTACTGGAAAAACCACACTTTTCCGAATGATCCGCGGGGAAATCTCTCCCGAATCCGGGACGATCACGCTCGGAAAGGGTTTAAGAATAGGGGCTGTTGCGCAAGAAGCACCTGGTGGACCCGAGACGTTGATCGAGGTCGTGCTGGCAGCCGACACTGAGCGAAATGCGCTGATGTTAGAAGCAGAGACCGCGACAGATCCGTCTCGTATTTCTGAAATTCACGTCCGTTTGGCCGATATTGGCGCCCATGCAGCGCCCGCTCGAGCCGCCTCTATCCTCCATGGATTAGGCTTTGATGCAGAGGCACAAGCCCGTCCCTGTTCATCCTATTCGGGCGGTTGGCGGATGCGAGTCGCTCTTGCGGCCGTGCTTTTCAAGGAACCTGACCTCTTGCTTCTCGACGAGCCGACCAACTATCTCGATCTCGAAGGTACCCTCTGGCTGATGGACTATCTCGCCAGATATCCGCACACCGTGCTCGTTATCAGCCATGACCGCGACCTATTAAACCAGTCGGTTGATCAAATTCTGCATCTCGATCAAGCTAAACTCACCCTTTACAAAGGCGGCTACGATAATTTCGAAAAACAACGCTCCGAGCAGCAAGCGATTTTGCAAAAAATGCAAAAGAAACAGGCCGATGAGCGGAAGCATCTAGAAGCCTTCATCAACCGTTTTAAAGCCAAGGCCTCAAAAGCAAGCCAAGCGCAATCACGTGTCAAACGGCTTGAAAAGATGAAAACCATCACGCCCATCGTCGATCTCGACGTATTGCCCTTCCACTTTCCTTCTCCCGAGCGGCCCCTCTCCCCACCCATCGTGGCTATGGAAAGCGCAAGCGTCGGTTACGATGACAAACCTGTTTTATCAAAGCTTTCCCTCTCAATAGCCGAGGATGACCGAATTGGGTTGTTGGGTTCGAACGGTAATGGTAAATCGACCTTTGCCAAACTCGTTGGTGGTCGCCTTCCCGCACTAAGTGGTGCCTTTAGAGCCTCGTCCAAGATGAAGGTCGCCTATTTCGCGCAGCATCAATTGGATGAACTCAAAGAAGGCGGGACGCCCTTCTCCCATGTCCGCGAGCTGATGCCGGATGCGCGTGAGGCAAAGGTTCGCGCCCGTGCCGCACAAATGGGCTTTCCCGGCCAAAAGGCGGATACGCCCGTCTCGAACATATCTGGTGGTGAAAAAGCTAGGCTACTCATGGGCCTCGCCACCTTTGGCGGCCCGCACCTTCTGATCCTCGATGAGCCGACCAACCATCTCGATATCGACTCCCGCGTTGCTCTCATGGATGCGATTAACGAGTATGATGGGGCAATCATCCTTATTTCGCATGATCGCTTTTTGTTAGAGGCGTGCGCGGATCGGTTATGGCTCGTCAATAGCGGTACCGTGAAGCCGTTTGATGGCGATCTCGACGCCTACCGATCCCTTGTACTAGAGGGCCCTGAGGCGTTGGCAACCGCCAAATCCAGACAAGAACGCAGCGAAGCGTCAGCCCGGGAAGCACCACCCAAAAAGGCCCATCCGAATACCATTCGGAAAAAGATCGAGACAGTCGATGCCCGTATTGCAAAAATCTCGGAGTTGATTAGCCGTGTGGATGGTATCCTTTCAAAACCAGAAACCTTTCAACGCGACAAAGGGAAAGCAGCCCAGTTATCCGCTCAACGGGCCGAGCTCGCCAAAGCATTGGAGACAGCGGAGGAAGAATGGATATCGCTATCGACCGAACTTGAAGAGGTTCTTTAGTGCTTTCGAAACGCTCTCTTTGTCGAGGCGGATCGAATATCTTGAAATTTGACGCTGATTTGTAATCATAAAGGCTTGGGGTACGGGTGTTTACCTGCACTCCGCCTGCTGCTCTCGCGCTCGAAATCAAGTTCTCGAAGACAAACTACGACGGACGCAGGAACTTGCTGGCATGTTCAATTTGACAGGTTCCTTGTTTGTAGAGCGTTTTGCCTTAGCCATAGCGTTAAAATTCAATACGCCTTTCGGCGCTGTGACGAAAACAGTACGAAAGCCATCGCCCAACCAAATGCAGCCAAGCCCATTAACGCGCCGCGATACCCTAGTAACGAAACGAGATAGGAAACCGGCAATGGCATCAGCAAAAGCCCAGCGTTGAACGCGGCGTTGAAAAGCGCTTGCGGGCCGGAGCGTTCACCCGCGGGCAAGCCTTCGCTGATCCATGCGGTTAGAACAGGATAAACGACGCTATACCCCGCCCCAAAAATGAGTCCGCCCGATGCGACATGCCAAGCTTCAAACCCCACCGCTACGACCAGAAAGCCAAGCCCCATAAGGCTCAACCCTAAGCCGACAACAAGCCGGCGATCAAAAGCGGAGAAGCGGTTAAGTCCCAAAAAACGGGTGGTAAACATTGCAGCGGTCGAGGCCACAAAAAACCATCCTATCGCAAGCGATTTCTCGTGGATTGCTCCCGCCATGAAAGATGATAAAAATCCAAAAATCGAACCAGAAACGAAGACGGCGACAATGGCTATGCCTTTGCCCTTCAGCGAGTCGATCCTGAAATTAAACAGGCTGCTGGCGGCTACTGTTGCTTCCCCCCGCAACAAAAACAACAGCCCAAAGCCGATCAAAGCCGGGACAACACCCATCAAAAATAAATAGCGGTCACCAAAGGTAAAAAAGACATAGTCGGCCCATGGCGGCCCAAAGGCCTGCGCAAGCGGGGCCATCGACGAAAAAACACCGAGGAGATAAACGAAGCGGGCTTGTGATAAGCGGCTCTGTGCATAGGTCATAAGGGGCGCAAACAAGAATCCATAGCCGATCCCCTGTACAACACGGGATCCGAGTGCTGGCAAAAACGCCTGCGCCGTCCATTGCAGGCTCACGAAAGCCAAGGCCATGAGGCCAACCCCGATTTTTAGCGTCGTTAATGCCCCTATCCGCCCTGCCACCGCGCCGGTGAGCAATGTAAACAAAACAACCGGTACGCCATAGGATGATAAAATGACTCCGACATCAGCAATCGGCATGCCATGACTTTGAAACACCACGGCCAGAAGGGCCGCATGGGCATTGGTGAAAAAAATCAAGAATGTGGCTAGGCAGAGGATCCCATATTCGCGACGCGCACGACGATCCACAAATCCGCCAGACGGCTCTCCGTCAATCTCGGCATTCATCGTACCACGCGCTTTAGCCGATTATCCGAGAACAAATAAACCGCTTTGCCACGCGGCTCCATATACAACATGGTCGTTTCACGCCGCGATTGCTGGCTCGCGCCGCTCATCACGCTCAACGGCGCTTCGCCATGAAGTGCTACAATCTGACACTCGCTCAAACCGAACAACGCCTCGTCCGGCTTTCCTTTGTACGGAGCAGGATCAAATTGAATGGTTTCAGAGCACTGGCCGCTCTCATCCACAATCGCACCGAACGACGGGGCCTGAGCTTGCGCAGCAGGAGCCGAGACTACCGGTTTCGCCCGCTCGGGCGCACAGCCCGCCAGCATCGCCAATCCCGTAATAACAATCGCAATTCCTCGCTTCATGCCATTTTCTCCCATCGACCGCCGTCATTTTGTTGCCAATACGTGCCATTTAAACCACGGGCGCGAATCTCTTTCCACGCCATCCGAGCCTGACTTAAGGCCAATTCGTCGTTTCCATCGAACAAAAGCACGATACGTTCATAGGTGGTGACATTGTCCGGCAGAACTGATCCATCCACCAGAAACAAAATATGCGGTTGGTTTGGCTCATCCGTTAGTGATGTGATCAGAATGGGCTCGTGCTCCGCCTCCGGCTCGCCCGGCATCGCATGGGGCAAAAACCCATCCTCAGCGGACGTCCACAACATTTCATCAATCGCTTGGACCCGTTCGTGGCTAGGCGTACGCACCAGCGCACGCCAGCCCCGTTCAAGCGATTTTTCCAACAAAGAAGGCAGCACCCGTTCGAGCGGCTGCCTTTCGAGGTGATAAAATAAGATATCGGTCATGCTAGGAAGGATCGCTTCGTGACACGATTATCCCTCGTAATAATCGGCAACAAACCGTTCCAGGAGACGAACCCCCCAACCAGAAGACCAGCTCTTGTTAATGTCATTTTCGGGCGAACCTAACGCCGTGCCTGCGATATCGAGATGAGCCCAAGGCGTGTCGCCGACAAACCGCTTCAAGAACTGCGCAGCCGTGATTGAGCCCGCATGCCGACCACCTGTATTTTTCATATCGGCAAATTTCGAGTCGATCATTTTATCATAGGCCGCACTCAGCGGTAGGCGCCAAACGGTTTCACCTGTGGCCTTTCCAGCTGCAAAGAGACGTTCAGAGATCGTGTCATCATTCGAAAATAGCCCCGCGTTTTCTTGCCCCAGCGCCACCAAAACGGCGCCGGTCAGCGTAGCAAGATCGATCATGAGCGAAGGTTTAAAGGTTTCTTTCACATACCAAAGCACATCGCCTAAAACGAGGCGGCCCTCGGCATCGGTATTAATAATTTCAATCGTTTGGCCTGACAGCGATGTCACAATATCACCAGGGCGTTGAGCGTTGCCGTCCGGCATATTCTCGACTAGCCCGATTGCGCCAATCAAATTGACCTTAGCCTTGCGCGAAGCGAGAGCGTGCATCAGGCCAACAACCGTCGCTGCACCCCCCATATCGCCCTTCATGTCTTCCATGCCGCCAGCAGGTTTGATGGAAATTCCGCCCGAGTCGAACACAACGCCCTTACCAATAAACGCAAGGGGACCAGCTTTCGCAGCCTTCGCCGTCTTGGCGCCATTCCAGCGCATGATGACCACCCGGCTTTCCTTTGCCGAACCCTGCCCCACTCCCAATAGGGCACGCATTCCAATGCGACTGAGTTGCTTTTCATCCAGAACAGTTATCTCAACGCCGAGCTTGGAGAGTTCAGCCGCACGCCGTGCAAATTCGACGGGATCCAACACGTTTGGCGGCTCATGGATCAAATCACGGGCAAGAATAACGCCCTCGCCAATTGCCTCGCCTGATTTTCCTACCCTACGGGCTTCACTAAACGCCGCCATGCCAATTTTGACCGAGACAATACCCACGGGCTTATCCTGATCCGCGTCGCGCTTTTTGGTTTGATATCTGTCAAAACGATAGGCCCGTAACTGCATTCCAAGCGCTAAATCGGAGGCCGCGGCTCCATCGACCCGCCAATCCGAGGGTCCCACAAAAACAACATTCACCGAGCGGGCAGAACCCAATCGGCCCGCGATCGCTCCGCCCAGCCGAACATAATCCGTTTCCTGTCGATCCTTCTCACTCCCGATGCCGACGATGATCAACCGATCAACGTCAATCCCGTGAGGTGCAGGTATCGACAAAGCTGATTTTGGCTTTGCCTTAAAACCATCCGCCTCAATCGCACGGTGGATCGCATTGGCCGCAGCAGTTCCGACAAGTTTTTTTACACCATCAGGCAGCTTGCCGCCTTCTCCTAAAAAGACAATGAGTGTGCCACCTTTCGACACCTCAGGCGCTAAAAATGAAATCTTAAGGGCTTCCGCCATTGTATTCTCCCGGCGCCGTGCGCCATAACACGCTTATGCAGGCGGTCCACATATCCCGATTGCGAACGAACCAATACGATAAAAACAGATTCTACGGTTGATCTTTTATAGCCAGCCTTGTTAGCACTGCAACATTGAGCATGCATCTGCAAGGTGCAGCTCCGAAACGCGGAGCACGCCGCCTTCATGGCCGTCATCGACCGATATCTGATCCGAAGCATTGGGCTCGCAGGGCTATCCGCGCTGTGTGCGCTCACCTTTGTGATATGGATCAGTCAGGCCATGCACGATGTTGATCTGATCACAACGCAGGGCCAATCTCTCATCGCCTTTCTGAAGGTAACAAGTCTTACCCTTCCGGCGATGGCGGCCATTATCGGGCCAGTTGCATTTTTTATTGGATTAATTGTCGCGTTAAATCGGCTGAATTCCGATAGTGAATTAGCCGTTTTGACTGCATCGGGAATGTCCCCGATGCGCTTGCTTCGTCCGGTTCTCATAGCAGCCTTCATGGCCACGCTTCTATGTGGAACCCTCACCGTTTGGGTTGTCCCATCGAGCATACAAACTTGGCGGACCATCATTACCCAGATCCGTTCAGATTTTTTAACCAAAATCATCAAACCCGGTCGATTCAACGAGCTCGAAAAAGGGGTGGTCTTCCACTATCGGGAGCGCTCAGGCGATGCGTTACTGGGTATTTTCATCCAAGACAGCCGTGATCCGGAACTCGTTTTGGTCTACATTGCGGAAAGGGGACGTATTGTTGCAGGTAAGGACAGCAACTACCTCGTGCTCGAAAATGGCAGTGTGCAACGCGAAACGCAGCGGACGCAGGACGCAAGCATCGTTGCATTCCAACGCTATGCACTTGATCTTACGCAACTCGCCCCCGGCAATGAGGAGATCGTTTTCCAGCCGCATGAGCGCCTAACAACCGATCTCATCATGGCATATGTCGGCCAAAAAGAACCCTCCGCGGTCGAGGCGCGGATCGGCAGTGAACTCGCGGACCGGTTTGCGACCCCACTTTTCACCTTAGCGTTTGCCGCGATTGCCCTACTAACCCTTGGACGACCTCGAACCACGCGGTCAGGCGCAGCTTCGGGGATCTTCATCGCCATCATCATGGGCGCGATCGTTCGCGTTGCTGGCTTTACGCTTCTTGTCGGGGTTAAAAATTCTCCGCTTATTGTCATCGTCTCAACCTTATTTCCTGTCCTCGTCGCAGGCATTTTTATATCTTGGAACATGGTCTCATCCCGAACGATGAGACCAAGCTATTTCCAACAATTGGCTTCTAAATTTCCCAATTTTTCGTCGCGCAAGGCTCGCGCATGATCTCTCCGTTATCAATCTTAAGCCGCTATCTCTTCGCCAAGTTTTCAAAGAGCATCTTAGCGGTTTTCGCCATTACCTGCTTTTTGATCTATATCCTCGATATCATTGAGTTGACCCGCATCGCGAACGACGCATCCCTTGGTGCATTTCTCGGTGCCGTTGAGCTATCGCTTCTCAGAACGCCATCGGTTGCCGAACAGGTCCTTCCCTTTGCGGCATTATTCGGATCGCTTTTTGCG
>Ga0007795_10000242_pt1 | contig 15621 bp, 16 predicted proteins | sample CryBogmetaGMA1M_FD_60369 | JGI IMG/M metagenome (GOLD analysis project Ga0007795, IMG submission 60369) | Freshwater microbial communities from Crystal Bog, Wisconsin, USA - MA1M | ecosystem: Environmental > Aquatic > Freshwater > Lake | place: Crystal Bog, Wisconsin, USA | collected 2009-07-06
GTTCACAATTCTCGTGCGGAAGACTTGTCCTTGGCTGTGGATATCGTCACTGCCCGGGCTTGTGCTCCCCTGTCCAGATTGCTTGGGTATTCCCGGCCCTACTTTCAGAGGGGGGCCACGGCAATTTTGCTCAAGGGTCAAGATGTTGTGTCTGATTTGGAAGAAGCCTCTAAATCTTGGGATTTCGACGCTGAAGTCCTGCAGAGTTTAAGCGACGAACGTGGTCGCATCGTGTGTGTGAAAAGGCTGGGTCGTGGTCGGTAGTTCCAAAACGCGCGCGCTTCGGGTGCTGGTCATCGCCAATCAGAAGGGCGGTGTCGGCAAGACGACGACAGCGATCAATCTCGGCACGGCCTTGGCGGCGGTGGGCGAGAAGGTTCTGCTGATCGATTCAGATCCCCAGGGCAATGCCTCTACGGGCCTGGGTGTCGGCCATGCCCAGCGCAAGGTCACGCTGTACGACGTGCTTATGGGTGAAACCCCGATCACCGAGGCGGTGATCTCCACCACCCTGCCGGGGCTAGACCTCATCGCCGCCGATCCAGATCTTTCCGGAGTGGAGCTCGAGCTCGGCCGGGACGCCAATCGGTCCTATAAACTTCGCAATGCCATTGAGCCCCTCAAGACGTCAGGGGCTTATAGCTATGTCCTGATCGATTGCCCGCCGTCGCTCAACCTTCTCACCGTCAATGCCATGGCCGCAGCCGATGCGGTGCTCGTGCCCCTGCAATGTGAGTTCTTCGCCTTGGAGGGCCTTAGCCAGCTGATGCGGACGGTGGATTTGGTGCGGGGTAGTCTCAATCCGGTCCTAGAAATCCAGGGCATTGTGCTGACCATGTATGACCGTCGCAACCGCCTGTCGGAACAGGTGTCTGGGGATGTGCGGACCCATTTCGGCGACACGGTTTATCAGACGGTCATTCCGCGTAATGTTCGCGTATCTGAGGCCCCGTCCTTCGGCCTGCCCGCCCTGGTCTACGACATGCACTGTGCTGGCAGTCAGGCCTATATCAAGCTCGCCAAGGAAGTCGTGGCCCGCGAACGGGACCGCCGTGCCAAGGCTATGGCGTAAGGATAGATAAAACATGGCTGAAAAACGCGGACTTGGCCGGGGCCTCTCGGCCCTATTGGGGGATTCTGAAGAGGCTCAGGCCCAAGCTGGTCCGGCGCCTAGCGGGCTGCGGGACATTCCCATTGACCTGATCCACCGCAAGGAGGACCAGCCCCGGTTCCGCTTTGATGAGGCAGAGCTTGAGGAATTGGCGGCTTCTCTGCGCAAGACCGGCGTGCTGCAGCCCATCCTGGTTCGGCCCCTGAAGGATATGGACGGCCACTATCAGATCGTGGCCGGCGAGCGGCGCTGGCGGGCGGCGCAGAAGGCCGGGCTCCACGTCCTGCCGGCTATTGTCCGCGACCTGGGCGATATTGAAGTCATGGAAGTGGCCATTATCGAGAACGTCCAGCGTACTGACCTCAATGCCATTGAAGAGGCCATGGCCTATCACCAGCTGATCGACGCTCTGGGTCGCACCCATGGGGAAGTCGCCGAGGCGGTGGGCAAGAGCCGGGTGCATGTGGCCAATGCCGTGCGGCTGATCAACCTGCCGGGGGAGGTGCGCGAGCATATCCTGGCTGGCCGCCTGAGCGCTGGTCACGGTCGGGCGCTCTTGGGTGCCCATGATTTCATGAAGATTTCTGCCCTGGCCGAGCAGGTTCTAGCCCAGAACCTATCGGTCCGTGCCACGGAGGCCTTGGTTCGAAAGACCGAGACCCCCTCCATCGTAAAGCCGGGCAAGGCAAGGTCTCGTCCAGGATCATCGGCTGACATTATTGCCTTGGAAAACGACCTCTCTGATACCTTGGGCCTAGATGTGTCTGTGCTCGACCGGGAGGGGGCCGGGGAGGTCAAGATTAGCTATCAGACCCTGGAGCAGCTGGACGAAATCTGTCGGCGCCTGACCCGCACCTGAAATCCAGTCATGCGCCATTCATCTTGGGGGCTCTAACAGGAGCGGGTCAGGGGGCGATCATGCGCCCTGCGCTTCACCCAAAGGACCCCCCAACTGTGACCCTCACCCAGAAGCTTCCCATCCTGGCCATCGCCCTCTCGACCATCGCCTTGAGCGCCTGCGCAGGCTATGCCGCCGCCGGAATAGATCAGCCGCATATGCGCTCAGCCCTGTCTGGCCTGCAGAACGCGCGGGCCGAGCTCGCCCTGGCAACGAGCAATAAGGGCGGGCATCGCGTTCTCGCCCTGCAACATGTAGACGAGGCCCTTCGAGAAGTTCGCCTTGGTCTCGACAGCGCAGAAGGTTACGCCACCCCGCGGCCGCGATAGAACGGGCCAGACACGTCAGTCCCTTGGGCCCAAGGGCATGACGGGACCAAGCAGAGGCTGAAAAAGGTGCAAGGCATGCTCAATCGACGATCCCTGGCCTTGGCCCTGGCCGCCACGCCCTTTTTCGCCGGTTCCCTCCAGGCCAGACCTCCCGCCACCCTCTCCGCAGAGGACCGGGCCCTGGTGGACAGGGCTGCGGCCTATTTGCAGGGGCTAACCCAGGCAAGGGGGCGGTTTGTTCAGACCGACACCCGGGGCACCCGGACCCAAGGGGAGGTGATGATTAACCGCCCAGGCCGGGCCCGGTTCGCCTATGATCCCCCCTCAGGCCTGCTGGTGGTGGCGGACGGGGCTAATGTGTCAGTGTCCAATTCCCAGCTTAAGACCTTTGACCGCTATCCCCTGATGGCCACGCCTCTATCTCTGTTTTTGGCCCGGCAGGTCCGTCTCGATAAGTCCATTGTCATAACCGAGGTTCGTCGCGCCGCCGACGGCTTCACCATCACTGCCCAGGATGGCAGTCGGCGGGCGGAAGGCTCCATAAGTTTGCGCTTTTCTGCCAATCCCCTTGCCTTGACCGGCTGGACGGTGGCCGACGCTCAGGGTCAGACCACCCAGATTCAGCTGACCGACTTTGCCCCAGCTTCTGGCCTGGCCCCGGGCCTGTTTGAGCTGAAGGACCCCCACGGGGCCCGGCAGGGCCGGGCGCGCTAGCCGCCGCTTTGATTGTGACAATTGCACAACAAGCAAGACTCTACGGCTTTTTGATTGACAATTTTAAGAGACGTTGCAATAATGCCACTTATGACGTCCGTGTGAGCGGATGGATACCCGGTCGGACTTGATCCCCTCCCGACCGTGGCATGAGAGACGAACTTTTCGCCCGGACCGTCTCCAGTGTCCGGGCGTTTTTTCGTTTGGGGGTTGGTCCCGATCCCGGTCATGCTGGCGGCGGCCGGCCACCGAGGAGCAGCCTTTCCGGACTAGCAGCGCCCTACGATCTGGACCCCGGCCTTCGCCGGAGTGACCGGGGAAGGGGCGAGGCGGGTGATACACCCACCGGTCATCCCGGCGGAGGCCGGGATCCAGGTCGTAAGGCTGTGACCCTGGCCAGCCATCGAGGAGCGAACTTTCCGGACTTGCCGCATCCTATGATCCGGACTCAGGCCTTCGCCGGAGTGACCGGAGAAGGGGCTAGGCCGTCAAGAATCCCACAATCGCGTCTGCGAACACAGCCGTTCCCACCAACCCCGCGTGATCGCCCGGCAGGCGCAGGGGGGTGCAGTGGGGCATGAGGGCGGCGAGGCCTTCTACCGTCCCATTGTCGTGGTCCGCCTCGCCGAGAATGGCCAGGGTTGGGACATCTATAGCGGCCAAATCCTGAGGCGTGGTCGGCGCAAACGCCGCGAGGACCCCCAGCAGGGCCTGCCGATCAAGACCCAGGGCGGCGACGCGCTTGGCAATGGTCTTGCCCATGACCGGGTCGGCGGCGGCTTGCCCATGCCGAAGGGCGTCTTCGAAGGCCGCAGCCCTTGGTCCTGCCTCCATAATCCCCACCTCGCCCATGCCCCCGAGGACACAGCGCCGGGGGCGAGCACCGCGCACCATGAGCCGTGCGGCGGTGCGGGCGCCCATGGAATAGCCCCCCAGGTCATAGTCGGTGAGGTTCAGATGGGCGATGAGGGCCAGGCCATCGTCCACCATGATGTCGGCGGGCCAGGTGGCGGTGTCTGTGGGGGCGTCTGATCCCCCATGACCCCGGCAGTCGGGGGCGATAACCCGGAACCCGGCCGCCGCCAGCTTTCCAGCAATGCCTGGGGCGATCCAATTGCCCTGTGCGCTCGACATGAAACCATGGAGCAGGAGGACAGGGCGGCCTTCCCCGAGTTCATGCCAGACCAGGCGGGCACCGTCGGAAGCGGTGAAGGTGTTGGCGGTCGGGGTCAAGGCGCTGTCCGGCGGTTATAGGTGTGCTCAGACTATTCAACTGGACCGAATGCGCAAAGCCCAGCCTTGCCCCCTGACGGACTTCCCGCTCTAAACAGGGGCATGCAGCTTCGACTCGCCACCTGGAACGTCAATTCTGTTCGCCTGCGGGCCGAGCAGGTTCAGAAATTCGTCGCAGAAACCGCGCCGGACGTCCTGTGCATGCAGGAGATCAAGTGCCAGGAGGCCGAGTTTCCTCGCAAGGCCTTTGAGGAGGCCGGCCTGCCTTACTTAAGGATCGCCGGGCAGAAGGGCTCCCATGGGGTGGCGATCGCCTCGCGCCTGCCGATCAGTGATGCGCCGGTTCTGGAAGTTTGCCGCGAGGGGCACGCCCGGGTGGTGGGCGCGGTGGTCGAGGGGATGGAGATCCAGAACTTCTACATTCCGGCCGGCGGGGATGTGCCCGACCGGGCCGAGAACCCCAAGTTCGATCACAAGCTGGATTTTATCGAGAAGTTGACCGCCGAAATGGCCCGCCGGGACCCCAAGGCGCCCCTGGCCATAGTTGGGGATCTAAATGTGGCGCCGGGCGAGTTCGACGTCTGGAGCCATAAGCAGATGTCGAAGGTGGTCAGCCATACTCCCATCGAGATCGCCGCCATGGCGGAGCTGAAGGCCTCCCTGGGCTTTATCGACCTGGTGCGGGAGGCCCTTCCCGATCCGCAGAAGCTGTTTTCCTGGTGGAGCTATCGGGCCGCCGACTTCCGGGCGTCTAATCGCGGCCTGCGGCTGGACCATATCTGGATCAGTCCGGGTCTGAGGGACGCGGCATTAAGGACCGGTAAGGCCCTGGCCCGGGTGCACGACGATGTACGCGAATGGGAACGCCCCAGCGACCACGCTCCGGTGAGCGCGGACTTCGGCCTGTAAGGTTGGACAACGGGTCTATCTGAGAGGCAGCGCCCTATGACCTGGATCCCGGCCTCCGCCGGGATGACCGGTGGTGGGGCGGGCGCCTAGGGCGCGAGCTTATAGCCGCCCAGTTCAGTGAGCAGGAGCTTGGCATTGGCCGGGTCGGACTCGATCTTCTGGCGCAGGCGATAGACGTGGGTTTCCAGGGTGTGGGTGGTGACCCCGGCGTTATAGCCCCACACTTCGGCCAGCAGTTCCTCTCGGGAGACCGGCTTTTCCCCGGCCCGATAGAGGTATTTCAGGATGTTCGTTTCCTTTTCCGTCAGCCGAATCTTTTTCTGCTGGGCATCGATCAGCAGTTTGGCCGAGGGGCGGAACTCATAGGCACCCAGATGATAGACGGCACCCTCAGACTGTTCATGGCTGCGCAGTTGGGCGCGGATACGGGCCAGGAGGACCGCCAGCTTAAACGGCTTGGTCACATAGTCATTGGCCCCGGCGTCCAGGCCTTGGACCGTATCTTCATCGGTGTCGGCCGCGGTGAGCATGATGACCGGGCAGGTGACCTGCTGGGCCCGCATCTGGCGGCAGGCCTCGCGACCGTTAATATCAGGCAGATCGACGTCCAGCAGGATCAGGTCGGGGCGCAGACGCACTGCCGCCTCAACCCCCGAAAGCCCTGTGGCGGCCTGATGGACGTTGAAATCCTCGGTGGCAGCCAGCTGTTCGGCGATTTCGACCCGCAGATCGTCATTGTCATCGACGACTAGCAATGTCTTTCTCTGAGCCATGGGATGATCCTTGCCCGGTTGGGGGCGTATACCGAAGCTGACATGAGACGCTTTTCCGCAGCGAACCGGAGTTTGTCGCCGCTGAAAAGGGCCTCTCTGGGGTTATAGGGCAAAATGATCTTTACCGCGACGTCTGACCATCGCTTTGACCTGGGTGACCGAACCTGTCCCTGCGCCCTGGGCAAGGGCGGGGTGGTGCGGGCCGATCATAAGCGGGAAGGGGATGGATGTTCGCCCTTGGGGACCTGGCCGATCCGGGCGATCCTCTACCGGCCAGACCAGGCCTTTGCCGCCCTTATGCCTAAGGATGTGGCGCACGCCCCGATCCAACCCTCCGACGGCTGGTGCGATGACCCTCAGGACCCCAATTACAATCGCCAGATTGTCCTGCCCTATCCCGCCAGCGCCGAGCATCTTTGGCGGGAAGACCGGGTCTATGACGTGGTGGTGGTGCTGGGCCACAATGATGACCCGCCGGTTCCCTTTATGGGCTCAGCTATTTTTCTGCACCTGGCGAGGCCCGACTATTCCCCCACAGCGGGATGTGTGGCCCTGAGCGAGGCCGACATGGAAGCCTTCCTGACCCGGGTGAGGCCTGGAGATTCGATTCGGATCGCCCTGTAAGACCTGCCTTTAAGACCGGGCACCAAACAAGGCTGAGCCGACCCTTACACTGGTGGCCCCAAAACGTATGGCGGTTTCGAAATCGCCACTCATGCCCATGGAAAGCTGGTCGAGGCCATTGCGGGCGGCGATCTTGGCCAGCAGGGCAAAATGGGGCCCCGGCGGTTCGTCGGCGGGGGGAATACACATCAGACCCTCGATCTCAAAGGACCTGCGGGCCAGGGCGATAAAGCCGTCCGCAGCCTTGGGGAATATCCCGGCCTTTTGCGGCTCCTCGCCGGTATTAACTTGGATATAGAGGCGCGGCGCCCTGCCTTGTTTTTGGATTTCCTCAGCCAGGACGCCGATGAGCTTTTCCCGGTCCAGGGTCTCGATCACGTCGAAGAACGCCACCGCCTCCTTGGCCTTATTACTCTGCAGGGGCCCGATCAGGCGCAGTTCAATCTCGTCGCGTCGATCAGACCAGCGGGTCATGGCCTCCTGAACACGATTTTCCCCATAGACCCTCTGACCGGCCTCCCAAACCGGAGCGATGTCCGCCCAGGCCTGAAGTTTGGAGACGGCCACAAGGGTGGTTGCGCCCGAAGGACGGCCCGCCGCCTTTTCAGCGTCGGCGATCTGGGTCAGAACGGTCTGGCGTTTTGAGGAGGTCGACATTTTCTGGACCGTGACAAGAACCGCGGCCTGTTTAGGGCGGCGCGGGCGGTGTGGAAAGGCCTTGCCCAGCCTCCTGGTCTTTACCGATCCCGTCCGCACCCCAGATGTGGAGGCCTTAGCCGCTAGCTTGGGGCCAGGTCAGGCCCTGGTCTATCGTGCCTTCGGGGCCGCTGAGGCTGAATCCGTCGCCCGACGTCTGCTTCGTCTGGCCCGTCAGAGGGGCTTTAGGCTGTTGATTGGGGCCGATTATCGGCTGGCCGCGCGGATCGGGGCCCATGGGGTGCATCTGCCAGAGAGATTGGCCCACCTGGCACCAAGGGTGAGGGGGCAGGGGCGCATGGTGACGGCGGCGGCCCATTCGTCCCGGGCCCTGCGGGCCAAGGGCTTAGACGCTGTCGTTCTCTCGGCAATTTTCCCCTCGGCCAGCCCCTCTGCAGGACCGCCGATCGGGGCTCTGAAATTGGCCCTGTTGGTGCGGCGTTCGGCGAGCCCGGTCTACGCCCTGGGGGGTGTCACAGCACACACCGCGCCAGCCCTGCTAAGGACCGGGGTTATCGGACTGGCAGGTATTTCAGCTTTTAGAACTTAAACGCGGTCTCGAGACGCACCCGGGGTGCGCTATCCCGGGGTTCGGTCTTCTTATAGACCGGCAGAAGCGGCTGATCGCCCAGGGCCACTGCGCCACCAATGCGTAGGGACGGGGTCAGTCGGTAATAGGCTCCGGCCTGGACGTCGCTCCAGAGGGCGCTGCGTTCGGCGGGCTGGTCGAGGTTAAGCGTCATGCCCCAACGACCGCGACGGGCATCCCACTTCAGGGAGTGTCCACCATTGGCGCTGACAGCGGTCACATCGGTCTGGACAATGAAATCTGGTGTCTTGGGGGCCGTTTCCGCATGACCAAAGGACGCCGCGCCAAGGAGCGCAGTTGCCAAAGACCAGGACAAAACCGACTTTACCGACATAACTTACACTAGGTCTCAACACCAAGGGCTTGCAAGGACTGAGCAAACCTATGGGCGATTAAGTGCCCCTGGGCACCAAGGTCAACACCACAATAAGCCATAATTGGCCATCAATGTACGAATCCCGCACCCCCTGTGGCGACGAGGTCACGCGATTCCTGTTTGGCGGATGTCGCGGCGTTGTTATAGAGGGCTTCGGCGCGGGGCGGCGCCGCGTCCTTCAAACGGCGCGTAGGAATTTTTTTGGAGCGGATGACGATGCCGTTTGAGCGCGGAAATTGGATGCGGGGAGTCACCGCCGGTGTCTTGGCCTTGAGCCTGGTTAGCCTGGGTGCCTGTTCGACGACGAAGGCCCCCAAGTCTCAGAGCGGTGGCGGCTTTAGCTTGTTCCACCCACTGGGCGGTGGAAAATCTAAGGGCCCTCAAGCGCCCAGCGATGCGCCGGCCATTGGCGTCAACGGCTATCTGTGGCGCTCGACCTTGGACACCTTGTCCTTCATGCCCCTGGTGTCGGCAGACCCCTATGGTGGGGTGGTGATCACCGACTGGTATATCAATCCGGAAAAGACCGATGAGCGCTTTAAGTGCACGGTCTACATCCTGGACTCCCGCCTGCGGGCTGACGGCCTAAATGTCGCGGTCTTCAAGCAAGCCAAGGATCCGTCGGGCAATTGGGTCGATGTCGCCATCGCCCCCCAGACCGAAACCGATATTGAGAACGCGATCCTGACCAAGGCGCGGCAGCTTCGACTTTCCAACGTCAAGGGCTAGGTCGCTTCGCGATCTTGCCTGACGTCCGGCGTCGGCTCTTTAGAAACAGGGTGATCCTGATCGCCCCGCCTCCCGGCCCCGGACACTCCAAAGTGCGCCGTCCCCGTCCTGTGCCGTTTTCATTGCCCGTCAAACCAAGCTAAAGCCTTCCCCCATGGCCCGATACAATCCCAAAGAGACCGAACCCAAGTGGCGCGCCGCCTGGGACGCCGCCAAGGTTTTCGAAGCCGGCCCCCCCGCGCCCGGCAAGCCGAAATACTATGTCTTGGAAATGTTCCCCTACCCTTCGGGGCGTTTGCACATGGGCCATGTGCGCAACTATGCCCTGGGAGACGTCATCGCCCGCTTTAAGCGAGCCCGGGGCTTTAATGTGCTGCACCCCATGGGGTGGGATGCCTTTGGTCTGCCCGCTGAGAACGCCGCCATGGAGCGTGGGGTCGATCCCAAGGCCTGGACCTATGACAATATCGCCCGGATGCGCTCAGAGCTAAAGGAGCTGGGCCTGTCCATCGACTGGTCCCGGGAATTCGCCACCTGTGACCTGGCCTATTACGGCCAGCAGCAGGCCTGGTTTCTGGAGCTGTTCAAGACCGGCCTGGTCTATCGCAAAGAGGGCGTCGTCAACTGGGACCCCGTTGACCAGACCGTGCTGGCCAATGAACAGGTGGTGGATGGCCGTGGCTGGCGCTCCGGCGCTGTGGTGGAAAAACGCAAGCTGAACCAGTGGTTCCTGCGCATTACCGACTATGCCAATGACCTAGCAGACAGCCTGGCAACCCTGGACCGCTGGCCAGACAAGGTCCGCACCATGCAGGAAAACTGGATCGGAAGATCCAAGGGCCTGAGGTTCAAATTCAACTTCTCAGACCCTGCGCCCCCCGACTTTGCAGAGGGCCTTGAGGTCTACACGACCCGCCCCGACACCCTTTATGGGGCGAGTTTTGTGGGCGTGGCGCCAGATCATCCCTTGGCGGAGCAGATCGCTGCACAGAATCCTGCCGCCGCCGAGTTCATCGCCGCCTGCCGCAAGGGCGGTGCCTCCCAGGCGGAAATCGATACAGCTGAGAAGATCGGCTTTGATACGGGCCTGACCGTGGCCCACCCCTTTGACCCCAGCTGGCGTCTGCCGGTGTGGATCGCCAACTTCATCTTGATGGATTACGGCACCGGCGCGATCTTTGCCTGCCCGGCCCATGATCAGCGCGATCTCGATTTTGCGCGCAAATACGGCCTGGCGGTTAAGCCGGTGGTCCTGCCGCCCGGTGAAGACCCCGCGACCTTTGAGGTGGGCGATGAGGCCTATACGGGGCCCGGCCGCATCTTCAACTCCCAAGACCTCGACGGCCTCGATGTTGAGACCGCTAAGGCCGCGGCCATTGCCAAGATCGAAGCCCAGGATCAGGGCCAGGGCGCGACGGTGTTTCGACTGCGCGACTGGGGTGTGGCCCGTCAGCGGGGCTGGGGCTGTCCGATCCCCGTGGTGCATTGTCCTGCGTGTGGGGTTGTCCCCCTGCCAGCCAGCGCCCTGCCCGTCGCCCTCCCCGACGACCTGGAATTTGGCAAGCCGGGCAATGCCTTGGAGCGCCATCCCACCTGGAAGCACACCGCCTGTCCGACCTGTGGCGCGGCGGCTCTGCGGGAAACCGACACCCTGGACACCTTTGTGGACTCGTCTTGGTACTTCGCACGCTTCACCAATCCGGACTCCGCCTCCCCCATCGACAAGGCGGCGGCCGATTACTGGCTGCCGGTGGACCAGTATGTGGGGGGCATTGAACATGCTGTCCTGCATTTGCTCTATGCGCGGTTCGTGACTAAGGCCCTGGCTGATCAGGGCATGCTGAGCGCCAAGGAGCCCTTTGCTGGCCTCTTTACCCAGGGCATGGTGACCCATGAAACCTATCGCCGCGAGTCCGGCGAATGGGTCGAACCCAAGGATCTGGAGCTTTATAGCGAGGGCCAGACTCGCCGGGCCCGTCTCATCGCCACGGGGGAACCCCTGGTGGTGGGCGACATCGAGAAGATGTCCAAGTCCAAAAAGAACACCGTGGCACCGGAGGAAATCTTCGAGGTCTATGGGGTCGATGCCGCCCGACTGTTCGTCCTGTCCGACTCCCCGCCCGAGCGGGACACCCAGTGGTCCAATGCCGGGGTTGAGGGGGCTTGGCGCTTTGTGAACCGGGTCTGGGCTGAAGTCGAAAGCCAGCCTGCCGGTCCCTATGAGACCGGACCCGATGACCCAGCGGCCGATGCTGTGCGCCGGGGGTCTCACCGACTGATCAAGGCCATGACCGAGGCCATTGAAAGCTTCCGGTTTAATTCTGGAATTGCCCGGCTCTATGAGTTCCTGAACCTGATGAAGGAGCACAAGGCCCAAGGTGCTAGCCCGGCCCTGTTGGCCGCGCGGGCAGACGCCCTGTCAGCCTTTGCCCGGTTGATCGCCCCCTTCACCCCGCACCTGGCCGAGGAATGCTGGGTCCAGTTGGGTCAGAGCGGTCTGGTGGTCGATGCCCCCTGGCCAGACTTTGATCCGGCCCTGACCCAGGACGCGGTGGTGACCCTACCCGTTCAGGTCAATGGCAAGCGTCGGGGGGAAATTCAGGCCCCAGCGGGGGCTGAACCGGCGGAGGTCGAAAAAATGGTGCTTGACGATCCAGAGATCACAAGGCGCCTTGAGGGTCTGACCATTCGCAAGGTGATCGTCGTGAAGGATCGTATCGTCAACATCGTGGCCGCCTGATGCGTCGCTTGATCCTTTCTGCCATTGCGGCGCTAAGCCTCGCTGGGTGCGGCTTCACCCCCCTTTATGGAACCCCCGGGGTGGCCTCTGGCCTGACCTCTATTCTGGTGTCAGCGCCAGAGGGCCGTGTCGGAAGTTTGCTGCGTGAGCATTTGGATGATGTCCTGGCGCGAAACAGTGCCGCGCCACCGACCTATCGCTTGACCACGTCCCTGGCAGAGCGCCGCTATCCTCGCGGCATTCGCATCGACAATGTGGCCACCCGATATGAATACGTCCTGGTGGTGGACTATAGCCTGACCCAAATCAGCGGCGGGTCTGGCCCTGCCAAGACCGGCAAGGTTCGCGTCGAAGTCACCTATGACTCCGCCGACCAGCCCTATGCGTCCGTGGCGGCTCAACAGGACGCCCAGGACCGGGCCGCCAGTGAAGCTGCCCGCCGCATCCAGCTGGAACTGGCCACCTGGCTCGCCAAACCCAAGGCCTAGGCCGGTGATCCTCAGCCGCCGACCTGATATTGAGCGGTTCATCGGGCGGCCCGATGCCGGGATTCGAGCGGCCTTGATCTATGGGCGCGACACCGGCGTGGTGCGAGAGCGCGGACAGCAGCTGGCCGCCAAGGTCACGACTCGCCCCGACGATCCCTTTGACGCCGCCCTGCTCAACGACAGCGATATGGATGGGGATCCTGGGCGCCTGGAGGGGGAATTGGCCGCTCAGTCCATGATGGGCGGACGCCGGCTGGTGCGGCTGAAACTGACCTCTGAAAAATCGGGGCCCGATAAAATGGCCGCGGAAGCTCTGACCCGGCATGTGGCTGGCGAATTGAACCCCGAAGCGTTTTTTCTGATCGAAGCGGGGGCCCTGGGCAAGGAGTCGGCCCTGCGGAAGGTTTGCGAGAAGTCCCCAGCCTGCGCCGTCATCCCCTGCTATGAGGACGAGCCCGGCGACATTGCCCGTTTGGTCAGGGACAGTCTGTCCCAGGATGGGGTCGGTCTGACCGCAGACGCCTTGGCCGTGTTTGTCGCCCGCATGCCCAAGGAGCGCGGGGTGGCCCGCCAGGAAATTGAGCGCTTGGCCCTGTTCCTAGGCCCTGGCTCTGGCCTGACGGCGACGCCAAAGGATCTGGAAGCCTTTCTGGGGGTTGAGCCTGAGGCCTCCTTGTCCGACGCCGCTGCAGATGCCTTTGGTGGCCGTCTGGCCCAGGCCCAGCAGGGGTTAAGGCGGGCCGCCCAGGAGGGTGAGGCCGGTCCTGCCGCTGTTCGCGCCATCGGAAACTATCTGAGCCGACTACGCCGGACCCTAACCCTGGCCAAGAGTGGTGCAGGCCTGCAAGAGGCCGCCAAGGCCTCTGGGGTTTTCTGGAAGAGCGAGCGGGAGTTTCTCCGTCAGGCCAGAGCCTGGACCCTCGCAGAGCTTGACCGGCTTCAACCCGATGTCCTGGCCGCGGACCGCGCCTGTAAAACCACAGGTTCGCCCGATCATTTGATTGCCGAACGCTTGGCCCTGCAGATTGCCGGACGGGCGCGACGGCTGGGGCTCTAAATCATCGCCGAAAGCGAATTAGCCGGTAGCCAAGGCGTCTTCCGAGGCTAGGTCGCGGCCCTGGGACCACTTGGAAATGGCCCTTAGCAGGGTAGGTGGGCTTATTGGTTTTCCGATATGGTCATCCATGCCAGCGGCCAAGCACCGGCTGATCTGGTCGGGAAGAACATTGGCGGTCATGGCGACGATGGGCGTTGTTTGGGCAGCCGGAGCCTGGGAGTCCCTATAGGTTCGTGTCGCACTCAAGCCGTCCAAGACCGGCATGTGAACATCCATAAAGACCAAGTCGAAGCTTTGCGTTTCTAAGGCTTTTAAGGCCTCCAAACCATTATCTGCGGTTTCGATGTCGATATCGAAGGGCTGCAAAAGGGTCAGGATCAGCTCCCTGTTCACCGCGACATCTTCCACCAGCAACAACCGGATGGGGCGGTCTGGGGTTTCAATGGTTTCGGTGACAGGCGTGGGCTCGCTGAGGGCCTGGGTCCAGGGTAGGGTCAGTTCAAACCAGAAGGTTGAGCCCTTGCCCGGTTCGCTAAGGGCCCCGATATCGCCACCCATGCACTCGATGGTCCTTCGGCAAATGGCCAGACCAAGGCCCGTTCCCCCGTATTGTCGGCTTACCGAAGCGTCGGCCTGGGTAAAGCGATCAAAGAGATGATCGATCTGGTGGGCAGGTATGCCAATCCCGGTGTCTATGACTTCGACTCTTAGGCGGTCTGTCGTCTCATCAAGGGGCGATTGAAGAACCCGAACCGTCACTCCGCCCGTATGGGTGAATTTCAGCCCATTCGACACAAGGTTAAGCAGGACCTGCCGGATCTTGCCGTCGTCGCCGACGAGGGGGCGAAGATCGCCCTCGGTCTCCAGGCTGGTCCACACGTCCTTGGCCTCTGCTTGCCCTGCCATGAGATCTAGGACCGCCCGGGGCGGTACGGCGGGATCAAAGGCGTGGGCTTCCAGCTCAATGCCCCCAGCCTCCAGCTTGGAGTAGTCCAGGATTTCCGTGACCAGTTCCAGAAGGGCCAGACTGGCATTGTGTATCAGGCTCACATGCCGGGTATCTTCCTTGGCCAGCCGGGTGGATCGCCGCAAGACTTCCGCAAATCCAATAATGGCATTGAGCGGTGTCCGCAGCTCATGGGTCATGTTTGCCAGGAATTCTGACTTGGCCGCCGCAGCGTCTTCCGCCCGGCGCCGGGCGTCTACCAAGTCTTTTTCCAGGGCCTTTCGCGCGTCGATCGGTCGCGACACGGTCAGCACCCTGGGGAGATCACTATCTGTCTCAGCCGGCACAAGACTAAAATTCGTTTCCATCCAAACATACCGACCGTCTTGGTGAAGCACCCGGTATTGCTGGGTCATTTCTCCGCCGATTTTGACGAAGTCTGCGACGGCCTCACGAACCCATGTCGCATCCTCGGGATGCAGGGACTGGTGCCGAACACCTTCGAACCATGCCTCCGGTGTATAACCAAGAACCTTGGTCAGGGAGGGCGAGACATAGATTTTTTCCCCCAGAGTACCGGTCATCGAGATGACATCTGTGAGGTTGTCGGCCAGGACGCGGTATTTGGCTTCCGAGGCCGCCAGCTGCTCTTGGGCTTGGTTAAACTTCTTCCGTACGGCCAGGGCGCGAAACACCCCATCGCAGGCAAAGATCAGGGCTAGGGCCAGAAAGCCCATCACAGGCACAAGATTCATGTGTAGGGGGTTGGGCCCGACGGCAACCCAGACCAGCATGCCAATCCCAGGCAGGGCACCGCCGACAACGAAGCCGATCGCCGATTGATAGGCATTGGCTTGGGTGAAGAAGATCACTGACAGCCATAGGGTGACGGCAACAACGGCCCCCTCAGTACTCCCGCTCACCCAGAACAGGCCGCCGAGGAACACCCATAATGAGCAGCCGGTGACGAGGCTTAGGAGATAGGCGCCGCGCAGGCGGCTTGAGCCGACAGCCCCACGACCCTGCCGATGGCTCACAACCCATGATAGCGACTCCTGAGCGCAGCAGCCGACCAACCAAAAGGCTGCCGTGGATGGGGATATGATCAGTGTGGCCAGAACTGAGACCAAAACACCGAGGACCAAGCGAATTTTGAGCCCGTCAAAAGACTTGGCTGCCAATTCATCTACGCCGTCGTCCAGATAATTGACCAAGGCCTATCCTTCCCATTTGGGGTCAAGGGATAGGCTAAAACTGTTTCGGCAAGGTTACCAACTAACCTTATGCGGGTGGTGGTATAATTTCTCGCTTCCCGGCGTGGTTGGCGGGACTGACCACCCCCTCATTCTCCATTCGCTCAATCAGGGAGGCCGCGCGGTTATAGCCAATCTGCAGGCGGCGCTGAACAT
>Ga0007795_10000244_pt1 | contig 15612 bp, 16 predicted proteins | sample CryBogmetaGMA1M_FD_60369 | JGI IMG/M metagenome (GOLD analysis project Ga0007795, IMG submission 60369) | Freshwater microbial communities from Crystal Bog, Wisconsin, USA - MA1M | ecosystem: Environmental > Aquatic > Freshwater > Lake | place: Crystal Bog, Wisconsin, USA | collected 2009-07-06
TCTTCAATGACCGCAAGTGGCCCGACGGAGACCCCGTCACCGATCCGAGCAGAGGCTGCAACGGAGGCAGAATGGTGAATACCTACATGAGGAGGAACCTCTTGCGGCGCAAAGGCAGCAACTACGACGGCAAAGACAGCCGCCGGGTTCTCCACACGCAATAAGATAAGCCCGAGCTCTTCAGCGAAATCAGCGGGAACGATGGCAGCGGAGGCCTTGCTAACGCGTAATTGGGAGAGGTAACGGGGATTCCCGAAGAAGGTGATATCACCCGGGCGTGCTTCCTGAAGAGAGGCTACGCCGGTGATTTCGAGCTCTTCCAAACCCTTGGGCGCCACGACGCCGGCAAGGGAGGCAAGCTCATGCAGTCTCATGCAATGATGACAGACAAAGGGGGGAGCCCACTTTTAATTGGCCGCCTTGGCAGGAGCCGTCTTGTTCAACGCCGTGATGACATCTTGGCTGAAATCAAGATCATCGCGAGAGAAGAGAACCACGGGAACCGCTCCGGCACTGAGTCCCGACTTATCAAAGACGATATCGTAAGCCTTGGCCTTCACGAGGTCGTTCACGGTCTTCATAATGTCCTCCACAATGTCCTTACGCATGCGAAGGAACTGATCCTGAAGACTTTTCTGCTTGGCTGTGCGGAAATCAGCGATCTCTCGGTCGAGCGTGCGGGCGGCCGCAACCTTGGCCTGCTGATCCTTCTGCTTGGCGTCGCGAGCCTCCTTGCTGAGTTCGGGCTTCTCAATCTCGGAATTGATCTGACTGATCTCCTGCATGCTCTTCTTGAGAACCTCCACTCTCCCATTGAGGTCGTCGTTGGCCGCTTTCTCAGCCTCGGCGTACTTGGCTTGGGCATCTTTGGTCTTGTAGTACTCACTGAAGACCTTGTTCATGTCGACGGTGCCGAATTTAACCTGGGCATTCGCCAGTCCGGCGCTGCCGAGTAGGAATAAGGTGGTTAGGAGGGTAATGCGGAGTTTGTTTTTCATAGGGGTAAAAAGCTTTTTTGATGTGCGATAGATCTATATCGCCGGTTAGAAGGTGTAGCCAACGTTAAATTGAAACTGGCCACTTGTTCTGTTCCAAGAGTCGGTCATGACGGGGTAGCCCCAGTCGACACGAATTGGGCCGATTGGCAACTCGATGCGTGCACCGATACCGACGTCGCCATTAAGTCCGCCGGATGTGTATGACTGCCCATTCGCAGAGGTCGTAACGGCCTGTGGATTGATATCCCAAGAGCTTGCGTTCACATAACCCCAATCCGTAAAGACAGCCCCACGAAGGCGGGGAATGATCGGAAAGGTGAGCTCTGCGGTTCCATAGACCGAGGTACTACCTCCGACGGGGTTACCGTAGAAATCCTTGGGGCCTACCCCTCTGAAGACGAAACCGCGCATGTCGTTGGCACCGCCAAGGTAGAGCTCGTCGAAGATGGGAGGGGTATTGGTTCCCTGGGTGCCACTGCCCCATGTGTTCACCACACCGATGGAACCCTTGGTGAGAAGGATCATATCCCACGGAAGGGGAAAATATTTTTTGGCATCAAGGGAGATTCCGTAATCCTGCACCGTTCCACCGAGACCTCCACCAGCCACAAATCCGGTCAGATTAACCGACTGACCCTTGTGGGTGAGGAAGAGGCTGTCTCGGTTATCAAAATCAAGCCCAAGCAAAATACAACTCTTGGTGTAAATGGAGTTGTTGGCGGCATTCTGAATGGCCCCTGCCTGAGGATCTGGAAATTGGCCGTCACCGTAATTACCCGTGAGGTTGTAAATATTGATGTTCTCAAGACGGTACTCTCCGCGGATCGCCGTGAAGGGGTTGAGCGCCTTGCGGGTCTGAAGGGCTCCACCAAGGTTCGACTGGCTGTAAACAGGACTGAGGAAGGTTGCCCCGTGGTAGTAAAACTCACCACCAACCGAGACCTTGTACCCCATGAACCATGGCTCAGTAAGGGATAAGACGAAATCCTGACGCTGCAGACCGTACTGACCTCGCACGCGGAATCGCTGGCCGCCACCGGTCATATTGGGCCAGTTGAAGAGATCGAAGTTGGACTGCTGAAGTTCGGCGAAGCCGACCAAGCTGTCGATCGAGCTGAATCCGGCACCGAAGTTGAACGATCCTGTCTTCTTCTCCTCGACGATCACATCAAGGTCCTTACGACCCGGAACCAAGGTATCCTGAGGTGCCATATCAACCTTCGAGAAGTAATTCAGGTTCATCAGACGGCTCTTGCTGACATCCACCAGCGTGGTGTCGAAGATACCTCCCGGCTGCACCGCCAACTCGCGTCGGATCACCTTGTCCTTGGTCTTGGAGTTTCCTTGGACATTGATCAAATTCACATAGGACTGAACCCCCTCGTCGATCCGGTAAGAGAGGTCGACCTGCCCATCTCCCGCAGGGGTGACTTGAGGCTGGGACACCATGTCGACATAGCCCCTTGATCCATAGAAATCGCGTAACTTCTTCAAATCAGCGCCCATTCCCTCCGGCGTGTAGAGGGAGCCTGTCTTCATCTTGAGGTATTTCTCCAGCTCATCGGAAGCCACGATCGAGACCCCCTCGAGCGTGAGTTTGTTCACGCGGTACTGAGTACCCTCGGAAATGGAAATGACCAAATCGGTTCCCTTGCCATTGGGAAGCGGTTGAGTCTGGACGTCGGTGACACGCATGTCGGCAAATCCCCTGCTCTGGTAAAGCGTACGGATAGCATCCTTGTCCTCGTCCATTTGAGAGGGCGTCAGGCGACCAGCCTTCGTCAGAAAGGAGAGGAGGTTGGCCGTTTTGGTCTTCATCACCTTGGTAAGATCCTTGGGCAGAACCGAATCATTGCCGGTGAAGCTGATCTTATTGATGGTCATTTTGGGCCCCTCGTTGATCGAGAAAACAACACGGATTTTCTTGTCAGGGAGCTCCGAGGTCTTCGTGTCGACCTTCACGTCGGTGTAGTTCTTGTCCTCGTAAAGCTTGAGGATTTTCTGCCGGTCTTCGTTCAGACGCTCGTCGCTGAGAGCATCCCCGGGTTTGGTGCCGATCTCTTTGCGGATCTTTGAGGAGGGAATGACTTCCTCCCCCTCGATGAGGACCTCACCTATGCTTGCGCGCCCCTGCAGCAAGACTGTGACTTTCAATCCTCCAGTGATCGGCTCGGCAAAGATTCGTGCGTTGGAGACATTCCCCGTTGCATAGAGGGACTTGATGTCCTCCTCTACCAAACGCTCGTTAAAGAGTGCCCCCGGTTTGGTTGCCAGATTATCGAGCACACGCTCCTTACTGAGAGTCGTGGGTCCGACAAACTGAACGTCGATCTCCTTGATGATCGGCGCCTGCCCCGGCACCTGAGCCATGAGGGCACCCCCGCAAGTGATCGTGATCACCGCGACAAGCAGGAGGCGCAGGGCTGGGAAAAAACGGGTTAACAACATGGAAACGAATATAAAAATTACAAGGGATGGAGACAACAGACCCGACATTAGAAGCGAAGGGCGGGCACTTGGGTCAAGCCGCTATTTCCCAGCGCCTTCACCCAGTGAGTTGAGGGTAGTGAGGATCGCCGGGATTTCCGCAAGAGAGGTGATGGTGTGGTCCGGCGTGACATCGGCCTGCTCCTCGGAACCAGGCACTCGAATCCAGATGGAACGGATCCCAGCATTGCGTGCGCCGGCAATATCCCTCTCCAGGCTGTTGCCCACCATGATCGACTCTGCCGGCGTGACGCCGAGTTCTCCCATCAGTCGGTGAAAGATCTCAGGCTTCGGCTTACCGATTCCGTGCTCCCCTGAGACCGCGATCGCATGGAAGAAGGGCTCCAGACCAGATGCGGCGATTTTCTCACGCTGCAGATCAGGGGCTCCGTTAGTCAGCAAGGCGAGACGGTAGCCGGAAGAAAGCTCCGCCATCAACTCCCGGGCTCCGGGCAAAAGACGCTGACGGGCGCGACGTGTGGAGGCAAACTCAGTGGAAAGAAACTCCGCCGCATCGCTTGTAGCTTCCTCACTCAGACCCTGCGAGGCCAACGCCTTGGCAAAGACCTCCTTGCGATAAGCTTGAGACCAGTTGCGGAGGGCGCTCAGATCGGCGCTCTCGCCCGTGAATCCACCCCAGAGACACTCGAAGGCGCTGATACCGATCGAACGGCAGAATGGACGGCACGCCCCCTCTCCCCAGAGTTCTCGAGAAATGGCCATGGCATCCCCTGCAAAACGAGCTGGATCCACTCCAAAGCGGGAGGAGGCCACAGCAGCCGTATGGGCAAAAGTTTCGTGAGAGACCGCCTCGTCAACAGCGAGCGTGTCATCAAGATCAAAAAGGAGAGCGCGGATAGCCATAAGGAGTGCTGAATTAATCGGATAATGCCGACTACTGCAAGAGTAGGAGGCAAATGCAGCCCTTCTTGTCAGTGGGCATCAATCTGATGATGATGACCAACAGCCAATAGAATATGGGTGACAGATTTTACTTAATGCCATTAAGTATCTAGGGGAGGGATAAGACCACTCCACCTCTTACCGCACCATGAGCGACCACAAACTTTCAAACGGCCAAGATCATCCCCAAGCCATCACCCCTAAGTCCCCCGAAGTGATTGGCCTCAACGAGGAACCAACTCCACCCAAGCGTCCCAAGCTAATCCTTCTCCTCTCCATCGCGGCCATGATCCTTTTCATCGTGGCAATCGGAGGGTGGAAGGCCCTGCAGATCTCACAGGCTATCACCATGGGGAAGGCTTTCCGCATGCCCCCCGATGCGGTCACGTCGCTGAAAGTGTCGGAAGAAAAGAGCACCCCAGTCCTGGAAGCAGTCGGCTCCCTCTCCTCACCCCAAGGAGTGATGCTGAGTGCCGATCTCCCTGGGACTGTCACTTCCATCAGCTTTGAATCAGGCTCCCACGCCACCAATGGTCAGCTCCTCGTCCAGCTCGACACGCGTCAGGAAGAAGCACAACTCCGGACGGCAAAGGCCAAACTTGACCTTGCCAAGCATAACCTCGAGCGAAACACCGGCCTCAGGCAGAGCCACGTCATTGCCGACTTCGCCTACGACGAGTCGAAGAGCCAATACGACGCCGCTGTGGCCAACCGGGACGAGATACAGGCCATGATCGACAGAAAGACCATCCGCGCCCCCTTCTCCGGTGACCTGGGAATACGACAGATCAACGCGGGACAGTACCTCAAGAGCGGCGACCCGATCGTGCAGTTGGAGTCCCTTGACCCCATCTACGCCAACTTTGCCCTTCCCCAGCAGAACTTAGGCACACTGCGCGTCGGTGAGCCCGTGCTCATGCAAGCCGATGGCCTGCCGGGCAAATTCTTCAAGGGATCGATCACCGCCATCAATTCCACGGTCGATACCTCGACCCGCAATATCCAGATCCAAGCAACCTTCCCCAACCCGCAGCACATCCTCCGCTCAGGAATGTTCGCCGGCATCCAAGTCCAGCTCCCCGAGGGTCAGAATGTCATCATGATTCCAGCCACCTCAATCCAATACGCACCCTATGGTGACTCGGTCTTCGTGATCGAGAAGATGAAAGATCCCCAGGGAAAAGAATACACGGGAGTCCGGGAGCAGACCGTGACCTTGGGCAAGACGAAGGGTGATCAGATCGCCGTGCTCAAAGGCCTGAAGCCTGGAGATGAGATCGCCACCTCGGGGGTTTTTAAGCTCCGACAGGGTGGATCGGTGAAAGTCAGCAACAGTGGTGTCCAACCCGCTAACGACCCAGCCCCCCAGCCGACCGACAGCTAGCCTGTCCCTCTGCGTGACCCGATGAAAATTACCGACCTCTTCATCAAGCGTCCCGTGCTGGCGCTGGTGGTGAACCTTGTCATCCTCCTGGCGGGATTCCAGTCGATCCATGTTCTGAACATCCGGCAGTACCCGCGCAGCGACATTGCCGTCATCAAGGTCTCCACCGTCTATGTCGGTGCCAATGCCGACCTGGTGCGCGGCTACATCACCACGCCCCTGGAACGAGTCATCGCCTCGGCCGAAGGGATCGATTACATCGAGAGCTCCAGCGCGCAGGGCTCCAGCACCATCACGGTCCATCTCAAGCTGAACTACGACCCTAATGCTGCCCTGACCCAGATCCAGGCAAAGCTGGCCCAGGTCCGGAACGAGCTCCCTCCTGAGTCGGAGACCCCCGTCATTGAGCTTCAAAATGCCGACGAACTCCGGGCGGCAATGTACTTGGGCTTTGCCGATCAAGGGATGGAGGCGAACAAGGTCACCGACTTCCTGGTACGGGTCATCCAGCCCAAGCTCACGGCCATCACCGGAATCCAGCGCGCCGATGTGCTCGGAGCACGCGTCATGGCCATGAGGATCTGGCTCAAGCCCGACCGCCTAGCCGCGCTTGGGATCACCGCCTCCGATGTCCGCAAGGCCCTTCAGGCCAATAACTATCTGGCCGCCGTCGGCAAGACCAAGGGAACCATGACGGCCATCAACCTGATCGCCAATACCAACCTCACCACCCCGGAGGAGTTCCGCCAGCTCGTGGTGAAGCAGAAGGGCGGCGTCCTGGTTCGACTGCAGGATGTCGCCGACGTGGAGCTCGGCGCCGAAGACTACGACTCGGATGTTCGCTTCGACGGCAAGAGGGCCAAATTCATCGGCATCTGGTGCCTCCCGACGGCCAACGTGCTCGACGTCTGCAAGAGCGTTCGGGAGCAGCTTCCTGAACTCCGCAAGATGCTTCCCCCTGGAATGACCCTCGACGTTCCCTACGACTCGACCGAATTCATCCGCGACTCCATCCAAGAGGTCTTCAAAACCCTCACAGAGACTCTCCTGATCGTTGTTCTGGTGATCTTCCTCTTCCTCGGATCACTCCGCTCCGTCCTCATTCCGGTCGTTGCGATTCCCATCTCCCTGATCGGCACAGCCTTCATCATGGTCCTGTTCGGATTCACCGTGAACCTCCTCACCCTGCTGGCCATCGTTCTTGCGGTGGGACTTGTCGTGGATGACGCCATCGTGGTCGTCGAGAACGTGGAGCGACACCTCCACGAGGGCCTCTCACCGCTCCATGCTGCTCTTAAGAGCGGGCGCGAGCTTTTCGGCCCCATCATCGCGATGACCATCACCTTGGCCGCGGTCTACACCCCGATCGGTATCCAAGGGGGGCTCACTGGAGCGCTCTTCCGCGAGTTTGCCTTCACGCTCGCCGGAGCGGTGCTGATCTCAGGCATCGTGGCCCTCACCCTCTCCCCGATGATGGCCTCGCGACTCCTGCGTCGCGGAGATGACACGCGCGGCTACGCGGGCTGGATCAATAAACGATTCACCGCGCTACAGCATGCCTATGTCCACCTCCTTGCCACGATGCTCCGGCATCGGGGAGCCGTCATGACGGTTGCCGGCTTCTGGATTCTCATCCTCCCCTTGCTCTACCTACTCTCTCCCAAGGAGCTCTCACCGAAGGAGGATCAGGGAATCGTCTACTGCATCGTGCAGGCCTCCCCATTCTCCACCATCGACCAGACTCTGCTCTATTCCGACCTGGTCAAGGATGCCATGTTCTCACTCCCCGAGACCGGTCACACCTTCCAGATCATCCGCCCTGACGGTGGCTTTGGCGGTATCCGGACAAAGACTTGGAGCGATCGCAAGCGGAGTTCCGAACAGTTGGCCGCAGCCCTCGGAAAAAAGACGGCCGAAATCCCGGGACTGCGGGTGATCGCCACCACACCGCCAGCGTTGCCCGGAGGCAGCAACTTCCCCGTTGAGTTTGTCATCTCCTCCACCGTGGTGCCCCGCCAACTTCTCGAGGCCGCCAAAGACCTCGTGAAAACAGCCTTCGCAAGTGGCATCTTCATCTTCGCCGACAGTGACCTCAAGTACGACCAGCCTCAGGTCGAGATCGCCTTCGACCGCAACAAGGTCTCTGCCCTTGGTCTCGACCTCCAGCAGGTTGGCGCCGACCTTGGCACCCTGCTGGGTGGCAACTACGTGAATCGCTTCAGCATTCAGGGCCGCAGCTACAAGGTCATCCCCCAGCTCAAACGAGAGAGCCGCCTCGACCCCGATTCCCTCGGCTCCATCTACGTCAGCGGCCCCGACAATCAACTCCTCCAACTCTCGACCTTTGCCGAACTGAAGCACAGCACCGAACCGCGCGAGATCAAACGATTCCAACAACTCAACTCCGCCAAGATCTCCGGCATCCTGCCACCGGGGATCACCATTGATCAGGCCCTCAAGATCCTCGAGAAGCGAGCCACCGAGATCCTGCCTCGCGGCTTTGTCGTCGATTACGCCGGAGAGTCGCGTCAACTCCGCCAGGAGGGCAACACCTTGGTTACCACGATGATTCTCTCACTCATCCTGATCTTCCTCGTGCTGGCCGCCCAGTTTGAGAGCTTCCGTGACCCCTTCATCATCCTCCTTGGATCGGTGCCACTGGCACTGGCGGGAGCCCTTCTCTTCACCTTTCTGGGCGCGACCAGCATCAACATCTACAGCCAGGTCGGACTGATCACACTGGTCGGACTGGTCGCCAAGAATGGCATCCTGATTGTCGAGTTCGCCAATAACCTTCAGGAGGGAGGGATGGATAAGTGGCACGCCATTCTTGCCGCTTCAGGGACGCGTCTTCGCCCGGTCCTGATGACCTCCGTGGCTACCGTCGTCGGCCACACCCCCCTCATCCTGGCCAACGGTCCCGGTGCCGGTGCCAGAAACAGTATCGGTATCGTTCTCGTGTCGGGCATGATCATTGGAACTCTCTTCACACTGTTCGTGGTTCCCTCGATCTATCTGCTGGTCTCCAAGACCAAGAAGGCCAACCCCTCCAAAGAGGCTCATCACGCTCTGCTGGGCGACAGGCCCGCAAAACTTTCACTGGCTTAGGAACGAACACTCATTCACGAGTGCCCCGGTGGCTGCTCAGGAGCGCCATCAGCGTTTCCGCTCGCGAATGTAAGCGAGGACGATGAATCCCGCGATGGCCAGCGTCGCGGTGACAGAACCCGCTCCGATGACGGCCAGGATATTCTTCAAGGTTTCGTAGGCGTGATGCATTTGAAAATTATGTAATGCCTCCAGCCCATTCACGCAAGCTTTGTAAGACGGATTTGTTACAGCCGAAACTTGATCACCACTTTATGAACTTCACTTGGTTGCCCAATCATCACGCCAGGCTGATGAGCATCTTGTGGATGAAACACCGCTATGGACCCTGCTCTCAGCATGAACTGCGAGTGAGGCTCTGCCGGCGGCTCGTAGAACTCGGCATCCTTTTCAGCGTTGTACGGGATGCGCACGCTCAGGTCCTCCCTCCTTTCGTAGCCGATCAACTCACTCCCCGTCACCATGTACTGGATGTCGCCGTGCACGCGGTGGGTCTCCCACTTCTTGGCCTCGCCGGGAGCCGTCTCGTACCGCTGGACGATGGCGACCAACCCGGGGCCCTCAATCTCGTAGCGACCATCAGCTGTCGCCGGATCATACGATTGCAGCCAGGCAAAGGCCTTAGGAAACAGCGGGTGGACTCCCTCATGAAGAGGAGCATTCAGCAGCGTCTCGAGAATCATGGAGAATTATTTTCCCCGGTAGCTGCAACGGGCGCTCGGGGTCTCGTGGATCACAATCTCAGCAAGCCCGGGTAGCAAGGGGGAGAGGTGATCCCAGAACCAGCGGCACATGTTCTCGATCGTCGGATTCTCGAGTCCCGGAATGTCGTTCAAGTAGGAGTGATCGAGCCGCTCGAGGAGCGGATCCATCGCACGGCTGATGCGCGAGTGGTCATAGAGCCATCCGGTAGCCGGATCGACCTCACCCTCCACCGAAATCTCCATCTTGAAGCTGTGGCCGTGCATCCGGCCACATTTGTGTTCGGGCGGCACCATCGGAAGAGTCTGGGCAGCTTCAAAAGAAAAATCCTTGGTCAAACGAACGTGCATGATCATCTACGCCTACAGCAAGGCGACTCCCTTGGCAAAGCGATCCATCGCTTCCCAGCCTCATAAACGGACAGCGTCCCTTCGACGGGATCTACGCCGCCCACTGCCCTAGCTTACCTACCTAGCGGACTCTGGGCGAGTCTGTATCCCCTTTCTGCCCGGCCCCATCATCCATTCCACCATTGCCCTCCGCCTCCAGATTTCTCTCGAGGAGTCTCCTGAGATATTCGGAAAGGGAGACCCCTTCCAGGGCCGCAGCCCTCTTCGCCGCATCATATATTTCAGGATTCAAACGCATTTGAATATTCATTGTATCTAGGTGTGTTAACTACTAAATACTCTTTATTGTATTATCCCGCAAGTAAATGACAATAGATGAGTTGCATTTTATTTATTACCTGTATAAGTTCCTTTAATGAAGAAGCGGGTTACAAAGATTTTGACTGGATTCCGTTTGGATCCTCGGCTGAAAGTTTTAGCTCTTGAGGCAGCAACCCAAGAGAATCGCTCGCTTTCCAACTACATCGAGAACCTAATCCGCCAGGACGTCGTAGCGCGCGGCCTTCTCGTTCCCACGGTTCTCAAGAAATAGTGGGGGCCATCTGGTCCTTATCCAGTTAGCTTGGAGCAAGTTGCTTGCGGAATGTATAACTTACCGTATTCGGGTATTTATATATTCATACATGCTTGTGCTTACAATTTGTATTAAATAGTAGGTTTATGCAATCCAGTTGTTTACATTTATATTAACCCACTTAAAAAGGAGTGATGACGAAGGCAGACCCTACGAAAAAAAGGAAATCGGAAACGAAAATTTTGACAGGATTCAGGATTCATCCTCAGATCAAGGTATTGGCAACGAAGGCAGCCGAACAGGATAACCGCTCTTTTTCCAATTATTTGGAAAATCTGATTAGGAAGGATGTCGAATCACGAAATCTCCTACCCAAGAAGGGCAAAAAGTAATTACCCACCCCGTCCCCTCTAAGAAGATCAAGGGAGAAGGTTTTTGGGGATATGGATTTAGCCTATGGGGCCGATTTGCAGTGGGTCAGCGTTGGTGAAGAAGGAACACTTTTCACCTTTTCACCTTTCTAGGCCCGAGACACCCGAGAGGCCTTGTGCCGTGCAAAGAGGTCTAGGGTCCGATCTCGCTCGGTGGAATGATCTAGCATCGGAGCGGGGTAACCGAGAGCAATCGGGCGACCATCGGCGGGTGCCTCCAGGAGGGAGGAGTTGGAGACATTCCGTAGCTCAGGCACCCACTTGCGGATGTAGAGTCCCTCGGGGTCGTAGCGCTTGGTCTGGCTCCAGGGATTCTGAATCCTGAAATAGGGGGCGGCATCCGCTCCCGTTCCCGCACTCCACTGCCAGCCACCGTTGTTGCTGGCGATCTCCCCGTCCACCAGTGACCGCATGAAGAAGGCCTCCCCGAGGCGCCAGTCGAGATGGAGATCCTTGGTCAGGAACATGGCGGTGATCATACGGGCCCTATTGTGCATCCACCCAGTCGCAGCAAGTTGCCGCATCGCCGCATCGATGATCGGGAAGCCTGTCCTTCCTTCACACCAGCGCTGAAAGGCCTCTGCAGCATCAGGACGTCCAGAAAGCCCCGGCCACTCCATTCCTCTCCAGGTGGGGTTGAATTCCTGTTCCAGCAGCTGTGGATAGTGCCAGAGCAGCTGCATGTAGAACTCCCTCCAGACAATCTCGGCGAGGAACTTCATGGTATTCTTGCGCCCCTCGGGCGGCAGCCCCTCCTCGACACGCTTTGCAGCCGCATAGATCTGTCGCGGGGAAAGGAGGCCGAAGCGCAGATCCTGAGAAAGATGAGATGTCCCTGACAGTGAGGGAATGTCGCGCTGATCGCCGTAGGAGGCCATTGGCCCTGAGACGAAGGCTTTCAGGCGTTCGCGTGCCGCCCGTTCCCCTGGTTCCGGTATGGCTGCAAATGATGCGCTTGGGACACCCCCCCAGTCAGAGATCTGAGGAAGCGGCAGGGAGCTGATACCCTCGGGTGTGGAAATCCTCTTCGGCGCGGGTAGTGGGTCCGGTTTCGGAAGGCCAAACCAAACCTTGGAATACGGCGTGAAAACACGGAAGACCGTGCCCTGACCCGTCAGCACCTCGTCGCGCTCATGGATGCAGACATCCTTGTGCAGCGAAAGTTCGATTCCTTTGGCCGAAAGCGTTTCCTCGAGTCGTGCCTCTACGGAACGTCCAAAAGGATCAGGATCCCGATTGGCAAAGATGGCTGTGGCTCCGGCCTCGGCAACGAGCTTTTCCAACTCAGCGACCGCATCCCCCCTGCGAATGATCAGACGGCCGCCGATCGCCTCCAAGTTCTTGGCCAGCGAGGCTAGCGCTCCGCAAAGGAACTCCTGGCGCGCCGGGCCAGTCCACTGGTGGGAGCCGCTCCAGTTGCTTGCGATGTAGACGGGGATGACCTCATCACCTGCGGCGACCGCAGCAGTGAGTGCCGTGTTATCGGCAATGCGGAAATCGCGGCGGAACCAATGGATGACTTTTTTGCCGTTTACGTTCATTTCACTCGGACAGTAACAGGCCACTCGATGACGTGAAGGGGCGAAACTCCTTTTTCCCAAGGACGTGCGTACAAAAAGGTGAGTCTCGTACGTCCGACGCCAACAGCTCGGAATGTCCAGGTCTCCACACCGCCGGCACCGACCAGACCACGAGAGCTCTTCGCTTGGTTCAGGACAGACTCCCCCGCTAGCTTGAGTTTCCGAGGTTTGGAACTCTTAACACTCCAACCATATCCCGTCGTCCTGTTGGAGGAGAGATGCACCACCAAGAGATCGCCTTGGTCGAGCAAGATTTCCTTTCCGTTTTCGCCCTCGGTCAGGTCGAGTTGAGCAGCTGCAGCGGATCCCATCACCAGCAGGCAGCAAAGAATTCCGGAGAGGAGGCGCTTCATACCGCCAATCATGTTCTCGAGAACGGCGGGCTGGAAGTGTTTTTGTAGCTGCCCGCGGGGCAAGATTACGGATAGGCTGAGGCCTCATAGTGATGACCCCTCACCTGCAGCAGCCCGAAACACTCTTCCTGATCGCCGGCAACGGTACCTATCCGCGCCTTGCCGTAAAGGGAGCCCGCGAAGCCGGCGTCACGAAGATCGTGGCGGCTGCCTTTGAGGGTGAGACAGACCCGGCGCTGGCGGGCTTTGTCGACGAGATCCACTGGATGCGCGTCGGCCAAATGGGACGCCTCCTGGATGCCGCGAAAAAAAGCGGCGCAACCGCCTCAATGATGGCGGGACAGATTGCTCCGGGGAACCTCTTCAACCTGCGGCCTGACTTTCATGCCCTCATCCTACTGGCCAAGCTCAAGGAGCGGAACGCCGAGACACTCTTCGGTGCGGTCGCCGGTGAGCTCGAGAAGGCGGGAGTCCCCCTGCTTATCGCCACGACGTTCCTAGAAAAGCATCTGGCCTCGGAGGGACTCATCGCAGGGCCGAAGCCAAAGAGCCGCATTCTGGAGGATATCACCTACGGCCTCGGAATTGCGAAGGAGGTCAGCCGCCTAGATATCGGACAGACAGTCGTGGTGAAGAAAGGGACTGTCCTTGCGGTGGAGGGATTTGACGGCACAGACTCCACGATCCGGCGCGGGGGTGAACTCGGACGCGGAGAGGCCGTTGTCGTGAAGGTCTCTAAGCCCCGTCAGGACATGCGCTTTGATGTCCCTGTCATCGGCCCGAGGACACTTGAGACGGCGGCAGCCGCAGGCGTCACCGCAATCGCCATGGAAGCAGGACGCACTCTTCTTCTGGAGGTGGATCACCTCCGGGAACTTGCAACTCGGCACAACATCACCCTCTGGGGAACACCATTATGAAAACAATCCGCGCCGGCGTTGTCGGCCCAGGCAGCATCGGTATCAACCATGCTCGCATCTACAGCGAACTCCCCGACTGCGAACTTGTCGCCGTCTATGACGCCAACAGGGCTTACGCCGAGCGGGCTGCGGCCAAATACGGCGGAAAGCCCTGCACCTCGCTTGAGGAGTTTGCCGCACTCGTCGACATCGCCTCCGTGGCCACCCCGACAGAGTCCCACCACGAGGTCGGCACCTTCCTGCTGAACAAGGGAAAGCACCTTCTCATCGAGAAGCCGATCGCGACCAACACGGCACAGGCCCTGGACCTTGCCGCCACCGCCGCAGCCAACAACTGCATCCTGCAGGTCGGGCACATCGAGCGCTTCAACCCCGGACTTGAGGCCCTTGAACAGCAGTTGGCAAACCCTCGCTTTCTGGAGGTGACGCGCCTCTCACCTTATCCGAACCGGAGCATGGACATCGGCGTCGTGCTCGACGTGATGATTCATGACCTCGAGATTCTGCTTCACCTTGTTCGCTCCCCGGTCACGAGCGTGGATGCGGTCGGCATCGCTGTCCTGAGCAAAGGGGAGGATATCGCCAATGTCCGCATCCGCTTTGAGAACGGATGCGTGGCCAACCTTACCGCAAGCCGCATCAGCCGCGACAAAGTCCGCAAGGTCCGCATCTTCCAAGAGGATGCCTACCTCTCGCTCAACTACCAGAAGCAGAGCGGCTACATCCTTCGCCTCAACAAGGGGGCAATCAAGCGGGAGCGCGTCAAGGTCGTGAAGGGAGAACCTCTCCAGCGCGAGCTTGCCGCTTTCGTGACCTGCGCCCGAGAGGGATTAGTGCCTCGGGTGACCGGACATGAGGCGGCTGCGGCACTCGATCTGGCCATCCAGATCACCAAACAGATCGAGGAAGCCGACCCACGCAAGAAAGAGCGTGCTCTCCAGATCCCTGCATGACGCGTAGGGAAAACCTCCCTTTTCGCTTATGAGTAACCCATCGCGACATCTGGCTATCATCGCCGGCGAGGCGAGTGGCGACACGCATGCGGTGGCGTTGATGCGCTCGCTGTGGGAGCTTCACCCCGAAATATGCTTCACCGGGAAAGGGGGACCCAAGATGGAGGTGGAGGCCCGAGCCTCGGGTGGATCACTCGACAACTGGATTGCAGAAGCAGGTGTGCTTGGTCTCTGGGATGTGCTCCGTCATTATGGTTACTTCAAAAGGAAGTTCGCGGCACTGCTTGAGGAACTAGAGGCCAACCCACCCGAGGCCGTCATTCTCGTCGATTACCCAGGATTCAACCTCCGGCTGGCCAAGGCCATTCGGAAGCGACGCATTCCCACCAGGATCATCTACTACATCAGTCCTCAGGTCTGGGCCTGGAACCGACGACGTATTCCCGAGATGGCTCGTGCACTCGACCTGATGATCTGCATCTTCCCCTTTGAGCAGGCGATCTACGAATCCTCGGGACTCCCGACGATCTTCGCAGGGCATCCGATGGCCGGAGAACTCCAGGCCGTCCCCACCGCGGAGCGGGACCCCTTGCTTCTTGGGCTTTTCCCCGGAAGCCGCGAACGCGAGGTGCGGAAAATCTTCCCGATCCTCGCCGGTGCCGCACGCCTCGTGGCCCGGTCACGCCCTGAGATCCGCTGCGAGGCGGCGGCTGCTACGCAGGCCCATGCCGAACTGATGCGAGCCATAGCCTCGGAGGCTGGCGTGGAAATGGAGATTTCCACGGGCACCTCACGCGATCTGATGAGGCGCGCCGGCGCGCCTCATCAGATCGCGTGAGGTGCCCGTGGAAATCTCCATTTCCACGCCA
>Ga0007795_10000246_pt1 | contig 15548 bp, 10 predicted proteins | sample CryBogmetaGMA1M_FD_60369 | JGI IMG/M metagenome (GOLD analysis project Ga0007795, IMG submission 60369) | Freshwater microbial communities from Crystal Bog, Wisconsin, USA - MA1M | ecosystem: Environmental > Aquatic > Freshwater > Lake | place: Crystal Bog, Wisconsin, USA | collected 2009-07-06
GCAGCAGGGCCGTGACGTCACCTGACACTTCAGCATGAGCGTGCCTGGCGCGAGGCCTTTGCGCGATCCCGTTCGCAATCCCATGCGTGCCGGTCGGATTGCATTGACCGATCATCGGCATTGAGCCCCTGCTTCTGAGGGCTTTCCCGATGCCCAATCGGCGTATGCTTGAAACGGTCACACTCGTCCCAAGCTCCTGATGGTTCGCCGTCCAAAAGGAATCCTCCTGATGTCTGAATCCACGCCCGTTGTGTTCCAGTCACTGCCACTGCTGCCTTTGCGCGATGTGGTGGTTTTTCCGCACATGGTGATTCCGCTCTTTGTCGGGCGTCCCAAGTCCATCAAGGCCCTTGAAGCCGCGATGGAGGCCGGCAAGAGCATCATGCTGGTCGCGCAGAAAAATGCGTCGAAAGACGATCCGGTGGCAGCCGACATCTATGAAATCGGTTGCGTCTCCAACATTTTGCAGATGCTCAAGCTTCCTGATGGCACGGTCAAAGTGCTGATCGAAGGCTCGCATCGGGCGCGCCTGTCGGGCATCGACGACAGCGGTGCGCACTTCACCTGCGACGTCACCGGTATCGACGAAGGCCCTGATCCGGGTGCCGAGGTCGAGGCTTTGCGCCGCGCGATCCTGGCTCAGTTCGACCAGTATGTGAAGCTCAACAAGAAGATCCCGCCTGAGATTCTGACCTCGCTTGGCGGCATCGACGATGCCGGTCGTCTGGCCGACACGATTGCGGCCCATCTGCCGATCAAGATCGAGCAAAAGCAGGACATTCTCGAGACCCTCGCCATTGGTGAGCGGCTTGAAAAACTGCTCGCGCAGATCGAGACCGAACTCGACATCCTGCAGGTCGAAAAGCGCATCCGCGGTCGCGTCAAGCGCCAGATGGAAAAGAGCCAGCGCGAGTACTACCTCAACGAGCAGGTCAAGGCGATTCAGAAAGAGCTCGGCGAAGGGGAGGACGGCGCCGACATGGAAGAGATCGAGAAAAAGATCCGCCTTGCCCGTATGCCGGCCGAGGCTCGCAAGAAGGCCGAGGCCGAGCTCAAGAAACTCAAGCTCATGTCGCCGATGTCGGCCGAGGCTACGGTTGTTCGCAACTACATCGATGTGCTGGTCGGTCTGCCCTGGCGCAAGAAGAGCAAGGTCAACAACGATCTGGCCAATGCCGAGGCGGTGCTCGACCAGGACCATTTCGGTCTCGACAAAGTGAAAGAACGCATCCTTGAGTATCTCGCTGTGCAACAGCGGGTCGACAAACTCAAGGCGCCGATCCTGTGCCTGGTCGGGCCGCCTGGTGTGGGCAAGACCTCGCTGGGTCAGTCGATTGCGCGGGCCACCAATCGCAAGTTCGTGCGCATGGCGCTCGGCGGTGTGCGTGACGAGGCCGAGATTCGCGGCCATCGGCGCACCTACATCGGTTCGATGCCTGGCAAGATCCTTCAGAACATCGCGAAGGTGGGGGTCCGCAATCCTTTCTTCCTGCTCGATGAAGTCGACAAGATGGGCATGGATTTCCGCGGCGATCCGTCGTCGGCGCTGCTTGAAGTGCTTGACCCGGAGCAGAACCATACTTTCGTCGACCATTACGTCGAGGTCGACTACGACCTGTCGGATGTGATGTTCGTGGCGACCGCCAACTCGCTGAATATTCCCCCGGCACTCCTTGACCGGATGGAAGTCATTCGGCTGTCGGGCTATACCGAGGACGAGAAGACCAGCATTGCGCAGCGATACCTACTGCCCAAGCAGCAGAAGAACAACGGTCTGAAGCCGGGTGAACTGACCGTCTCCGAGGCGGCCTTGCGCGACATCGTGCGCTATTACACGCGGGAAGCCGGTGTGCGGGCACTTGAGCGCGAGCTCTCGAAGATCTGCCGCAAGGTGGTCAAGACCCTGCTGCTCAAGAAGGACGACAAGAAGGTCGCGGTCACGCCCAAGAATCTTGACAAATTCCTTGGCGTGCGACGCTTTTCCTTTGGTATCGCCGAGAAGGAGAATCAGGTCGGCCAGGTCACCGGGCTTGCCTGGACCGAGGTCGGCGGCGAATTGCTGACCATCGAAGCGGTGGCCGTGCCCGGCAAGGGCAAGACCACCTTCACCGGCAAGCTCGGCGATGTGATGCAGGAGTCGATCAAGGCCGCCATGACCGTGGTGCGCAGGCGCCAGCAGCGCCTGGGCATCAAGGCCGGCTTCCATGAAAACCTCGACATTCACATCCACGTCCCCGAGGGCGCAACACCCAAAGACGGACCGTCGGCCGGTATTGCGATGACCACTGCGCTGGTCTCGATGCTGACCGATATTCCGGTGCGGGCCGATGTCGCGATGACCGGTGAAATCACGCTGCGGGGCGAGGTGCTGCCCATCGGTGGACTGAAGGAAAAGCTGCTCGCGGCTCATCGCGGTGGCATCAAGACCGTGCTGATTCCTGAAGAGAACGCGAAGGATCTCGCCGACATTCCTGACAACGTCAAGAATCGACTCGAAATCATTCCGGTCAAATGGATCGATCGGGTACTTGAGGTCGCACTTGAGCGCATGCCGGCCCCCTTGCCCGAGGAGGAGGCGGTTGCAGCGCCCGTGGATGCAGCGGCCCCGGCGACCGCCACGCCAGCGGCGGAGGCGGCGGGTCCGACCGTGGTGGTCAAACACTGAGCGATCATCTGAGCCGGGTCGGATTCGGGTGACCGTGCCCGGGCTGCGAGAGCGGCTCGGGCACGGTTTCTTGATGGGCCGAACTGCCCTGTGTTAAGTTCGGGACGCTGTCTGGGTGCTTAGCTCAGTTGGTAGAGCGTCGCCCTTACACGGCGTAGGTCGGGGGTTCGAGCCCCTCAGCACCCACCACCCCAATCAGCGTTTTTCGTCGGCAGCCGGGTCGGATGCGGGCGATCAAAGCGTTGCTCGATCACCCGCTCGCCCCATTGCTGACCCTCACGTTCTTCACTGAGGACAAAACCGCTCGACTCGTACAGATGTCGTGCCGCTGCAAGTGAGCTGAACGTCCACAGATAGCTGCGACTGAACCTCGAGTCGATGAAGGCGAGCGCCTGCCCTAACAGCTGCCTGCCTATTCCTCTGCCATGCAGCGACGGGTCGAGTACAAACCATCTCAGATGTGCGAGATCTGCTTCGCCGTCGATGATCAGTGACCCCCTGGTCTGGCCGTCTTCGACATAGAGCCACATGTCCTTGTTTTCGATGGGAAGCTGCCCGACGAACTCCGATATCTCACGCGCAACCTTTGCCTCGAAATACGCCCCAAAACCCGCCAGCTGCGAATAGGTGCGAGCATGCAGCGAGACGATGTCGCCGATGCATCCGGTGAGATAGCCCTGATGGATTGACATGGTCAGGTTTCGAAATGGTCGCGTTGTTCGGGGCGAATCAGTGGCAACGGATGATCAGCGTGCGTTTTCCACACGCTTTGGGTTGTGGTAATATTGAAGGCTTGTCGCTGATGAATATAGCAATTGTCAATACAGCAATTGTCGCCAGCGACGTAGCACGATATTCAGGAGTGGTAGTTCAGTTGGTTAGAATACCGGCCTGTCACGCCGGGGGTCGCGGGTTCGAGCCCCGTCCACTCCGCCAGACTGATGACGCAAGCAAGGGGCGAACGAGAGTTCGCCCCTTTTTGCTAGTCGCTTCCGAAAAGAGCCCAGCCCATGTTTGACGCCGTTCGAAAACATCAGCGCCTGCTGCAGTTCTTCCTGCTGATCCTCATCCTGCCGGCCTTCGTGTTCTTCGGGATTTCCGGCTACCAGGGAACCTCGTCTCGCGATGCAGGCCTGGCGTCGGTCGGCGGCGTGCCGATCACGCAGCAGGAGTTCGACCAGGCGATGCGACAGCGCGTCGAGCAGATGCGCCAGATGATGGGCGGCAGCCTCGATGCCAAGGTGTTCGATACGCCTGAAGCCCGCAAGGAGGTCCTCGATGGCCTGATTGCGCAAAAGTCGATTGCCGCCGATGCCGCCGAGCGCAAGATCGTGGTCACCGACGAGCAGATCAGGCAATACATCCTGAGCGTGCCCGGGCTGCGCAAGCCCGATGGCAGCTTCGATGAGCCGCGCTACAAGGCCTTGCTGAGTTCGCAGAACATGACGCCGGCGATCTTCGAGTCGCGCATCCGCAGCGAGCTTGCGATGCAGGCGCTGCCGGATTCGGTCGACACATCGGCCATCCTTCCCAAGGCGGTCCGCGACACCATCGTCGCACTGCAGGAAGAGGGTCGCGAGATCCGTTTTTTGCGTTTCGCTGCGGCCGACTTTGCGCCGCGCGTCAATCCGACCGATGCGCAGATCAAGGCTTACTACGACGGTCATCAGCAGGAGTTCGAGACGCCCGAATCGGCCCGTATCGAGTATCTGGTGCTCGGGCGTGAGGCCTTGGCCGAGCAGGTCGTGGTGGGCGAAGAAGACCTCAAGACCTACTACGAGCAGAACAAGTCCCGGTTTGGTGTGCCCGAGGAGCGGCGTGCCCGCCATATCCTGGTGAAGGCGAGTCCGAAAGCCCTCGACAAGGCCAAGGAGCTGCTCGCCAAGGTCAAGGCCGATCCCGCTCAGTTTGCCGCCCTTGCCAAGTCGAATTCCGATGATCCGGGTTCGGCCACACAGGGCGGTGATCTCGGATTTTTTGCTCGCGGCATGATGGTCAAGCCCTTTGCCGATGCGGTGTTTTCGATCAAGGAGGGTGAGATCACCGGCCCTATCGAGACCGAGTTCGGACAGCACATCATCCAGTTGACCGAGATTCGCCCGGCGACCGAAAAACCTTTTGCGTCGGTCCGCGCCGACATCGAGAAGGAAGTCCGGCTGCAGCAGGCCGGTCAGAAGTTCGCCGAGTCGGCCGATGCCTTCACGAACACGGTCTATGAGCAGTCCGATTCGCTCAAGCCGGCAGCGGACAAGTACAAACTTCAGATCCGCTCGGCCGACGCTGTGACCCGTCAACCCTCGCCGGGGGCCGCACCGGGTTCACCGCTTGCCAATGCCCGGCTGTTATCGGCGATCTTCAGTGACGATGTCGTTCGCAACAAGCGCAACACCGAGGCCATCGAAATTGCGCCCGGGCAGATGGCATCGGCACGCATCGTCGAGTACAAGGCCGCCCAGGTCAAACCGCTTGATACGGTTCGCGACCAGGTTCGTCAGAAAGTGATCGCGCAGGAAGCAGGCGTCCTTGCCAAAGCGGCTGCCGAGTCGCGGCTCGCCGCACTCAAGGCAGGCAAATCCGATGACGCCGGTTTTTCTTCGCCGCGCGCGGTGACCCGCGCTGGCGCCGAAGGCTTGCCGGCTGGTGCGCTCGAAGCGGTGTATCGCTTGCCGGCCCAGCCGCTGCCGACCTACGGCACGGTCGATTTGGGTGCGGATGGCCATGCGCTGGTCTGGTTGACCCGAATCATGCCGGCCGATCCGGCGCAGCTTGCGCTTCGCCAGGTGTCGATCAGTCAGCAGCTGCTGCGGGTTCAGGGCCAGCAGGACACGGTCAGCTACATCGATGCGGTCAAGGCTCGCTCGAAAGTCGTCGTTCGCCCGGTTGACGCGGCGGGAAAAAGCGCCGACTCGCGCCAGCCCTGAGGTGACAGGGTCCGATCGGGTCCGATCGGGTCCGCTCAGGTCCGCTCAGGTCGGGCCCGGTCCAAGCCAGGCTTAGCCCTCTGCTTAGCCAGTCCGACCCAGCCTCATCAGCTCGTCGGCCGCCTCGCTGAGCGCGGTGGCCGCGGTCGAGGCGATCCTCACCACAGGTGCTGCGGCCAGCTGATCGAAATTGCGCTTCATCGATCGGTCGTAGCTCGGGTCGTAATGCTCAAGCAGCAATCGTTCGACCAGATCCGGCCAGCGGTCGGTGTCGACAAGTGCTTTCCACTCGCTGATGCGCTGTGCGCCGTGCAAGGGGATCATGCAGTCGAGAAGGGTGAAGAGCCGCGGGACGTCATTCAGAAAGTGCTGGTATTCGCCCAGCAGGAAATGGCTTCGAACGTCAACCGGGGCCTCGACGACGACCACCTGTGAGGCTCGGATGCGCTCGATCAGCGCGCCAGGTATCTGACATTGACCGATCTTGCGGCTCTCCGATTCGACAAAGACCGGTTGCTCGGCGCAGAACGAGCGCAGCGTCTCCCAGAGCATGGTTTCGAATCGCTTCTGGCCAGGTTGCGCTTCGCTCGGCAAGCCACCGAGCAGCGATCCGCGATGGCTGGCGATTTTTTCGAGATCGAGGACCTGCCCGCCCTTCAGCGCGATCTGCTCGAGCAGCCGACTCTTGGCGCTGCCGGTTCGGCCACCGATCACGATCAGTCGCAAGGGCCCGGGCAAGGTGTTGAGGTCAGCAATCACATGACGCCGAAAGGCGCGGTATCCGCCCTCGATGACTGTCGTTCGCCATCCAATACGGGCCATGACTGTGGCCAGAGACCCGGAGCGCTGACCGCCTCGCCAGCAGTAGACCAGGGGGCGAAAGTCGCGATCGCGATCTGCAAACAGGCGGTCGATCAGGTCGCCGATGTTGCGTGCGGCAATGGCTGCGCCAAGCCTGCGGGCTTCGAAGGCATCGACCTGCGCATGGGTGGTGCCCACCAGCGCGCGCTGCGCGTCATCGAGTACCGGCGCATTGACCGCGCCCGGAAGACGATCTTCGGCGTATTCTGAGGGGCTTCGGGCATCGATGACGGCATTGAATTCGTCCAGTCGAGCCACAACCTCTTCAATCGGCACAATTGCCGGGTCCTTCATTTCTGCCGTCCATGAAAGTCTTCGATCTCGCCTGCGAACACGACCACGCCTTTGAAGGCTGGTTCGGGTCGGCGCAGGACTATGACACGCAATTGGCTCGGCATCTGATCGAGTGTCCGATGTGCGCCAGCACCAGCATCCGACGCATGCCGTCGGCACCGCGCCTGAATCTGTCGGGCGCGAGCGAGCGGCCAGCCGCCGATCGCAGCAGCAGTGAACGCGGCCTTGTGCCGCAGCCTTCTGGTGCCAGCGAGCCGGCTGCGGTCGCGCTTGCCCCGCGCGAGCTTCAGGCCCGGCTGATTGAAATGGCTCGCAAGCTGATCGCCAATACCGAGGATGTCGGCGATCGATTCGCTCAGGAAGCCCGGCGTATTCACTACAACGAGGCCCCCGAGCGCGCCATTCGCGGTGTGGCCAGTGTGCAGGAGGCCAGAGCGCTGGCCGATGAGGGTATCGAGGTGATGTCGATCGCCTTGCCCGAGGCGCTCAAGCAGCCCCTGCAGTAATCTCGTCGCGGCACCGCCGCTCGTGCCGCTCCTGCGCAAGGCTCGAGCGAGGCTGAGCGCCTCGCATGGCGCTTCAGCGTTTGGCGTACTGGGTCTTGCCAAAGAGGATCTCGCGGGCAGCCTGATCGAGCTCGGGTTTGCGCCGATCGGCCAGGATGGTGATGCCGCGCTGCACCGCAGGCCGGTTGCCGATCGCCTCGAACCAGGCCTTGACGTTGGGGAACTCGCCAAGGTCGATGCCCTGTCTTTCATGCGAGCGCAGCCACGGCCAGACGGCCATGTCGGCTATGGTGTATTCCTTGCCGGCGATGTAGTCGCTGGTGGCCAACTGCTTGTCCATCACGCCATACAGGCGCCTGGCTTCGTTGGAAAAACGGGTGATCGCATACTCGACCTTCTCGGGCGCATAGGCCCGGAAGTGGTGGGTCTGGCCGAGCATCGGGCCGACACTGGCCATCTGGAACATCAGCCACTGCAGGGCCTGATATTTGCCCCGGGTGGAGCGCGGCAGGAAACGTCCGGTCTTGCCGGCCAGATAGAGCAGGATGGCACCCGACTCGAAGAGCGAGATCGGCTCGCCATCGGGACCATCGGGGTCGGTGATCGCAGGAATCCGGTTGTTCGGACTGATGGCCAGGAAGTCAGGCGAGAACTGTTCGCCGGTGCTGATGTCGACCGCGTGAGCGGCATAGGGCAGCCCGCATTCCTCGAGCATGATGTGGACCTTGTGGCCATTCGGTGTGGCCCATGAATAGACATCGATCATCGTTGCATCACTCCAGGAGGTTGAGCAGACCGTGGTCTGCCGGGGGGCATTGCGTTGCCGGATTCGTGTCAGCGGACCTTTTGCGCGGCCGCCCAGGCAATCTGGGCAAGGGGTCTGACCCGTTTTGCCTGATCGAGCGCCTGCGGACTCGACGCGGTGCCGTCGAGTGCCCGCTTGACGATGCCCTGCAGAATCGCGGCCAGTCGAAACGCGTTGTAGGCGAGATAGAAATCCCAGTGGCCAATGCCGCTGCGATGTGTGCGCTCGCAGTAGTGTCGGATGTACTCGGCCTCGGACGGAATTCCCAGGGCTGCAATGTCGACGCCTGCAATGCCGCGGAACTGACCGGGCGGAATATGCCAGCTCATGCAGTGATAGGAGAAGTCGGCCAGCGGATGGCCGATCGTGGCCAGCTCCCAGTCGAGCACCGCCAGCACCTTCGGTTGATGGTGATCAAAGATCATGTTGTCGAGGCGATAGTCGCCATGCACGATCGAGGTCTCGTCGCCTTCGGGGATGTGTGAGGGCAGCCATGCCAGCAGCTCATCCATCTCATCGATTTTTTCAGTCTGCGACAACTGATACTGCTTGGACCAGCGCCCGATCTGGCGTGCGAAGTAGTTGCCCGGTTTGCCGAAGTCGGTGAGTCCGACCTGGGCGATATCGACGTTATGCAGCGCCGCCATGATCCGGTTCATCTCATCATAGATCTGGCCGCGCTCGGCATTCGACAGGCCGGGCAGGGACTGGTCCCAGAGCACGCGGCCGTCAACGCAGTCCATGATGTAGAACGCGCGCCCGATCACCCCTTCGTCCTCGCACAGGCCATAGACCCGTGCCACCGGGACATCGGTATCGGCCAGTGCAGACAGCACGCGGAACTCGCGTTCGACCGCATGCGCCGAGGGCAGCAGTTTGGCGGCCGGTCCGGGTTTGGATCGCATCACATAGCTGTGGCCAGGGGTGGTCAGTTTGAAGGTCGGATTGGACTGCCCGCCCTTGAACTGCTCGACCGTGACCGGCCCGCGAAAACCGTCGACATGGTCGCGCATCCAGGCTTCGAGGGAGCCAATGTCGAAGCGCTGGCGTTCAGAGACCGCCTGGGTCCCGATGTTGCTGTCGAGGTTCTCGCTGCTCATTGTGTCTCCATCCAGATGATGTAACCGGGCGTGTCGCGGTGTTGGCGGGTTTGGCTGATCAGTCGCTGTGCAACAGGGACAGGCCGAGCTGCGCGCGGCGACGCAACCACAGGCTCGGGCGGTAACGGGGGTCGGCGGTGACCGACTGGATGCCGGTCAGCACTTGCGCGACGGTGGCCGCGCCGAGTGCATCGCCCATCGACAGCGGACCCATCGGGTAACCGAGGCCCAGGCGAACCGCGAGATCGATGTCGGCCGGATCGGCGATGCGTTGCTGCGCGATCTCGCAGGACACCGCGACCATCATCGCGACGATGCGCTGGGCGACAAAGCCGGTGCTGTCGCGCAACAGGCTCGCACGGGCGCCATCGGCCATGAAGAGGCGCTGCGCTGCCAAGGCCAGCACCGGATCGGTGGCCGGGGTCGACATCAGGACGCGGCGTCGGCAGGCCTTTGCGCCGAAGGGAAAGAGCGTATCGATCGCAATGCTGCGCTCAGCGGGCAAATGCGCTTCACTGACCGCCGCCGTGGCGTCGATGCCAAGCGGTGCGATCAGCACCAGACTGTCTGCGCCGGGGGCGTCGTGGTTGTCGAGGGGCGCACCGAGCGCAGCCACCAGTTCGCACAGGGCCGATCGCTGCGGGCCGGGCGCCACCCAGACTCGCGCAAAGGGCGCCGGTCCGGCGAGCGCAGGCAGGTCGGCTTCAGGTATGGCGACTTGCTGGCCGGCCTCGTGGCGATAAAAGCCTTCGCCGGTTTTGCGACCGAGCAGGCCACCGGCCACACGCTGGGCGGCCAGTGCCGAGGGGCGAAACCGCGGCTCGTCGTAGAACTGGCGGTAGATCGACTCCATGACCGGATGCGAGACATCGAGGCCGGTGAGGTCGAGCAGCTCGAAAGGCCCCAGTTTGAAGCCCGCGCCGCCGAAGTTGACCTGCTCGCGCATGATGCGATCGACGGTGTAGGGGTCGGTGACGCCTTCGCCGACCAGCTTCAGGGCTTCGGTGCCATAACCGCGACCGGCATGATTGATCAGGAACCCCGGGGCGTCCTGGGCGATGACCGGCGCATGCCCGGTGCGTCGCGTGAGCGCGAGCAGGGTCTCGACCGTGGCGCTTGCCGTGCGGGCGCCGCGGATCACCTCGACCACCTTCATCAGCGGCACCGGATTGAAAAAGTGGTAGCCGGCGACCCGCTCGGGATGCCGGCATGCCGAGGCAATTGCGGTGACCGACAGCGAAGAGGTGTTGGAGACCAGCACCGCATCGGGCGCAACAAGACTTTCGAGTTCGGCAAACAGGCGCTTCTTGACCGCCAGGTCTTCGATGATGGCTTCGATCACGACATCGGCGGGAGCAAGCTCGGCAAGCGAGGCGACCGGCCGCAGGCGTGCCAGCGTGTCGTCGAAGGCCTCGCGGGTGATCTTGCCTTTGTCGGCCAGCTTGCCGATGGCGTCGGCGACCGAGGCCTGCGCCGCGATCGCGGCACCCGGCGCGGCGTCATGCAGCAGGACCCGGTGACCTGACTGCGCAAAAAGCTGCGCGATACCACGTCCCATTGCGCCGGCGCCAACGACGCCGATCACGGCTGATTCAACTGTTTTCATCCTTGCGATTGTACCTTGGCGACGATGGCCCCCGCTGCCGAGGCAGGCTGGATTCAGTGCGCATTCCCGCCTGAAGCGATCGGTCGCGATCGTTGACCAATCCGAAGGCACCTGCGAGAAATGACACGCGATTCTCGTTGCTGAAAACCGGGCATGGGACACTTCGCCCCTGATTCGATCCGGGGCGGTCTTTCGATCAAACAGTGCAGGAGTGTTGAGGGTGAAGCGACAGCAAAACAGTCAGGGCGCCTGCGAGCAAGGCGGCGGTTCGGTTCTCGGCTTGCACGGCAAGCCTGCAGGCCAACGATGCGGGTCGGCCCGCTTGGCAAGGTCGTTTGCGGTGATCATCTCGACGGTCTTGGCATTGTTCAGCCTTATCGGCCAACCCGCGACGGCTGCCGCGAACAATCGCGCCCGTGACGCGGGCTTCAGCGCCGACTGGTCGCCGGAAGACTGCGGGATTTTCAAACTCGGCGACAAGACGGATGACGCACTGTGCGGCTATGTCTCGGTGCCGCTGCGCCATGGCAAGGCCGACTCGCCTCGCATCCGCCTGGCGGTGGTCCTGATACCGGCGGCAGACCAGAGCAATCGCAAGCCCGATCCGCTCTTTCTCGCTCAGGGCGGCCCCGGCGGCTCGACGATCGGCGGCTTTGCGCAGGTCCTGCTGGCCGATCAGGCAAAGCGCCCGGTCCTCAATCGGGATCTGGTGCTCTGGGATCAGCGCGGCACCTATTTCTCGCAACCGCGACTGCAGTGCCGGGAGACCACAAAATTGCCGGCCAATGCCAAGCCTGAACAGGAGCGCGAGGCCCTTGCGCAGTGCGGCAAGCGCCTGCAGGCAGAAGCCGGCGACCTGTCCGCCTTCAATTCGCTCGAAAATGCCCGCGATGCCGATGCAATCCGTGCGGCGCTCGGCTACGAAAAATTTAATTTCTACGGTGTGTCCTACGGGACCGAGCTGGGTCAGTTCCTGATGCGCGAGCGCCCGCAGCATCTGCGGGCAGTGATCCTCGATGCGGTGGTGCCGCTGGGATTCAGCCTGGTCACCGATGTGCCAGTGGTCAAGCAGCGGGTCATGCAGCAGTTCTCGAGCGCCTGTCGCGAATCCGAGTCCTGCAATCTCGCCTATCCGGGACTGGGCGACCGCTATCTCGCCCTGCTCGACAAACTCGACAAGACACCGGTGGCGCTCCCCGCCCCAGGTGGCCCCCTGCTTGGCAAAGCGCGACCGGCCAATTCGCCTGTCAGTCCTCAGGCGGAGCCGGACACCATGAGCGGGCGCGACCTCGACGGCGCGCTCTATCAGTCGATCTACTCGCGCGAGGCCGTGCCCCTGGTGCCCTATATCATCGAGCGCGCCGAGCAGGGCGACTACAGCTTCGCGATCAATTTCGTGCAGCTGATGCAGGCCTCGCGCAGCGACATGGCCGACGGCATGTACATGGCGGTGGTCTGTTCGGAGTATGGCGATACGCCTGATGTGGCACTGAAGTTTCCCGGTGTGATCAAGCGACTCGCCGACGAGGCTGCAGAAGATGGCAAGCAGATCCTCGAGGTCTGTCGCAACTGGGGCATCGGGCTGCTCGACAAATCGCTGCTCGAGCCGGTGCGATCCGATATCCCCACATTGCTGATCTCGGGCAGCTTTGATCCGATCACGCCGCCTGCTCATGCCCAGCGGGTCGCCAGCCACCTGTCGCGCGCTCAGTCGGTGACCTTCGCCCGCGGTGCCCACGGCCAGGCCTTCCTGCTGCCGTGCGCCAATCAGCTGATCTCGGCCTTTCTCGATAACCCGGAGGCGAAGCAGCAAGCAGGGTGTGCCAACGAGGCGGCTCCGGTTTTCTATACGCCCGATCAGCTGGTGAGTCTGCCGGTGCGCCGTGGCAACGCAAGCGCGACCGCGAGCATTCAGGATCATCTCGCGGCACTCGCCGGCCCGGCCGCTGTGGTCGGCTTTGCGCTGCTGCTGCTGTTCAGCGCGATTCCGGTCTACAGCGTGACCGAGATCGTGCGGATTTTCCGGGCGCGCACCTGGCAGCCCCCGCAGGGATGGTCAGGGCGGCTGCTGGCGGCGGCACCCTGGATACCGGTTCTTGCCGGCTTGACGCTGCTGGGCTTCCTGCTGTTTGCGCTGCGGCAGCTGGCCGGTGAAATTGGTCGCAATCAGTTTTTGCTGCTGGTCGGGGCGCTGCCGATGGGCGTGAAATCGATGACCTGGTGGCTGCTGCCCTATGCCGCATCGATGGTGCTGATGACGCTTGCGATGGTCCAGATCTGGCGGCATCAGGCGCGCAGCAAATTAGGGCGGCTCTACTACACGCTGCTGGTGGTGGCGGGTTGGGCTGTTTGCCTGGCGCTGGTCAGGACCGGGCTTTTCGGGTGGTGAACATCGGGTCTGCGGCCTGAGCGTGACCAGGGTGTGGCCAAGGTGGACCAGTCATCGAACTTGTGTACCCTTTGCGTTTTGCGTCTTTCAAACCATTGATCGGACAGGAGACATCAGACCATGATCACCCTTTGCGGATTTGCACTCAGCAATTACTACAACAAGGTCAAGATCGCATTGCTCGAAAAGGGCATGCCGTTTGAGGAAGAGCTTAACTGGGCGACCAAGGACGAGGCCACACTCGCCCAAAGTCCGCTGGGCAAGGTCCCGTTCATTCGCACACCTCAGGGCCCCTTGAGCGAATCGGCGGTCATCATGGAATACATAGAGGACCTGCAGCCCTCGCCGTCGCTTTGGCCGGCTGACCCCTTTGCACGCGCCAAGGTGCGCGAGCTGATCGTCTTTCTCGAACTGCATCTCGAGCTGGTCGCGCGTCGCGTCTATTCGCAGGCCTTTTTCGGCGGCAAGGTCGAGCAGTCGGTGATCGATGCCACCCGCAAGGAACTCGAGCGCAATGTTGGTGCGTTTCTCAAGCTCGCGAAATTTTCGCCCTATGTGGCGGGTGATACGTTCACGGTGGCCGACTGCGCGGCAATCGTCAGTCTGCCGCTGATTTCGCAGGCAGCCAAAGCCGTCTGGGGCGAGGATCCGCTGGCCGCCTCGCCGGCACGCGACTACATGAAGGAAATGTCGCAGCGGGCATCGGTCATCAAGGTGATGGCTGATCGCAAAGCCAATGCCGAGCTGCGGGCGCAGATGGCCAAAGGCTGATTTTCAAGGGCACAGGGCAGCGGATCATGGCGCCTGGCCGACTCGCGCGGGCAAGCGCCACCGCGGCAACTCAGGCCGCGTTGCCCTGATCGAGCGCTTCGATCTGGCCGCTCAGATCGATCCAGGTGTCTTCGAGCTGATCGAGCTGTTGCGTGAGCGCGCTGCGCTCTCGGGCCAGCGCTGAGGCTGCAGACGCATCTTTGTAGGCATCGGGTTCGCTCAGGCGCTGATCGATCAGCATGACCCGTGTTTGCGCGTCGGCGAGCTCTTTTTCAATGGCATCGAGCCGACGCTGCAAGGGGCGTCGCTGGGCGGCCAGCTGGTTGCGATGTTCGGCGGCGATGCGCCGGTCATCGCGTCGGGTCGCCGAGCCGGCGTCGGCTGATCGCCGTGCCGGTTGATTGCCGCCATCACTTTGCGCAGAGACCTTCGGATCAGCCGCCGCGGGCGGTGGCCCGGCGTTGGGCCGCTGGATCAGCCACTGGGCATAGTCTTCGAGATCGCCATCAAAGGCCGAGACCTTGCCGTCGGCCACCCGCACGAACTGATCGACCGTGGCCCGCAGCAGATAGCGGTCGTGAGAGACCAGCAGCAGCGCGCCGTCGAATTCGGCCAGCGCATCGGCCAGTGCGTCGCGGGTATTGGCATCGAGATGGTTGGTTGGCTCGTCCAGCACCAGCAGTTGCGGTTTGCCCCAGACCAGCATCGCGAGCGCGACTCGGGCGCGCTCGCCGCCCGACATCGGCCCGACCGGGCGGGTGGCATCCTCGCCGCCGAAGCCGAAGCGCCCGAGCCAGTCTCGCAGCACCTGCTCGCGCTCGGTTGGTGCCAGTCGCTGCATGTGGGCGAGTGCCGAGTCGTTGGCCCTCAGCGCGTCGACCTGCTGTTGCGCGAAGTAGCCGACCCGCACGCTGCGCGCCCGCTGCAGTTCGCCGCCGAGGGGCGCCAGCTCGCCGACTGCAGTGCGGATCAGCGTGGTTTTGCCGGCGCCATTGCGACCGAGTACGCCGATTCGCGAGCCGCGGCCCACCGTCATTGAGGCGGCTTCGATCACGATTCGCCCCGGCCCATCGTCATCGGCCGGATAGCCGACCTTGACCGCATCCAGGCGCACCAGCGGATCGGGGCAATCGCCGACCGAGGCAAAGTCGAAGTCGATGCCTCGCGTCTGGCGAAGCGGCGCCAGCACCTCGATTCGCTCGAGCGCCTTGAGGCGGCTTTGCGCCTGTTTGGCCTTGGTGGCCTTGGCGCGAAAGCGCTCGACGAAGGAGTGCAGATGCGCAATGCGGGCCTGCTGCGTGACGACCGCCCGCTCGCGCTGCGCGGCCCGTTCGGCACGCGCCAATTCGCAGGCCGAGTAGCCGCCGCTATAGCGCACGAGTTGGGCCTGATCGAGGTGCAGGGTGGCGGTGGCTACCCGGTCGAGAAAATCGCGATCGTGAGACACCACGATCAGGGTGGCGTCCAGGCGCATCAGTCGGCGCTCGAGCCACAGTACTGCATCGAGGTCGAGGTGGTTGGTCGGCTCATCGAGCAGCAGCAGATCGGAGGGTGCCATCAGCGCACGGGCCAGATTGAGGCGCATCTTCCAGCCGCCGCTGAAGCGGTCGACCGACTGCTCGGCATCCTG
>Ga0007795_10000248_pt1 | contig 15514 bp, 15 predicted proteins | sample CryBogmetaGMA1M_FD_60369 | JGI IMG/M metagenome (GOLD analysis project Ga0007795, IMG submission 60369) | Freshwater microbial communities from Crystal Bog, Wisconsin, USA - MA1M | ecosystem: Environmental > Aquatic > Freshwater > Lake | place: Crystal Bog, Wisconsin, USA | collected 2009-07-06
TTTGGTCCTGCTGCTGAGGGCGTCGCGAAAGCGGCGCCCTTTTCTTTTCTGCGGCCCTGGCGCATGAGCACGCCGATCATGTCAGATTTCCTCGCGTCCCTTAAACGCCCCGGCACGGTGCCCGACCAGGCTGCTGCCATCGCCATCTTGGTTCAGCCAGTTCTGACTGACCTAATTGGGTCAGATGCGGTGACGGTATCCCTGTCGATTGAGTTCGGCTCAGGCGTTGTTCCTGGCGAATCTGTGGAAATCGAATCTCAGATTGTCAGGGGCACGCGGACCCTGATTTTCGTTCAAGCCCGGGTAATTAAGACGTCCGGTGAGATCGCCGCCGATGTATCGGCAATTTTTCGACGTCAAATCGCCCCTAAAATGGCTGTTGAAGGCGCAGGCTGACATCTTATGAGGTCGCCCTTGGTTGCGGCGCCGAAAATCGCGTGCTATCAGGCGCGCGGCTTACGACGAGGGGGTTCACAACTCTCTTTATGCGTTGTGCATTTCCAAGCACTTTCAAGCCTTTAGGTTATCGGAAGGGTTTCTTTCCGATGGCTACAGACACGCACCGGGCGGACAAATAAGTGGCGGACGATTCCCAGACTTCGAATGTGGGCGGCAGATACGCTCAGGCCCTATTCGATCTAGCGACTGACGAAAAGACCGTGGCCAAGGTTGAGGCCGATCTTAAGTCGTTGAAAAAAATGCGTAGCGAGTCCAAAGACTTCCAGACCCTTCTGGCGTCTCCGGCCTTTAGCGCCTCCGATAAGAGCAAGGCCTTGCTTGCGCTCGCCGACCGTGCCGATTTGACTCAAACCACTCGAAAATTCCTCGGCCTGCTGGCTGCCAATGGCCGCGCCGACACCCTTGGCGATGTTATTTCTGCCTATGAATCACTCTCTGCCAAGGCGCGGGGTGTGGTGTCTGCCCAGGTCACGACGGCGGTCGCCTTGTCTGCAGCCCAGAGCAAGGGTGTCGCTGCTGCCCTCCGCACGGCGCTAGGCCGCGACCCTGAAATTGAGACCCGTATTGATCCGTCAATTCTTGGCGGCATCAAGGTGCGGGTCGGATCCCGACTGTTCGATGCTTCACTTCGATCGAAGCTCGATTCCCTCAAGTTCGCCCTCAAGAGAGCGTAAGCCATGGACATTCGCGCCGCCGAAATTTCGGCCATCCTTAAATCGCAAATCGCCAATTTCGGTGCCGAAGCAGATGTCTCCGATGTGGGACAGGTTCTGTCCGTCGGCGACGGCATTGCCCGGGTCTTTGGCCTTGATAATGTGCAGTCCGGCGAAATGGTGGAATTCCCCAAGGCTGGGGTAAAGGGCATGGCCCTGAACCTAGAGCGCGACAATGTCGGCGTCGTGATCTTCGGCGAAGACCGGGCCATCTCCGAAGGTGACGAAGTACGTCGTCTTTCGGAAATCGTGGACGTTCCCGTGGGCAAGGGTCTGCTGGGCCGGGTTGTGAACCCGCTGGGCGAACCCATCGACGGTAAGGGCCCGATCACCAATGTGGCCGAGCGCCGCCGGGTGGACGTGAAGGCGCCTGGCATTATTCCTCGGAAGTCGGTGCATGAACCTGTGCAGACCGGCCTCAAGGCTATCGACACCCTGATCCCCGTGGGTCGTGGCCAGCGCGAACTGATCATTGGCGACCGTCAGACCGGCAAGACCGCCGTGGCCATCGACGCCATCCTGAACCAGAAGTCGATCAATGCCGGCGATGACGAGAGCGCCAAGCTCTACTGCATCTACGTCGCCATCGGTCAGAAGCGCTCCACCGTCGCTCAGATCGTCAAGACCCTCGAAGAGCGCGGCGCTCTAGAATACACCATCGTGGTCGCCGCGACTGCGTCTGAGCCGGCTCCCCTTCAGTTCCTGGCACCCTTCGCCGGTTGCGCCATGGGCGAGTGGTTCCGTGACAACGGTATGCACGCCGTCATCATCTATGACGACCTTTCCAAGCAAGCCGTCGCCTATCGCCAGATGTCCCTGCTGCTCCGCCGCCCGCCGGGTCGCGAAGCCTATCCGGGGGACGTTTTCTATCTGCACTCTCGCCTGCTGGAACGTGCTGCAAAGCTCAACGAAGACAATGGCTCGGGCTCACTGACCGCCCTGCCGATCATTGAGACCCAGGCCAACGACGTGTCGGCCTATATTCCGACCAACGTGATCTCCATCACCGACGGCCAGATCTTCCTGGAAACCGACCTGTTCTTCCAGGGTATCCGCCCCGCTGTGAACGTCGGCATCAGTGTTAGCCGCGTGGGATCTTCGGCTCAAATCAAGGCCATGAAGACCGCTGCTGGCCCGATTAAGGGCGAACTGGCTCAGTATCGTGAGCTGGCCGCCTTTGCGAAGTTCGGGTCAGACCTCGATGTCACCACTCAGCGCCAGCTGGCGCGGGGCGAGCGTCTTACCGAGCTCCTTAAGCAGCCCCAGTACTCGCCTCAGACGGTGGAAGAGCAGGTCGCTGTGATCTATGCCGGGACCCGCGGCTATCTCGACGGCATTCCCACCGCTCAGGTTGGCCGTTACGAGCAAGAACTGCTGTCCTTCCTGCATGGCAAGCACCAGAAGCTTCTCGATGCGATCCGCACAGAAAAGGCGCTCAGCGGTCCGCTCGAGGACCAACTGAAGACGACGCTTGCCGCCTTCACCGCGACCTTCGCCTAAAGAAACGGCGGAGTTCTCAGGAGATGGCCAGCCTCAAGGAGATGCGCAATCGGATCAAGAGCGTGGAATCCACGCAAAAGATCACGAAAGCGCTGCAAATGGTCGCAGCAGCCAAGCTGCGGCGCGCACAACAGGCTGCGCAAAATGCACGCCCCTATGCTGAGCGCATGGCTTCGGTCATTGCCAATCTGGCTGCGGGTGTGTCGGGTGATGGTGCCCCAAAGCTGCTGGTCGGAACTGGCCAGGATGTGAAGCACCTGATCATCGTCGCCACCTCCGATCGGGGCCTGGCGGGCGGGTTCAATTCGTCCATTGTCCGTATGGCCCGCGACCGGATCGCCACCCTCATTGCTGGGGGCAAGGACGTGAAGATCATCACCTTGGGCAAGAAGGCGAGAGACCAACTCAAGCGTCTCTATGGCGATCGGTTCGTCGAAAGCTTTGAAGCGGGTGCCAGCCCTTCGCTGTCGGTCGCCGAGGCTGTCGGCCAGAAGGTGGCTGCTATGTTTGAAGCCGGGGACGTCGACGTGGTTTCCCTGGCCTATTCCAAGTTCAAATCTGTCGTCACGCAGACACCAACCTTCCAGCAAATGATCCCGGCCCAGGTCAGTGGATCTGGCGTCGTTGATCTTCAGGGCGCTAGCTACGAATATGAGCCGGATGCAGAGGCGATCCTAGAAACGCTCCTTCCCCGCAACCTTAATGTCCAGGTTCTGTCGGCTATGCTGGAAAATCAGGCCGGCTTCTTCGCCGCCCAGATGACGGCAATGGACAATGCGACCCGTGCTGCCGGCGATATGATTGCCGCTCTTAACCTGCTGAAAAACCGTACCCGCCAGGCGCAAATCACCAAGGAGCTGATCGAGATCATCTCCGGCGCCGAAGCGCTCTAACCGAAAGAGTCTTAAACCCATGGCTACGACCCCGAAGGCCCCCGCCAAGAAACCGGCCGCCGCGAAAGCCCCGGCTAACAAGACCGCTGCCGCAAAGGCACCCGCCGCCAAGGCGGCAGCCCCAAAGCCCGCCGCCTCGGCCCCGAAGGTTGTGGCGACCGGCAAGATCGTTCAGGTCATTGGTGCCGTCGTCGACGTCGAGTTCGTCGGTCACCTGCCAGCGATCATGAACGCCCTCGAGACCTCCAACACCGACCAGCGGACGGGCAAGCCCTTCCGCCTGGTTCTGGAAGTCGCCCAGCATCTGGGTCAAAATACTGTGCGAACCATCGCCATGGACACCACTGAGGGCCTGACCCGCGGCCAGGACGTGGTCGACACCGGTGCCGGCATTACTGTTCCAGTTGGTCCTGCCACCCTGGGCCGGATTATGAACGTCATCGGAGACCCGATCGACGAAGCTGGCCCCATTGCAACCACCTTCACCAGCCCGATCCACCGGGAAGCCCCGTCCTTCGCTGAGCAATCCACCTCTGCTGAAGTCCTTGTGACCGGCATTAAGGTCGTCGACCTGCTCTGCCCCTATACCAAGGGCGGCAAGATCGGCCTGTTCGGCGGCGCGGGCGTCGGCAAGACCGTGACCATGCAGGAACTGATCAACAACATCGCCAAGGCTTACGGCGGTTACTCGGTTCTGGCCGGGGTGGGTGAGCGCACCCGCGAAGGCAATGACCTCTATCACGAGATGATCGAGTCCAACGTGAACGTCGATCCCCGGGAAAATGGCGGCTCGACCGAAGGGTCCAAGTGCACCCTGGTCTACGGTCAGATGAACGAACCTCCAGGTGCCCGCGCCCGGGTGGCTCTCACCGGACTGGCTCAGGCGGAATATTTCCGCGACCAGGAAGGCAAGGACGTGCTGTTGTTCATCGACAACATCTTCCGCTTCACCCAGGCCGGCTCCGAAGTGTCCGCCCTGCTGGGCCGTATTCCTTCAGCCGTGGGTTATCAGCCCACCCTGGCCACAGAAATGGGCAATCTGCAGGAGCGGATCACCTCGACCTCCAAGGGGTCCATCACCTCGGTTCAGGCCATTTACGTTCCCGCCGATGACTTGACGGACCCGGCACCTGCCACCTCCTTCGCCCACCTGGATGCAACGACGGTGTTGAGCCGCGATATCGCCGCCCAGGCTATCTTCCCCGCCGTTGACCCGCTGGACTCCACCTCGCGGATCATGGATCCCCTGGTGATCGGTGAAGAGCATTATCAGGTCGCCCGTCGCGTCCAGGAAACCCTGCAGGCCTATAAGGCCCTGAAGGACATCATCGCCATCCTCGGCATGGATGAGCTTTCCGAAGAGGACAAGCTCACCGTTTCCCGGGCCCGCAAGATCTCGAAGTTCCTGTCCCAGCCCTTCCATGTGGCCGAGCAGTTCACCAACATGCCGGGCATCTTTGTTAGCCTGGAAGACACCATCCGCTCGTTCAAGGCGGTGGTGGATGGTGAATACGACCACCTGCCAGAAGCTGCCTTCTACAATGTCGGCACGATTGAAGATGCGGTGGCCAAGGCCGAGCAACTGGCTTCGGAAGCCTGAGCCTGATGGCCGCCAAGCTTCACTTCTCTCTGGTCTCTCCGGAACGCGAGCTGTTTTCCGGAGAGGTCGATCAGGTGGATGCGCCAGGAGCCGAGGGCGACTTCGGTGTCCTGCCTAGCCATGCCCCCTTCATGACCGCACTTCGCGAAGGTCTGGTCCAGGTGTTTTCCAATGGGACAACGACCACCTATGAAGTTCAGGGTGGCTTTGCCGATGTGACCCCTGCGGGTCTGACTATTTTAGCGGAACGGGCGACTGAAGTTTAAGCCGCCGTCACGTCTTCGCCGCAAAGTCAGGCTATGGGCCTTGCGAGGGACGCGAGTATTGAGTGTGATAGAAAGATAGTCAGGGAACCGTCATGCGCTCAGCATTAGCCACTCTTATTGTCGCCACCAGCGTTGCTGTCGCGGCCTCAGCTCAAACGCCTACCGCCCCCGTCGCTGCGCCTGCGGTGCCCGTGGCCCCTGCGCCGGCTACGCCACCAGCAGCGTCGACGCCTGCGCCTGCCGCGGCAGACATCTTGATTCCCGAGGCTGCGCCAGTTGCTCCTCAAAAGACCTACACACTGCCCACCGATGGCGAGGTTGGTCAGATTATTTCTGTGATCAACAATATCTGCGTGCCCCTCGTGCACGGTGGCGATCTGGACAAACTCGCCACCCCGGCCCTCGGGTACAAGAAGAATAAGCGGGACATGACCTACACGGCCACCCTGGTGGCCAAACCCTATACGCTGACAATTTTTGCGCCGGGGTCCAATAAGGAAGTTTGCCGGCTGGCCATCAACTACACGACCGGTCAGGAAAAGCCGATCATTGTGGGTCTAAACATCTTCTCCCTGCTGCATCAGCCCGAGCTCGAGCAGCAGCGCAATGACTTCGTCCCCGCGACGGATTTCAAGCGCATCACCAATTCCTGGGAATATTTCACCGATCATGAGTCGATCGGACTGGTCTTCCTTCAGTTGAAGAAGCCCGATGGTACCGAGGTTTCAGACAAGTGGAGCATGGGTGAAGTGCTCTATTCGGAACGCAAGTTCTAGAATTTCTGAATACGATCGAAATTTGGGGCGCCGGTGGAAACATCGGCGCCTTCTTCGTTCTGGGGTCCCGCTAGACCGGAGCGTAGGTCGTGCAAAGCCAGTCTATGGCCTTGGCCGCAACATCTTCCCAACCCCGTTCCCCAGGCAACCAGTGGCTCATCCCGGGGAATTCCAGGTATTGGGCGCCAATCCTCTCGGCCGTCATCCGTGCGGTCATGGGCGGATGAACCACGTCGCGGCTGCCCACCATGACAAGGCTAGGGGCCTTAATGGGGCCTATGCCCAGGCTGGTGGTCATGAAGGGATCAAGCCACCAATTCAGTGTTTCCCAGAGGGCCCGCCCGCTTTCATAGCGAAGCTTGTTCAAGATGATGTCCCGTTCAGCAGGGGGCATACGATCTAGGCTATAGTTCCGCATCAAGCTTCGGTCTGGACTCACAGCCTGCATCCAAAAGGGCCCAAGGAGATGCAAGCCAACAGCCGTTGAGGCTTCCTCAATAGAGGAGCCGGACACCCCCCAGGGCGGAGATGGAGCCAGAAGTACGAGGGCATGAACCTGTGCCCGGCTAGCCACCAACTGAGCCACAAGACCACCTATAGAATGACCGACCAAAATCGGCGGCTCTGGGGATCGGCGGCACAATTCCGAGATGTCCCTGGCATAGTCGGTCATGGATACGCCCACGACAGCGTCCCGTCCTGCGCCCTCGCTGTGCCCCCTCAGGTCAGGACAGAGGACGGCGTGACCGGCTTGCTCAAAGGGCTTGCGAAATGTGTCGAAGGTCCAGCTGGCGCAAAAAGCGCCATGCACCATGATTACCGGCGGCTTAGAAGACTGCATACCCGGACCCTAGAGCTCTTTCTTTATAGATGAAACCATCTAAAGGGATAAACGAGCTATAATTCAAAGTGTTAGAGCATATCTCAAGCTGACATCCGGTTCCCATCGGTCGGACCATGCCCGGGGATAGTTCGTCCCGCCTACTGGGCAAACTCGGCAAAGGCGCGCTGCACAAGCTCGTAGATTGGCTTTTTGAACGGCACGACCAATCCAGGCGCTTCCATGAGCCTGCCCCAGCGCCAGGCGTCAAATTCTGGCGGCTCGTGCTGGTCTAGATTTATCTCGTGGTCTTCGCCCTCGAACCGCAGGGCAAACCAGATCTGCTTTTGCCCTTTCCAGCCTTTGTAGACCTTCGAGGTCTTGTGCCCTGCCGGGAAGTCATAGGTCAGCCATTCTGTGGTGCGACCAAGCAGACGCGCCGAGCGGACGCCGGTTTCCTCTTCCAGCTCGCGAAAGGCGGCGACCTCTAGGTCTTCACCGTCATCGACCCCACCTTGGGGAAATTGCCAATTATAGGGCGCGGGGGTTCCCGCGCGGCGGCCTAACCATACCCGACCGTCCGGGTGAAAAAGGACGACGCCCACATTGGGACGATAGCCTGTTAAATCGCTCAACGACGCACGGTCAGCGCAGAGGCCGGTGCCAACTGATAGCCGCGGCTCTCTACGGATTTCGCCCAGGCGCTCACCTGGCTTAGGGTGACGGGGTAGGCGAAGGCTGAGCCCAGGGCCTGTCCCTTTTGTAGGGCGCCGGCTTCGAGGGCCAATAACTGCTGGTCAATCGCCTCGCCAGACAATTGGTCATCAATGATCCGTTCCGCAGAGGCGCGCGGGACGCCACCACCACGTTTTGCCGCCGATCCATCATCAATGAAGGCAAGGCCGCGGCCACGCAGGGCACCTGTGAAGGCAGACATTCCCGTGTCGGATCCCACAAATCTAGACCCCAGATAGTTAGTCAGGCCAAAATACCCTGTGGCCCGGGTCATGAGCCATTCCAACTTATGGATCGTGTCCGCATTCTGTGCGTTCGCCATCAAGGTATAGGGGCCCGGGTCATTCTCTGGGTAGTCGTTGGGCTCCATGGGCGTCTCAAGCAGAACTTCATGACCGTTGGCACGCGCCAGGTCGATCCATCCCTGTAACCCCTCTGCATAGGGTACAAAGGAAAGGGTGATTTCCGGGGGCAATTGCTCAATTGCCTGACGGGTGGAGGCGGCATTTAGGCCCAGGCCGCCAATCATCAAGGCGATCTTTGGACGCCCATTCGAGGTGAAGGGCCTGGCATAGGCTTGGGCCGGCGTCCGCCCGTCTCCGCCAATGATCGGTAAGAGCCCACCGGGACCTTCAGATGTGAGCCCAGCAATAGGCGCTGGCGGCAGGGGACTACGGGGTCCTACCGGACCAGAGTCTGCCATGGTGATGGTGGCTTGATTTTCCGGGATACCAAATGGGATCGGCCCCTCTGTCAGCCGATAAATATCCTCAGTCAGGGTCGCATGCCCAGGTTGTTGGGCGCGAAGGGCCTCCCGCCAGCCGGGGGGTGCGGCCATAGCGGCAACCTTGGCCAGGGAAATTCGAACCTGAGGCGATCCGGCATGCGGGTCGCCCAACAGCGCAATCAAAACCAAGCCCGTGGTCAGAAAGAGGGCCGCAGCGCCGCTCGCCCCAAAATAGGGATTGGCAAAGGCGCGGCCTAGCAGCTCAGAAGCGTTGATCCCAGGCCCCGCAATCACCGGTTCTGGGTTGAGATTCTTCTTAGAAAACATGGGCGAGCCTCCGAAGTGGACACTCCCGCATCATGGTTAATGAAGGCCTAAATTCCTAAAGCCCATAGTAAGGGCACCATGTCTATTTGCTGGGTGGCGCAGGCTTGGCCTCTGGTTTTGCGGTGCCCTTGGGACCGACAATCTCAGCCAGGCGCGCCGCCAGCTTTGGCAATTTTGGCGTCGCCGCCACCGATCCATACTTCAAGACATCCTTAGCTCGTGCCAGTTGGAAGTCGCCGGTTTTGGCATCGAAATCAGCTGGGGGTGCTTCAGCAGGCTCATGGGCCCCAACCCTGGCCTTGCCCTCATCTGCCGTCAGCGCATTACTGAAGGACGCCTCTGAAAACTGGAAGGCGCGATTGGCAATGGCCTGGGCCTGTTCCCGTGTCTCGGCAACCTCGAGGTCTGGAACAATACCCGTCTTCTGAATTGAGCGACCCGAGGGGGTGTAATAGCGAGCTGTGGTGAGCTTCAGTGCGCCATCAGCACCACCGCGCAGGGGAATAACCGTCTGGACGGAGCCCTTGCCAAAACTGGTCAATCCCACGAGTTCGGCTCGCTTTCGGTCCTGAAGCGCGCCGGCAACGATTTCGGCAGCCGATGCCGACCCTGAATTGATGAGAACGACCATGGGCAGGCCTCCGGTCGCATCGCCAGCATGGGCGTTATAGCGGTCAATATCCCTGGGATCCCTGCCGCGCTGAGACACGATTTCTCCCCCCTCGAGGAAGAGATCCGAAATGCCCACGGCTTGATCTAGCAAGCCGCCTGGGTTGTTTCGCAGGTCAAGGATAAGGCCCTTCATCTTAGGGTTCTTGGCCTTTAGGTCGGCAATCCCCGCCTCTGCCTCTTCTGTGGTTTTCTCATTGAAGGCGGAAACCCGGAGATAGCCGTAGTCGCCTTCAACATGATCGGTCACCGACTTTGTCTTTATCACCTCGCGAACAAGCTTGACGTCGAAAGGATCGGTTTTGGGCCGGGCGATGGTGAGGGTCACGGCTTCACCGGGTTTGCCACGCATCTGCTTTACGGCGTCACTGACAGACAGACCCAAGACGCTTTGATTATTGACGGCCGTAATATAGTCCCCGGCCTTGATCCCAGCCCTGAAGGCAGGTGTGCCGTCCATGGGCGAAATGACCTTCACAACGCCGTCTTCGCTCGTGATCTCTATCCCCAGGCCGCCATATTCGCCCCGGGTCTGGTCGCGCATGTCATTAAAGGAGTCCGCCGTCAGGTAGTTCGAATGTGGATCGAGGGATGTGACCATGCCCTCAATCGCCGCCTCAATCAGCTTCTTGTCATCAACCTCGGTGACATACTGCTGCTTCACTGCCTGGACCACATCTCCAAACAGTTCCAGCATGTGATAGGTCTTGGCCCGCGGCTCGGCTGAGGCAATGGCTTGCTGGCTGACATAGGCCATGGTGGCGGCGCCGAGAACAAAGGCGGAGACGCCAATAAGCAGGTGCTTCTTCATAGCTATGTCCTAGACCTTAGGTGCGGCGAAAATTGGCCGAGTTCACATGTCACACATCTGCGAACTCGGTGCGCCGAAGCAAGATTTATTTGGATTAATGGCCAGGTGATTTTAACAAAGGGCCAGGGTCTATGGGCGTGTCGCCCGCCCTGACTTCCAAATAGAGCTGCGCAGGACCATTGCGGCCATCGGGCATGGATCCGACTTTTGAGCCCTGAAAAATGTCTTCGCCTTGGGCCATGTCGGTGGCCTCCAGACCTGCCAGGACGAGGTGATATCCACCCGTTAGGCGAAGTATGACAACCACACCCCAGCCTTTTAAGGGCCCGACGAATTGAACCAGCCCCTTTGCCGGCGCGTAAACTGTGGCCTTTGGCTGTGCTGTTAGGACCAGGCCGGTTGATTTACCGCCCCCTAACATGTCCTCGCCAAAGCCATACAAAATCTTGCCGTCCAGGGGCGGTAGTAGCCGCTTCGGGGCGGTGACATCGAGTTGCCCCCTCTCACCTGTAATGGCGGCGACCGTGGCGACGGGACCTCTATCGTCTTCATCTGCGGCAAGGCTATCGGCCGTAAACGCCGCCTCATTGGCGAATGCGGCAAGCCGTCTTTGCCGGGTAATCTCCTGACCCTCGGCGGCATAAACGCGCGCGCGTCGCTGGAGTTCGGGAATGATCGCCTTGACGAGGATGGCAGCGCGGGCGGCGTCAACAGCGTCATTGGGCCGGACCAGAAGTGGCGGGGGCGGATCTCGGCGAAAGCGCACCAGGACAGTCAGAAGGCGGGCCAGCTGGCTGCGATTGCGTCCCTGGAGGGCACCGACGGCAACCTCCTTTTGATTGAGAGCTTCGAGCTGGGTGTCCTGTGTCTGAGCCAGGGCCAGAGCACCCAGGCAAACCGACGCGGCAAGACCCAGGACGCAGCTGGCTCCCAAGATCGCTCTAGTCCCGATGATAGGGGCCTCCCGCCAGGATCGTCACGGCGCGATAGATTTGTTCAGCCAGCATAACCCGGGCCAGGGCGTGAGGCCAAGTCTGGGGCCCGAAAGCCAGTTTTCCATTCACTGAGGCTAATAGGTCTGGATCAAGGCCGTCGGCCCCACCAATCAGCATGACCAGTCTTCGCGCCCCCTGATCCCGGATTCGCGCCAATTCCGCTGCAAAGGCCCGCGATGGATAGGCTGTTCCCCGTTCGTCACAGGCGATAACGTGTGCACCGATCAAGTGGGGACGAATGACCTCTGCCTCGGCAGCCTTGCCTGGCTTGCGGGATTCGACCTCAAGAACCTCTACCGGACCAAGGCCAAGCGCCCGACCGCCAGCGGTGGCGCGATCCACATAGGTCTTGACGAGGTCGACTTCCGACGAGCGCGGCAGCCGACCCACAGCGAGGATCGTCAGCTTCAATTGAAGGCGATGTGCGCCGACGCGTCGACCGACCAGATCTTCTCGATATTATAGAAGGTTCTGACTTCAGGCCGGAACAGGTGAATGATCAGGTCGCCGGTGTCGATCAGCACCCAATCGCAGTGGGGCAGACCTTCGACCCGGGCCTTACCATAGCCTTGGTCCTTGAGGGCGCGCAGCAAGTGGTCGGCAATAGCACCCACGTGACGATGCGATCGCCCCGAGGCGACGATCAGGCCGTCTGCCACAGCGCTCTTGCCTTTCAGGTCGATAAAAACCACATCCTGAGCTTGGTCGTCATCAAGACGCGCCAGGATCATTTCCCCAAGGGCCGCAATGCGGGCGCTAGGGTCGCCCTCGGGGGGCACCGGGGCCGTTTGCGCGCTTGGCGCAGGGTCAGGGCTCAGCGGGGTCGCTCCTTTGTAGCCTCGCTCAAACCTTTCCCTAGCACACCTTGTGGAAAAGGTCAGCCACCGTCTCAGGGTCAGGGCAATTTCCCTGATCGCATCCGTTCACGCAGGGCTGAGGAAGACTGAAAGTTCAAAGGGCCGTTTAAGAAGACCCAGGCCGGAGCCCTCCGATCAGCTAGGCCGCGGGCTTGATCAATGGGCAGTCTGGCATGGGCAAACCGCCGTGCTGCTGGCGAAAAGCGGCTTTTGAGCGATATCCAAGGGCGCGAGACGACAGCCACAGGGGTTGTCTGCATGATCTGCGTCCAGCCGCGCCAACGGTGAAATGTCGCCAGACTGTCTGCGCCCATGAGCCAAACAAACTTCACCTGGGGAAACCTACCCTTCAGAGCCCTAAGGGTGTCGATGGTGTATTGCGTACCCATCCGGGTCTCTGCATCCGAAACAATCATTCTAGGGCCATGGGCGAAACGCCGGGCTCCGGCCATACGCTCCCCTTGGCTTGCAGTCTCGTGGGTAGGCTTTAGGGGGTTTTGCGGCGAAACCAGCCAAATGACCCGATCAAGACCCAGCTTTTGCCGCGCGGTCTCTGCCACATGGGCGTGCCCCTCATGGGCGGGATTAAAGGACCCACCATAGATGCCCACCCGCATGCCAGGCGAAAGGGTAAAGCCTAGGCGCAAGGCCGCTGGCCGTCCCGCGGACGCAATATGCCTAGTGACCCCGGCTGACCACATGGTGCGCCTGTAAGGTCAAAAGGATTTGGCCGTATCGGGGTTGCGGTCAAGATTGGGGTCAGACTGCCTGACCCGGCTGCGAAGGGTATAGACCCCGTCCCCAGCCAGCACGCCGCCCCGGGCAAACAGACGTCCATTCTCCCAATTCGAGAGACCAAGCTCGGGGCGATCCAGAGCATATTGCCCATCGATCCAGCGGGTAAATCCGTCGCCGACAAATGGGGCGTCGAGGTTGGCGAATAAATGCGCCTGGGACTTGGCGTCCTGCGCAATCAGGCTGGCCCCGAAACGGGGGCTATAGCGATTAAACAGGGTAATGGCGTGGTCGAGATCGTCGACGATGGCCAAGGTCACCTCTGGCTGGTCTTCCCATTCCCATTCGGTGGCGAGATCTGGTTCTGAAATGCGATCATGAGGCACTTCAATGGCCATGTCGGTTCCCCAGACATGCAACTTAAACCCTGAGCGGCGGGCTCCTGCCTCCGCCAAGGCTGAAAGAAACCGAGGGACCAGATCGTCTGCTCGAGACCGCACAATGGCGCAAACATTCAGGGTATTGCAGACCTTGCGGTCAAGGGAGTGATAGACGGTTGCAAAGAAGCGATCGGCATCCGCGCTGGTGTCGGCAATCATCCAGGCGCCGCCTGTGCCATGCAGGCTGACCGGTGTTCCAGCCTGACGGGCTATGGCCCCGAGTTGGGCAACCGCCGGTCCTGATCCACGGGCCACAGCAAGGGCTAGACGTTTATCGCTGAAGAGGGCCCAGCCAGCCGCGTGCTCCGCAGACGCCACCAGCCTTGCCGAACCCTCCGGTAAGCCAGCCGCTTTGAGGGACGGATCCAGCGCATATCGGACAATTGCCAGGGCCGTGCCCAAGGCGTCGGAGCCAATACGAAAGACCACGGTGTTTCCGCCCCGGATGACCCCAGTCGCGTCGGCAAACACATTTGGCCGTCCCTCAAAGACGAAACCCACAACGCCCAAGGGCGCCTTGACCTGCTCGACCTCCCAGCCCGTGTGGGAAATGCGTTCCAGGATTTGATCTCGCCCCCCAGACTGATCACGCCAAACCTGTAGGCCCGCAATCATATCCCGCCGCATATTGGCGTCAGCCTTCAGTCGGGTCGTAGACCGGCCTCTTTCAAAGGCCCGGGCCACATCCTTGGCATTCGCCTGGGCGATCTCGCCCCAAACCTGATCGTCAGCAAGCGCAAGGGCAAAACGGTGGAAGAAGTCGGTGATCTGCGCCTCGGAGACCCCCGCCATGTGATGAAAGGCGGTGTGGGCCTCGGAGACCGCCTGATGGGTCATGGCCCCAATAGCTGAGGGGATATGCAAGAGATCGCCGGTGTCTTGCACCACCACCAACTGGTCGCCGGGCTGAAAAGCCTTGGCAAGGTCCGCACTGACCCGCGTAAAGCGGTCGCCAGAAAAGGGGATGATCATGCCATCCTGCAGGGCGGAGAGCGGTTCGCCCCGCGCGCCTTTCCTGTCCTGAAGTTTTCCGCCCGCCTGGTTCAAGGTCGCCGCCATATGCTCACGATGAGCCTTACTAGGCGGGTTTCACCAAAGGTTCAAATAGCAGGGCAAGATCATCGGCGTGAATCATCGGCCCTTCTGAAAAGCCGAGGACCTGTTCAATGGCGGTCGACTGCAAGCCGCAGATCCGCGCTGCGTCGGAATCGTCATAGCGGACCAGGCCTCGAGCAATTTCACGCCCGGCCTCATCGCGAACCCAGACCGCGTCGCCCTTTTCAAATCGACCGGTGACACTTCGCACGCCAGCCGACAGCAGACTTTTGCCCGTGGTCAGGGCGTTGACGGCACCGAGGTCTATGACCAGCCCGCCGTTTGGACTGAGGGAGCCGGCGATCCAGGCCTTGTAAGCCGCCTTTGCCGATAGCGCGGGCTCAATCAAGGTCGCCAATTCGCCGGCTTCTACAGCCGCCAGGGGCGCTGGACGGGACCCCAGGGTGATGATTGTGGCGCATCCAGCCTGTTGCGCGATGCGGGCGGCGAGGATCTTCGTCGCCATGCCGCCAGTTCCCACCCCGGCACCCTGGTTGGCACCCCCCGCCATGGCTTCTATGTCGGCGGTCAGGTGGGTCAGACGTGGGATGTGGACAGCATCGGGGTTGCTGCGCGGATCAGCAGAATACAGACCGTCTATGTCTGATAGCAGCACCAGCACGTCGGCACCGATCATCTGGGCGACCCGGGCAGCCAGACGGTCATTGTCGCCGTAACGGATTTCTTCCGTCACGACGGTATCGTTCTCGTTGACGATGGGAATGACCCCAAGGGTCATTAAGGTTTCCGTCGTCGCCCGAGCATTCAGCCAACGTTTGCGCACCTCGGTATCGTCGCGGGTCAGGAGGATTTGAGCGACCGGTAGGCCAAAGGGCTCCAAGGCCAATTCCCAGGCCCGCATCAGGGCCGATTGACCTGCCGCAGCGGCGGCTTGTTTTTCCGGCAGTGTCAGGGCGCGCTTGCCTAAGGACAGACGCTTGCGCCCTAAAGCCACGGCCCCCGATGACACCACAAGCACCTGCTGACCACGATCCCGCAGCCGCCCTAAATCCGCCGCCAAGGTGCTGAGCCAGGCTCCATCGGGTGCCCCATCTGGTCCGACCAGAAGGGACGAGCCGACCTTGACGACGATCCG
>Ga0007795_10000251_pt1 | contig 15433 bp, 13 predicted proteins | sample CryBogmetaGMA1M_FD_60369 | JGI IMG/M metagenome (GOLD analysis project Ga0007795, IMG submission 60369) | Freshwater microbial communities from Crystal Bog, Wisconsin, USA - MA1M | ecosystem: Environmental > Aquatic > Freshwater > Lake | place: Crystal Bog, Wisconsin, USA | collected 2009-07-06
CCTTAGCAGTCTCTAGTACACGTTCAACATCACCATCCCCCACTTCTTTATCGCGAATAGCAACCATACCGCTTGAATTAAAACTCACAATGTGATTTCCAGCGATGCCCGTAAAGACTTGAACAATTTGTCGATCAGCCATTACTTCAGCTTCTTCTAATGCTTTCTGAATCGACTGAACAGTTGCTTCAATATTGACTACAACGCCCTTCTTTAAACCCTTAGAGGCGGTTTGGCCAACACCTACGACATTAAATTGACCGTCAGGACCTAGCTCTGCAACCAAGGCCACTACCTTGGAAGTTCCAATATCTAAACCTACTAATAGGTCGCGGTTATCTTTACTCATTCATATTCCTCATTGCTTCAGCTCATTTTTTTTACTATCTACATCATTCTTTTTCAAACCTGCTGATGCAAGATGCACAGCAAAACCATTTGCATAACGCAGATCTACAGCATCAATTCGGTTTGCCCATTTCTCTTGTACCTGCGGCCAATATTTAAATAGGCGTGCAACCCGCTCTTCAGTTAAGTTTTTGTCAGAACTTTCCTCATCACGCCCAAACTCGACTTTCATGCCATTAGATAATTTGACGTGCCAGGCATAACGATCTGTTAATGCGAGGCTAACCACTTCAGTATTCCAAGGCTTAAACCAGTTATTAGCTTTTTCGTAGAGACTCATCACTTCTTGTCCAGAATCATCTGGGCCGGAAAAATCTAATAAACGCGCATCGTCACCCAGCTCAGAAACGCGGCCAGCAAATATTTCGCCATGCGAATTCATCAGGGTATGACTATCAGCCCCACCCCATGTAGCAAATGGCTTTTGCTCTTCTATATTGACGATCAAGCCATTGGGCCAAACTCGCCGAACATTGGCGTGACGTACCCACGGCATACTCTCAAATCCGCGTTTTACATCTTCTAAGCGCACACTAAAGAAATTACCTTGTACAGTTTCAAGCACCTGGCGCTTCACAATCGATTTATTAATATGCTTAAGTGTTTGACCGGCAACAGGCTCTACCTGTACTTGCTTCAAGCTAAATACAGGGCGCTGGCTTAACCAAACCAAGACCCCAATCACTAGCATGACAGCAAAGCAACGCATCAAGAATCGACTGACCTTTTGCATCCGCTCGGGATGGTTCCAGAGCGGAGACATAATGGCGGAAAAAATATCTCCGAAGCGGTCCAAGAGAGTGCTCATGATGTAGTTACCTCTTTATGCTGCAATGTTTGGCTGAGCAACCACAACACTAAATCTGCATAGCTAACACCAGCGGCTTTGGCTGCCATTGGCACTAATGAATGCGAAGTCATGCCTGGAGAAGTATTCATCTCTAACAAATAGGGCTTACCTGTTTTTTGATCGAGCATCACATCAGCACGACCCCAAGTACGGCAACCCAGAGTTTTATAAGCAGCCAAAGCCAATTCTTGAACACACTCATTTATCTCCGGAGCAAGACCGGTTGGGCATAAATACTGAGTTTCATCTGAAAAATACTTGTTGTGGAAGTCGTAATTAGCTTGTGGCGGAATAATCTTGATCACGGGTAGTGCTTCCGCTGTGTCACCGTGTCCAACCAATGGACAAGTTAGTTCATCACCCACAATACAAGTCTCAGCTATGACTTTTTTATCCAAGCCTGCAGCAAGTTGATAAGCGGCCGGTAATTCATTTACTGACTTCACTTTAGTTAAGCCTAGTGATGAGCCTTCATGCGCTGGCTTCACAATCAAAGGCAGGCCTAATTTTTCAACAACTGCATTCCAGTCGCTATTTGCAGTTAATTCTTCAAATTCTGGAGTCGCAAGACCATTGCTAATCCAGATTTGCTTAGTAACAATCTTGTCAATTGCTAAAGCAGAGGCTAGAACACCACTACCGGTATAAGGAATACTCAATAATTCTAATAAGCCTTGGATCGTGCCATCTTCACCAAAGCGGCCATGTAAAGAGATGAACACACGATCAAATTTTTCTTTGACTAATTCTGTTGGACAACGCAGATCAGGATCAAAGCCATGTGCATCTACACCCCTAGAAACTAAAGCTTCTAGGACGCCATTACCCGACATCAAAGAAATTTCTCGTTCACCAGAGCTCCCACCTAATAGAACACCTACGCGCCCAAGTGATGTCACGTCTAACTGGGATAACCGAGACTTCACGCGGTCACCCCACATGCTGAGGCCTGTATCTAATTTAGACACTCTTTGCCTCCGCTAAGGTATGCGGTAACGCAGAGATTGATCCTGCACCCATCGTAATCAAGACATCACTATCTTTTAATACTTGAGATAACTTATCTGGCATCTCGGCAATATTTGCTGCAAAGACTACTGCAGCAGAATTTAAATAGCCTTTGGAATGCTTATCTTCTGCAAGTGCAGCTTTCATTAAACTCTTACCGTCTGCACCCGGAATTTTTGCTTCTCCAGCGGGATAGACCTCAGTTAATACCAAGGCATCAAAATTTCTAAGGACATGCACAAACTCTCCAAAACAGTCTCGCGTTCTTGTGAAGCGATGTGGTTGAAATGCCAATACCAATCGACGACCTGGGAATGCGCCCCGAGCAGCCTCTAAGGTTGCAGCCATCTCTACAGGGTGGTGTCCGTAGTCGTCAATTAAGGTGAAGCTACCACCGGAGGCAAGCGGAACTTCACCATAACGCTGAAAACGACGACCAACGCCACTAAATTCAGAAAGGGCTTTTGTAATGGCCTCGTCACTAACACCTAGCTCAGTAGCAATGCCAATGGCAGCCAAGGCATTACGAACATTATGCAAACCTGGCAAATTCAGAGTTACATTAAGTGGCCCCGGCTTATTACCGTGGCGGCGAACGGTGCGACGGTCAACCGTAAAGTGCATTCGAGTTCCATCAGCACGCACATTACTAGCTTTAATATCTGCATCATCAGAGACTCCGTAACGCAATACGGGTTGCGAGACAAAAGGAATGATATCGCGCACATTTACGTCGTCAATACATAACACTGCTACGCCATAAAAAGGCATACGCTGAATGAATTGCACAAAGGCTTGTTTTAATCTCGCCATATCGTGCTGATAGGTATCCATATGATCAGCATCAATGTTGGTCACTACCTCCATTGCGGGGAAAAGCTGTAAAAAGGATGCATCCGATTCATCAGCTTCAACCACAATAAAATCACCGCGTCCAAGGCGAGCATTGGCCCCAGCAGAATTCAGCTTGCCCCCAATGACAAAGGTTGGATCTAAACCACCTTCAGCTAATACCGATGCAACTAAACTAGTAGTAGTTGTCTTACCGTGTGTGCCGGCGATTGCAATACCTTGCTTTAGGCGCATTAACTCGCCCAACATAACTGCCCGCTGAATTACCGGAATCTTTGCTGCCCGTGCTGCAAGCACTTCGGGATTGTTTCCAGCGACAGCAGTAGAAATAACAACCGCTTCTGCTGTACCAATATTTTTAGGATCATGCCCAATATGTATTACTGCACCCAACTCTTTTAGACGTTTTGTTACCGCGCCTTCAGCCAAATCAGATCCAGATACTTGATAGCCTAAATTTAATAACACTTCAGCAATGCCGCTCATACCGGCACCACCAATACCAATGAAATGTATTTGCTGAACGATATGCTTCATACGCCCACCCCCGCACAATCAGCACAAACCTCAGCGACTCGCTGAGTTGCATGTGGTTTAGCTAAAGTATGCGCACGCAAAGCCATATCCCTTAGGTCCGCACGGTTAAAGTTTTGAATCATTAAAGCCAAGTCCTGTGGATTGAGATACTGCTGTGGTAATAGAACAGCAGCATCAGCATCTGCTAAAAATTTTGCATTAGCAGTTTGATGATCATCAATTGCAAATGGGAATGGAATTAAGCAAGAGGCAACTCCACAAGCTGCGAGTTCTGAAACCGTCATTGCTCCAGCACGGCAAATCACAAGATCTGCTTGCGCATATGCAGATGGCATATCATCAATGAAAGGACGAATATCAGCTGTGACACCTAAGTCAGCGTAACGCCTTTGCAAGTCAGCTAAATGCTTGTCACCTGCCTGATGAATGACTATGGGTCGTGTATCTTTTGGCATCAAGGCAAGTGCAGCAGGAATAGCTTCATTTAAAGCGGCTGCACCCAAACTACCTCCTACTACCAATATAGATAAAGGTCCTTGACGCTGGTCATAGCGCTTAGCAGGTGCTTCGATATGTTCAAACTCAGCACGAATAGGATTGCCCACCCACTCAGCATGTGGCATCGTATTCGGAAAGCCAGTTAATGTACGCATCGCAATTTTTGCAAGTGCCCGATTAGCGCTCCCTGCTACAGAGTTTGATTCATGAAGAACTAAGGGGTGCTTTAACAATTTAGTTACTAAACCGCCGGGGAAGGTGATGTACCCACCCATGCCTAAAACAACAGATGGTTTTAGGCGACGCATAATCTTCCAGCTTTGAAAGCAAGCGCGGATTAAATTTATGGGCAGCATTAATTGAGCTTTCAGCCCTTTGCCACGTAAACCACCAAACTCAACACCCTCAAATGGAAAGTCGCATGACTTCACTAAATGGTACTCCATGCCATTTTGATTGCCCAGCCATGACACATTCCAACCACAAACCCGCAAATATTCAGCGACAGCAAGGCCTGGGAAGATATGCCCACCAGTACCACCAGCCATCACTAAAATTGAGGGTCTTGTCATAGCTTCCCTCCACGCATCAAGATACGATTCTCATAATCAATTCGAAGCAACATCGCAATCGCCACTGCATTCATCAAGATCCCTGATCCACCGTAACTCACTAATGGCAATGTCAATCCCTTGGTTGGCAATAAACCTAAGTTCACGCCCATATTGATAAAAGCTTGCCAGCCAATCCATATCGCTACACCCTTAGCTGCAAGACCAGCAAAACTACGGTCTAGTTGCAAGGCAGTACGTCCTATTAAGAAAGCACGACGCACGATCCAATAGAACAAGAAGATCATCACAACTACACCAACGAAGCCTAGCTCTTCACCAATCACTGCCATGATGAAATCGGTGTGTGCTTCTGGAAGGTAATGTAATTTTTCTACACTGCCGCCAAGGCCTAAGCCAAACCACTCACCACGACCAAATGCCATCAGTGAATGTGTTAATTGGTAACCTTTATTTGCTGCGTTATCCACTTGCCATGGATCCATAAATGCAAGCATACGACCGCGACGAAATGGTGAAAGAGCAATCATTGCTGCACCACTCATCAAACCAACGGCGATCAAACCACCAAATAACTTGGCATTAATACCGCCCAAGAATAAGATTCCAAATGCAATTAAAGCAACCACTACAAATGCGCCCATATCAGGCTCAGCCATCAATAAGCCGCCCACTAATGCAACCGCAATACCCATTGGCAACATGCCTTTAACAAAGGAGTGAAGGTATTCTTGACGTTGTACTGTGTAACTTGCAGCAAAAATAACGGCCGCAAATTTCATCAACTCAGATGGTTGGAAATTCATTAATCCCAGAGGAATCCAACGCTTAGCACCATTCACACCTTTACCAATACCTGGAATCAATACTGCAATTAATAGCAGCACGGTAAACCCAAAGATTACTGGTGAATAACGGTCCCACATCTTCGTTGGGATCTTAAAAGTCCAAATACCTACGCCAATAGCAATCGCCAAAGAAATCATGTGGCGAATTAAGAAAAAGTTACTACTATAGTTAGCGTACTTAGGACCATCGGCCAAGGTAATAGATGCTGAATACACCATTACTAAACCAATCAACATTAAAGATAGAACCGCCCATACGAGCAATTGGTCGTATTCCATCATTCGCGAGCGAGTTTGCTCAACTCCAGATACTGCATCTCTCAAGCCAGTTCGGAAGTTATCGATGCCGCCTCGAGAAAAGTTCCAGAACCGATCTAGGCCTAATCGATTTTCAGGAAAAAGTTTCTCTTTTAAATTCATGCCTGAACTCCTTCAAAGCGCATTCCCAATTCCTCAACTTCGTTGGCAAATGCTTGTGCACGAGCAACATAGTCTGTAAATTGATCAAAGCTCGCACAGGCTGGAGAAAGCAATACCAAATCACCAGATTGCGCCTGTTGTGATGCCGCTTTAATGGCAGACCCTAAATCCCCAGCCATTGTGCAAGGAATATCAGCCCCAAGCGCCTCGCCAATAGCAGCTCCATCTTTTCCAATCAAGAAAACCCCTTTAGCAAATCGTAAAGTAGGTTCGCGCAATGGGCTGAAATCTTGACCTTTACCATCACCGCCGGCAATCAACCAAATTCTCTTACCAGACTCATTGCTACCCAAGCCATTCAAGGCGGCCACAGTGGCACCAACATTGGTACCCTTACTGTCATCGATATATTCAACGTCATTAACAATCGCAATACTTTGTACACGATGAGGTTCACCGTGATAGTCACGCAAACCATGGAGAAGAACATTCATTGGCAAATGAGCAGCTCTTGCCAGTGCCAGCGCTGCTAGGGCATTTAATGCGTTATGTCGGCCACGAATACGAAGAGCATCTGCAGGAATTAAACGCTTTAAGCGTAATGACTCCTCTTCTGCAATATCACTAGATTTACGACGACGTTTTGGTTTTGGATCAATATCCTCATCTACTTCTGCCCATACTAGCCAGTCAATGCCACCAGCTCGTAAGTCATGCTCAATTCCGAAGGCTCCCTGCTCGTCAGGACTATTAGAACCGAAGGTCACGATTGGCCTCTCTGCCTTTTGTTCATTCGAGAACAAGCCCATTACTAAAGAGTCGTCACGATTCAAGATGCAGACGGAATCAACACCAAATATTTTGGCTTTTGCCTCTGTATATGACTGCATATCGCCATGCCAATCCAAATGATCCTGGGTAATATTAAGAACAGTAGCTGCAGTTGCGTTGAGGGTATACGTATAAACCAATTGGAAGCTAGATAATTCGAGCACCCAAATATCTGGCATGTCTTCGAGTTGATCTGACGCATTTAAACAACTCATTAGCTTGTCTAGTGCAGCAGGACTTATATTTCCAGCCACAGCAACTTTTTTTCCAGCCCGTTCGCAAAGCTGGCCAGTCAAAGCAGTAGTAGTAGTTTTTCCATTCGTACCGGTAATGGCCAGTACTGATGATGAATAACTAGAGTTACTTGCCTGGGCCATGCGACTAAGCGCTGCAATAGCGCGGGCGAAAAACTCAATCTCACTCCATACATCGATTTTGGCTTTTCTGGCTTTAACTAAGAAAGATTGGGTTGGCTCTAGAGATGGAGACAAGCCGGGGCTGATGCCGATCACATCAATGTCAATCAATAACTCATCTCTCAATGGTCCAAACTGAATATCCTTCAGGCCATCCATTCTCAATTCGTTGAGCCAAGCATTTTGGCGTTCTGAAAATTGAGACTGATCACGTGTATCGATTAAACGAACAGTAGCACCGTTTCGCAAGCACCACTTTGCCATGGCTATACCAGACTCCCCTAGACCCATGATTAAAAATCGCTTAGGAGCCTCATATCCTGTATCAGCTATAAAAGCGGGATTAGCGAAAGTGTTTTGTAAGTTCAGCATATTTAAGTTTGGCTCAGCGTAATTTCAGGCTAGATAAGCCAATTAATACCAATAGGATGGTGATGATCCAGAAACGAACAACTACTTGGGTTTCTTTCCAGCCACCCAATTCAAAATGATGATGTAGTGGAGCCATACGGAAAATACGACGGCCTTCACCAGAATATTTCTTGGTTGCCTTGAACCAAAATACCTGCAGCATGACTGAGACTGTTTCTGCGACAAAGATTCCGCCCATTACAAAAAGCACAATCTCTTGGCGCACGATCACCGCGATAGTTCCAAGTGCGCCACCTAAAGCAAGCGCTCCAACATCACCCATAAATACTTGTGCCGGATGTGTGTTGTACCAAAGAAAAGCTAGGCCTGCTCCCCCCATGGCACCACAAAAAATCATTAATTCACCAGCACCTGGGATATAGGGAAATAATAAATATTTGGCATAGATGGCATTACCCATCACATATGCAAAAGCACCCAATGCTGCCCCTACCAAAATAACCGGCATGATTACTAAACCATCAAGCCCATCAGTCAGGTTCACTGCATTACTACTGCCAACAATGACCAAGTAACTAAGGATGATGAAGCCCATCATGCCCAACGGATAACTCACTTCTTTAATGAAAGGTAACAATAAGTTTGTCTTTGCTGGTAGATCTAAAGCAAAACCACTTTGTAGCCATTCATAGAAAAGCTGCAACACCTTAAGGTTGTTTACCTCAGACACTGAAAATGCCAAATAGATTGCGGCGAATAAACCAATCAAAGTTTGCCAAAAGAATTTTTCTCTTGAGGCCATTCCTTTTGGATCTTTACGGGCTACTTTCCGGTAGTCATCTACCCAGCCAATCGCTCCAAATCCGAAAGTGACAATCATCACAATCCAGATAAAGCGGTTACTTAAATCCGCCCACAACATACACGATACAAAAATACCAATCAAAATCAAAACTCCGCCCATCGTTGGAGTGCCGGACTTAACTAAATGGGATTGCGGTCCATCCGTACGAACAGCTTGACCCATCTTCAAAGCAGTCAATTTACGAATCACCCAAGGGCCAGCAGCTAGACCAATTAACAAAGCGGTAACTGTTGCCATCACTGCTCTAAAAGTAATGTAGTTAAAGACTCGAAAGAATCCAAAATCATCCTGAAGCCATTGCGCCAAGATTAAGATCATGTTTTAGCCTCTTCTAACAAGGCTTGCACTACACGCTCCATGCGCATAAAACGTGAACCTTTAACCAAAATATTTAAATGTTCATTGCTACCAGATGATTGAGCATGCAAAGCATCTCTCAGCTGCACAATAAGACTATCCATTTCTGAAAAATGCTTTGCGCTAGCAACAGGTAATCTATTTTTCTTCACATCATCAAAGCCCTGAATAGCAAATTGACATTGCTCGCCTAATGCAAATAATTTATTCACTCCCTGCTCGGCAGCATATGCCCCAACCTCGCGATGGAATTCAGGGCCCTGATTGCCAACTTCACCCATGTCACCTAAAACCAACCATGACATATTCCCAGACTGCTTAAGGGCATCAATCGCTGCTCTCACTGAATCTGGATTGGCGTTATAACTGTCATCAATCAAGGTGTGATTAGGATTAATCTTTTTGGCTTGCATTCGGCCATTCACTGGTGAAAATGATTCGAGGCCTTGCTTGATTTTTTCGAGACTAACGCCTGCTGCCACCGCAACTGCACTTGCAGCTAATGCGTTACGAGCATTATGGCTACCCAAGGTATTTAATTGAACCTCTATAGAGCCTAGCTCTGTTTGTATTTCCACATGGCCATTGTTTAACAGATGCCCTATCACTGCCGCTTGCAATGTTGATCGACCGGACAACAAAACAAAATCAATTACTTTTCTACCAGCAGCAGCTTCACGCCAGACGCCTGAAAACTCAGAATCAGCTGGAAATACCGTAATGCCATCATTTGGCAAAGTACGAATCGCATCGGAGTGCTCTTCTGCAACTGCTGCAACCGTCGCCATAAATTCTTGATGCTCTCGCTGGGCATTATTAATTAATGCAATATTAGCTTGTGCAATATCAGCAAGCTGCGCAGTTTCACCAGGGTGATTCATGCCCAACTCAACCACAGCAAGCCGATCAGTCGAGCGTAACTTTAGTAAAGTCAGGGGAAGACCAATATCGTTATTAAGATTACCCTTTGTGACTAACGCATACTCCTGACCAACTGCAGCCTTGAATATGGAAGCAATCATTTCTTTAACCGTTGTCTTGCCATTGCTACCCGTCACTAAAGCCAATGGAATTGGATGACGAATACGCCAAGCTTTTGCTAAAGTTCTCAACGCAAGCCTTGTATCGGCAACACAAATAGCAGGTAAATTTATGGGGCACTTCTCTTTGTTACTGACAATAGCTCCAGTAGCACCTGCTTTAGCAACATCAGACAAAAAATCATGTGCGTCAAAGCGCTCGCCAGCTAAAGCCACAAATAACTCTTGTTGATCAATCTGACGACTATCTGTTCCGACTCTAGAAATCGTCAACACTTGAGCATCTTGAATGGTTGCATTCAGTAAGGTGCTTCCAGGTAACATAGCCTGTGCTTCAGCAAAGGTTGTCATGGTAGGCATCAAACCATGCCCCCAGCAGCCAGACGAATATGCTCTTGGTCGGAGAAATCAAATTTCTTGCCATTAATTTCTTGAGTAGTTTCGTGACCTTTGCCAGCTACCAAAATAATATCTTGAGGAGCGGCGGTACGAACGGCAGCCATAATTGCTGCTGCACGATCAATGATTAATTGCACATTGGAAGATTGCTGATCAACACCGTCAAGAATCATATTTATGATCGCTTGTGGATCTTCAGAGCGGGGATTATCACTAGTGAGGATGACTTGATCAGCATATTTCTGGGCTATAGCGCCCATTTGAGAACGCTTGCCAACATCCCGATCGCCACCACAGCCAAATACACACCAAATTTTTCCGTCACGTTGCTGTGCAATGGGGCTTAAAGCTTGTAAAGTCTTTTGAAGCGCATCTGGTGTGTGGGCATAATCGACAACAACCAACAAGCCTTCTGATTTTTGCTGTTTTCCAAGCTGAATTAATTCCATGCGTCCGATTACCGGGTGCAGTTGACTTACTCGCTTACTTGCCTCATCACAAGTTAGACCTTGAGTAAGCAATACAGTCCAGACTGCGAGAGCATTGCTTAGATTAAATTCACCTAATAATGGAATGTGTAAGTTACTAGCGCCTACTCCCTCATACGCGAATGAAGAGTCATATCCAGCACCATTTAGCGAGCTATCTTTTGCATAAATACGATGTAGGTGGTCGCCAAACTTTTCAAATCCCTTAAGTACATCCTTGTTTAAGGTGTATGACCAAACCTTGATATCGCCCTTAGCTAAAAGGTTCATGGCGATTTCACGACCAAAAGGATCATCCAAATTAATTACTGCATGCTCTAGTCCTGCTAACTGAAATAGCTTTGCTTTGGCCCCTGCATAGTCAGCCATGCTGCCGTGATAGTCCAAATGGTCTTGTGTGAGATTAGTAAATACTGCGCAATTTAAATAGGTTCCCAATACACGATCTTGATGTAAGGCATGTGATGACACTTCCATCGCTACTTGCTTAGCTCCAGCATCTAACAATTCCTTCAGTTGGGTCTGTAATTTTGGTGCATCAGGAGTCGTATATCCGGTATGCACCAAAGCACCTGGGAAGCCATTGCCCAAAGTACCAAGCACTGCTGTTCGATGATTTGATTCATCTAAGGCCTGCGCCAACCATTGCGTAATACTAGTTTTACCATTGGTACCTGTTACACCAATGATGTTTAATTGTTTACTTGGATGCTCATACCATTGCGCAGATAACTCTCCAGCTTTTGCAGCAAGATTTTCAACAGGGATACATTGTGGGTGGCCTAAATATTGAGCCCCTAAACCCGTAGGATCAAATACTACAGCCGCTGCGCCCTTCTCTAATGCAGCATCAATAAACTGACGGCCATCTCTTAACGCATTTCCATGACCGACTGGATAGGCAAAAAAGATATCACCAGATTGAATCTGGCGACTATCTGCACTTACCTTAGCAGTGCTATTCGCTAGATTTCGTAAGTGGTCAATCAGATGATTGGGTTCTATATTCAATGCCAGCCTCATCGCTTTAGAACCACCTGCTGCGTCTGAACATTTGCAGTACGAATCTCTTCAGGACTCTTATCTTGCAAAACCATTTGCTTCACTTTATTGTCTGGTAACACATTCAGAGTATTGAGTGTTTCACTCACAATGGTTGAGAACACTGGTGCAGCGACGTCGCCACCGTAGTGACTGCCACCCGTAGGCTCGTCGATCATCACTGCTACCACAATCCGAGGAGCGCTGATCGGCGCCAAGCCCGCAAAGTAGGCACGATATTTATTGCCATAGCCTTTGCCAACCAACTTATGAGCTGTGCCTGTCTTACCGCCAACCCTAAAGCCTTCAGCCTGTGCTTTGATTGCAGTCCCACCTGGCTCGGTAACAGTTTCAAGCATGGTACGCATCTCAATGGCGGTCTTAGCAGAGAGTACTCTTGTGCCTGGCTTGAAATCAGGACTACGCTCAATAGTAAGTGGCACTAACTCACCGTCACGTGCAAATACTGTGTAAGCACGTGCCACCTGAAAGAGCGATGCAGAAATTCCATAACCAAAGGCAATACGCGCTTGATCCGTTGGCATCCATTTTTTAAATGGATGCACTGTACCAGCTACAGCGCCAGGAAAACCAATTTTTGGCGCCTGACCTAAACCAACTGCAGTATAAAAATCCCACATCTCTTCTGCGGATAAATTATTCATTGCAATCTTTGCCGTACCGATATTGCTAGACTTCTGAATAATCTGCGCAACCGTAAGATTTCCATACGGATGTGTATCAGTAATTGGTTTTGGCCCAATAAGGTATTTAGCACCAATCACCATATTGGTATCTGGCTTTACTGCACCTTTTTCTAAGGCAATTGCAACGGTTAAAGGCTTCATTGTTGAGCCAGGCTCAAAAGTATCTGTCAACACACGATTCCGAAGCTGCTCACCCGTAAGATATCTACGATCATTCGGGTTGTAACTTGGATAATTCGCCAGAGCCAAAATTTCGCCAGTTTGGGTATCCAAAACTACTGCACCTCCTGCTTTTGCATGGTGCTTCTCAACAGCATCTTTAACAGCGTTGTAAGCCAAAAACTGAATCTTGCTATCAATAGAGAGATTTAAATCCTTACCGTTTTGTGGCAACTGCAGGATGGACATTTCTTCTACCACGCGCCCCAAGCGATCAACCACAACACGTCTTTGACCAGGATGGCCAGCAAGCTCACTCTCCCGCGAAAGCTCCATACCTTCCTGACCCTTATCATTCACATTTGTAAAGCCAACCACGTGTGCCATCGCCTCGCCTTCTGGATAGAAGCGACGATATTCATTATTTAATCCAATACCTGGAATTTCTAATTGCTTAATTTGTTGCGCAATGGAAGGCTCAACCTGGCGCTTTAAGAAAATCTGTTTACGCTCTTCTTTTAGCTTTTTGCGTAATTCTGATTCACTCATTTGCAAAAGGCTTGCAAGCTTTTGAACTTTATCTGCAGCCAAATCATCAGGAACGGTATCGTTGTAAGCAATTACAGACTTTGCTTCAAGACTTGTAGCAATAACTTGACCATTGCGATCTAAAATTTTTCCGCGACTAGCCGGAAGTTCCAACTCACGCTGGGTACCACGCACACCTTTAGCTTCATAGAATGCATTTCCTGGACCCTGAATCCAAAATGCACGCAACAAAAGCAGCATGAAAACAAAGAATAAGAGAAACAGCATTAAGCGCGACCGCCACATTGGCAGGCGCAATACTAAATTTGGCGTAGTCGAAAAACCAACTGGCCTCATTTAGCCTCCTTTAAGTACAAAGTACGCTCAGGAGAAATGGGGGACATGCGTAACTGATTACGTGCAACATCGCGAATGCGCGCTGACTTTGAAAGATTACGTTGCTCATATTCCAAACGTAACCAATCTTGGTTCAATCGACGTTCTTCAATTTGAGCGCGCTCTTGGGCGATGAATAATTTACGTGCGCGCTGCTGAGCTGCCACTAGAGATAAAGCGCAGATCAGCAGTAAAGCAAGTAAGGTCAAGGTAGCGCGGTTCATTCAGGAGACCTCATCCTTTTTTCGGCCACACGCATGATGGCTGAGCGAGCACGTGGGTTTTCTGAAACCTCGGCATCGCTTGGTTTAACTCGGCCGATAATTTCTAAGGCGCTCTGTGGCAAATCTTTTTCGCGCACAGGCAAACCACGAGGAACCTCTACCTTTGCATGTGCTTGCAAAAACTGCTTCACTATACGATCCTCTAGTGAATGAAAACTAATCACAGCAAGTCTTGCACTAGGCTTTAATACCTTCAAAGCAGCCTGCAGGCCAAGCTCTAGATCTTCTAATTCGCGATTAATAAAAATACGCAACGCTTGGAATGTTCTTGTAGCAGGATCTTGACCGGCTTCACGGGTGCGCACTACACCAGCCACCAAGCTTGCTAGTTGTGTTGTTGTTTTTGGAGACAGTCCTTCCTCTCGCTTTGCCACAATGGCTTTAGCGATCTGAAACGCAAAACGCTCTTCTCCGTAAGTCTTAATCACGTGTGTGATTTCCTCCTGCGATGCCTGCCCCAACCACTCTGCAGCTGTCATGCCTTGATCTGTATTCATCCGCATATCTAGCGGACCTTCCCGACGAAAGGAGAAACCCCGATGAGCTTCGTCCACCTGCGGTGAACTGATTCCTAAGTCCAATAAAATTCCATCGACTGATTCTGCTTGAGCATATTGATCCATGAACGCAAAGCTGTCGTGCACAATCGTCAAACGTGGATCGTTGATTTTCTGTGCCACTGCTATCGCGTCTAAATCCTTGTCGAAAGAAATCATGCGAGCAGACGGAGGAAGCTGATTGAGCAGGGCTTGCGTGTGACCACCGCGCCCAAATGTTCCATCGACAACTAAAATGTTTTCTACTACGTTTTGTTGTTGAATGAGCGGACCACTGATTAGCGCCGTCACCGCCTCGGCCAGTAACACTGGGCGATGAGTTATGTTCATAGCACCCTGTCATCAAAAATTAAATTGCTTGAGTGCTTCAGGCATGCCTAATGCAATTGCCGCCTGTTCTTTTGCAGCATATGTAGCCGCGTCCCACAACTCTAGGTGACTACCCATACCTAGCAAGATCACTTCTTTTTCAATTCCTGCTGCTGCACGTAATTCTGGGCTCACCAAAATACGACCAGCATTATCCAAATCAATTTCTGCAGCATTACCAAGAAATATTCTTCGCCACCAATGTGCGTCCATTGGGAGTTGCGCAACTCTTGCTCTAAAACTTTCCCATTCGGGCCTGGGGAATAGCAAAAGACAGCCATCAGGATGTTTTGTGAGCGTGAGGCGCCCATCACCTTGAACTAACAAGGCGTCACGATGCTTGGCCGGAACTGACATTCGACCTTTTGCATCTAAATTGAGAGCTGACGCGCCTTGAAACACTATTTACCCCACTTTTTCACACTTCCTCCCACTTTAGAGGATCGCAATAGGGGGGTCAAGTCTTTTTAGGGATTTTTTTGGGAAATTCTCTAGTGTTTACAAACACTTAGCGTAATGTGTTCAGAAAATGGTGATATTAAAATAGCTACTTGAAACAATGGCTTGGAAAATATACTTAAGAATAGGTCTTAGCTATATGACTAGATAATGCTTAAATATACTGTATTTA
>Ga0007795_10000252_pt1 | contig 15414 bp, 16 predicted proteins | sample CryBogmetaGMA1M_FD_60369 | JGI IMG/M metagenome (GOLD analysis project Ga0007795, IMG submission 60369) | Freshwater microbial communities from Crystal Bog, Wisconsin, USA - MA1M | ecosystem: Environmental > Aquatic > Freshwater > Lake | place: Crystal Bog, Wisconsin, USA | collected 2009-07-06
GCCGCAGGCGTCCGAAAAGCGCATGAGCTGGGTGCCATTGGTGATGGGCATGATGCCCGGGACGATGGGGATGTCGAGCCCGAGGGCCTGCACGTCTTCCTGAAAACGGAAATACGCGTCCGAATTGAACAAGTATTGGGTAATGGCCGAATTGGCGCCGGCGCGCACCTTGGCGGCAAAGGCTGCGAGATCGTCAGTCGGAGACGCCGCCTGGGGATGGACTTCCGGATAGGCCGCCACTTCGATGGAGAAGTGGTCGCCCGTCTGGTCCCGGATGTAGGCCACGAGATCGCTGGCATAGCGAAAATCGCCCTGGCCTGCCTCACCCGGGGGCAAGTCGCCGCGCAGCGCGACCAGACGGCGTACTCCCATGGCCTGAAGCAGCGCCAGTTGCGCGCGAACGGTGGCGCGGGTCGCGCCGATGCACGAAAAGTGCGAGGCCGCTGGCACACCCTCGGCCAGCATTTCCCGGACCATGCTGAAGGTACCTTCCTGGGTGCTGCCACCCGCACCGAAAGTCACAGAACAAAAGCCGGGGTGTAGCGGGTACAGACTTTGTCGAATCAGGCGCAGCTTGGCCGCGCCCTCCGCAGATTTGGCTGGAAAAAACTCCAGGCTCAGCGGAATGCGGGAACGGATCACCATGGTGAACTCTCCTACCATGCACCGCGCTGCCAGGCAGGCGGTGCCTCAAGTTTCAGCCACTTCGCGTGGCGCAAATAAAGAACTCGCGGTTGCCGTCGCCGCCTTCAATGGGCGAGTCGAACCACGCAGTAACCGTCAGCCCCAGAGCTGCGCAGGCTTCGCGCAAGCGTTGCTCCACGATGACGTACATGGCTGGATCCTTGACAATCCCGCCCTTGCCAACCTGTCTGGGCTGCAATTCGAATTGCGGCTTGACCAGCGTGAGCAGGGTGCCGGCCGGCTTGAGCATGGGCACCACTGCCGGCAGCACCAGCGTCTGCGAGATGAACGACAGGTCAGCCACGATGAGATCGAAGGCGGGTGCGAATTCACCCGCTTCTTCATCCGCATCCTGCGACTCAAACTGCCCCTCAGCCCCCGTGCTGTCTTGGTATGCCGCTATCAAATCTGCAGCAGTCAGAGAACGCGCATTGACACCTTCGACGCACAGCACCCGGGGGTCGCTGCGCAGGCTCGGGTGGAGTTGGGCACTGCCCACATCCACCCCGACCACCGATTGCGCGCCCATTTGCAGCAGGCAATCGGTGAAGCCGCCGGTCGATTGCCCCACATCCAGGCACACCAGACCCGACACCGGCAAGCCGATGCTGCGCAAGGCAGCCTCGAGCTTGAGGCCGCCCCGGGACACGTAGCGCGCCTCGGAGTCGTCGAGCAGCCGCACGGCGGCACTTTCGGGGACCTCGTCGCCATTCTTGGCAACGCGCCGCCAGAGATCGCCCTGCTGCCACTCCACCCCGTCGGCAATGAGGCGCTGTGCCTGGGATCGGGTACTGGCCAGCCCATGCTGCACCAGCAGCTGGTCAATACGCATCAAAGACTGTCAATAGCGGTAGGCGTCGGCCTTGTACGGCCCTGCCTTGTTCACGCCAATGTAGGCCGCCTGCTCGTCGGTCAGCTCGGACAGCATCGCCCCCACCTTTTTCAGGTGCAGCCGGGCGACTTTTTCGTCCAGGTGCTTGGGCAGCACATAGACCTTGCCCGGCTTGTATTCCTTCTGCTTGGTGAACAGCTCGATCTGGGCGATCGTCTGGTTGGCAAAGCTCGAGGACATCACAAAGCTGGGGTGGCCCGTGCCGCAGCCCAGGTTCACCAGCCGGCCCTTGGCCAGCAGAATGATCCGCTTGGACGGATTCTTGCCCTTGGCCGGGAAGATTACATGGTCCACCTGGGGCTTGATCTCTTCCCACTTCAGCTTTTCCAGCGAAACAACGTCAATCTCGTTGTCGAAGTGGCCGATGTTGCAAACGATGGCCTGGTCCTTCATGGCGGCCATGTGCTTGTAGGTGATTACATTCTTGTTGCCGGTGGCCGACACAAAAATATCGGCCTTGTCAGCGGCGTAATCCATGGTCACGACCTTGTAGCCTTCCATCGCCGCCTGCAGGGCGTTGATGGGATCGATTTCCGTGACCCACACCTGGGCAGACAAGGCACGCAGGGCCTGCGCCGAGCCCTTGCCTACGTCACCGTAACCGGCCACCACAGCCACTTTGCCTGCAATCATGACGTCGGTAGCGCGCTTGATTGCGTCAACCAGCGACTCGCGGCAACCGTACAGGTTGTCGAACTTGCTCTTGGTGACGGAGTCGTTGACATTGATGGCGCGGAACGCCAGCGTGCCTTTGGCCGACATTTCGTTCAGGCGCAAAACGCCGGTGGTGGTTTCCTCGGTCACGCCGATGATGTTCTTCAGACGGCGGCTGTACCAGGTGGGATCGACCTTGAGCTTGGCCTTGATGCTGTTGAACAGGCAGATTTCTTCTTCGCCGCCGGGTTTGGCCAGCACCTTGATGTCTTTTTCTGCTTTGGCACCGAGGTGCATCAGGAGCGTCGCATCGCCGCCATCGTCCAGGATCATGTTCGGTCCCTCGGTCTTGCTGCCCTTGGGCCCGAATTCAAAAATACGGTGGGTGTAGTCCCAGTAGTCAGCCAGCGACTCACCCTTGTAGGCGAATACCGGGGTGCCCTGTGCCACCAGCGCAGCCGCAGCGTGGTCCTGGGTCGAGAAAATATTGCAGGAAGCCCAGCGCACTTCGGCGCCCAGGGCCTGCAAAGTCTCCACCAGCACGCCGGTCTGGATGGTCATGTGCAGCGAACCGGTGATGCGCGCGCCCTTGAGCGGCTGCGCCTTGGCAAATTCCTCGCGGATCGCCATCAGGCCCGGCATTTCGGTTTCCGCGATGGTCAGCTCCTTGCGGCCCCACTGCGCCAAACTCAGGTCGGCAATTTTGTAATCTTCAACGTTCTTGGCAAATTTCAACACGCTCATGGCTCACTCCAAAATGAATTTTTGAAATCCACTGGGCACGGGCAGAACCTGGAAGGGAATCTCACCGCACAGACCAGTGGGTGAGCGTCGTTGGAAGGTACAAACGATTCCGAGCCTCGATCGCTGTGCGCGAACTGCAACGCTCCTCGGAACGACTTGATTATACGCAAGACTTTCTTCAATACCTTGGCAGGGGGTGTCGTAAAGGAACGACAAGGCCCGCAGCTACCTAGACAATGGGCTATCCACCCCGGGAACCACATGGTGTTTGAGAGAATTTTCTGCCCCGCTGCGCCCTCGCACGCCCGGGTGGCTGCGTGGCTTATGGTGTTGATGCTCACCGCGCTGGGGGGGTGTGCATCGCTGTTGCCGGCATCCCGGGAAGAGGTGGTTTCCAGCTGGGGCAGCTACGAAGACGCCGTGCAGTCCATCGCGTCCCTGCAGCCCTTCACATCGACCCGGCAGGACGTGCACGCCCTAGGGCTGGACCCACGCAACATGTCCTCCATCCGCATCCTCCATTTTGCCGATGTGCTGCAACGATTTGGCTTCGCAACCCAACTCAACCCTGCGGAACTGGACCGGGGGATTCACGAATGCCTGCTGGCTGGAAAACGTTGCAGCGGGTATGTGGTGGCTGTGAAGAAGCTGTCGCACGCGCGGGTCGGCGGCTTCTGGAGCGACTCCCTCGACTTCACGCGCGTCACCGAAACCAAGGGCTGGAACGTGGAAGTCTTCCTGGTGTTTGTCGATGACCTGCTGGTCTACGAACTCATAGGAGGCCAGCCGAATATTTACGATTACGAAGTGCACCACAACCCACTCGGCCCCCTGCAGAGCTGGGGCGCACAGGCCATACCGCTGCCGCACTAGCCATGGCGGCTGGGCAGCACGGCAGGCGCAGCGCCTTCAACCCTGGGCAACGCAGCACGCGCTGCCACTTAAAATCCCGAAGATGCGTCAGCCAGACGCACTTCCACCGGAAACCCACTGTGTCGTTCCTCTCCGAAACTCGCCGCCGGCGCACCTTTGCCATCATCTCCCACCCCGATGCCGGCAAAACCACGCTGACGGAAAAGTTGCTGTTGTTTTCCGGCGCGATCCAGATTGCGGGCTCGGTCAAGGCGCGCAAAGCGACGCGCCATGCCACGTCCGACTGGATGGAAATTGAAAAGCAGCGGGGCATCTCGGTCGCCTCGTCGGTGATGCAGATGGTGTACCGCGACCATGTGATCAACCTGCTGGACACGCCCGGTCACAGGGACTTCAGCGAAGACACCTACCGTGTGCTGACTGCAGTGGACTCGGCACTGATGGTCATTGATGCAGCCAACGGAGTCGAGGCGCAGACGCGCCGGCTGATTGAAGTCTGCCGCCAGCGCAACACCCCCATCATCACTTTTGTGAACAAGATGGACCGCGAAGTGCGCGAGCCGCTGGACATTCTCGACGAGATCGAGCGGGAGCTGGGCATGCCGTGCGTGCCCATGACCTGGCCGGTGGGCCAGGGCAAACTGTTTGGCGGCATTGTCAATCTGCGCACCCACTCCATGACGGTGTTCGAGTCCGGCAGCGAGCGCCGGCCGCAGGACTTTGACGCCATCCCCCTGACGCATCCGCAATCCCTGGAAAAGCGCTTTGGTCAGGAGTGGCGCAACGCCATGGAAAGCATGGAACTCGCTACCGGTGCCTCACCCGCCTGGGATCTGGAGGCGTTTTTGGCAGGCAAGCAAACACCGGTCTTCTTTGGCTCAGGCGTCAACAACTTTGGCGTGATGGAAGTGCTCGACGCCTTGGTTGACCTGGCGCCCTCCCCGCAGCCGCGCACCAGTTCCACCCTGGTCAACCGGCAACCGCTGGTGCAGGAGGTACGCCCTGAAGACGAATCCTTCAGCGGCGTGGTGTTCAAGGTGCAGGCGAATATGGATGCCAACCACCGCGACCGCATCGCCTTTGTCCGCATGGCCTCGGGCCGCTACACGCCCGGCATGAAACTCAAGGTGATGCGCACCAGCAAGGAATTGCGCCCTACCAGCGTGGTGACCTTCATGAGCCAGCGGCGCGAGGCGGTGGAGGAGGCGTATGCGGGAGACATCGTGGGCTTTACCACCCATGGCGGCGTCCAGTTGGGCGACACCATCACCGATGGCTCCATCCAGCTGCAGTACACCGGCCTGCCATTTTTCGCGCCCGAGATGTTCATGACAGTGGTGCTGAAGAACCCGCTGCGTACCAAGCAATTGCAGCAAGGGCTGGCGCAGCTAGGCGAGGAGGGTGCCATTCAGGTGTTCAAGCCCGAGATGGGCGGCAACATGCTGCTCGGCGCGGTGGGGCAGTTGCAGTTTGAAGTGGTACAACACCGGCTCAAGGGTGAATACGATGCCGACATCCGGCTCGAGGGCAGCCAGTACACCGGGGCGCGCTGGATCACGGCGGACACCCCGGCTGAATTGCGCGAATTCGTCCACGCTTATCCCCAACGCATGGCGCGGGATGCTGCCGATACGCTGGCCTACCTTTGCACCTCTCCGTACGACGTTCGGCTGGCGCAGGAACGCTTTCCCAAGATTCATTTCCACCCGCTGCGCGAGCATGCCGGGCTGGCACTCGGCAGCGCCGGCTGACGGAGCAGCGTTGTGCGAATCGCCCTTTTCTGGTTGATAGCCCTGTTGGCGCTGCCCTGGCCAGCAGTGGCGAGCTGCGAAACCGGCCCGGCCACGCAGCGTCCGGTTGCCGTGTACGTGGTGCCTCAGCTACCCCCTTCCGTCCTGTACGCCCGGTGGTCGCCCTTGCTGGCACAGGTAGGGCGCAAGACCGGGCAGTGCTTTGAGCTTCACATTGCCGCATCCATCCCGGAATTCGAGCGCGCGCTGCTCAAAGGCACGCCCGACCTCGCTTTTATCAACCCGTACCATGCAGTGATGGTGCGCCGGCGCCAGGGCTACATCCCGCTGCTGATGGACTCGCAAGAACGGCTCAGCGGCATTTTGACCGTGGCCGCCGACAGCCCGATCCAGGACGTAGCGGCGCTGGATGGCCAGACGGTGGTGTTTCCGGCACCCAATGCGTTTGCAGCGTCGCTGCTCATCCGCGCCCATCTGGCCCGGCGGGGGATCCGGATCGAACCCCAGTATGTCCAGACCCATGCCAGCGTGTACCGGGCCGTAGCGCTGGGAGAAGTGATTGCCGGCGGCGGCGTGAACAACACGCTTCAGCGCGAGGAACCGGCGCTGCGCAACCGCTTGCGCGTGCTGTACGAGACACCGAGTTATGCGCCCCACCCGCTGGTGGCGCACCCACGCATTCCGGCGGCCCTACGGGAATCCGTGCTCAGCGCCTTTATCAACATAGCCTCAACGGACAATGGGCGGCAGCTGCTCAATCAAGTGCAACTGCCCGTACCGGTCCGTTCCAACTACGACCGGGACTATGCGCCGCTGGAACGTCTGGGGCTGGAGCGGTTTGTGGTGCTGGATGAACGCTGACACTCCACGTGACCGCCGCGGCACGATCAAAAGCCAGCTGCTGTTTTTGCGCGCAACCTTATGGATCGGCCTGGGCACTGCCACAGTCGCCATCGTGGCCGGGGTCTGGTTCAACTTCAAGTTTGAAGAGATCCGGGCGTCTGCACAGGAGCAATCGGCAAGGGTGCTTGCCAAGGGTCTGGCCAATGCGCTGCAAAACGAGCTGATCCTGCGTGACTATGCCGGGCTCGAAGCCAGGCTGCAGCAAAGTATGGGCAATGAGGAAGTGCTTTCAACCCTGGTTGCCGACACCCAGGGTCGGGTGCTTTCGCATGTGCGGCGCACCAGCGCAGCAGGGCGCCCCCAGGCAGTTTTCGACACGGCGCGCATCGCGTTGCCCGCAGCCAATCAGATGAGCGAACAACAGGGTGCAACGCGGGTGCACTGGGTCCAGGTGCAGGCTGGCACTTCGCTGGGCTGGCTCCGCCTGGAACTCGGCAATACCGAGGCCAGTGACATATTGCGCAAGCTGCAGGAGCAGACCACCCTGATGGTAACGCTGGCCTCCACCGTGCTGGGGCTGCTACTGACGCTGGTGCTGCGGCGTACCTACTCCTTGATGAAGGTGCGCGAGACCGAGCTGCAGGAAGCCCACGATACGCTGCAGAGCGTGGCCCACCATGACAGCCTGACGCAGCTCCCCAACCGCCGTCTGCTCATGGAACACCTGCGCCATGCTGTCGCCCACAGTGAAAGGAATGGCCACCGCCTGGCGGTCTGTTTTCTGGATCTGGACGGCTTCAAGGAGGTCAACGACCAGTATGGACACGATGCCGGCGACCATTTGCTGCGCCAGGTGGCGCGCCGGCTGCAGCACGCCGTACGCGCCACCGAGACAGTGGCACGCCTGGGCGGCGATGAATTTGTGATCCTGCTCACCGACTTTGGCGAACTGGCACACTGCGAGGACATCCTCAATCGCCTGCTGTCTGAAATCCGCCTTCCAGTGCAGATCGGACCGCACCGCCTGCAGGTCGGGGCCAGCATCGGGGTGGCGCTGTATCCGTCACCAGGCAGCACGGTGGACACGCTGCTGGAACATGCCGACCAGGCCATGTACCAGGCCAAGCGGGCTGGCAAAAACTGCTGGCGCCTTCATGCGCACTGAGACAGCCATCCGCCCCGGCATGCGCGCCCTGCGCCACTGGCCGGCCACCGAACGGCGGCAGCTGTGGGGCATCTTCAGCGACATTGACGACACGCTCACCACGGCCGGCGCCATCACGCCCGACGCCTGGCAGGCGCTGGCGGCGCTGCGGGCTGCGGGCCTGCGCGTGATTCTGGTCACCGGCCGGCCCATCGGCTGGTGTGCGCCCTTGATGCACGGCGACCCGGCGCGGGGCGTGGAGGCCTGGCCGGTGGATGCCATGGTGGCAGAAAACGGCTCCACAGCCTTTGTGGGTGCGGGCTCCTTGCTATCAAAACTGTACCAGCAGGACGCGCAGACGCGGGTGCTCAACGCGCAGCGCATGCAGGCCGTGGCGGCCCAGATTGTGCGCGAGGTGCCAGGCGCACGGCCATCGACCGACAGCGCCGGGCGCGAGACCGACATCGCCATTGACCACAGCGAGCACCACCGGCTGGCGCCCGCGCAGGTTGCGCGGGTAGTGCACATCATGCAGTCCGCTGGCATGACGGCGACGGTGAGCAGCATCCACATCAACGGCTGGTACGGGTTGCACAACAAACTGCAGGGCGCCCGCTGGATCCTGCAGTCGCTGTGGGGCCGCGACCTGGACGCCGAGCTGGCCCACTGGGCGTACGTGGGCGACTCCACCAATGACCAGGTGATGTTCCAGCATTTTCCGCACAGCATTGGCGTCGCCAACGTCCGGCACTTTGTCGGGGAGCTCGCGCATCTGCCGCGCTACGTGACGCCCGGGGAGCGCGGCCAAGGCTTTGCAGAAGTTGCTGATGCCATTCTGGCCGCACGCGCCAGCGGCGCCGGGGTTGGCGCATGAGCAGGGGGCCGATGCGGCGGGGCCTGCTGGCCATGTTTGGCTCCACGCTGTTTCAGCTCTCGGGCATCTTCATGCTGTCCCCGCTGCTGCTGTTGATGCTCAAGCGGGCGGACGTCTCCAATACCGTGGCGGGTCTGTTTGCGGCTACTTCCTGGCTGGGCATCTTCATCGTGACGCCGGTCGCCTCCCGGGTGTCACAGGCACTCGGGCGCAGGCGTGCCCTCTGGCTGGCTTCCACGCTGCCGCTGCTGGCCACCCTGGGCTTCTTTTTCAGCCGCAGCCTGCCGGTATGGTTTGTGCTGGAACTGGTCGCCAGTGTGGCCGGGGGCATGCGCTGGGTGCTGGCAGAGGCCTATATTGCCGAATTTGCGCCACCCGGACAAAGGGGGCGCTTCATCGGAACCTACGCGACCATGGTCGGTCTGACACTGGTGGCCGGCCCAGCCCTGCTGGCCTGGCTGGGTGACGACAGCCCCTATGCCTTGTGGACTGTCCTTGCCTTGCTGGCAGGGGGCCTGGCCTGGACCGCGCTGGTGCCACGCACACCGCCCGACCTGGATGCACACACCGCCAGCGTTGGCTGGCAGGGCCTGTGGCATGCCGCGGTGGCGCACCCGGTGATCCTGCTGGCCGGTTTTGTGGGCGGATTCTTTGAAATGGGGCTGGGGTCCATCCTGCCGCTGTACGGACTCTCGCTGGGCCTGGCAGCCAGTGCGGCAGCACTCCTGCTGTCGGTCAGCGGCTTGGGCGGCATGGCATTGGCGCTGCCCTCGGGCATGCTGGCCGACCGTTTCCAGTCTCCAGCCCGGGGACGGCGTTCCATGATGGTCGTGCTGGTGGCCTTGCTGCTGCTGTCCGGCAGCGCGGGGCTGTGGGTGCAGGGTCAGCCCTGGCTGGTATGGCCGATTGCATTTTTATGGGGTTCAGCCGGTGGAACGCTCTACACCCTCACCATGACCGACATTGGCAGCCGGGAGAAAGGCATCACGCTGGTCAACAGCACTTCGGTGCTGGTGCTGACCTACACCCTGGGCGCGCTGGTCGCATCGTCGATATCCGGGGCGCTGATCGACTGGTCTCCCGGCCTGGGCTTTCCGCTGGTCCTGATGGCGGTCGCGGGCCTGGGGCTGGCCGTGCTCGCGCGCACGCGCCACAGCGACAGCATCTGACGCCGCCGCAGCAGCAGGCGGTCAGGCGAAGGCCTGCACCACGTTGACGGTGTTGGTGCCCACTTCCGCCACGGCGTACCCTCCCTCGAACACCAGCACCGTGGGCAGCCCCTGGCGCTGCAGGCGCTCACCCATCCGGCGGTAATCGTCGCTCTGCAGGGTAAAGCCAGCGATCGGATCCCTGGCAAAGGTATCAACCCCCAGCGACACGACCAGCGCCTCCGCCCCAAAAGCGTCAATGGCGCGGAGCGCCACCTCCAGCGCCTCGGACCAGCGCGCATAGCCAGTGCCACGGGGCAGCGGAACGTTGAGGTTGGCCCCCTGCCCAGCGCCGCTGCCGGTTTCGTCGGCGTGGCCGAGGTAGAAGGGATATTCCGTCAGCGGGTCGCCGTGCAGGCTGGCGAAAAACACGTCGGGCCGGTCGTAAAAAATGGCCTGCGTGCCATTGCCATGGTGGTAGTCCAGGTCCAGCACTGCCACCCGTTCCACGCCCTGGTCACGCAAATGCTGTGCTGCCAGGGCGGCGTTGTTGAGGAAACAATAACCTCCAAAAAAGTCAGCCCCGGCATGGTGGCCAGGTGGCCGGCTCAGGGCAAAAGCAGCGCGCTCGCCCTGCACGATGCAGGCAGCGGCGCTGACCGCACAGGCGGCGCCGGCGCGGGCGGCCACCCAGGTGCCGGCGGTAAGCGGAGAACCGGCATCAAAAGAATACAGCCCCATGCGGGCGGCAAAATTCACCGGCTCCACATCGGTACGGAAGGTGCGCGTGGGCCACACGCTGGGCAGGGCGTCACGGCTCGCGTTGGCCGGATCGAGTGCCACCCACTGGTCCCACGCCGTTTCCAGAAATTGCAAATAGCGTTTGCTGTGCACCGTTGTGAGCACCGCATCCGCCATGGCGTACGGATCATGCACCGGACCGGTCTGCCGGCGCAGCAGTTCGGCAAGCACATCATCGGCCCGCGCCGGAACCTCGTGGCAGGGCACCAGCGCACCACGGTACATCTCGAATCGGCCCTGGTGCTGCGCGTGCAGGGCGTTATAGAAAGTACGCATGCAGGACCTCAGGCAGGGCCCGCTGCCAGCCAGGCGGACAGGGCCGCACTGACTGCCTGCGGCTGCTCCATCGTGCTCATGTGGCCACAGTGCTCCACGATGCACAACTGCGCGCCGGCAACGGCGCGGGCGATGGCCGCATGTTGCGCGGGGGGGCTCCACAGGTCTTCCCTGCCGGTCAGTACCAGCGTAGGACAGGCGATGCACTCCAGCAGCGGGGCTGCATCGGGGCGCTGCAGCAGCGCCTGAATTTGCGCGGCAAATTGCGCCGGGCTGCTGCGCTCGAGCATGTCGAGGACCGCCTCGAACAGCGGCGTTTCCAGGCGGTCGGGGTGCACCATGCCACGGGCCCACTGCGCACCCATGGCGCGCATTCCATGGGCCCTGGCCAGTTCCAGCAACTGCATGCGGCCGGCCCGCTCCTGCTCCCCGGCCTGGCCCGGGGCTAGAGGGTGGACACCGGTGTCGAGCAAGGCCAGGCGAGAGACCCGCGCTGGCGCCAGACGCATGACTTCCAGCGCGACCCGTCCACCCATGGAGTGACCGGCCAAAGCAAAAGGCCCGGCAGGCGCCTGTTCAAGCACCTGCTGCGCCATGCCCGCCAGGCTGTTACACAGGCCGTAATCGATCACCACAGGATCTACATGGGCGGCAAGGGCCTGCAACTGGGGCCTCCAAACCGCACGGTCGCACATCAGGCCGGGCAAAAGTATCAGGGTGGTTTTCATGGTGAGAGACAGACCATTTCACGCCGGGCATCGGCGCGCCCCATCTTAAACCCGGCGCAACGCGCCGCCCGCTTACAGCTTGTGCAGGGTGTCCTTCACCGCCGCAGTGGCATGGCGGACCGCTTCCTTGGCATCCCCCAGGCCCTTCTCGGCCCTGCCAACGACCTGCTTTTGCAGGCCCTTGGCCATTTGTTCGGTGCTGCCGACGATCTCCCCGGCTTTTTCCTGGATTTTGCCGGCGATCTCCTTGAGCGTGCCCTGGGTCTGGTTCTTGTTCAGCATGGTGATTCCTTGAATGGGAGTGAAAAAATCGGGGCCGCGGACCACCCGCAGCCCCAACGCCATGGTGAGCCCGCAACGGCCTGCGGTCTGTACCCTGGAACACACAGGCCTTGGCCCCCAGGGCCTCAGGGCAGCGCCCGCTGGCGTTGGATTTCAGCGCGCTTCATGGCCAGGTACGGCGCACGGTCCAGATCGTGCAACTGGAGCGCATACTGTTCCGCGGAATCGATCCAGTGCATGAGTCTGGCGTCCTCGCGGCTTGCAGCCGGCAGGTCGGCTGTTGCGAGGTAGGCATCGATGGCAAGGTAGTAGCGCATGGTGTTGCGTTCCATCATGCCCAGGGCACCCCCCAGGTAAACCGGCTGCCCTTGCGGAGTGCGGCTCAGGACCGTAAAACCGACCTTGTTGCGCCCGGCGGTTTGCAGGTAGGTATGCAGTGCCAACCGGCCGATGAAGTTGAGCGAGTACCCGTAGCGCAAATGCAAAAAGGTCCGCGCACCCGGCAGTTCGGTCGCTTCCAGCACGATGCGGTGGTCGCTGGTACCGGTGGGGCCCTGGGCCGCGGACAGCGCGATGTTGAGGAAGTCAGGGGCGTCGCTTTGCACCGCAAAGTTCAGGGTCATCCGCTGGGTCATGACCAGGTCCTGGGGCGTTGCCTTGCCGACGTTGAGGGTCAGGGCCGCACTGGCAGGCGTCAATTCCGCACGGCAATATTTGGTGTTGGCATGAAGATTCAGAATGTCACACCAGTGCGCGGGATCGTTCAGGCCGCTGCGCACCACAGCCAGGGGAAATCCGATCACAGCAAACGCTTCACCCTCGTAGCGTGATGGCAACTCGTGGGACCGGATCAGCATGGGAACCGGAAAGCCGCTTTGGCCCAACGCACTTTCCATCGCCAGGTACTGGGCGCGCAAGCCGTCAGCGGGCGAGGCCACGGGCTCCTGCGCGCAAGCGCTGCCCATCAGCAGCGCCAGCATCCACGCCCGCGCAACGCTAGCGGGACGCATGGTCTGCTGCCCCGCGCGCTGCCCAGGAGAACGGACTGAGTGGCATGTGATCACCCCTGAAGATTGGGAAGCCGACCGGTAAACACCGGAGCAGCACGGTAACCACCGGGCCGGTGCGCCGTCAGTGTGGCAACGAACGGACGGGGGCAGGCCATCTGCATACGGTAGCGCTATTGCGCATCGGCTCGGCAAAGGACCACCATGCATGACGCTCCCCGCCTTCACGCACGTTCACCTGTTGTTGCACCCGCATCCGGTCCGGATGAGGGGCGACAGGGTTCGGACCGGCAGTTCATCGCCCTCCTGACCGGTTTTCGCAACAGTGGCGGGCTCGCGCGCGCGCAGGAAGTGGCCATCCGGTGCAAGGCGCGTGACGAAGCCTGCGTCCTCGCGCTGGCCCGGTGGGTATTGGCGGGGGAGGTTGTACGCGTGGAATGGGGACAACAGATCTGGCTGCCACTGTTTCAGTTCGATCCGCAGGACATGTCCCGACGCGCAGGTCTGGGAGACGTTTTGGCGGAATTGTCCCTGCCGCCCGGCTCCTGGGAGTTGGCGCGCTGGTTCTCGGCTGCGAACACCTGGCTGGAAGAACTGAGTCCGGCCGAGGTGCTGGCACACGACAGCGCTGCGGTGCTGCAAGCCGCACGTGCCAAAAGCCTAGGTGTGATGGGCGCGTCGCAGGTTACCGGCCCCTTCTGGCGCCACCCCGTGGGACAGGCTGCGGTTTAGACGCCGCTGGCTGTCTTTACGCCGGGCTGTGTCGGCTTGAGCAGCAGCCCAAGCACAAGGGGCAGCACTGTGACAAACAGCGTCTTTCCGCTGAACCAGCGCCAGGGCCGGACCCAGCCCACCACGCCGCCAAACACCAGTGCGGCTGCCACCACCCCCAGCGGCTTGCGCTGGGCCAAGGGACCCACCACAACTTTCAGAAGCTCCAGGGATGTCTCCAGCCCGGCTGGCGGGGCCGATGGCTCCCTGTTGCGCAAAGCCAGACAAATTTTCAGGCGCGATGCCGCCAGTTGCTCCGCCGGGCTCAAGGGATTGGCGGTCATGGATTGCCCATTTCGCGCAAGAGGTCCAGATCCGACTGGAACTGCTGACGAATCGTGTCAAAGGCCTGGCCCGAACGGGGCCGTGAGAGGACCCACAAAGCTGCGCAACCCAGGGCCAGAGGACACAGCGGCGTCAGGACCAGCACCCAGCCAGCGTGCGTTGAGACCACAGGCGATACGGCCCACAGCATCAGCGCCACCCCCGCCAACAGGGCTGCAACGCTCCAGCCACCACACAGCGCTGCCAGCCACAAGGTCCGGCGCAGGCCACTGGCCCGGACGTCGGCGATTTCCACCTCCAGCAGGCGGGCGTAACCGGCAGCGTGGTCCGCCAGCAGACCAGGCTCGGTCACCAGCAGTTGCAGCAGGGGGTGCATCCCAGCCACGGGCTAGTCGCGGTGGTGAGAGCGGTTGACCAGCCCGATCAGCGCCATCAGGGCCGCACCGGTGGCCGCTGCGATGAGAATCGATTTGATCGGGTCATCCTTGATGTAATGCACCGCCCTGGAGGACGCATGCTGGGCGCGGTCACTGACCTGCTGGGATGTTTCCCGCACGCTGTCGATGCCGCTTTTGAGCATCGCACCGGCCTGTTCCGCGGCGTGCTCAAGCTGAGGCGCAACCTGGTCGGCCATAGCGCTCAATTTTCCTGCAGTACTTTTTTCAAACATGATGACTCCAATCAGCGTAGTTACCGGATATCCGTCAATCCAGGGACTCCAGACTACCTGCGGCCAAGGACACCGTCTGTTCGCTGTCGCACTGACAGCCAATACCGCAGAGCCCCCTCAGGTGCTTGCCCGGTCCAACACCCGGGCGAGTGCCACTCCGGTATGGGTCCGCAGCAGCACCACGTCTTCCGGCGTGGCAGCCGCCACCACGCGTCCCCCGCCGTCGCCCCCTTCCGGTCCGAGGTCGATCACCCAGTCCGCCTCTGCAATGACATCCAGGTCATGCTCGATTACGACCACGCTATGGCCGGCAGCCACCAGCCGGTGCAGCACGTGAATGAGTTTCTCCACGTCCGCCATGTGCAGCCCGACTGTGGGTTCGTCGAGCACATAAAAGGTGTGGGGAGCCTTCTGGCCGCGGCGGGTGATGTCGTCGCGCACCTTGCTGAGCTCGGTCACCAGCTTGATGCGCTGGGCCTCGCCGCCGCTGAGCGTGGGTGAGGGCTGCCCCAAGGTCAGGTAACCCAGCCCCACGTCCTTGAGCAATTGCAGGGGATGCGCGATCACCGGCATGGCTGCGAAAAATTCCACCGCCTCATCGACTTCCATCTGCAGGACATCGCCAATGTGCTTTCCACGCCAGGTCACTGCCAGTGTTTCAGGATTGAAACGCGCACCCTTGCAGGTTTCACACAGCACTTTCACATCCGGAAGGAAACTCATGCCAATGGTGCGTATGCCTTGGCCCTCACAGCCGTGGCAGCGGCCCTCACCGGTGTTGAAGCTGAAACGGTTGGCGGCGTAGCCGCGTGCCTTGGCCTCCAGGGTGTCGGCAAAGAGTTTTCGGATGGTGTCCCAAAAGCCGATGTAGGTGGCGGGGCAGCTCCGGGGGGTCTTGCCGATGGGGGTTTGGTCGACTTCGAGCACCCGGTCAATGGACTCGAAACCGGTGACCGCCACGCAGCCGCTCCAGGCCATCTGCTCACC
>Ga0007795_10000253_pt1 | contig 15408 bp, 15 predicted proteins | sample CryBogmetaGMA1M_FD_60369 | JGI IMG/M metagenome (GOLD analysis project Ga0007795, IMG submission 60369) | Freshwater microbial communities from Crystal Bog, Wisconsin, USA - MA1M | ecosystem: Environmental > Aquatic > Freshwater > Lake | place: Crystal Bog, Wisconsin, USA | collected 2009-07-06
GGACTGCCGCGCTCGCACATGATCCGCAAAGTAGCCTATCGCGCCGCTCGCGCCGGTTTGATTACCGGTGTCTTGCTGGCGGTTGCCCGCGTGGGTGGTGAAACGGCTCCGCTGCTGTTTACCGTGCTTTCCAACCAGTTCTGGAGCGCGGATCTTTTGCGGCCCATGGCCAATCTTCCGGTTACGATCAACAACTTCATCAACAATCCGGATGCGAACTGGAAACAGCTCGCATGGACTGGTGCGCTCTTAATCACCGCAGCCGTCCTTACCCTCAACATCACCGCCCGTTTTTTGGGTGCCTCGAAAGATGGCCAATGATGGCCGCCACCCTCCTTGCCAAGAGTTTAGTCCATCATGCTTGAAAAAATTTCCGTCAAAAATTTGAAGTTTTTCTATGGGTCGAATCTGGCGCTTAAGGGGATTAATATCCCGCTTTACGCCAACAAAGTGACGGCCTTCATCGGTCCATCGGGCTGCGGCAAGTCGACCTTGCTGCGTGTTTTGAACCGGATGTACGATTTGTATCCCGGCCAGCACGCCGAGGGTGAAGTCGTTTTCGACGGTCGCAATATTCTCAATCCCGGCGAAGATCTGAACCTGCTCCGCGCCCGCATCGGCATGGTGTTTCAAAAGCCAACGCCGTTCCCGATGACGATCTATGACAACATCGCGTTCGGCTTGAAGCTCTATGAAAACCTCTCGAAATCCGAAATGGATGGCCGTGTTGAGGATGCGCTGAAGCGCGCCGCTTTATGGAACGAAGTCAAAAACAAGCTTGGTGCCAATGGTTTGAGCCTGTCAGGCGGTCAGCAGCAGCGCCTTTGCATCGCCCGCACCGTTGCGATCAAGCCGGAAGTTATTCTGTTCGACGAGCCCTGCTCGGCGCTGGATCCGATTTCCACGGCGAAAATTGAAGAATTGATCGACGAATTGAAAACCGAATACACCATTGCGATTGTGACCCACAATATGCAGCAGGCGGCGCGCGTATCGGAATTTACCGCCTTCATGTATCTCGGCGAGCTCGTCGAATATGATGAAACATCCAAAATCTTCACGGCGCCGCGTGACCCGCGCACGCAAGATTATATTACGGGTCGATTCGGCTAAGAGCGCAGCGGATTAAAGTGGAGACAAAACAATGAGCGACCATACCGTCAGTGCCTATGACGACGAACTCTTGGAAATCGGCCGTAAAATCACAGAAATGGGTGGTATCGCCGAGACCATGTTGTCCAACGCCATTCAGTCCTTGGTGAAAGGTGACACCGATCTGGCCCAACGCGTGATTGCAACGGACCCGCGACTGGATGCGCTGGAGCGTGAGATCGAAGACAAAGCCGTTCTCACCATCGCGCGCCGCCAGCCAATGGCGATCGATCTACGCGCCTTGGTGTCCGCCATCCGCATCGCGAGCGATCTGGAGCGTATTGGTGATCTGGCCAAGAATGTGAGCAAGCGGGTTGTGGCCATTGATGGTCAATTCGCGCCACAAAAAATCGTTGGCGGTGTCATTCACATCAGCGAATTAGCGCTCGATCGGTTACACCGCGTGCTCGATGCCTACGCCCATCGCAATGTCGAGGCGGCGATGTCCGTCTGGCAAGCCGATGAGGAAATCGATCAGCTCTATAATTCGCTGTTTCGCGAATTGCTGACCTATATGATGGAGGATCCGCGCAATATCGGCTTCTGCGCGCATCTTCTGTTTTCTGCCAAGAACATCGAACGCATTGGCGATCACGCCACCAATATTGCCGAAACGATCAAATATCTGGTGACCGGCGAGGCGATGACGGTAGATCGTCCACGCTCTTCGGATGGCTACACGCCGCTTCAAACCCCTTAAGTTGTTAACCAAATAGTCGAGAGTAACGTGATATGTCTGCAAGACCCCGCGTTTTGATTGTTGAAGATGAGGAGCCGCTGACCTTACTTCTTCGGTACAATCTGGAAGCCGAGGGCTATTCGGTTGATAGCGCGGGTCGTGGCGATGATGCCGAGATTATGCTGCGCGAGCAGGTGCCTGATCTTGTGATTTTGGATTGGATGCTGCCTGGCCTTTCCGGCATTGAACTCTGCCGGAGGCTTCGGCTGCGCCCTGAAACACAAGGCTTGCCCGTTATTCTCCTCACCGCTCGCGGTGAAGAGAGCGAGCGGGTGCGCGGGCTTGCAACCGGCGCCGATGATTACGTCGTCAAGCCATTTTCTGTGCCGGAGCTTCTGGCGCGGGTGCGGGCCTTGCTGCGCCGCGCGTCCCCAAACCGTGTTGCGACGTCGTTGGAAGCAGGCGAGCTGGTCCTTGATCGGTCGAGCCACCGGGTTAGGCGGGCTAATCGCGAGCTGCATTTAGGCCCGACCGAATTCAAACTGCTGGAATTCCTGATGGAGCGTCCGGGCCGCGTGTTCACGCGCGGTCAATTGCTCGATAGCGTCTGGGGTATGGATGCTGAAATCGATGAACGGACCGTCGACGTCCATGTCGGACGCTTGCGCAAAGCCGTCAACAAGCCACGCGAACGCGATCCGATCCGGACCGTGCGGGGAGCTGGCTATTCTTTTGATGAGAATTTTGCACGGAGGGCCTGAGCGGTTCAGGCCCTTTCGGTTTTTTCAAACGCGGGGCTTGGCCCGACGGCGGTCGTTCGACGGCTGATAGGCAATGCGTGCATGGAAACTGCAATAGGGCTCGCCAACCGGTGAATTGCCGCCACAGAAGCGGAAATCAGCCGAGGTTGGATCGCCGAACGGCCAACGGCAGGTTGTTTCCCGCAATTCCATGATCGAGATGCGTTCCGACATCGGAACCACCACATCCTCAAACGGTTGGACGTCAAAATCGATAACCGGCGAGAGCATCGTCGCGGCCTGCGCCGACAGCGCAAGATTACCCCGCACCGCACCGCCGCCCCCTCCACCAGAGGAAAACGCCGCGGCAGAGGTTCGACTACCCGAATGGGTCAACGGATGGCTCGGCGCACGGGTGACCTTGCGCGGCCTTGACGATGGGGTTGATGGGGTTTTGGCGCGACCCGAAAGGCCAAGCCGATGCACTTTACCAATCACCGCGTTGCGCGTAATGCCGTGGCTTAGTTCCGCGGCGATCTGGCTTGCGCTTAATCCCTGGCTCCAGAGCTTGCGAAGCAATTCAACCCGTTCATCGGTCCAAGACATTCTTTACCTCATTAACCCCACGCGTCGCCGAAAGGATCCGGACGACTATAAACTTTCACGCCCCTGCAACGGAATTCCGAGCCGGCCCGACTGGCGTAATCATCACCAGATGTCGTGTATGACGTGAGGACAACCTACAATATACCGTGACTCAGCCGCAAGCATCGCGGACTCGATCAGCTGGTTTTCCCCAGCGATGAGCGGTGGATATCTCATCCGTCCTCTCTAAATGGGGGCGAGAGGACGCCGGATCAATCCGTGACACCGTAACGATTGACAGCGCGCCCATGCCTTCTATGATGGTGGTGTTGAAATGTGCCGTCCCCGCAGGGCGGCCATTTTTGTTTTTGACCCGCTCTTTTACAAGGGTGCCTTCATAAGGAGACCGCTATGGCCGACATAAGTTCCGCCGCGCATTCCCCATCGGCTTTAATGCCGGTTTTCGCGCGTATGGATCTTGCGTTCGAGCGAGGCGAGGGGGCTTGGCTTATCTCCACCAAGGGCGAACGCTATCTCGATTTCGGTTCGGGCATCGCGGTGAATGCGGTTGGCCATGCCCATCCCCATCTTGTTGAAGCGCTTAAAGCGCAGGCCGAGAAGCTTTGGCACACGTCGAATTTGTACCAAATGCCCGAAGGCGAGCGGTTGGCCAAACGGCTTGTCGAGCATTCCTTTGCCGACACGGTGTTTTTTACCAATTCAGGTGCTGAAGCGCTCGAATGCGCCATAAAAATGGCGCGGAAATACCACGCGGCCTCGGGTCATCCAGAGCGTTACCGCATCATTACCTTTGAAGGCGCATTCCACGGCCGTACCTTAGCGACGCTAGCGGCAGGCGGACAACAAAAATACCTCGACGGTTTCGGCCCCAAGGTCGAAGGGTTCGATCAGGTCCCTTTCGCCAATCATGACGCGATTGAAAAGGCCATTACGCCGGAAACGGCAGCCATTCTAATCGAGCCGATCCAAGGCGAAGGTGGTGTGCGTACCGTGCCAACCCAATGCTTGCGCGGTTTACGCGAACTGTGCGACCGGCATGGTATCCTTTTGATGTTTGACGAAGTGCAATGCGGCGTAGGCCGCACCGGCAAACTCTTCGCGCATGAGCGTTCGGGTGTTACGCCGGATGTGATGGCTCTGGCCAAAGGCATCGGCGGCGGCTTTCCGATGGGCGCGTGTCTGGCGACGTTTGATGAGGCGAAGGGCATGACAGCTGGAACGCATGGTTCAACCTTTGGTGGCAATCCGCTGGCTATGGCGGTGGGTAATGCTGTGTTGGATGTGATCTTAGCCCCCGGATTTCTCGAACAGGTCGAGAAGACAGCCCTTTTGTTTAAACAGCGCCTAGCCGAGATGAAGGATCGCCATCCTCGCCTCATTGCCGAGGTTCGCGGCGAAGGTCTTCTCGTGGGACTTAAAATGGTGGTACCAAATACCGAGATGACCGCCGCCCTTTTAAAAGAACACCTCTTAACGGTTGGCGCGGGTGATAATGTCGTTCGCCTTCTGCCCCCTCTGATCATCGATGAAGCCATTGTTACCGATGCCGTGGCGCGGATTGATCGCGCCTGTGCGCAGATTGAGGCCGATAGGGGCATGGAACAGAAGAAAGCGGTTAGCGCATGACCTCCCTCGCGACAAAGATTTCGCCGAAGCACTTTCTTGACCTGACCGATTTCTCTTCCGATCAGCTCCGCACGATCTTGCACCATGCGGGCAGCATCAAATCCGCACGAAACGCGGCGCGCGCATCGGGTGGTCGCTCGAAGGATCGGCCGCTGGAGGGCAAGGTTTTGGCGATGATCTTCGACAAACCCTCGACACGGACGCGGGTCTCTTTCGATGTTGGCATGCGCGAACTCGGTGGCGAGACCCTCATGCTAACCGGTGCTGAAATGCAGCTCGGTCGCGGCGAAACCATCGCCGATACGGCGCGCGTGCTTTCCCGCTTCGTCGATGCCATCATGATCCGTACGCTTGACCACGCCAAAGTTCGCGAATTGGCTGAAAACGCCTCCGTGCCGGTGATCAACGGGCTCACCAAAGTCTCGCATCCCTGCCAGATTATGGCCGATGTGATGACTTATGAGGAGCATAACGGCTCTATTCAAGGCCGTACGGTCGCTTGGATGGGCGATTCCAACAATGTGCTCACCTCGTGGGTTCATGCCGCCGCGCGCTTCGATTTCCAGCTCAAAATTGCCGCCCCTGAAGAGCTATCACCGACCGCAGAGCTGATCGCTTGGGCGCGTAATGAAGGCGCACGCGTCACCGTAACCCGCAGCCCACAAGATGCTGCCGAGGGTGCCGATTGCGTCGTCACCGATTGCTGGGTGTCGATGGGGGATGAGGATGCCGGACGTCGCCACAATTTGCTCTTGCCCTATCAGGTCAACAGCAAGCTGATGAAGCTCGCAAGCCCAAAGGCATTGTTCATGCATTGCCTGCCCGCCCATCGCGGCGAAGAGGTAACCGACGAAGTCATGGACGGGCCACAATCGGTCGTGTTTGACGAGGCAGAAAATCGTCTGCACGCTCAAAAAGGCATTCTTGCGTGGTGCCTCGGCGCGGTCGCCTGATCATGATGGATTTTGGCGTGCAGTTATCGGACGATCAGGTTTTACCCTATACCGTGGAAGCGCTCGATATCCGCGGCCGTGCGGTTCGATTGGGCCCGATGATCGACGAGATTTTGTGCCGCCATGCCTATCCGGATCCGGTCTCCGAGCTGCTCGGACAGGCTGCTACGCTTGCGGTCTTGCTGGGTTCAGCGCTGAAATTCGAAGGACGTTTCCAGATCCAAACACGAACAGACGGTCCGGTTGACCTTTTAGTGGTTGATTATGAGGCACCTGATCGGGTGCGGGGTTATGCTCGCTTTAATGCCTCCAAACTCGTAGACGGCATGTCACCCGCCGATGTGCTCGGTCGCGGGCAACTTGGCTTGACGATTGATCAGGGCAACGACATGTCGCGCTATCAGGGTATTGTCGGACTTGACGGCCAAGGCTTGGAGGAAGCGGCGCAGCAATATTTCCGCCAGTCCGAGCAAATCCCCACCCGTGTTCGCTTGGCGGTCGGTCGCATCCTACAGGCAGACGGCTCAGGCGGCATGTCGCCGGTTTGGCGGGCGGGCGGCGTTATGGCACAATTCATGCCAACCTCGCCCGAGCGGCAGCGTAGCGCCGATCTTCACCCCGGTGATGCACCCGAGGGGGCGACTATTTTGCAATTCGGCGAAGACAATGCCTGGACCGAGGCGCGGTTACTCATCGAAACGGTGGAAGACCACGAGCTGATCGATCCAACGCTCACAAGCGAGGCGCTGCTTTATCGCCTGTTCCACGAAAGCGGCGTGAGGGTGTTTGAGGCCGAACCCGTCACCGCGCAATGCCGGTGTTCGCGGGATCGCATTTTGACCATGATCAAAGGCTTTCCCCCCGCGGAGCGCCGAGAAATGGTGGCCGATGACGGCGTAATTGGCGTGACGTGCGAATTCTGCTCAACACGGTATGAGGTCTCGCCGAGTGAGGTTGAGGGTTAGGGCGGCGGGTTATATTTTGGCTAGCAAAACACCTCGATCAAATCATCATGAATACGACCGATAAAATCTGCTTTTGCATCAGATGCAATAACTGGATTTGCAGCAAGGCCTGTGCATTCTGACGCAACAACTGCAACATGCGCCAGATCGATGAGGCTGAAACGGCGCGCTGTATCAACCCCTACGAGAAGATCCAAATCGCTATTGGAGCGGAAGTCATCCCTCGCGCGGGAGCCAAAAAGATGGAGGGATGTGACGCCACGTTCTCGCAAGGGCACTTCGAGCCCGCGAAGCTTTGAAACCAAATCATGGCGTTCCGTATTCTGGCTAGACATCATAAGAATAAGACATCACACCACGAAGTGCACGAAAACAGCATCTTCTTGCCACAGCCTTCACCTCCGACTATAACGCTTCCGTAACAATCGGAAGCGCGTATGAGTATTGTCCTTCGTCCTTCACAAGCGTTGAACCTTTGGCATGACGTCACGCTTGGCCTTGTGCGGGATGGCGGTCATGATTTCTCCGCAAGGCAAATCACGATTTTGCTCACCGTCTATCTCGAGACGCCGCCACATACCGTGCGCGGGCTTGCGGCCAAGCTCGGAGTTACAAAGCCTGTCATTACCCGCGCGCTCGACACGATGGGCGCGCTTGAACTTGTCAGCCGCCGCCGCGATGAGGCCGATCGGCGCAATGTAATCATTCAACGCACCGTCAAAGGTGCCCTGTTTGTCGAAAAGATCGGCGACCTGATTGTTGCCCGTGCCAAGGATTTACCAAGATGAGCCTGCCTGATCGCCGCCTAACACCCGCTCGCCCCGATCTTGCCGCCGAGACGTTGCGTGGTGTTATCGAGGCGCCGCGCTATGTTGTCGGCGCGCCGAAAATCGTGTTCGACGGATCAGGTGACCTAAGACGCGCGCCAGTGCCCGATGCACCGCTCGAAACCGAAGCGCTGCATGGCGAAATCTTCACCGTCTATGACACGGATGAAGAAGGCTGGAGCTGGGGCCAGTTGGAGCGCGATTCCTATGTCGGCTTCATGCCTTCCAAAGCACTGACATCTGATCTTGCCGCACCCACACACCGCGTCGCCGTTTTACGGAGCTTTCTCTATGGCGGGCCGAGCATCAAGCTGCCCCCCATGGCTGCTTTGTCGCTCGGTAGCCGATTGACCATCATCGGCACCAAAGACCAGTTCGCGATCACCCATCGCGGCCATTTTGTGATCGCCGATCATCTGGTGCCTGTTGGCGCTTGCGAAACTGATTTTGTTACCATTGCCGAGCGTTTTATAGGCATTCCCTATTTCTGGGGCGGAAAGACCAGCCTCGGCCTCGATTGTTCCGGCTTGGTGCAAGTCTCGCTGGATGCGGCAGGCATAGCGGCACCCCGCGATACTGATCTGCAGGAAAACGCTGTGGGAAATTCCATGCCCGTATCACCCGACCTTTCCGGCCTGAAGCGGGGCGATCTCGTGTTCTGGAAGGGCCATGTCGGCATCATGCGAGATGCAGCCACCTTACTCCACGCCAGCGGCCATCAGATGCTGGTGGTGAGCGAGCCCTTGCAGGTCGCAACGGATCGCATTCTCGCCAAAGGCGCAGGACCCATCACGTCCGTCCGGCGAATTTTTCCCTAATATCCCTTCGTACGGTTGACCGTGTTGAGTAAGGCTTTGCCCTGCTCAACGCGCCGCACCTGCGCGGCGATCTCGCGAGCAACCGCTATCGGGTCCGATACGGACGCGTTGTGCGGGGTAATCGTGACCCTTGGGTGCGACCAGAGCGCCGATTGGGCGGGCAAAGGTTCGGTCTGAAACACGTCGAGAACCGCCTCATGCAGCGTTCCATCGTCGAGACAGGCGAGAAGGTCGGTCTCAACCTGCAGTCCACCCCGGCCCGCATTGATCAGAGAGGGAGCTTTCACCCGGCCATCACGCGCCAAGCCTTTCAAAAGCTTGGCATTGATAATCCCGCGCGTTTCAGTCGTCAAAGGCAGTAGGACAATCAAGATATCGGTACGGGCAAGAAAATTGGGTAATTCGGCATCGCCCGCAAAGGTCTTTATACCGTCAATGGCTTTTGCCGACCGGCTCCAGCCTGCCACGTTAAAGCCCATCATTGTGAGCTTCTGCGCGGCATCCGTGCCTAACACGCCGAGCCCCATCAACCCGACGCGCACATCGCCTGCAGCGGGCTGCCAATCATCATCAAGCCAGAGTGATTTGTTTTGCTGGTCAAGATAGTGCCGTGTTTGTCTCAGGATCGAGAGCGTGTGCAGCACGATATATTCGGTCATCCGCTGGGTAAGATCGGGATCAACCACGCGGGTCATCGGTACATCGGGAAGGTTCGGATCGCGGAAGAGATGATCAACGCCTGCCCCCATCGAAAAAATCGCCTTAAGACGGGGATATCCGGCCAATGAGCCAGGTGGGTGATACCAGGTCATCGCGAATTCGATCATATCCGGATCGTAAGTATCCCCGAGTTTAAACACAGGCCGATCCGGTAAAAGCGCTCGAAATTGCTTAACCCATGGATCAGGATCCCCCGACCCTAGCGCAACCAGAAAACTCATTTTTATAATCCCTTACCCTGAAACCGGTCATGCACAAGCGGACGCGCAACAGGCTTTTCGTGGCCGATGTGGTATGCGCTTTGGAGCGTACTGGCCGCCAGATACGCCGCCGATTCCGTGCGCGCATGCACAAAGCCGATGGGCTTATCGTGCAGCGCCTCATCGCCTGTTGCGGCGAGCGCTGTAAATCCGACCGCATGGTCAATGCCATCTTCCGCCCTTGTGCGGCCGCCGCCGAGCGCCACAACCGCCAAGCCGATACTGCGGGTAGCAATCTCTGTCACATAACCATTGGATGGCGGGAAAATCGGGCGCACGATCGGCGCAGCAGGTAAATGCGTTTTTGGGCGTTCCATTAGATCGGCAGGTCCGCCAAGCGCTGTGACCATCCGTTGAAAATGCTCGGCTGCCGCACCTTTGGAAATCGCGTTTTCGAGCTTTGCGTAGCCTTCTTCCAGCGTCGCCACGATCCCGCCAATCAGCAGCATATCCGCGCCCAGCGCCACCACCACCGCATGCAAACGCGGATCGCGATGGGCACCGGTGAGATAATCAATCGCGTTCATCACTTCCACCGCATTGCCGGCGGCAGAGGCCAAGGGTTCGTCCATATCGGTAATCAGTGCGGTAGTGGGCAAGCCCGCCCCCGTTGCGACATCGGCAAGGCTTTTGGCGAGATCACGCGAGCCTTCCAGCGTGGGCATAAAGGCACCGCTGCCAGTTTTCACATCCATCACAAGGCCTTGCAAACCCGCCGCCAGCTTTTTTGACAGGATCGAGGCCGTAATCAGCGGGATCGATTCAACCGTCGCCGTTACATCGCGGATCGAATAGAGCTTTTTATCCGCAGGCGCTAAATCCGCCGTCTGGCCGATAATCGCGGCACCCGTTTCGCGTACGACTTTGCGAAACAAAGCGAGGTCGGGTTGCGACACATAGCCCGGGATGGAATCGAGCTTATCCAGCGTGCCACCCGTATGGCCGAGCCCGCGGCCGGAAATCATCGGCACATAACCGCCGCATGCGGCAACGGCGGTGGCTAACATCAGGCTCACATTGTCGCCAATTCCGCCTGTGGAATGCTTATCCAGCACCGGGCCAGGCATGTCCGACCAGTCAAGCACGGTGCCACACCGCATCATCGCCGCCGTAAGCGCCACGCGCTCAGGCATGGTCATGCCGCGAAAAAACACCGCCATCGCAAAGGCCGCTGCCTGCGCATCCGTCACACGGCCATTGGTAAGGCCTGCAATAAAGGGCGCGATCTCATTTTCCGTGAGTTCAAATCCGTCCCTTTTCTTGCGAATGATTTCTTGCGGCAGCATGGCGATCCCCCGAACCTCTTCATTCCTCGTGATACAGGGGTTTTCAGAGAAAAACAGGTCTAAATTTAAGCGGCAAAGCGCTGCGCATCCTCACCATAATGGTCGATGTAGCGGGGGTGGATCGCGCTGACGGGTAAAATGACCAGCACATCCGTTGTGCCGAATTGGTGATCAATCACCGCACCATCACCAATTTTTGCGCCAACGCGGAGATAGCCTTTGATCAAAGGCGGCAGCGCATGCATCGCGAGTTTGGCGTTGATGGTGTCGGGTGCCATCCGGTCCATCGGCACATGCAAACGCGGCAGAGCGCTCGCGGTCCACTGCCCTTCGGCGCGTGCCGAATGGTGCAGGAAACTCAAGGGCAACGCCAGCGCCTCGGGGTCTGTGCCTTCAAAACTCGCGCAACCGAACATTACGTCAATCCGATGGCGCTTCACATAGGCCCAGATGCCATGCCAGAGCAGTTCAACCGTCCGCCGGTCGCGATAAGGCCGTGCCACGCAAGACCGGCCAAGTTCCAGAAAACGCGCGCCCGGATGGGCTGCGAGCATCGGGGCGATATCGAATTCGGATGCGGTGTAAAAGCCACTATGTCGCTCGGCCACATCTTGCCTCAGCAAGCGATAGGTGCCGACAACCTTAGGCTTTATGCCGGCATGATCGACGACGAGAAGATGGTCACAAATTGTATCAAACGCATCAATATCCCGTCGCTTCAGGCGGGAGATGAGATCGGGTACCGCCGACATCTCCTCGCAGAAAATCGTATAGCGAAGCCGCTGAGCACGCTTAATATCCTTTTTCGTCGCCGCAAGGCGCACTTCAAGCGAGCCGATGCGCCCAAGCGTATAGGCATCAAAGGCGGGTCTTGGGAAAAACGCAGGTTTTGGGAAAAAAGATTGCATCAGGCCGGACCCAGCGCGCGCAGCCTGGGCGACATGAGCGGTGATGGATTTCTGATCAAGCATAGCACTTCTCCGGCATAGCCCCCGCAGCCGTGATTCGGTGCGAGCATATTATGACAGAGACATCATGAAACGCTGACGGGATTGTGACAGTGGCTTGAACTTCCCTTAGCCCACCGGCTCCCTTGCCCGATAGCTCAGCGCTTCGGCAAGGTGAATGCGCTTTATAAGGTCAACCCCGTCAAGATCGGCAAGCGTGCGGGCAACCTTAAGCACGCGGTGAAACCCGCGCGCCGTGAGGTTCATCGCATCCGCCGCGCTGCGCAATAAAGCTAAGCCCGCATCATCAAGGGCTGCCACTTCGGGCAGGCGGCTCACCGGACAGGCGGCATTGCAGGTGACATCTGCCAAACCCATTTGCTCATAGCGCTGGGTTTGTATCATTCGAGCCCGCGCAACGCGTCGGGCGACATGGGGTGAGCCTTCCGAAGACCCCGGAGCCATCAGGTCGGCGGCGCTGACCGCAGGGACCTCCATCACCAGATCAATCCGGTCCAGAAACGGCCCCGAAATCCGCGCCTGATACCGCGCCATGCAGGTGGCATTGGGTGACTTTTTACACGCAAAGCCAGGCTCGGTAGCGCGACCACAACGACAGGGGTTCATGGCCGCCACCAGTTGGAACCGCGCCGGATAGGTCACCCGGTGATTAGCGCGCGCAATGATCACTTCGCCCGTTTCAAGCGGTTGCCTCAGGCTATCGAGTGCCTGCGGTTGGAACTCGGGCAATTCATCCAGAAACAACACGCCATTATGCGCCAGCGAAACCTCGCCCGGTCGCGCATGAATGCCACCGCCCACAAGGGCTGCCATCGATGCGGAATGATGCGGCGCGCGGAAGGGCCGCCGGTTCGTCAATTCGCCCCCCGCTAATGCACCAGCCACCGATTGGATCATCGAGACCTCTAAAAGCTCCCTCGGTCCCAGAGGCGGTAAAATCGAGGGCAGCCGTGCCGCCAGCATGGATTTTCCAGCCCCCGGTGGGCCAGAGAACAGCATGTTATGCCCGCCAGCGGCAGCAATCTCCAACACCCGCCGCGCGGTCTCCTGCCCTTTGATATCGGCGAGATCGGGCAAAGGCGCACCCTCGCCCCTAATCGCTGGCTCGGGACGGCTCAAAACCTGTGTGCCCTTGAAATGATTGGCCAATTGAATGAGCGACCGCGGCGCGATGATTTCAATATCGCGTGATGCCCAAGCCGCCTCCGAGCCTGACGCCTGCGGGCAAATCAACCCATGCCCGCGCATATTCGCCGCAATCGCTGCGGGTAAGACGCCAGCCACCGGAGAAATCGAGCCATCAAGCCCCAATTCGCCCAAAACGGTGAAACCTTCAAGCGCATCGGGCGGAATGGCCCCAATCGCCGCCATTAAAGCAAGCGCAATGGGCAAATCAAAATGACTACCCTCTTTCGGCATATCGGCAGGGGCGAGATTAACGGTGATCCGCTTTGCAGGAAGCGCTAAACCCGAGGCGACAAGCGCCGATCGCACCCGCTCGCGCGATTCACCAACTGCCTTATCGGGCAAGCCAACAATATTGAACAGCACTTTGCCGATCATAAATTGCGCCTGCACATCCACGGGCTTGGCCTCAATGCCCTCAAACGCAACGGTTGAAACGCGGGCTACCATGGCAGCCCTAATCTTGGCCGCATCATTGCCAAGTCTTTGCTAAAATCAGCTGATAGGCCGCAATCGTTTCGCGGAGCGCGAGAAGCTGCGCGGCCGTCAGCGTCCGGTCGCCATAATATTGCCGTCCCTCAAACCGCACGATGGTTTCTTTCGATATCGAAATTTGTCTTACGGCCGCAATTTCGGTGTCTGTGTCGACGGGTGCGTCCGACCATTCCCAAATTTTCCCGCCGCTATTGTCGCGCTCCCATCCCATGATCGTTCCGCTTACCTGAGGCAGGTCAATTTTTTTACCATCCGATTTCCCCCAAACGCTTTGCACGAACAACCACGAGTCGCTCGAATAAGTGATTTTGAGACGTAGGGGCGTCAAAATCTGATCGTCGGTAATGCCGAAATAGAGATAAAAAGTATTGGTGTTATCATATTTTGGTACCGCTGCATGTTTGTACCAGGTAATGCCCCGCATCTTATCCCGCTGACCAATTAGACCCTTGATCGACTGAGCCAAGGCAATACGGTCAACCGGTTTTGCCTCCTCGGCACGGGCCGTGACAGGGCTGAGAACGAGAAAGGTCAGTAAACCGAAAAGCAGGCTAGGTTTCATAGCAAGGATCGTCCCAAGAATAATCTCGTTGGAACACAGTCTATCGCTTTAAAACGCGCTGTAGCCTGTCAGATGTGACAGGGTCAGCCTTTGGCCAAACCCTTAAGCCGATACAAAACCTCCAACGCCTCGCGAGGCGTCATCTCATCAGGATGAATATCGTCGATTGCCATCCGAAGTGGGTCGGGACCAAGGGTTGCCGCCGGCATTTGAACCGGCTTCATCAAGGCCGAAAACAACGGCAAATCGTCGATCATCCGTGCCACAGGCGCTTGGCGGTCCGAGGCTTCGAGTTCGGCTAAAATGGTTGTGGCGCGTTCGATCACAGAACGCGGCAGGCCCGCCAAGCGGGCCACTTGAATACCGTAGGAGCGGTCGGCGGTACCCGGCACAACTTCGTGCAAAAAGATTACCTCACCATGGTGATCGGTCACGCGCATGGTTGCGTTGGACAACCGGTTAAGGCGTTTGGTAAGCGCGGTTAATTCATGAAAATGGGTCGCAAACAACGCGCGGCAGCGATTGCCCTCATGGAGCTGTTCAACCGTTGCCCAGGCAATCGAAAGCCCGTCAAAAGTGGCGGTACCCCGTCCGATCTCGTCCAAAATCACCAGCGAGCGTTCGCTGGCTTGGTTCAAAATGGCCGCTGTCTCAATCATCTCCACCATAAAGGTCGAGCGGCCGCGCGCCAAATCATCCGCTGCACCCACGCGCGAAAACAGCCGGTCAACAATGCCGATGCTGGCGCGTTTGGCAGGCACATAGGCACCGGCTTGGGCTAGCACGGCAATCAACGCGTTTTGGCGCAAATAGGTCGATTTACCCGCCATATTGGGCCCCGTGATGATTTGAATGCGGCCAGAGCCCTCATCATCGGGCGGCGATAAATTCGTATTATTGGCAACAAACGCCTCGCCGCTACGCTTGAGCGCGGCCTCCACCACGGGGTGCCTGCCCCCCTCAATCATAAACGCTAAACCGGTACCAATGTCCGGCCTAATATAGCCAAGATCGTCGGCCAATTCGGCAAAGGCAGCTGAAACATCCATCACGGCTAGCGCATCGGCGGCCTGTTTAATAGCGTCCATCTGCGCCACGATATGCGCCGCCAACTCGGCATAAAGCGCGAGTTCGATCGCTAAGGCCTTGTCGCCAGCGGACGCAATGCGGCTATCAAGATCGGCCAATTCGACGGTCGAAAACCGCATCGCGCCTTGCATGGTTTGGCGGTGGATGAAGGTCATCGAATGCGGTGGCTGCATCAATTGTTCGCCAGCCGCTTGGGGCACTTCGATAAAATAGCCCAAGAAATTATTATGCTTGATGCGCAAGGTTCGCGCACCAGTCTGCTCAATATACCCCGCCTGCATGGAAGCGATCACGCGGCGGCTCTCATCGCGCAAACCGCGCACCTCATCGAGCTCCGATGAGAATCCTGAGCGAATAAATCCGCCATCGCGCTTGTTGAGCGGCAAATCATCGGCTAACGCCCGGCCGAACAAAGCGGCCGTCTCGGGGTTCAAACCTTCAAGCGCTTGGCAGGCGGCACGAATTTCCGCTGTGGCC
>Ga0007795_10000254_pt1 | contig 15405 bp, 17 predicted proteins | sample CryBogmetaGMA1M_FD_60369 | JGI IMG/M metagenome (GOLD analysis project Ga0007795, IMG submission 60369) | Freshwater microbial communities from Crystal Bog, Wisconsin, USA - MA1M | ecosystem: Environmental > Aquatic > Freshwater > Lake | place: Crystal Bog, Wisconsin, USA | collected 2009-07-06
CTGAAATTGTGCTGGATAATGCAGTGTCAAACAAATTCACTGTTATTGAAGTGTCAGGGCTCGACCGACCCGGATTGCTCTATGAGCTGACAACGGCGCTCGGAAAGCTCAATCTTAACATTGCATCCGCACACATTGCGACCTTTGGCGAAAAGGTCGTTGATGTTTTTTATGTCACCGACCTAACCGGCGGCAAAGTGAGCCACGTAGCGCGTCATGCGACAATTGAGCGAACACTTTTAGAGCTATTCCGTATTAAGGAAACGGCATGAGCGCCTATTCGTTCGGTTTATCTCTAAATTATGATCCAACACCTTGATTTTCTTAATGAGACGCCTGATATCCCGATTACATTTCTTTATCCGCCCATTACCGATTGAGTGCCATGACCGATAAGCCTTCCCATCCCACTTCGCCGAATGATACCGCCCAACCTAATGGGTCTTCAAACTCAACTGAAAAGACGGAGGCAGAGATTCATGCCGTTATTGAGGCTCTGAACGCCGAGAATGTGAGCCTGAAGGATAAATCTCTCCGGACGATGGCGGATATGGAAAATCTCCGCCGCCGGACCGAGAAGGAAGTAGCGGACGCCCGCGCCTATGCCGTTACCGGCTTCGCACGCGATATGCTGACCGTCGCTGACAATGCCCATCGAGCGATCGAGGCCATCCCGGCGGAAATCCGCGCTAGCGCCGACGGTGCGTTTAAGACCTTGATCGATGGCGTCGAATTGATCGAACGCGACCTTCTGAAAACGCTGGAGCGTCATGGCGTCAAGCAACTGGATCCTCAAGGATCAAAGTTCGACCCTAACGTCCACCAAGCCATGTTTGAAGTCGATGATGCTACAATTCCCGCAGGAACCGTGACATCAGTCCTGCAAGCTGGTTTTGTGATCGGTGAACGGGTATTGCGTCCTGCGCTGGTCGGCGTATCCAAGGGCGGCCCAAAAGTTTAAACGGCCATGGCCCTATAAAATCAAGGCGGCGGGCTTTGTGACCCGCCGCAATGTGAGGTTGAGACGACCTCCGTGAGGCAAGAGCGATGATGTGTTGGAATAGATGCGGTCAATCCCGTGAAAAGCCAATCGCGCTGGCCCGCCAAACATCAATACATCGCCAGAGTGCAGCTTGAGGGACTGCGTCGGACCCTTGCGCTCCGTCGTACCAATCCGGAAGAGCGTTGAGTCACCGAGCGATACGGAAACGACCGGAGCCGATAAATCCTGCTCGTCACGGTCTTGGTGCAATCCCATTTTGGCGTTCGATCCATAGTAATTAATCAAACAGGCCTCGGGACGATCGAAAGTATCGCTCTGATTATCCGAAATGCTGTCCTGAGTATCTATCGCAGCTTTATCGAAACCTCTTTCAAGAAGATCAAATCGTTCGCGCAGGCTACTCCAAAGCCTGAGCATATCTATCGGAATGGGCGGCCAGTTTGCCCCCGTATCAGGATGCGTTGGCTGGTAGCGATAACCCGATTTATCCGATACCCAACCGAGCGAACCGAAATTGAACATCTTGACAGAAAACGGCGTGCCCCACCGCGGGAGTGTAGGCTGAAACCATCCTAAAGCGTTGGCATGGCTTAATATTTCATCACGTAGTGTTTCTTGTAGTAACCGACTAAAGTATTCAGGATAGTAATAAACACCAGGCGCGATGAAGACTTCTTCACTCATCGAATTTCTTTATAGAAAAAACTTGTATCGCCAAAGCCACCATCTGGCCAAAGCGCAAAATTGGGTATCACACCCATTTTTATATATCCGGTACGAAGATATAACCTTTCAGCGGCGCTGTCTGACATGGTATCAAGCGTCAGAAGCGTCATTCCCCGACGTTTCGCTTCAATATCGACAGCGTCGAGCAGCTTTTGGCCAAGTCCCTGATTGCGATGAGCAGAATGAACCAGCATCTTGGCGACATCCGCACGATGCGGTTGATTGGGCTTCCACACGGGCTGGAGCTGCACGGTCCCAATCGCACGGCCTGCTTCAAACGCCGCAAACAAAATCACCTCGGAACGACTAACAGCCTCCGCAATATCCGTAAAAAATCCAACCGCTTCTGCCAGACTGAAGGGGTTCATAAAACTCACCGATGCGCCTTTATTGACGCAATCCTTCAGGATAAGCGCCAATTCCGGTATCCTTTGACGCGCTTCCTCGCCGTCTAATATACGAATCTCGATCAAGCGGTGAGTACCTTTTTCGATTCCACGGTTGAATCCGCCTTAAGCCGGTAAACCAGCGGCACGCCGGTCTCGAGTTCCATCGACGGGATAGTTTCAGGCGTCAGCCGATCCAAAATCATGACCAAAGCCCTCAAAGAATTGCCATGTGCTGCCACAATAACCCGCTCCCCGCGCAACACACGAGGCAAGATTTCTTGGCAATAATAGGGCAAAACACGCGCCACCGTATCCTTGAGGCTCTCGCCACCGGGCGGTGGGACGTCGTAAGAACGGCGCCAGAGATGGACCTGTTCTTCGCCCCATTTCGCGCGAGCGTCATTTTTGTTTAAACCAGAAAGATCACCGTAATCACGCTCATTGAGAGCTTGTTCTCGAATGGTCTCGAGTTTTTCTTGACCAAGTTCATTTAATATCAATCGGCAGGTATGTTGAGCACGCGTCAAAGCCGAGGTATAGGCGATATCAAATTCAAGACCCATTGCTTTAAGACGTAGTCCAGCGGAAGTTGCTTCTTCAATACCTTGTGGCGTTAAATCGGGATCTTTCCAACCTGTGAATAAATTTTTCAAATTCCAGTCGCTTTGACCGTGGCGGACGAGAACAAGCAGACGTTCCATAAATTTAGCTCCCGAAAAAATATTAAATATCACCCAAGTTTAGAACATCCATCATTGAGTATAGTCCAGGCTTTTGCCCATGTCCCCAAAGTGCTGCGCGCACGGCACCGCGAGCAAAAATCTCACGATTTTCTGCAATATGCGACAAAACCAACCGCTCTGAAGGACCGGCAAATATAACGCTGTGGTCGCCAACAACCGACCCACCCCGAAGCGAAGCAAAGCCGATCGTACCCGGTTTACGTAAACCCGTATGTCCGTCGCGTACCCGAACAGAATGTTCGTCATCTAAAGAAATATTCCGTCCATCAGCCGCTGCCTCACCAAGTAAAAGTGCAGTACCGGAGGGTGCATCTACTTTCATCCGATGGTGCATTTCGACAATCTCAATATCAAAATCCTCGCCCAATGTTTTGGCGACTCGTTTGACCAATGCGGCCAATAAATTAACCCCAAGACTCATATTTCCGGAGCGAACAATCACGGCATGGCGAGCTGCAGCTTCGAGCTTTTTAAACTCATCAGCACCCATTCCGGTCGTCCCAACAACATGGACAATCCGAGATTGTGCCGCCAAAGCGGCATAATGCAGCGTTGATTCAGGGGATGTAAAATCGATAACTGCCTCTGCTGCGACGAAGAGCGGAAGCGGATCATCTGTGATGAGGACTCTGTTTTCGCCAATGCCGGCAAGTAATCCTGAATCTTGGCCAAGAAACGGCGAACCTTCACGCTCAACTGCTCCGACCAGCGTTACGCCGTCGGTGGCATTGATCGTCTCAATCAGCATACGGCCCATTCGGCCCGCTGCGCCTACTACAATGATGCGCCTGTCCGACATAGGGTCCGTCTCATGGCTTGATCGCTACTTCTGGCACAAAACTCGATTGCGGCGGTATGGTCAACCGATAGCTGCACGAATTTCGTCGACAATTGCATTCGCCACCGCCTTTGGATCAGGGGCTGTCGTGATCGGGCGGCCGACGACGAGGTGATCAGCCCCTACCCTGATAGCCTCACCCGGGGTCATGACGCGCTTTTGATCGCCTTTAGCGGCACCTGCAGGCCTAATGCCTGGCGTTACCAACGACATACCGGACCCAACAATCACACGCATCGCTCCGACCTCTTCGGGCGAAAGAATCAGTCCGTTGATACCAATCGTCTTGGCTTGAGAAGCGCGCCGCGCCACAAGGTCGCGAACACTGAACGCGTATCCAGCCTCGGTCAAATCGGTGTCGTCATAGGAGGTCATCACCGTCACAGCGAGAATTTTAAGCGAACTGGTCCCTTTTCCAGCAACAGCCGCCTTCATGGTTTGCGGAAAAGCATGCACGGTTAAAAAAGTCGCCCCTAGATTTGCAACTTGGGCGGTCGCCTTCTCCACCGTATTGGGGATATCGTGGAGTTTCAGATCAAGAAAAACCTTTTTACCCCGTGAAGACAACGTACGAACAAGGTCTAGGCCACCGGAATAAACCAACTCCATGCCAATCTTGTAAAAGCTAACGCTATCACCGAGCATGTCGATCATTCGTTCTGCCTCGGCAACGCTTGCAACATCAAGCGCTACGATCATCCGGTCGCGTGGGTCGGTGGCAAGCATGCTTGTCTCTCAGTAGTCGGGGAACACGCACATGCGATCCCAGATTCGGCTAAAGAGATCAAGTCATTCGCGAAATATCGCGATAAGTCCATACACGGGCGGGCGGGAAATTCAGCCAGATTGGCGTTGACCGATGAGATAGAATTCCCGGTGTATCTCTCGGGACTGGTGAGGTGACCGCGTAGGTAAACTGGATAAAGGGAGCCCCGGGTTGAGCACGGGCTAACGCTGTTCGAAGCAACGAAACACGTTCTGACACTGGCTTTGTGAACAATGGTAACCCCGAAATCACCGCGGAAGCCGGCGCTACCGCCATCCCCGAAAGCTGTTCCTCAATATCATAGGCATTACCCTCAATTACCGTCGCTTTAGGATAGCGGGCCCGCAATAGTACACAAAAATTAGGGTTAAACTCGATTAGGACCAACCTTTCAGGCGGAATACCCCGCGCAACCAATGCCTCGGTGACGGGACCTGTCCCCGGCCCGAGTTCAATGATTGGCCCACGAATATTCATATCCACTTGCTCGGCGACCATGCGCGCAAGGGCCGGGCTGGACGGCGTTACCGATCCAATCGCCAATGGCTTTTCAATCCAAGCCAATAAAAACCGCGCGGCGTCGTCGATGTCTGTTCCGAGTTTCATACCCGCATCAGACAGCCTGCCGAACCACGCAGCAATCCGTGCAATTACGTCATTCGCTGCCGCCGGCGAAGAATTCTTTCATCCGGTTAAAAAAACCAACGCTTTCGGGTTGTGTATCTTTCGAGCTTTCCGCGTCAAACTCCTTAAGGAGTTCCTTTTGCCGCGGTGTCAGTTTCTGCGGGGTTTCAACAGATACCTGAATATAAAGGTCGCCATGATCACGCGAACGTAAGATAGGCATTCCTTTACCGCGCAATTTGATCTGTTTGCCCGATTGTGTGCCTTCGGGCACCGAGACGGCCTTCATTTCACCGTCCATCATCGGAACGCGCAATTCGCCACCCAAAGACGCTGTGACCATGGAGATTGGAACTCGACAATAGAGATCCGCACCATCCCTCTGGAAATAACGATGCGATTTAACCGACAGGAAAATATAGAGATCACCGGAAGGGCCACCCCTTAATCCGCCCTCTCCCTCACCCGATAACCTGATACGTGTCCCATCCTCAACACCAGCTGGAATGTTTACTGAAAGGGTTCGGTCTGTCGTAACCCGTCCAGCACCACGGCATTTAACGCACGGATCATCAATAATTTCGCCGCGGCCCTGGCATTTGGGACAGGTGCGCTCGATCGAAAAGAAGCCCTGACTTGCTCTAACGCGGCCATGTCCGCCGCATGTTGGGCAGGTTTTTGCCTTTGTGCCGGGCTTTGCGCCCGACCCAGAACAAGGCTCGCAGGTAACGGCGGTTGGAATGGTTAGGTCTTCGGTCTTGCCGTTAAATGCATCTTCAAGCGTAATTTCGAGATTGTATCGGAGATCCGAACCACGCTCGCGACCGTCTGAGCGCCGCTGCCCTCGGGCGCCCATCCCGCCGAAGAGATCCTCGAAAATATCCGACATCGAGGCGCCAAAGTCGCCATTGAAACCGCCCCCTCCGCCGCCGCCTTGTTCGAAGGCACCGTGGCCAAAACGATCATAGGCCGACCTTTTTTGGCCGTCTGACAGGATCTGATAGGCCTCGTTCAATTCCTTGAACTTAGCTTCTGCTTCTGCATTTCCGGGGTTTTTGTCCGGGTGGTGGACCATTGCGAGTTTGCGAAAGGCCGATTTAAGATCAGCATCCGTCGCCGTGCGGGCGACTCCAAGTATTTCGTAGTAATCGCGCTTGCTCATGCCTGATCCATCGTCAACCTGTTCCAACAGCGAAAGGCGGCCCTGTCATGATGAAACCCGACACGATCACCGTGCCGGGCTTCTTATGAACCAAGCCGCTCGCTCAGGCCCTTTTTTTCTTGTCGTCATCACCGACTTCACGGAAGTCAGCATCAATGACGTCGTCCTTGCCATGGGCCTCATCGTGATGCGCTTCATGGCTTTCGCTGTGCCCAGCTTCGGATTGACCGGCGGCATACATCGCTTCACCGAGCTTCATTGAAGCCTGCATCAGATCGGTTGTGCGGGCCTTAATCGTCTCCGGGTCTTCACCAGAAAGCGCGGTCTTCAAAGCTTCTATAGCACTTTCGATCGCTGATTTATCATCAGCTGACACCTTATCGCCATGTTCGGTAACCGATTTTTCGGTCGAATGAATAAGGCTTTCACCCTGATTTTTGGCCTCAACGAGTTCACGCCGAGCCTTATCTTCCGTCGCGTGCGCTTCGGCTTCCTTGACCATCTTCTCGATTTCGGAATCGGACAATCCACCAGACGCCTGAATACGGATCTGCTGCTCTTTATTCGTCGCTTTATCTTTAGCGGTCACATTGACGATGCCGTTTGCATCGATATCAAAGGTAACTTCAACCTGAGGCACGCCACGAGGAGCTGGCGGTAGACCAACGAGATCAAACTGGCCAAGGGCCTTGTTATCGGCTGCCATCTCGCGCTCACCTTGGAATACTCGGATCGTGACGGCGTTCTGATTATCCTCAGCGGTTGAGAACACTTGGCTCTTTTTGGTTGGGATGGTTGTGTTACGATCGATCAACCGAGTGAACACGCCGCCCAAGGTTTCAATGCCAAGAGACAGTGGGGTAACGTCAAGCAGAAGCACGTCTTTAACATCGCCCTGCAACACACCAGCTTGTACCGCTGCACCAATGGCGACGACTTCATCCGGGTTCACGCCCTTGTGAGGCTCTTTACCGAAGAAATTTTTAACAACTTCCTGCACCTTAGGCATGCGGGTCATCCCACCAACAAGGATGACTTCATCAATATCGCCAGCTTTAAGGCCCGCATCTTTCAGCGCCTTCTTGCACGGCTCAATCGTCTTCTGGACGAGATCATCCACCAAGGCTTCGAATTTTGAACGGGTGAGCTTCAGCGCTAAATGCTTCGGACCGGATGCATCAGCGGTAATGTAGGGAAGATTGATTTCCGTCTGCGCTGCTGAGGAAAGCTCAATCTTAGCCTTTTCTGCGGCCTCTTTGAGACGCTGAAGGGCAAGTTTGTCCTTTTTCAGGTCAATACCCTGTTCTTTCTTGAATTCATCCGCAAGATATTCGACCAAACGCATGTCGAAATCCTCACCGCCAAGGAAGGTATCACCATTGGTGGATTTGACTTCAAACACACCGTCGCCAATTTCAAGGATCGAAACGTCAAACGTGCCGCCACCAAGATCATAGACGGCGATGGTGCCTGCCTTCTTCTTATCGAGCCCATAGGCAAGCGCCGCAGCTGTTGGCTCGTTGATGATACGGAGAACCTCAAGGCCGGCAATTTTGCCCGCATCCTTGGTGGCTTGGCGCTGCGCATCGTTGAAATAGGCAGGCACCGTAATAACCGCTTGGGTAACGCCTGTGCCAAGGAAAGCTTCGGCCGTTTCCTTCATTTTCTGCAAAATGAAGGCTGAAATTTGGGATGGTGAATAGGTTGTGCCACGGGCCTTGACCCAAGCATCGCCGCTGCCGCCCTTCACGATCTCATAAGGCACAAGGCCCTTGTCTTTTTGCGTCATCGGATCGGCATAGGTACGGCCAATCAAGCGCTTAATAGCGAAGAACGTCGCTTCTGGGTTGGTAACGGCTTGCCTTTTGGCGGGCTGGCCAACGAGGCGTTCGTCTGAATCTGTAAAAGCCACAACTGAAGGTGTTGTGCGGGCACCTTCCGCGTTTTCAATCACCTTAGGCGTTGAGCCATCCATCACTGCAATGCAGGAATTGGTGGTGCCCAAATCAATACCAATCACTTTAGCCATAATACTGCTTCCCCTGTCATAGCGAGATCACCAGCCCCCTAAGGCGGTACCGGCAAGAGCAAAAAACAGACGACACCTCGCCGTTCCATCTTCTGCTGATCTCCAAGATTTCGAGCCGTTGCGCTCGGTTTCGTAGCGTATATAGGGGGGTGTCCCATGGGCTTCAAGAAGCGTCTTCACAACGCGGCTAAAGAATTTACAGTTTGTCGAGGTGGTTTAATTGGCAATTCCACCCGAATAACCAGCCTCCCAGCCAAGAATGGCCTGTTTACGGGTCAACCCCCAATGATAGCCCGTCATTGAACCTGATTTTCCGATCACGCGATGGCAGGGAACAACGAAAGAAATAGGATTGCGTCCAACGGCACCTCCGACGGCGCGCGCCGCGTTGGGCTTGCCGAGCCGCTCGGCGATGGTGGAATAGGTCGTTGCCTTGCCAAGCGGAATTCGAAGCAGCGTCTCCCACACGCGCACCTCAAAATCCGTTCCGATGAATACGACTCGAAGGGGCGTGTCCGGCTTCCATAAGGTTGGATCAAAAGCGCGCGCCGAAAGAGGGCCGGTCAGTTCTTGATCTTGCATAAAAACCGCCTTCGGCCAGCGGCGTTCCATATCGGCTAAAGCCGCTGCATAATCACCACCATCAACAAAGCCAAGGCCCGCCAAGCCACGATGGGTTGCCACGATAATGGCCTCGCCAAAGGGGGAGAGGTGATAGCCATAGTGCAAAACCAAGCCTTCGCCGCCGGTTTTCCAATCCCCTGGCGACATGGCCTCATGGGTTACGAAGAGGTCATGCAGGCGACCGGGGCCGGAAAGTCCCACTTCATAGGCCGTATCGAGGACAGAAGCTGAATCCCTCAGCAACGCGCGCGCATGATCAAGTGTAATAGCCTGCAAAAACGCCTTTGGCGATAAGCCTGACCAACGCCGAAACACGTGATGGAGATGCGGCTCGGATAGTCCTACGTGTTCGGCAATGTCTTCGAGCGATGGCTGTTTGCGCCACTTTTGAGTTATAAAAGCAAGCGTTCGTCTTACTTTGTCATAGTCCGCAGCGGTATCTTGAAGGGTGTCGGTCATGGAAGGCTCCGAAGGATGGGTCTCTTAGCGGTCTAGCGCGGTCCACCAGCCTTCGACACCCGAAAGCGCTGACATTGTTCAAGAATAAGAGGGACCGCGTTTAGCTTCACCGAGCGCCCGAGATAAGGCACGAACGAGAGAAGCCTTATCCTCTGGCCCCAGAAAATGCCCGACCGCAACGGTTTGCCCGCGAGAAACTAAGGCAAGCCGCGTGATCCCGAATTCTTCGTGCTCTTCGGCAACAAGGCGCGTCCAGACAGGATTAAAGCGCCATTCAAGCGCCTCACCTTTGGGCGATACTTTGCGCAGTAAAAGTTCAAATGGACTGACGCTTAGTTCTTCAAAATGACGGGCCGCCTCAAAATTAGCTCTAAAAGCAAAAAACAGCAAAAGGACGTCCAAGCCGTAAAAACCCGCTACAGGCCAAAAGCCGAGCACGACAAAGGGCAGGCTCGCAATGGCGCTGGCGCCGGCTACCAAGGCCATAACGAGCCTAAAGCCACCGATCTTCAACGAACGATGCGGCCTCAGCACGGTTTGGAACAAGGGGCCTTCTATGACGTCCATGATGCGCCTATTCCCTCTACTCGCCCTTGATTGCCACCAACAAAAACTCTTATATCGCGATCATTATGACAACAAAACCATCTTCTCGCCCAAAGCCTGCAGGACGAAAAGCCGCAGCGCCCAAGCCGCTTTCAAAGGCCGATATTGCTCAGGTGTTTAGCCGCTTTGCTGCGATTGAACCGGAACCCAAGGGCGAGCTTGAACATGTGAACGCGTTTACCCTTCTAGTGGCCGTCGTATTGTCGGCTCAGGCGACCGATGCCGGTGTTAACAAGGCGACACGCGCCTTGTTTAAGATTGCAGATACGCCAGAAAAAATGCTTGCATTGGGCGAGGAACGCGTTCGCGAGCACATCAAAACCATTGGATTGTTCCGAAATAAGGCGAAAAATGTCATCGCGCTGTCTGCGGCCTTGATTGAGCAGCACGACAGCAAAGTGCCCGAGGATCGCGAGGCTTTACAGGCTTTGCCGGGTGTAGGCCGGAAAACGGCGAATGTCGTACTCAATATGGCGTTTGGATGGCCTACTATGGCGGTTGATACCCATGTTTTTCGCGTCTCAAACCGAATTCCGTTGGCGCTTGGTAAAACGCCCGAGGCGGTGGAAAAGGGACTTGAGGCGGTTATTCCGAAAGAGTTTGGACTTCACGCGCATCATTGGTTGATTTTGCATGGACGCTATCTGTGCAAGGCACGGACACCTGATTGCTGGCGTTGTCCGGTGAGCGATCTTTGCCGTTTTGAACCCAAAACGCCCGCACCAAGCAGCAAACGCTTGTAAAACCTGTTGTTTCTGAGACGCGTGGATTCTATACCCGAAGCGAAGCATAGAGTGATACGAATCGCCCCTCTGTTCTTCTTCGTGCGTAAGCCGTTGTATTTGCGGCATGTTTTAGATTTTGGTTACGGGACCGGCGCGCCTTATGGCCACTTTGTATCATTCAGCTTTTTGTCCAAAATCGCGGTTTATCCGGCTGGTGTTGGGTGAACTTGGCTTCGAAGTCACGCTTGTTGAAGAGCGGGTCTGGGAACGCCGACGCGAATTCCTGTTGATGAACCCGGCAGCGACGACGCCCGTGTTTATGGAAGAACAGACGGGCCCTTTGCCCGGTGCTGGCGTTATTGCGGAATATCTCGATGAAACAAGGGGTTTGGCCCTCGGAGACCATCGTTTTTTGCCCGATGACCCGTTGGAACGCGCCGAAGTAAGACGGTTGCTCGATTGGTTCAACGGGAAGATGTTTGATGAGGTCACGGGTTATCTGGTGGACGAGAAAATCAACAAGCGCTTCATGAAGCCGGACCAGGGCGGTGGGACCCCTGATATGGCGTCTATCCGGGCTGCTCGGAACAATGTGCGCTATCACCTCTCTTACATCGGTTATCTGATGGCGCATCGGAACTGGTTAGGTGGCAATCGGCTGACTTATGCTGATCTGGCGGCTGCGGCGCAATTGTCAGTGGCCGACTATTTAGGCGATGTTCCTTGGTCCGCGAATGATGCAGCAAAGGCCTGGTATCAAAGGATAAAATCGCGTCCGTCGTTCCGACCCTTGCTCGCTGATCGGGTGCCGGGAATGGACCCTTCGGCGCATTATGCGGACCTTGATTTCTGACCCCCGAGGCGCTCAAACAGGCGCTGGTCGCCAAAGCGGAGGCGGAGGGGTTTTCCGCCATCAAAATTACCACGCCGGATGCGATTCCTGACGCTTTGCAGCATCTTAGGGCCTATCTCGATGCCGGATACCATGGCTCGATGGATTGGATGGAAACCCGGGTTGACGAGCGCGCTGACCCGTTAAAGCTTTGGGCGCAAGTTAAAAGCATCATTATGCTTGGGATGTCTTATGCGCCCGATTTTGATCCTTTGGATATACTCGGTGAGCCCGAGCATGGGGCGATTTCAATCTATGCAAGATCCCGTGATTACCATGATGTACTCAAAGGTAAAATGAAGCAAATTGCTCAGTATTTGGTGCATAATGCTGGGTTTGAGGTGGATAAAACTGGATATCAGGTAAAGAGAGGCGATCTATCCTTTATTGAATTCGGCCAAGAAACGACCGGTTCAGTCCAAACTGATTCGGAATCGCAACCTCAGGTTGCGATTCATAAAGCCAGCTTTGGGGTAAATGGCGCCGCCGATGAAGTAGCCAAAACCGCATCTTCGATAGATAACGCTAAATCACCCCAAGTGAAGGTCTTTGTCGACACAGCACCGGTCATGGAGAAAGCACTCGCCGCCGCCTCGGGCCTCGGTTGGCAAGGCAAGCACACGGTGCTGGTGTCGCGCGAGCATGGCAGCTGGCTGTTTCTCGGCGCGATTTTCACGACGCTCGAATTACCCCCCGATGCGCCCGAAGGCGACCATTGCGGCAGCTGCACCAAGTGCCTCTCGATCTGCCCGACCAATGCCTTCCCTGCGCCTTACCAACTCGACGCGCGAAAATGCATTGCCTATCTCACCATCGAACATAAGGGGCCGATTGACCGGACACTTCGTCCGCTGATGGGCAACCGGATATTTGGCTGCGATGATTGTTTGGCGGTTTGTCCCTGGAACAAATTTGCGGTGGCAACGCGGGAAGCCAAATTGCAAGCGCGGGAGGAATTTGCAGCCCCCAAACTCGCCGAGCTTGTGCGGTTGGACGATGCAGCTTTTCGGTTGAAATTTGCAGGCACTCCGGTGAAGCGAACGGGGCGGGATCGGTTTATTAGAAATGTGCTGATTGCGATTGGCAATTCGGGCGAAGCGGCGCTTTCCCAAGAGGCGGAGCGCTTGCTGGATGATGCGTCCCCTTTGGTGCGGGGGGCTGCGGTATGGGCACTTTCGCGTCTCCTTTCCGATGGACAATTCGCCACCTTGCGTAAACGCTATTATTCGGGCGAAAGCGATGTAACGGTAGCGGATGAATGGCAGGCAGAGGCGAACACGCCATGAACCTTGTGGTCTTCGGATTGGGCTTTACGTCGGAAGCGTTTTTACGCTTTGCCGAAGGGCGGTTTACGTCTGTTGTTGCAACCGTGCGGTCAACTGAAAAGGCGGCACGAAAAACCAAGCCCGGATGCGAAGTTTTGGTGTTCAACGAAGAGAGCGCCGATCCGCGGATTTCGCTTGCTTTAAGCGAGGCTGATGCGGTGCTGATTTCCGCAGGGCCGGATGAAGCGGGGGATCCGGTGTTGCGGCGCTATGCGCATGAGATTGAAACATCAAAATCCCTTCGCTGGATCGGCTATCTTTCGACCATTGGTGTTTATGGCGATGCCGATGGCGGATGGGTGGATGAGAGCGTGCCGCCAAACCCTTCGCATGCCCGCACGCAACGCCGTGTCGAGGTGGAGCAAGAATGGCTGGCCTTGGGCGCACGCTCGGGCAAGGCGACGCAGATTTTTCGGTTGGCTGGGATTTATGGGCCGGGACGAAACCCGATTATTAATCTGGATCAACGCGCCCAACGGGTGATCAAAAAGGGACAGGTATTTAACCGCATCCATGTCGACGATATCGCGCAAGTGCTCTTGGCCTCGATGGCCAAACCGCGTCAGGGGGCCGTGTATAATGTCTCCGACAATGAGCCCGCACCGCCGCAGGATGTGTTGCTCTATGCCGCAGAACTGACAGGCCGCGAACCGCCGCCAGAAGTACCTTTCGAGCAAGCGGTGATGAGCGAAATGGCGCGAAGTTTTTACGCGGATAACAAGCGCGTTTCAAACAGGCTCATCCGCGAGGAGTTGGGGGTTGAGTTGCGGTACCCGACTTATCGCGAAGGGGTTGGGGCTTTGGCGAAACAAGAGAAAACTTCTTAATCTCGCGTGACATAACGTTACGTAATATATAGTCTGCGTCACTGTAGAACCTGATGTGGACGAATGCCTATGCTGAAAAGAGAAACAAAGATCCTATTTTTAGGCTTTATAGCGGTTGCATCAGCGCCGTGGTTGATCAGCTTCTTACCGAAATCCCATAATGTTTCGACCGGTGCCCAACAGGCTGCCAATGCGGAAGAATATTTTCCAATCCGCGGCCGAGATTCAAAGGGGAAAATTTATCAGGGTCAATCAACCGCTCGCGCTTCAGGATTAGGCGATTTCTGGGTCGAAAATCTGGATGGCGTGCGCTGCTCAGGAACCTATAATTCGATTGATCCGTCAGCGACGATTAAGGCGAAAGTTGTTTGTTCTGACGACCGCCAAGGCTTTGCTATCATATCCAGGTCTTCGAACGGTCGCCATGGGATTGCGATTGCAAAATTAGATGACGGAACAACGGCGGAATTAGCGTTTGGAGAACCGGCTGTCTGGGGCAATGTGCCGATTGGTTTTACAAATCAATGATTAGCGAGAAGGTTGTGGCGTTGACGAGAGCGCCCTAGCTGATGTCGCCCTTCGACTCACGCCGCTAGGCGGCGTGGCTCAGGATGAGGGGATTGTTACCTCATGGTGAGCCGAGGCGCGTTAGCGCCCCGTGTCGAACCACGCCGCCAACAGCGCCTTCATCTTCTCGCCCGCTTCTGCCGCCATACTCTTCGTCTCACTATGCGACGGTGCGCCGCCGAATAATCCTGCGCCGTAATTGGTGACCATAGAGATGGCAGCAACCTTCAACCCGATGCGGCGGGCTAAAATGACTTCAGGCACCGTCGACATGCCGACCAAGGTTGCGCCTAACATTTTGGAGGCGCGGATTTCGGCGGGGGTCTCGAAGCTTGGGCCGGGGAACCAGTGGTAGGTGCCTTCGTTGAGCGCGACTCCGGAAGCAAGGGCGGCTTGTTTTAAGGAGGCGCGCAAAGCGGGGTCATAAGCGTCTACCATTGGCACGAAACGCGAGTCATCGCTCAGGCCGATGAGCGGGTTGACGCCGGAAAGGTTGATGTGATCGGCTAAGAGCGACAAGGCTCCCGGTGGCACCTCTTCCAGCAACGAGCCTGCGGCATTGGTGAGGATCAGCGTTTTGATGCCCAGCGCCGCCATAGTTTCAATCGGCGTGCGCATGATAGCGGCATCGCCAGGTTCGTAATAATGCGCGCGGCCTTGCATGACGAACACACGGGCTTTGCCGATGGTGCCCGCGATGACCCGCGCCGAATGGCCGGAGACTTGGCCTTTGGGAAAGCCGGGGATGTGGGCGTAAGGCACAATGACCGGGTTTTGGACCAGATCGGCCACCGGGCCTAAGCCTGTGCCGAGCACGAGGCCGAAGTCGAAGGGGCCTTCGACGCCCCATTCTTTAAGGGCTGCGAGGGCTGATGGAATTTCTTGAGTCATGCTAAATCCATTGTTAGATTAAAGTCGCTATCTAAAAATCGAACCTGCTACTAAGTCCCTCCTCATCCTGAGCCACGGCGAAGCCGTGTGTCGCCCTTCGACAAGCTCAGGGTGGGACCGGCTGCCGTGGTTCGACACGCCGCTTCGCGGCGGCTCACCATGAGGGTGTTAGACATTTAATCAATTCTCAAATCTCTCGGGCCAAAGGC
>Ga0007795_10000256_pt1 | contig 15328 bp, 19 predicted proteins | sample CryBogmetaGMA1M_FD_60369 | JGI IMG/M metagenome (GOLD analysis project Ga0007795, IMG submission 60369) | Freshwater microbial communities from Crystal Bog, Wisconsin, USA - MA1M | ecosystem: Environmental > Aquatic > Freshwater > Lake | place: Crystal Bog, Wisconsin, USA | collected 2009-07-06
CCGGTGCAAACCAGCCTGCCCACCGCGGCCCGGGCCATGGCCTATGTGATTCAAAGCCAGCACGGCGCCCAGGTCGCCAGCACCGCCACCCTCACCCCCGAACAACTATTCGATGGTTCGCTGATCGAGATCGTGACCAAAGTGAACAGCGGTTGCCTCACCAAGCTCAACGCCGCCGATCAGAAAACCGTGGGCACCCTGGTCGCTGGCATTAACGCCGCGGCCAAGTTGCAGCCTGCCCCGACCCCCTAGGCGCCTTTGGGAGCCTAAAAAGGCAGGGCACCAGCGCTTTGGGGAAAACCGGTGAAAACCAGCCAGGCCATCGCCTCCCCACGCTGGTGGGTGGCGGGCGATTTCGATGGTTTTTTGGGGCTGGGCCTCGACAACCTGATCCAGATCCTGCTGATCGTGGGCTTGTGCCGGGGGGTGCTTGGCTACCCGGATGGCCTGATCTTTGGAACCATCCTTCCCGCCACAGGGATCAGCCTGGTGATTGGCAACCTGGCCTACGCCCGCCAGGCCTTCCAACTCGCCAAACGCGAACAGTGCAGTGATCGCACGGCCCTGCCGTATGGGATCAACACGGTGAGCCTGTTTGCCTATGTGTTTTTGGTGATGCTGCCGGTCAAGTTGACCGCCCTGGGGCACGGTCTGGGGGAAGCGGACGCCGTGCGGCTGTCTTGGCAAGCTGGGCTCGTGGCCTGCCTGGGTTCGGGCTTGATTGAAGCCTCCTGTGCCTTTGGAGCCGATCTCCTACGGCGCTGGCTGCCCCGGGCGGCCCTGCTCTCCACCCTGGCTGGCATTGCCCTGGGCTACATCGCCCTGGGCTTTTTGCTGCGCACCTATGCCCACCCCGTGGTGGGGCTAACGGTGCTGGGGGTGATTTTGATCACCTACTACGGCAAGGTGCGGCTGCCCTTGCCTGGGGGCCTGGTTGCCGTATTGGTTGGCATTCCCTTGGCCTGGGCCAGTGGGCTGATCTCGATTGATGCCGCCAGCTGGAGCAGCAATGCCCAGCAAGTGGGATTGAGGATTCCCCACCTGGAATTGGCCAGCCTCTGGCAAGCCCGGGGCCAACTGCTCCCCTGGCTGGGGGTGATTGTGCCCATGGGCCTGTTCAACGTGCTCGGCTCCCTCCAAAACATCGAAAGTGCCGAAGCAGCCGGGGATCGCTACCCGGTGCGCAGCTCCTTGCTGATCAATGGCATCGGCACCATCGCCGCGGCAGGGCTGGGGTCCTGTTTTCCCACCACGATTTACATCGGCCATCCGGGCTGGAAAGCCATGGGGGCCCGCATTGGCTACTCCTGGTTGAACGGCGTGGTGATGGGGGTGGCTTGCCTCAGCGGCATCTTTGGGCTGGTGGGCCAGCTGGTGCCGATTGAGGCGGGGATGGCGATCGTGCTCTACATCGGCATCGTGATTGCGGCCCAAGCGTTCCAGGCCACCCCGGCAGCCCATGCCCCTGCTGTTGTGATCGGCCTCATGCCTGGCCTGGCGGGCTGGGGATCGTTGATGCTCAAAGCCGGTCTCAGGGCCGGTGGGGCGGGAACCAGCGCTGAGCCATTCGGGCCAAGCCTGGTGACCACCCTGGCCCAAGCCGATGTGTGGGCCAGGGGGGCCTTTGCCCTCGAGCAGGGCCAAATCATTACGGCCATGCTCCTGGCGGGATTGCTGGTGTTTGTGATCGAGCAACGCTTCCTAGCCGCCAGTGCCTGCGCCCTGGTAGCAGCGCTGTGTTCCTGGTTTGGCGTGATCCACGCCTGGCAATTCAGCCAAGCCGACACCGTGCTGCAGGTGGGCTGGGGCGTTGGCAGCCAGTGGGCCCTGGGCTATGGCTTGATGGCCCTGATGTTGGCCCTGAGCCACCTAGCGATCCGCCGGACGCCCGGCCACCAGCCATAGGCCTACGGGTACGAGCAACCAAGGCAACCAACCGGCATCAAAGATCCCCGTGCCGATGTGCAGGAGTGGCGTGAGCACCAGGTGGCAAAGCCCCAGGGTGATGAGGAGCACCAAGAGAAGGGCAGCCATCGCAATCGCCTAGATCCCTGCGGGCAGTAGAGCACCGGCGCGGAGCACCTGCCAGCCGCCGGGGGCCGCCTCGCCCTGTTGCCAGGCCAGCACCGTGCTCGCCTGGCCACCCCCCCGGGGCCAGGGCAGCGGCCCCAGCAGGGCCAGCTCAGGAAACATCCGGGCAGCGTCTTCTGCCGTGGCCGCCGCCGGCTTGCCAGAGGGATTCGCACTGGTGGTGGCGAGGGGCCCAATGCAGCGCAGGAGCTCCTGGGCCATGGGGCAGGCCGGCACCCTGAGCCCCAGGCTGGTGCCCCCCGGATGGAGGGCCTCGAGGGTCGCTCCTTGGGCTGGCAACACCAGGGTGAGGGCCCCAGGCCATCCCTGCTCGGCCATCGCCAACCACTCCTGGCGCCAAGGTCCACCCAGCACCCCATCCAACTGCTCCAGGTCTGCGCCCATCAGGATCAAGGGCTTGTCGGAGGGTCGCTGCTTCAAGCGCCAGAGCTCGGCGGCCTGGGCAGGGCAAGCCGCCAGGGCCGGCAGGGTATCGGTGGGGAACAGCGCCGCCTCGCCGGCGGCCAGCCGCAGGGCCAAATCCTCGGGCCCCAGCAATCGCTCCATACCAAGGGCACTCATGGCTGCAGCCCTTGGAGGCCAGGGGCTGGGGGGCGCCGGGCAGCCGCGAAGCGCTGGATACCCTCCAAATCCGGATAGCTCCTCACCTGCTCCAAGCCGGCATCCATCAACAGCCCCTGAACCGCCAGGCTTTGGTCGTGGTGGTGCTCCAGCAGCAACCAGCCGCCTGGGGCCAAGGCCTTTGCGGCTCCTTGGCCAATGGTGCGAATCGCATCGAGGCCATCGCAGCCCCCATCCAGGGCCCCGGCAGGTTCGTGGTCGCGCACCACCGGATCCAAAGCTGCCCAAACGGCCGTGGGGATGTACGGGGGATTGGAAACCACCAACTCCAGCTTCCCCCAAAAGGGCTGCAGCGGCTCCCACCAGCTGCCCAACAGCAGCTCAACCGAAGCCATGGGCCCCTCTCTTGGAGCTTGCAGGTTGCCGGTGGCGATGGCGATCGCTTCGGGGCTGTGCTCCACCGCGAAACCCCGGCTCCCTGGCCAAGCCCGCGCCAAGGCCAGGGCTAAACACCCCGACCCCGTGCCCAAATCAGCCCAAAGCCCTGGCCCGCGGCCACCCATCAACCCCAGGGCAAGCTCCACCAGCACCTCCGTTTCCTGTCGGGGGATCAACACGCCTGGGGCGACGTCCAGCTGCAGATCGCGCCACGGACAAAGACCCACCAGGTATTGGAGGGGTTCAGCCGATCGGAGATGGCGATCCCAAAGGGCCGCCAAGGCATCCAACGAGGTGCTGAGGGCCACATGGCGGCCAGGATGCAGGTGCAGGAGCTGCAGCTCGCGCCAGCGCAGATCGCCACCCAAATCAAGCAACCAATCGAGATCACTGGATTGGCCTCCCTTCGCCAGTTGCTCCAGGCGCCAGCTCAAGATCTGCTGGCCTGGGAGCAGCTCACCCAAGAAGGGCTCCCTGGTTGCAACCTCACCAAAGGGAGGATTGCCGCTGCACTCCTGTGCCATGGGCAAATTTTAAAGGGGACTCCAGCAGAGGCCAGGCTCCGCCCGCAGCTCCCCGGCCAATTCCAGCTGAAGCAGGCGTGAGGCCAGGGTTGCCGCCGGCTGATCCAAGGCCAGGCACAACTGCTCTAACGACGCACCCTGGCCCACGGCCACCATCAACTCGGGGTCCGGGCGCACCGCCGCGAGGCGCCTAGGACCTGCTGGCTCGGCTGGTCCTGGGACCGCCAAGGGACCAGGGCCCAACTGGCGAATCAAATCCGCCGGATCCAAAAGCACACTGCGGCCCTGGGCCAACAGGCGATTGCTGCCCGCCGCGGAGGCTTTCCCCGCATCCGCTGGCACCACCCACAGGGGCAATTGCTCGCGCCAGGCCAACTCAGCGGACAGCAGCGCCCCACTTTTGAGCGGGCATTCCACCAGCACCACCCCGGAAGCCAGGGCCACCTGAAGCCGGTTGCGGGCCGCGAAATGGCCCGCCTTCACCGGAGCGCCAGGCCCCTGCTCACTCACCAGCAACCCGGAGACCCCCACCTGGCGCTGCAAGTCAGCGTGATGCCGGGGGTAAACCCGCTCCAGGGGCGTGCCCAAAACAGCCACAGGCCTCCCTCCCGCGGCCAAACAGCCCCGGTGGGCGGCCCCATCAATTCCCTCTGCCAACCCACTCACCACCGGCCAGCCAGCCTTGGCCAAAGCGGCTCCAATCGCATGGGCCATCGACTGGCCATGCAGAGAGGGGCGCCGGGTCCCAACGACCGCAATGGCCTGGCGCCTCTGCAAGAGGGGCCATAGCGATCCCTGGCCTTGCCAATAGAGGGCCATGGGCGGCCGCTCGAGCTCACCCATAGAGCGGGGGAACGGCCGATCGCCCGGCAGCAAGACCCGCCGGGCCATACCCTTGCGGCGCAATTGGTCGAGGGGTTGGGGGCCCCAGCGCTCGCGGTAGTGGCCCAAGCGCTGGCCAAGCCTGGGACCAAAACCCGGCAACGCCTCAAACAAGCCGATCGGGGCCTGCCACGCCTCGGCCCAAGAGCCAAACAAGGCCTGAATTTGGGCCAACCGCGACCATCCCAGGCCTGGACAGCCGCTCCAGAGCAACCACCAGAGCCGGCTCTGCTCCGACCAGGCCCCCCGCCCACCAGGGGCACCACCAGGAGCACCAGAAGGGACGCCACAAGGAAACTGCAACAACGCACCCATGCCATCAGTACATTTGTACTGAAAGTCTATTGCGGGCCGCGCACCAGGCTGTCAACGGCGGCGTCCAGCTGGGCTGGCAGGCGCCGCAGCACCTTGCGATGACCAGGGCCCGCCGAGCAATCCACCAACACCAAATCCACCCGGGCCTCAGCAGCCAGGGCGCCCCCGGGCGCGACAAACCAACTGCGCCAGGGCAACTTCACGCCCCTACGGGGCAGCACCTCACTCCACAGCTGCACGGCATCGCCATGGAGCAGGCCCTGCTTGTAATCAATCTCCAGGTGCACCAAGGGGAGTTCGAGCCCCTGGGCAGACAGATCGCTATAGGCCAATCCAACGGCCGCCAAAGCCTCCACCCGGGCCTCCTCGAGCCAGGCCAGATAGGCGCCATGCCACATCACGCCGGCATGGTCGGTGTGTTGCGGCAGGACCCGCCGCTCCAATAACCACCCCCTGGGCGGATGGGACTCCATCACGGTCTGCATGGCGGCTGCTCCCAACCCACGGATGGGCCATAGGCTGCCCCAGAGCCAAGGATGAACCGCGTGTTTCGCAACGTTTTAATTGCCGACTCCGGCAAAGGCCATGTTGAAGAGATGGTCCGCATGCTGCGCGACATCCCCGCCGTGCGCCAAGCCCGTCTCAACCTGTTGCACGTGGTGCCCGAGCAGGCCGGCGAAAGCTTCACCGAGCACTCCCAAAAGGCTGCCGGCATCGTGGCCGAAGCGGTGCAACGGCTCGGGCTCAACCCCAGCGAAGTGAACACAATCATTCGTCAGGGCGACACCAAGCAAACCGTGCTCAAGGTGGCCGATGAGCTCGATAGCGATTTAATCGTGATGGGCTCCCGGGGCATGAGCCGGCTGCAATCGATCCTGAGCAATAGCGCCAGCCAATACGTCTTTCAGCTCTCCACCAGGCCGATGTTGCTGGTGCGCGACGACCTCTACATCCGCCACATCAACCGCGTGCTGGTGACCATCGATGGCACCGGAGTGGGGGATGACGCCCTCAAACTGGCCTGCGAACTGGTGCGCGATATCCCAGGCGGCAGCCTCACAGGTGTCCACGTGAGCCGCCAAGACATCACCCCTTCCAGGGGGGGCAAGAGTCCCGCCGATCTGGTGCTTGAAAAAGCGGTTCAGCGGGCCCGGGCCTTTGGGGTGGAACTCCAACCGATTCACCGCTCTGGGGATATCGGCAGAACGGTCTGCAATGCCGCCGATGAGATCAAGGCCGATCTCCTGGTGATTGCCTCCCAGGACCGCCGCCCCGTTGTGGCCAAAAGCTTGGTCGACATCGACCGCCTGCTGGGCAGCTCGGTGAGCGACTACATCCGCGTTCACGCACCCGCACCTGTTTTGCTGGTACGGGAGCCGGAACAGCGCTGATTGGCCTGCCAAAGGCCATCAGGCCAGACCTATCAGCCCCCTTGGCGGCTGTTGGTCTGGATGTAAAGAATAATCAAAAACACAGCCGGAACCAACACGAACATGAGGCTGGCAACAAAGCCGAGATCGTTGGTTTCCATGGGTGCTTAAGACGAACCTTTTGGGCGTAAGCGGGAGGGTATCACCGGCGAATGGGTGGATTCAGGAGCCTTCACCGCTCGTTGCGGTTGGATCGGTCTCCTCGCCCTCGAGCTCCGGTGGTGTGGGCCACTCCGTCGGCCCAGCCCCGAGCGGTTGGCCCAGGGCCGTCGCCATGGCGTCGTCCTTGTTGGCCATGCCCACCTGGGGGCGGGTGAGCACCAAGAGCGATTCCTGCACCAGGGCCTGACAGGCCAAGCGCCAGTTTTGGGGCCGCCCCCGCAGCTTCTGATCTTCCACAGCCGTGCGGCCACTCATCGCCAAGGGGGAGGTGGACTCAGGCAGTTCGACAAAACAGGTAATGCACTGGCCGCAACCACCGCAATTGCCCAGCTTTCCCTTCAAGCCGTAGAGCTCGATGCCCTCCCGCAGGGCCACCTCCCGGAGATTTTCTCCCGGGTAACACTCCACATCCCGACCTTCACGCACAAAGCGAATGACTGGCATGGAGGGCTCCCGGTTTGGGCCCCATTGTGAAGCCGCCAGTTGCGCTCCGTAACCAGCCGCTCAGGAGGGCCCTTCTCGCCCTTACGATCGCCGCACCCACTCCAGACCTACTCCCCATGGGATTGCCCTGGTATCGGGTGCACACCGTTGTCATTAACGACCCAGGTCGTTTATTGGCCGTGCACCTCATGCACACCGCGCTGGTGGCCGGCTGGGCCGGCTCCATGGCGCTTTATGAGCTTGCGATCTTCGATCCTTCAGATGCTGTTCTGAACCCCATGTGGCGTCAGGGCATGTTCGTTATGCCCTTCATGGCTCGCCTGGGAGTCACCGGCAGCTGGGGCGGCTGGAGCATTACCGGCGAAACCGGTGTTGACCCAGGCTTCTGGAGCTTTGAAGGTGTGGCCGCTGCCCACATCATTTTCAGTGGCCTGCTGTTCCTTGCCGCCATCTGGCACTGGACCTTTTGGGACCTCGAGATCTGGCAAGACCCCCGCACCGGGGAGCCCGCCCTCGACCTGCCCAAGATCTTTGGCATCCACCTGCTGCTCGCAGGATTGGGCTGCTTTGGCTTCGGCGCGTTCCACCTCACCGGCGTTTTTGGCCCGGGCATGTGGGTCTCCGACGCATACGGATTAAACGGGCACCTTGAGGCGGTCCAGCCGTCCTGGGGCCCTGAAGGGTTTAACCCCTTCAATCCCGGCGGCATCGTTGCCCACCACATCGCCGCGGGCATCGTTGGCATCATTGCTGGCGTCTTCCACATCACCTCCCGCCCCCCCGAGCGCCTCTACAAAGCGCTGCGCATGGGCAACATCGAAACGGTTTTGGCATCAGCCATTGCGGCCGTCTTCTTTGCCGCCTTTGTGGTGGCAGGAACCATGTGGTACGGCGCCGCAGCCACCCCGGTCGAACTGTTTGGCCCCACCCGCTACCAGTGGGACCAGGGCTACTTCAAGACAGAAATCAATCGCCGCGTCCAAACCGCCCTCGATGGCGGGGCTTCGATGGAGCAGGCCTATGCCTCGATTCCCGAAAAGCTGGCCTTCTACGACTACGTCGGCAACAGTCCTGCCAAGGGCGGCCTGTTCCGAGTCGGTCCGATGGTGAATGGCGATGGCCTGCCCACCGGCTGGATTGGCCACATCGTCTTCACCGACAAGGACGGCCGCAACCTTGAAGTGCGTCGCCTGCCCAACTTCTTCGAGAACTTCCCTGTGGTTCTCCAAGACCAGGAAGGCATTGTTCGCGCCGACATCCCATTCCGCCGCGCTGAAGCGAAGTACTCCTTCGAACAGACCGGTGTCACGGCAACCGTCTACGGCGGGGCCCTGAATGGCCAAACCTTCAGCGATCCAGCCGACGTCAAGCGACTGGCCCGCAAAGCCCAGCTGGGTGAAGGGTTTGAATTCGATCGCGAGAAGTACCACTCCGATGGCACCTTCCGCAGCTCACCCCGCGGCTGGTTCACCTTCGGGCACGCCACCTTCGCCCTGCTGTTCTTCTTCGGCCACATTTGGCACGGTGCTCGCACCCTCTACCGCGATGTGTTCGCCGGAATCGATCCAGACTTGGGTGAACAGGTTGAGTTCGGTCTGTTCCAGAAACTGGGCGACCGTTCCACCCGCCGCCTGCCTGAGGGCTACGTGCCCCCGGCTGGCACCACCCTCAGCTGATCGCCAGCCACCCTGTACGCACGCCCTGAGGAGTCCCCATGGAGAGCTTCGCTTACATCTTGATTTTGGCCCTGGCCATTTCCACCCTGTTCTTCGCCATCGCCTTCCGCGATCCCCCGAAGATCGGCAAGTGATCTGGTCCTAGGTAATTCCCCAAAATCCAAAGCAGTGGCACAAGTCGCTGTGCATAAGCCCCTGGTCATTCAGGGGCTTTTTTGTGGCATAGCGGGCCGGATTGGATGCAAGAAGAGGGTTGGCTTCAACAATTTGCCCAAAATTGCCCCAAAAGCCCTTGTTTGATAGGTCCTGGCCCTTTTCAAAGCGAAAATCGCTGTTTACACTTAAAAAAGTTCACCCGGAACCTCGGGCATGCAATGCCCCTCTTGCCAACACACTGACAGTCGAGTTCTCGAATCTCGGGCAGCTGACTGCGGCAGAAGTGTGCGCAGACGCCGGGAATGTCTGAACTGCGACTTTCGTTTTACCACCTACGAACGGGTAGAAACAGTTCCCATCACGGTGGTCAAACGTAATAGCAACCGTGAAACCTTTAACCGCAGCAAGTTGCTGCATGGGGTGCTGAGGGCCTGCGAAAAAACAGGTTTGGAGCCAGCAAGACTGGAACTGGTGGTCGATGAAATCGAATTGCAGCTGCAGCAGCGCAGTGGCCGTGAAGTCACCAGCAGTGAAATCGGCGAACTCGTTTTGACCCAGCTCGGTGAGATGAGTGAAGTGGCCTATGTGCGCTTTGCCTCTGTCTATCGCCAGTTCCAGGGCGTCAGCGACTTTGTCGCCACCCTCGAAGGTCTGAACCAACGCACCAAACTGCGCAGCAAGACCAAACCCTCCTTGGCTGCAATCGGCTAGGCGCTACGCATCAGCGGTCCTGCTCCCACCTGGAGATCGCTGCAGGCCCGTTGGCTACACTAATTGATTGCGCTTGCGCTGCTGGCGGGCAGTCACTGCGTTCCTTTCGTACTGCCCGAGGGCAGGCCGCCACAACCCCCATGACCGTGACCCCTTCCGAACTCAGCACGACCCAGAGCCCCGAAGATCTGAGCCCAGAAGCCGATCTGGACTTCGCCCTCGACGCTGAGCTTGACCTCGCCATCCCGGAAGAGGTGCCCACGGCCGACGATCCCAGCAGCCGCGCCTCCCGCAGCGATACCGATGGGGTGGGTTTCACCCTGGATGAATTCGCGTCCCTGCTGAGCAAGTACGACTACAACTTCAAGCCCGGTGACGTCGTCAACGGCACCGTGTTCGCCCTGGAATCCAAGGGCGCCATGATCGACATCGGCGCCAAAACCGCAGCCTTCATGCCGCTGCAAGAGGTGTCGATCAACCGGGTTGAGGGCCTGAGCGATGTGCTCCAGCCCGGCGAGATCCGGGAGTTCTTCATCATGAGTGAGGAGAACGAAGACGGTCAGCTCTCGCTTTCGATTCGCCGGATTGAATACCAGCGGGCCTGGGAACGGGTGCGCCAACTCCAGAAAGAAGACGCCACCATCTACAGCGAAGTGTTTGCCACCAACCGCGGTGGCGCCCTGGTCCGGGTGGAAGGCCTGCGCGGCTTCATTCCCGGCAGCCACATCAGCACCCGCAAGGTCAAAGAGGAACTCGTTGCCGACTTCCTGCCCCTCAAGTTCCTCGAGGTGGATGAGGAGCGCAACCGCCTGGTGCTCAGCCATCGCCGCGCCCTGGTGGAGCGCAAGATGAACCGCCTGGAAGTGGGCGAAGTGGTGATCGGTACCGTGCGCGGCATTAAGCCCTACGGCGCCTTCATCGACATCGGTGGGGTCAGCGGCCTGCTGCACATTTCCGAGATCAGCCACGAGCACATCGAGACACCCCACACGGTGCTCAACGTGAATGATCAGATGAAGGTGATGATCATCGACCTCGATGCCGAGCGCGGTCGGATCTCCCTATCAACCAAGGCGCTTGAGCCCGAGCCCGGCGACATGCTCACCGACCCTGCCAAGGTCTTCGAGAAGGCCGAAGAGATGGCCGCTCGCTACAAGCAAATGCTGCTGGAGCAAGCCGAAGACGGCGAACCCATGGGCGTCACCGTCGACTAACCCCGTCGAGGTATCCCCCCCCTCGAGATAACCCATGGCAACCCAACCCATGGCAAAGCTCCTGCTTCGCGGCATCGAACTGGGCCAGGTGAAAGCGGTGCTGTTCGACAAGGACGGCACCCTCAGCATCAGCGAGCCCCAGCTCATCACCCTGGCCAAGGCCAGGGTTTTTCTTTGCCTAGAACAGGTCGACCCTGGCCTGCGCCATCAGCTCCAGGATTTGCTGGAACGGGCCTATGGCCTCAGAAACGATGGCAAGACGCTCTGCCCAGCTGGCATCACCGCGGTGGCCCACCGCGATCACAACCTGATCTCCACCGCCACTGCCCTGGCCCAAACAGGGCTTGGCTGGCCCGATGCCCTGGCGATCAGTGAGTTGGTGTTTGCCAAGGCCGACCAGGGCGATGGCCGGCGCGAGGGGAGCCACACCAGTTGCACCACCGAGGGCCTCCTGTCTTTTTTGCAGCAGCTCCAGGGCCAAGGGGTGCGCTGCGCGGTAATCAGCAACGACAATGTCGCCGGCATTGAGCACTTCCTGGCCAGCCACCAGCTCAGCAGCTATTTCTCCGGCCTCTGGAGTGCCGAACACCAGCCCCGCAAACCGGACCCCCAGGCGGTGCATGGGCTCTGCAGCGCGATGGGCGTTGCCGTAGAGCACTGCGCCCTGATTGGCGATGCCAACAGCGACCTGCGCATGGCAGTGGCCGCCGGCATTCCCCATCAACGGGCCTTGGGCTACACGGCTGCATGGAGCAGCTCGCCCCCCCTGAGCGAACCCCACCCCCTCATCCATCACTGGGATGAGCTCAGCGTAAAAGCTGCGTTGTAACAGCTGTAGATATAAGGTAATAAATAACTTCATCGCTTCTAGGCATGGGTAGCCGCTACGTCTTCACCTCGGAATCGGTGACCGAAGGTCATCCCGACAAGATCTGTGATCAGGTGAGCGATGCGGTGCTCGATGCACTGCTGGCCCAGGACCCCGCCTCCCGGGTGGCCTGCGAAACCGTAGTGAACACGGGCCTCTGCCTGATCACCGGCGAAGTCACCACCAACGCCCGGGTTGACTTCAACACCCTGGTGCGGGGCGTGATCAACCAGATCGGCTACTCCGGCGCCAGGGCCGGTGGATTTGATGCCAACAGTGCCGCCGTGCTCGTGGCCCTCGATCAGCAATCCCCCGATATTGCCCAGGGCGTGAATGAGGCCGATGACCACGCCGGCGACCCCCTCGATCTGATTGGGGCTGGCGATCAGGGCATCATGTTTGGCTACGCCTGCAACGAAACCCCTGAGCTGATGCCCCTGCCCATCAGCCTGGCCCACCGGCTGGCCAGGCGGTTGGCGGAAGTGCGCCACAACGGCAGCCTCGAGTACCTGCTGCCCGACGGAAAAACCCAGGTGAGCGTTGTCTACGAAGACGACGTGCCCGTGGCCATCGACACCATCTTGATCTCCACCCAGCACACACCTGAAATCGATGGGGTGAGTGAAGAGAAGGCCATGCGGGAGCGCATCGCCGCCGATCTCTGGAGCCATGTGGTGGAGCCCGCCACCGCCGATCTCCCCCTCAAACCCCACAAGGAATCCACCGGCGACCAACCGGCCACCCGCTTCCTGGTCAACCCCACCGGCAAGTTCGTGGTGGGCGGCCCCCAGGGCGATGCCGGCCTGACGGGCCGCAAAATCATCGTCGACACCTACGGCGGCTATGCCCGCCACGGCGGCGGCGCCTTCTCCGGCAAGGACCCCACCAAAGTGGACCGCTCCGCCGCCTATGCCGCCCGCTACGTGGCCAAGGCGCTGGTGGCTGCGGGATTGGCCCGCAAGGCCGAAGTGCAGCTCAGCTACGCCATTGGCGTGGCCCGGCCGGTGAGCATCCTGGTGGAAAGCTTTGGCACCGGTGCCATCAGCAACGCCGACCTCACCGCCCTCGTGCAGGAACACTTTGACCTGCGTCCCGGCGCCATCATCGAAACCTTCGCCCTGCGCCACCTGCCCCAGCAGCGGGGCGGACGCTTCTATCAAGACGTGGCCGCCTACGGCCACTTCGGTCGCACCGACCTCAACCTCCCTTGGGAGAATGTGGACGCCATCGCGGCAACCCTGAAGCAGGCCACGGCATCCCGGGTCGCCGCTTAAGGGCAGCTGATCAGCTCACGCCACCTGGGGCTCGGGATTGATCTGGGCAGCAGCGGCATCAGGCTCGCCGTGGTCGATCCCCATGGGGAGCTTGTGGCTGAAGCTTCAAGCCCTTACCCAGGAGCTTTTGCAAACCCCGCCGGTTGGCGCGCCGGGCTGATTGCCCTTTGCCAGCAACTTCCCCCAACCATTCGAGCGTCCATCGGCGCGCTCGCCATCGATGGCACCTCGGGCACCCTGGTGCTGTGCAGGCCCCATGGTGAGCTGGCCACCGGCGACCTTGGCCTAGCCCTGGCCTACAACCAGGCCTGCCCCGAACACCAGGCCCAAGCTGGCGCCATGGCCGGCGAGGCCAGCCCAGCGGCTAGCGCCAGCGGCAGCCTGGCGCGGGCCCTGCGGCTGCTTGGCTCAGCCCAACACCTGGGGCTCGGTGGACCTTGGCTACTGCGCCATCAAGCCGATTGGGTGATGGGTTGGCTCCTGGGAGATTGGCGCTGGGGAGAAGAGGGCAACAACCTGCGGCTGGGCTGGGATCTGCAAGGGCAACGCTGGGCCGGCAGCATCGCCTCCCAAGCCTGGAGCACTGGCCTGCCTGAGATCTGCCCCAGCGGCTGCCGGCTTGGCCCGATCGCCCCGACCAGCGCCGAGGCCCTGGGCCTCAGCCCAAGCTGCCAAGTGGTCGCAGGCAGCACCGACGCCAACGCCGGGGTTCTGGCCGCATCCCCGGGCGCCGGAGACGGAATCGCGGTACTTGGCACCACCTTGGTGCTCAAGCAGTTCAGCCCCATGCCGATTCAGGGCCCGGGGATCAGCTGCCACCGGGTAGCCGGCCAATGGCTCGTGGGGGGTGCCTCCAATGGGGGCGCTGGGATCCTGCGCCGTTTCTTCAGTGACAGCCAAATCACGGAGCTCAGCCGCCAAATCAACCCCAACCAAGCCACCGGCCTGCAGCTGCGCCCCCTGAGCGCCCCAGGGGAGCGCTTCCCCGTGGACGATCCCCAACTCCAACCCGTGCTGGGACCCAGGCCCATCAGCGACGCCCGCTATCTGCAGGCCCTGCTCGAGGGGCTCACGGCCCTGGAAGTGGCGGGATGGGCCACACTTCAGGCCCTGGGTGCTCCCCCTGTGCATCGGGTGATCAGCCTCGGAGGCGGCGCCCGCAATCCCCAATGGCGGGCCCTACGGGAGAGGGCCCTGGGCATTCCCGTGCTCAACCGCCCCCACTGCACGGCGGCCCTGGGCATGGCCAAACTGGCCGCTCGCCAAGATGGCCCCATCTTTTCTGCCTCAAGTCCATGAATGAGCGCCTGCGCACGGTGATTTCAATGGGCCTGTTTGTGGTGCTCGCGGGCTACGTGGGTTTCAGTGGGATTCGCCTGGGCCTGTTGCTCTGGCAACGCTTTGGCGCCAGCTAAGAGCAGAATCTCCCCAGCTTCGTCCCATTTCCCATGGCCGCCGACCCCCTCACCCCTGAAGTCAGCGATCGGATCTGCAAACACATGAACGACGACCACACCGAAGCGGTGCTGGCCTATGCCCGCCATTACGGCGCTATCCAAGGGGCCGAGGCGGCCCGGATGGTGGCGGTGGCCCCGGACGCCATGACCCTGGAGGTGGATGGCGTCTCGGTGCAGGTGGCGTTTGATCACACCCTCAGCGACAGCGACGATGCCCACCGCACCCTGGTGGCGATGCTGCGTGCCATGCCCAAGTAGCTAGCAGCAGCAAGTTGGCTGAAGCAAGTTGGCTGCAGCGGGAGTGGGAACCCTGAATCTGCCAAAGCCAAAGGTGCCGTGCCACCCAAGACCAGCATCCAAACCAATCCGATTGCCAGCCTGTTGCAAGCCTGGCTTCCACTCGAGTGGGTTGCCACTCCTCCACCGGCCACTCCTGCGCAGCCCCAGGCCCACTCCCTGGCGGCTCGGCTGCCCCTGGCAACAAGGCTGTGCTTACCAGCCACCGGCCTTGGTGGCAGCCATCCCCTGGCCTGGTGGGCCGCCGCCAGTTACGCCGGAAGCCTGCGCAGGGAGCTGTTGCGCCTGCGGCAGCTAACTCCCGGCCCCGACTGGGAGGCTGGGCTGGACACGCTCCTCGACGCCGCACTACCAGGCCTTGTCAGCCGCCTCAGCAGCGACCTAGCCACCCTGGCGAGGCCACCCTTGCTCGTGCCCATACCCAGCTGGAAAAGTCGGGCCAATCCCTTGCCCACCTTGATCACCCGGCAGCTGAGCCAACGCTTGGGATGGGGGTGTGGAACGTTGTTACAGCGCAGCCGGCCGGTCCTCGGCCAGCACCACCTGGGGCGCCAACTGCGCTGGGCGAATCAAGCCGGAGCCTTTGCCTGCCAGACCCCTGACAGAGCGCAACGGGGACCACGCCAACCGGTACTCATCGTCGACGACATCCTCACCACGGGTGCAACCCTCTGCGGAGCGGCAGACATCTTGCGGGAGCAGGGCTGGCGGGTGGTTGGTGCCTGCTGCCTGGCCCGCACCCCAGCCAAGGGCCAAAGGGTCGGTGATTTAAGATCCGTAGGTCGCTCCGGCGACGGGCCGGGATAGCTCAGTTGGTAGAGCAGGCGA
>Ga0007795_10000258_pt1 | contig 15324 bp, 11 predicted proteins | sample CryBogmetaGMA1M_FD_60369 | JGI IMG/M metagenome (GOLD analysis project Ga0007795, IMG submission 60369) | Freshwater microbial communities from Crystal Bog, Wisconsin, USA - MA1M | ecosystem: Environmental > Aquatic > Freshwater > Lake | place: Crystal Bog, Wisconsin, USA | collected 2009-07-06
GCCCGGCACTCGGTCGAGCGGCTCAGTAGCGGATTCGGGGGTCGAGGAAGGCATAGCCGATATCGATCAGCAGATTGACCAGCAGATAGCCGCAGGAAAACAGCAGAATCAGCGCCTGAATCACCGGGAAATCACGCGACAGGACCGCCTCGACGGTGAGCCGCCCGAGGCCGGGAATCGCAAACACGCTCTCGGTCACCACCGCCCCGCCGATCAGCACCGCCAGACCGATGCCGATGATGGTCAGGATCGGCACCGCCGCGTTGCGCAGCGCATGCCTGACCAGCACCTCACGGTCGGTCAGGCCCTTGGCCCGCGCGGTGCGAATGTAATCTTCGTTGAGTACCTCAAGCACGCTCGTGCGGGTGATGCGTGCAATCAGCGCGATATAGCCCACCGACAGCGCAACACTCGGCAGGATGAGCCGCTCGATAAAGGGCCAGAAACCCTCGGCGATTCGGGCATAGCCCTGCACCGGCAGCCATTCAAGCTCGACCGCAAAGATATAGACCAGCAGATAGCCGAGCACGAAGAGCGGCAGCGAAAAACCCATCACCGACAGGCCCATCACCAGCCGATCGACCCAACTGCCCTGCCTGAACGCGGCCAGCACGCCAAGCGGCACCGCCACCGACACCGCCAGCACCAGGGCACACACACCGAGCGCAAGGGTTGGCTCGAAACGCTGGGCGATGAGGTCGGCCACCGGCTTCTTGAAGAAGAAACTCTGCCCGAGATCGCCCTGCACCAGTCTGCCGAGCCAGATCGCGAACTGCACCGGAATCGGCTTTTCAAGCCCGAGCCGTTCGCGGATGTCGCGGACCTGCTCATTGGTGGCGGCGTCGCCGGCGATCACCGCCGCCGGATCACCAGGCACCATCCGCAGCAGACCGAAGACCAGCATTGCCACGATCAGCAGCACCGGGATCACCGCCAGCACACGGCGGAGGATGAAGCTCAGCATCGAAGATCAGGCCCTAGCTTTTCTTGAGCCCCCAGAACACCGTGATCGGCGCCTTGAAGGTGTACTCGAGCTTGCGGTTCATGGCGCCCACAAAGCGCGCCTCACCCAGCGGCACGAACACACCGACCTCGGTATTGCGCTCCTGCACCTGGCGGGCGATGTCGCGCTTGGCCTCTGGCGTGTCAGCGCGGGTATAGGCATCGCGCAAAAACTCGAACTTGTCGTCGCAGGGCCAGCCAAGGAAGGAGGTCTTGCAGTTGGTATTGAGCACCGTGCGGCCGATCGGATCGAGCGCATCGCGCGCATCGTAGAAGGACATGAAAAAGCTCCAGCCGCCATCGGCCGCTTTTTCTTTCTTGCGCAGACGGGGGCCCATCGACTGCCAGTCCATCGGGGCGAGCTGCACCTTGAAGCCGGCGCGCTCGAGCTGCTGCTTGGCCAAGGGCCCAAGCGGCGCAAGCGTCGGCAGGTCGGTCGGATACGGAATCACCACCGGCGTGCCGTCATAGCCGGCGTCCTTGAGCATCTGCTGGGCACGCTTGGCATCACCCTGGTAAAAACCGGCAGAACCGGCGTCGGTCGCCAGTTGCGAGCCGCAGAAATACATCGACTTGCAGACCTTGTAGTAGCGCGGATCGCCAATCACGCCCTTGAGGATCTGCTCCTGGTTGAGCGCGACCATCGCCGCCTGACGGACCTTGACATTGTCGAAGGGCGGAAAGGCCCAGTTCATGCGGCCGAAATACTGGCCACTGCTGAAGGGCAGGACGGTGATCGCCTTATCCTTTTCGACCAGCGGCAACAGGTCGGTCGGAACGATCTCGACCATATCGACTTCGCCGCGGGTGAGTGCGCTGACCGCGGTCTGGGCATCGGGGATCGCCAGCCACTCGATACGCTCGACCATCGCGACCTTGCCACCGGCAAACCCGGACGGCGGCTCGCTGCGCGGCTTGTATTTCGGATTGCGCACATAGACCACCTTCTCGCCCGGCTTCCACTCGTCGGCCTTGAAGATGAAGGGCCCGGAGCCGATGACTTTCTCGGGCCCGATCGGCTCGGAGGCCGGCGATTCGGCCACCCGCTTTGGCATGATCAGCATCGGCGACAGGCTCGGCTTGGCCAGCGTCTCGAGGACCAGTGCATAGGGCTCCTTGAGCTTGAGCCGGAAGGTCTTGGCATCGACCGCATCGAACCCGGCGATTGAGGGCGCAAGCCGCAGCCCCGACGGGTCACGCTGCACGAAGCGCTTGATCGAGGCGATGCAGTCCTCGCTGGTGACCGGCGTGCCATCGTGCCACTCGAGCCCGTCGCGCAGCACGAAGGTATAGACGAGCTTGTCAGGGCTCACCGTCCACTTGGACGCCATTTGCGGGCGCACCTCGTTCTTTTCGTCGAAGGCGACCAGCTGGTCCCAGACCATATGGCCGTGGTTGCGCACGATGTATTGCGAGCTCACCAGAGGATCGAGCACCTTGATGTCGGAGTGCATCACCACTTTGAGGGTCTGCGCCTGCACGAGGCCCGAAAGTCCAGCCAGCGCGAGGGCTGCGATGAAGCGAGTGAAGCGGGCTTGCATGGTGTCTCCTGCGTCCTTTCAGCGGTTGAGGTATCAAGGAAAGCCGCCGGCAGCGACAAGCCGGCAGGAAGTCTTGACGATCCACCGGAAGGCGTCAAGCCGAAGGACATCGAAATCCGTGGCCGATTTCCGTTCAAAAAAAATCGTATTTTTTCAAAACAGGTTTTCGGGCATCGACAGGCCAGCAAAAGCCTCGCAGGCGATGGGCATGAGCTTGCGAGTCGGTTAGCATCCGGGGTTGCGCGAGATATGCCCCGCGGAGATCGTCATGCCCCCAAATTCCCTGTCTACCCTGTCCTATGACCACGGCACGTCTGACGCAAAGCTGATCGGCGAAACCATCGGCTCGGCCTTTGACCGGACGGTGGCACGCTTTGCTGATCGGGACGCGCTGATCGTGCGTCATCAGGACGTGCGATGGACCTGGGCCGAACTCGGCACACGGGTCAATGCCCTGGCGGCGGGTCTGCTGGCGATCGGTCTGGTGCCCGGTGACCGGATCGGCATCTGGGCGCCCAACTGCTCGGAATGGACGCTGATGCAGTTCGCGACCGCCAAGGCCGGCCTGATCCTGGTCAACATCAATCCGGCCTATCGTCGAGCCGAACTCGAGTACGCGCTCAACAAGGTCGAATGCAAGGCGCTGGTGCTCGCACCGGCGCTCAAGACCAGCGACTACCTGGCGATCGTGCAGGACCTCGCCCCGGAGCTGGCGAGCGCCGCACCTCATGACCTGCACGCGGCAGCACTGCCGCACCTGCGCAGCGTGATCCGGCTGGGAACGCAATCGACCCCGGGCATGCTCAACTTTGATCAGATCATGCAGGCAGGCGGCGAGGCGCAACGCGCCCAACTGGCCGAGCTGGCAGGCAGCCTGCAGTTCGACGACCCGATCAATATCCAGTTCACCTCGGGCACCACCGGCTTTCCGAAGGGCGCAACGCTCACCCATCGCAACATCCTGAACAACGGCTTTTTCGTTGGCGAGGCCATCCGGCTGACCCATGAAGACAGGCTGTGCGCGCCGGTGCCGCTTTATCACTGCTTCGGCATGGTGATGGCCAACCTCGGCTGCATGACCCATGGCGCAGCGATGGTCTATCCGTCTGATGCTTTCGATCCGCTGGCGGTGCTCGAGACCGTGCAGGCCGAACGCTGCACCGCGCTCTATGGCGTGCCGACGATGTTCATTGCCGAGCTCGACCATCCGCGCTTTGCCGAGTTCGATCTGTCGTCGCTGCGCACCGGCATCATGGCCGGCTCGCCCTGCCCGATCGAGATCATGAAGCGCGTGCAATCGCAGATGCATCTGCGCGAAATGACCATCGCCTACGGCATGACCGAGACCTCACCGGTGTCCACGCAAAGCTCGGTCGACGACCCGCTGGAGCGACGGGTCTCGACCGTGGGGCGTGTGCAGCCGCATATCGAGGTCAAGATCGTCGATCCGCAGGGCCGCATCGTGCCGCGCGGCGTGACCGGCGAGTTTTGTACCCGGGGCTATTCGGTGATGCGGGGCTATTGGAATGATGCTGATAAGACCCGCGAGGCGGTCGATGTTGCCGGCTGGATGCACACCGGCGATCTAGCCACCATGGACGAGGAGGGCTACGTCAATATCGTGGGGCGCCTGAAGGACATGGTCATTCGGGGGGGTGAAAATGTCTATCCTCGCGAGATCGAAGAGTTTCTCTATCGGCACCCGAAAGTGCAGGACGTCCAGGTGGTTGGCGTTCCCGATCCGAAGTACGGCGAAGAACTCTGTGCATGGATCTTGCTGCGCAGTGGACAGACAGCAACAGCTGACGAAATCAGGGAATTTTGCCGCGGGCAGATCGCCCACTATAAAATCCCCAGACACGTCTGTTTCGTCGACAGCTTCCCGATGACGATCACCGGCAAGGTTCAGAAGTATCTGATGCGCCAGCAAAGCATCGACACGCTGGGCCTGAGCGAACAGAAAACTGCGTAAAAGAATTAATTCTTTAGAATTAGGCTATATTCCGCTATGACAAAAGAAAGAAAAAAGACCATCGCGGCTGCCAAGCCTGTCAGCGCCACAAAACGCAGCGCGCCTGCCAATCGTGGCAGCAAAACCGCCAGACCCGCGGCTGCACCGCCCCCTTCAGGACCCAGGCCTCTGTCGCCGGTCCTGAGCGCGGCGGCGGAGCTGCTCGACGAAAAGGGCTTTGAAGGTCTGAGCACCACCGCGGTGGCTCACCGGGCGAAAGTGAGCACGGCCACCGTCTACCGTGATTACCCGGACAAGCTCGCGATCCTGAGGGCGCTGATCGTGCATGTCACGATTTCTCGCCAGGACTTTCTGGTTGCGTCCTTTTCGAGGATCGCCGAAGCGCCCGACTGGCGAGAGCCGCTGGCCGAAACGCTCCGAAAGGCCTATCACCTCAGGATGAAGGCACCCGGGGGTGGCTCGACACGACGCGCACTGCAACACTCACCCGAGCTCTGGCTGTGGGACGAGAAGCAAACCGAGGAGCTCGCCGAGGTCTGTGCCAAGTTTGTCCGCAAGCGCAAGCCGGCGACGACGCCAGCAACCGCTAAACGCATCATGCTGGCAGGCATCACCGCCGCAACGGCCCTTCTCGACATCGCCTGTCTGATGCCGGTTCGCAGCGGCCAACTCGTCGTCGAAGAATGCATCGCGATGTCGCAAGCCTATCTCGCGCCCCATCTCGACTGAGACCGGTGCCGCCCGCCTGAGGCGGGCGCAGGCCGCTCAGAACGAGCGCGGCAGGCCGAGCACATGCTCGGCCACATACGACAGGATGAGGTTGGTCGAGATCGGCGCGACCTGATAGAGGCGGGTCTCGCGGAACTTTCGCTCGACGTCGTATTCGCAGGCAAAGCCGAAGCCGCCATGGAATTGCAGGCAGGCGTTGGCCGCCTCCCATGAGGCCTTGGCCGCCAGGTATTTCGCCATATTGGCCTCGGCACCGCAGGGCTTGCGGGCATCGAAAAGCTCGCACGCCTTCCAGCGCATCAGGTTGGCCGCCTCGACCTCAATATAGGCCTCGGCAATCGGAAACTGCACACCCTGGTTCTGGCCGATCGGGCGACCAAACACCACACGATCCTTGGTATAGGCCGTGACGCGGTCGATGAACCAGTAGCCGTCGCCGATGCATTCGGCGGCGATCAGGGCGCGCTCGGCATTGAGCCCATCGAGGATGTACTTGAAGCCCTGCCCTTCTTCGCCGATCAGGTTTTCGGCCGGAATCTCGAGGTTTTCGAAGAACAGCTCATTGGTCTCATGATTGACCAGATTGGGGATCGGGCGCACGGTCAGGCCATGGCCGATGGCATCGCGCAGGTCGACCACGAAGATCGACATGCCTTCGGATTTGCGGGCGACCTGATCGAGCGGCGTGGTGCGCGCCAGCAGGATCATCAGGTCGGAGTGCTGCACCCGCGAGATCCAGACCTTCTGGCCGTTGATGACATAGCGGTCACCCTGGCGCACCGCAGTGGTCTTGATGCGGGTGGTGTCGGTGCCGGTGGTGGGCTCGGTCACGCCCATCGACTGCAGGCGCAAGTCGCCGCTCGCGATCTTGGGCAGCCAGCGCTGCTTTTGCTCGGCCGAGCCGTGGCGCAGCAAGGTGCCCATGTTGTACATCTGGCCGTGGCAGGCACCCGAGTTGCCGCCGCAGCGGTTGATCTCTTCCATGATCACCGAGGCCTCGACCAGCCCCAGGCCCGAGCCCCCATATTCCTGCGGAATGAGCGCAGCCATCCAGCCGGCACGGGTCAGCGCATCGACGAAGGCTTCCGGATAGGCGCGGGCGGCATCGACCTTGCGGAAGTATTCGTCGGGATATTGCGCGCACAGGGCACGCACGGCGTCGCGGATATCGAGATGGTCGGTGGCAGCAGGCATGGTCGGATGACTCGGAAAGGCGGGATTGAACGGGAACGACTCAGGTGCAACGCGCCATTGTCGGGTTGAATGGCGCGGCGATCAAAGTGGGGGGTTAAGGGGCAGCGGCAGCCCGTACCGGGCGCGGCGGCGGGCTGGCAAAGTAGAAAAGCAACGAACCGAGCCCCACCAGCACCGCCAGCACGGTAAAGCCGATGCGATAGTTGCCGGTGATGTCGGCCAGGCCACCCGCGATCATCGGGCCGCCGATCTGACCGATTGCCACGATGAGCGTTGACAGCCCCATGATCATGCCGATCGAGCGACGTCCGAAATAATCAGCCCGGATCGCCTGCATCAGCGGCCCGCGCAAGCCCCAGGCCGCGCCATGCAGCAACGCAAATCCGACCAGCATCGCCAGACCTTGTGCCCAGGCCAGCAGCATCAGCCCGGCACCATGCATGAGCATGCAGAAGGCCGCCAGCAGCCGCTTGTTGAGCCGGTCACCGAAGGCCATGCCCGCCAGCACGCCGGCAATCTGGGAGGCGGTCATGAGCGTGATGACCAGCGAGGCCTGTGCCACGGTGTAGCCAAGCGACTCCTTGATGAGCGTGATCGCATGGACATTGACCGCGGTGACCGCCAGCAGCGCAAAGCCATGACCGAGCGAGACCAGCCAGAAGGCCCGCGTGCGCAGCGCCTCGCGGGCGGTGAACTCAACGACCTCCTCATCGGGGGCATTGTCGCCAGCGGCCTTGGCCTTGGCCGCGGCCCAGTCGCCGTCGATCTCCTGGCCGAGCGCTTGCGGACGATCCTTGAAAAGCCGCGAAATCGGCCCGCACAGCACGATGATCAGCACACCCGACCACATCGCGGTCGAGCGCCATCCGAAGGTCTGCATCGAGCCGGCCACCAGCGGCACGAAGAGGCCGCCGACCGCCATGCCGAGTCCGACAATCGACAGCGCCCGGGCCCGGTAGCGCTCGAACCAGTGGATCACCGCAATGTTGATCGGAAAGTAGCCGGCCAGGCTGGTGCCCAGCGCGATGACGACCAGCGCCGCATAAAAACTGCCGAGCGAATCGATCCGGCTGAGCGCGATCATGCCGAGACCGAAGATCAGCACGCCGATCCTGATCAGGCGGTAGGGCCCGAAACGGTCGCACAACCAACCGAGCACCGGGCCAATGACCGCGGACTCCATCGACTGCAAGGCCGCACCGCCCGACAGCGCGGTCTTGCTCCAGCCTTTTTCAGCCGCGAGCACCGCCACATAAGCACCGAAGGCCTGCTGCATCAGGGCGGCCTGAAGCAATTGCAGGGTGGTGCCCGCGGCGACCATGCGCCATCCGTGAAAAGCCTTCATGAGAGGCCCGATTGTGTCCCACGGCGACCGATCGTGCCGTTGCGGGCGTTCCGGCAATCGCAAACCGGCATTACAGGCGCCTGCGCGAACATCGTGGAGTGACCCGTCAACTTGACAAGCCATGCACCGTGGCTACCCTGCCAGATTACCTTGAACGACGGCCGCAGCGCCTGGCGCGTGCAAGCAATGCACAGGGCGCGCCGCTCTGAGCGCATCACGCGCTGGGGTTCCGAGCACCGGGGTTCCGAATACTGAGCGCACCGGGGTCAGCAAACCGACCATTACAGGAGACAGGACATGTCAGACGAACAGGAACTGCCGGATATGGCGCCACTGTGGGACATGCCGGTCCCGTATATCCGCCGCACGCACGACTGGTACAACGCGCTGGGCTACGGCAATCCCTATCGCTATGCGCAGTACACCGAGGTGCCCTTCCAGACGCTGGCCAAGCCCCTGTCGCGCTCACGCGTGGCGCTGCTCACCACCGCCGCCCCCTATCAGCCCGACAAGGGTCCGCAGGGCGCCGGCGCGCCCTACAACGCAGCCGCCAAGTTCTACAAGGTCTATACCGGTGACAGCGCGATCGATCACGATCTGCGCGTCTCGCATGTCGGCATCGATCGCGATCACCTCACCGACGATGCCAACACCTGGTTCCCGCTGCCGGCGCTGCGACGCGCAGCCGCCAGCGGTCGCATCGGCGAGATCGCGCCCCGCTTCGTGGGGGTGCCCACCAACCGCAGCCAGCGCCACACCCTGACCACCGATGCCGCCGAAGTGCTGGCGATCTGCAAGGCCGATCGGGTCGATGCCGCGGTGCTGGTGGCCAACTGCCCGATCTGCCATCAGACGATCAGCCTGACCGCAAGACACCTCGAGGCCAATGGCATTCCGACGGTGGTGATGGGCGCAGCCAAGGACATCGTCGAGATGTGCGGTGTGCCCCGCTTTCTGTTCAGCGACTTTCCGCTGGGCAATGCCGCGGCGCGCCCGAACGATCCGGCATCGCAGGACGCCACACTCGAACTGGCGCTGCGGGTGCTCGAATCGGCGGTCGCACCCCGCACCACCGTGCAAAATCCGCTGCGCTGGAATGGCCGCCCCGAGTGGCGCCTCGACTATCTCGATCTGTCGCGTCTGAGCGCCGAAGAGATTGCGCGCCGTCGAGAAGCCAATGACAAGATCAAGTCGATCGCACAAGGTGTGCGCGATGCCACGATCGCCAAGGACACCGCTTCATGAACCCGGCCAAAGCCTTCGCAGGCGTTCGCATCCTCGATTTCACCCACTATCTGGCCGGGCCGTTTTGCACCTTCCAGCTCGCCGTCCAAGGGGCCGATGTCATCAAGGTCGAGGCGGTTGAGGGCGACGCGATGCGGCTGTCGGGCTCCAGCTCCGAATGGACAAAACGTCAGTTGAGTCCGTCCTGGATGGCAGTCAATGCCAACAAGCGCAGCATGACGCTCGATCTGACCAAGCCTGCGGCCCGCGAAATCGTCGAGCGCCTGGCTGCCGAGGTCGACGTGGTCTGCGAGAACTTTCGCCCCGGCGTGCTCGAGCGGCGCGGCATGGGCTGGTCGCAGCTCTCGAAGATCAACCCCCGGCTCATCTACTGCGGCATCTCGGGCTTTGGCAGCACCGGCCCCGAGCGCGGCACCGCAAGCTTCGACGGCAAGATCCAGGCAATGTCGGGCCTGATGTCGCTCACCGGCGAGCCGGTCAACGGACCGATGCGTGCCGGCTTTGCGGTGGCCGACATCACCACCGGCATCACCGCGGCGTTTGCGGTCGCCTCGGCGCTCTATCAGCGCACCCATACCGGTGAAGGGCAGTTCGTCGATGTCGCGATGCTCGACTCGATGGTGGGTTTTCTGTCGGGGCAGGTGGCCGAATACACCACCACCGGACAGCGCCATCAGCAACTCGGCAATGGCTCGGTGAGCGGCAAACCGACCGCCGATCGCTTTCGCTGCGGAGACGGCTTTCTCGTGCTCGCCGTGCTGACCGACAAGCAGTTCGGCAATCTGATGCGTGCGCTGGGCCGTGAAGACGCGCTGAGCGATCCGCGTTTTGCCGACTGGCCGAGCCGATCGGCCAACAAGGTGGCGCTGCGCGAGCTGATCGAACACGCCATGCGCGACGGCGATCCGGCATCGTGGGAGCGCCGGCTGATCGACGCGGACGCGCCCTGCGGTCAGGTCAACTCGATTGCCGATGTCACCGCGCATCCGCAACTGGCCCACCGCGAGATGCTCCAGGAGGTGCAAACGCCCTTTGGGCCGGTGCGGCTTGCCGGGTCGGCTTTCAGAATGGCGCACGGCACCGGCGGCCTTGATCGGCCGATTGCAATGCCCGGCGAGCACACTGACGAAGTGCTCGCCTCGATCGGTTACGACGCGCAGGCCATCGCGGCACTGCGGGCCGACAAGGTCGTCTGAGCCCCCACGGCCGAGGCATACTGACCCGTCGCCTCGCTCTGTTTTGACCCCTGCCACTCCCTCTGCAAAAGCGCCACTGCCATGACAATCGTCTACGCCGCCCGCCGCATCATCACCATGAACCCGACCCGCACCGACACCACCCATGTCGCGGTGCGCGACGGCCGCATCCTGGGCACCGGCACCCTCGATGAACTCAAAGGCTGGGGCCGCTTCGATCTCGATGAGCGCTTCAGCGACAAGGTGCTGGTGCCGGGTTTCGTCGAAGGCCACAGCCATATCGGCGAGGGCGTCAACTGGCGCTATGTCTATTGCGGCTTTCACGATCGCAGCGATCCGGATGGCCGCGTCTGGCCGGGCGCCCGATCGATCGAGGCGGTGGTCGAGCGGCTGCGCGAGGCCCAGTCGCATCTGGCGAGCCCGACCGAGGCGCTGATCGGCTGGGGCTTTGACCCGATCTATTTCGGCGAACGACGCTGCAACCGGCATGACCTCGACGGCGTGAGCACGCAACGCCCGATCGCGTTGACGCACGCCAGCGGCCATATCACCAATGCCAACACCCTGGCGCTCGAGCTGGCCGGTTTTCTGCGCACCGGCCATGACCATCCGGGCATCATGCTCGGCGCCGACGGCTTGCCCAATGGCGAGCTCAAGGGCCCCGAGGCGATGACGCCGGTGCTCGAAAAAGTCGGGCTCAACAAGGCGGCGATGGCCGGCGACCGTGCAGGGCTGCTGGCCTTTGCCAAACTTGCGGTGCGGGCCGGTGTCACCACCGCGACCGATCTGGCCACACCGCTGCCCGAGTCAACCATCGACGGCCTGCTGCAGATCACCGGTGCGCACGACTTTCCGGTGCGGCTGGTGCCGGCCATGCATGTGCGAGGCCAGACCGTCGAGCAGGCCATCGAGCGGGCGATCGGCCTGAAAGCGCGCTCGACAGACGCCTTGCGCATGGGCCGGGTCAAGGCCCATGCAGACGGATCGATCCAGGGATTTTCGGCCCGCATGCGCTGGCCGGGCTATTACAACGGCGCGCCCCAGGGCATGTGGTACGTCGAGCCCGAATATCTGCAGCAGGTCTACCGGCTGGCGATGCGCCACGGCATCCAGATGCACACCCACACCAACGGTGACGCCGCGATCGACCTGGCCATCGACTGCGTCGAGCAGGCGATCCGCGAGCATCCGTCGGCCGATCACCGCTTCACGCTGCAGCACTGCCAGATGGCCGACCGGGCGCAACTGCAGCGCATGAAAACGCTGGGCATGTGCGCGAACCTGTTTGCCAATCACCATTTTTACTGGGGTGATGCGCACTACGCCATGACGCTCGGACCCGATCGCGCCGAACGCATGAATCCGTGCCGCTCGGCGCAGGAGATCGGCGTGCCCTACACCATCCATTCCGATGCGCCGGTCACCCCGCTCGGGCCGCTGCATGTGGCCTGGTGCGCGGTCAATCGCCTGACCGCATCAGGCCGCCTGCTGGGCGCCTTTGAGCGGATCGACGTTCACAGCGCTCTGCGGGCGATTACCCTGGGGGCGGCCTATACACTGCATCTGGACGGCGAGATCGGCTCAATCGAGACCGGCAAGCGCGCCGATTTCGCGGTGCTCGATGACGACCCGCTTGCCATCGCACCCGAGCGGCTGAAAGACGTCAAAGTATGGGGAACGGTCCAGGGGGGCCGTGTCTTCCCGGCAAATGGAGCAGGGGCATGACCATGAACATGAACGACAGGATGCGCAGAAAACTCCTTCAGGCCAGCCTTGCCGGCGGCGGACTCGGTGGCCTGGGCGCACTCGGCGCGCCGCAATTCTCCTTCGCACAGAACACGCCAACACGCGGCGGGCAGCTGATCGTGGGGGCACCGGGGCGGCCTCGCCATTTCAATCCGGCCCTGCAATCGGGCACACCGATGATGCCGGCGGCACAGCTCTTTGCCTCGCCGCTGCTGATCGATCGCAACTGGAAACCCAGGCCCTATCTGGCCGAGAGCTGGTCGGTGTCCGACGATGCCCGCAGCATCACCCTGAACCTGCGCAAGGACGCCAAGTTTCATGACGGCAAACCGGTCACCTCCGACGATGTGCTCTTCTCGGTCGAGGCGGTTCGGGACAACCATCCCTTCAAGGGCATGTTCGCACCGGTCAATGCGGTGACCTTGCCCGATCGCCACACTGCGGTCGTGCGGCTCAAGGAGCCGCATCCGGCGCTGCAACTGGCCATGACCACGGTGTTCGTGCCGATCCTGCCGCGACACATTTACGGCGACGGCCAGCCGCTCGCCACGCATCCGCGCAACGTCAACGATGTGGTCGGCTCCGGGCCCTTCAGGCTGGTCGAATTCAAGCCGGGCGAGCACATCATCATGCAGCGATTCGACGACTTCTTCCTCAAGGGTCGGCCCTTTCTCGATCGCCTGGTGTTTCGCGAATACAAGGATGAATCGAGCCTGATACTGGGCTTCGAGCGCGGCGAGGTCGACTTCATCCCCTTCGTCAATGATCCGCGCCAGATCGCCCGACTGCGCAAGGTGCCGGGCGCCACCATCTTCGACGACTTCATTCCGGGCGTGGGCGCGCTGGTCTGGCTGGCCTTCAATACCCGCAATCCCAAGCTCGCCGACAAGCGTGTGCGCCAGGCGATCTCCTATGCGATCGACCGCGACTTCGTGATCAAGAACCTCTCGACTGGCGCGGTGCGAGTCTCCACCGGGCCGATCCACAGCAGCAGCCCCTTCTATTCGGCCGATGTCGAGAAATACGCGCTCAACCTGCAAAAAGCGAATGCGCTGCTCGATGCCGCCGGCCTGAAAGCCGGGCCTGACGGCAAGCGACTGACGCTCTCCTGCGACACGGTCAACAGCGGCGATCAGCGCACACTGGCCGAATACCTGCGACCGGCGCTCGCCAAGATCGGCATCGAAGTGACCGTGCGGTTCGCGCCCGACTTTCCGACCTGGGCGCGACGTATCGGCGACTATGATTTCGACATGACCACCGACTCGGTCTGGAACTGGGGCGATCCGGTGATCGGCGTGCATCGCACCTATCTCACCTCGAATATCCGCAAGGGCGTGATCTGGTCAAACACGCAGCAGTATTCGAATGCGCGAGTCGATGAGCTGCTGGCAGCGGCCAGCCGCGAGCGCGACTCGGCCGAGCGCAAGAAGCGCTATGCCGAATTCCAGAAGATCGTGGTGGACGAATGCCCGATCGCATTCGTCTTTGAGACCGGGTTCTCGGGCGCCGCCGGGCGCACTGTCGGGGCGCCCGACTTCGGGGTGTGGGGTCCGCTTTCGCCGCTCGATCAGGTCTATCTGAAGAAGACCTGATCGAGCCTGATCGCGACCCTGAACGCGACCCTGATCGCAACCCTCAGAGCACCGCCTCGACCAGATACGGGCCCTTCGAGGCGAGCCCGCGCGCGAGTTCGCGGGCGAGGCTGCCCAGGTCGGTGGCACGCCCTGCCTCCACGCCCATCGACCGGGCCAGGCCCACGAAATCGAGGCTGGGATTGTCGAGCATCAGCATGTGGTTGGCGCGCGGCCCGGGCGTGCCGGCACCGACGCCTGCGAACTCGCCCTGCAGGATGCGATAGGCGCGATTGGCAAAGACCAGCACCGTGATGTCGAGGCCTTCGCGCGCCATCGTCCAGAGCGACTGGATGGTGTACATCGCGCTGCCGTCGCCCTCGAGCACCAGCACCTTGCGATCGGGTGCGGCGATGGCGGCACCGATCGCAGTCGGCAAGCCGAAACCGATTGCACCGCCGGTGGAGGTCAGGAAATCATGCGGCGCAGACGTGGCGGTGAGGGCGCCGAGCGCGCGCCCGCCGGTCACCGACTCGTCGACCACGATGGCGTTGTCGGGAATCAGCGCGGCCACCACCTGCCCCAGACCCTCGAGCGTCATCGGCCCTTCGGGTAAGGCGGGGCGCGACAGCGCGGTGCGGCCCTTGGGCGTCTTGTCGCGGGCACCGAGCGCATCGGCCAGCGCCTCGAGCGTGCCGAGCAGGTCCTGACCGACATCGGCCAGCGGCACGATGCGCGACGCTGCCGGCGCCTGGCGGCCCGGCTTGTCGGGGTAGGCGAAGAAGGACACCGGATCGGTGGCGCCGATCAGCACGATGTTCTTGAAGGGCTTGAGCGCGGCCATGGCCGCTTCGGGCACGTAGGGGATGCGCGCGGCATTGACCCTGCCCGCGCCGCGCTGGACCAGCGCCACCGGAAACTCGACCATGATCTGGCAGCCGGTGACTTCAGCGATCCGGCCGGCCATGGCCAGACCGGCTTCGCGACAGGCCACACCACCGAGCAGCAGCAGCGTCGGTTCACCCGAGCGCAGCAGGCCCACGGTGGCATCGACGAGGGACGCATCGGCCGGCGGGCGAACCAGCCGCGCCGAACGGCCGGTGGCGGTCTGCTCGGGGGGCACGGTGTTCCAGGCGCAATCGGCCGGCAGCACCAGCGTGGCAATACGACCCGGGGGCGTGGTCGCCGCCTGGACCGCCGCACGCGCGGCTGCCTGCACGCCCACCGACGAGCCGATGGTGTGGACCCAGTTCGACATCGGACGGGCAACCCCCTCGATGTCGGAGGTCAGCGGCGCATCGAGCGCGACATGGGCGGTGGCGTGCTCGCCCACCACGTTCACGATGCCCGAATGCGCCTTTTTGGCGTTGTGAAGATTGGCCAGGCCGTTGGCCAGTCCCGGGCCAAGATGCAGCAGTGTCGAGGCCGGACGCTGGGCGATCCGCCAGTAGCCGTCGGCCGCACCGGTGACCACGCCCTCGAAAAGGCCGAGCACACAGCGCATGCCCTCGATGCGATCGAGCGCCGCCACGAAATGCATCTCGGACGTGCCGGGGTTGGAAAAGCAGACGTCGATCTGCTCATCGAGCAGCGTTCGCACCAGGCTTTCTGCACCATTCATTGTTGTGTCTCCTTTGGGGTGATCGTTCTGCGCCTGATCGGTCTCAGTCTATTTTGCAGCGAGCTTTGCCAGCAGGGCCTTTTGCGAGACGACGATGCGTTGACCGCGCGGGCGCCGACGCGTGTAACCGCCAGCCGAGTCCATGACCCAGGCTGATGA
>Ga0007795_10000262_pt1 | contig 15227 bp, 18 predicted proteins | sample CryBogmetaGMA1M_FD_60369 | JGI IMG/M metagenome (GOLD analysis project Ga0007795, IMG submission 60369) | Freshwater microbial communities from Crystal Bog, Wisconsin, USA - MA1M | ecosystem: Environmental > Aquatic > Freshwater > Lake | place: Crystal Bog, Wisconsin, USA | collected 2009-07-06
GTGAGTGAGGGCTATCGCCAACTTTGGAAGCATTGGCAGATCAGCAATGATCGCTTTGTTCGCACAACCGATCCGCGCCATCGGGTGATTGTGCAGCAGTTTTTCAAGCGGGTCGAAGCCAATGGTGATGTAGTGGAAGGGCGCCAACAGGGTTGGTATTGCGTGGCCTGCGAGGAATTCAAAGACGACCCTGCGGAAGCCAGCACGCCCCAGTGCGCCATTCACCAAAAACCGCTGGAATGGAGGGATGAGCTGAATTTGTTCTTCCGGCTATCGCGTTATCAACAGCAGATCGAAGCCTTGATTGCAAAGCCAGGCTTTATTGCACCGAGCAGCCGCAAAAAAGAAGTTGAAAACTTCGTAGCTCAAGGCCTCAGGGATTTCTCCATCTCCCGGGTTGACCTGCCTTGGGGTATTCCCGTACCTGGACATCAGGGCCACACCTTTTATGTGTGGTTCGACGCCCTCCTGGGTTACCTCACGGCCCTTCTCGATCCAAACGAAGAGCCGGATTTGGCTCTGGTTAACACCAGGGGCTGGCCAGCCCAGCTTCACGTGATCGGCAAGGACATCCTCCGCTTCCATGCCGTCTATTGGCCCGCGATGTTGCTCTCCGCAGGCTTAGCCCTACCGGAACGGGTGTTTGGCCACGGCTTCTTGACCCGGGAAGGGCAAAAGATGGGCAAATCCTTGGGCAATGTGCTCGATCCAGACAGCTTGCTTGAACACTGCGGTCGGGATGCGGTGCGCTGGTACTTGCTCAGGGATATCCCCTTTGGCGACGACGGCGACTTCCAACAGCAGCGTTTCAGTGACTTGGTCAACAACGACCTGGCTAACACGATTGGCAACCTGCTCAACCGCACCTCGTCGATGGCCCGGCGTTGGTTCGACGATGCTGTGCCCCCCGGAGGAGGGGGAGTGGCAACCAGCCACCCCTTAGCCATTGCAGCCCTCAGTGCTGGCGAGCAATTCACTTCGGCCATGGATCTCCTCGATTTCCGCAGTGCCGCGGAGGCCTGCCTGCACCTGGCGATCATCACCAATGGTTATCTCAATGAACAAGCGCCCTGGAAGTTGATGAAGCAGGAAGGAAACGAGCAGCAGGTGGGCTCAGATCTCTACGCCGTGCTCGAGGCCACCCGCTGGGTGGCGGTGTTGCTCGCCCCCCTGGTGCCAGAACTCTCCGATCGCATGCTCCAACAACTGGGCCAAACAACCTTTGTTAGTGGCGAATCCCTGGGCACGTCAACGCCCTGGCTGGCGGCCCAACATTGGGGGTTACTGCAACCAGGCTTGGCCTTGCCGGAGCCCCAACCCGTCATGCAACGGCTGGAGCTCGAGGCGCCCCTATGAACCGGGGGACCCCAGCTCTTACGTCCTTGACCCTTGGGGCCATGGCCTTGCCCCTTGGGGCCCTGGCCTTGACAAGCCTGTTGGCTAGCTGCCAAGGCCAAAAGGACCCGGAGCCGGCGCCCCAACCTTTTGTCTTCCGTTCCCTCAACCTGCAACAACACAATCCGCTGGGCCAGCCAACCTGGACCCTCACCAGCCCGGAAGCCCGCTACGACCTGGGCCGCCGGGTTGCCCAGGCAAGCCGTTTGAGGGGAACGCTGTTTACCAATGGCACTCCCCGCTATCGACTTTCAGCCACCAGTGCCACTGTTCTCAATGATGGCGAGTTGATCCAGCTCGAAGGTGACCTGCTCATCCAACGCCTCGGTGCCCAACCCCTGGTGATCAAGGCGAAACGGGCCCGCTGGTACCCGGCTCAGAACCTGATGGTTCTCGATCGCCGTCCCGTAGCCACCCAAGACAAACTCCAAATCTCCTCAGATCAAGCCCGGTTTTTAATCGATCAAGACAAACTCGAGCTGCGGGAGCATCCCCTGCTGACACGCCATGGTGATGGCGCCATTCGGGTCAACGTACAAAGCGTCGATTGGTTTACGAAGACAGGTGATCTGGTTGCTGCAGGCCCGGTGCGGGGGGTGCGAACCCTGCCCAACAAGCAGCATCAGGTTCTCACCTCCCCAGCCTTGAAGGGCAACACGCTCAGCCAAATCCTCACCCTCTCAGCTCCAGTCAGGCTTGTCGATGTCAGCCGTGGCGCCGTCTTCAATGGCCAAGAGACGCAAGTTGATGTGCGTCAGCAAATCATCAGCAGTGAGCAATCCTTTGATGGCCTCCTCAAGCAAGCAAAGGTCCACGGGGTTGGCTTCCAACTCTTCAATACCGCCCATTTGGCTGTCGTATCGGGCCACTGCAAACTGGAGCAGCCAACGGATTCCCTGACGGCAAACCGTTGCCAATGGAATTGGCAGAGCGATGAGGTGAAGGCCCTCGGCAACGTGGTGCTAAAGCGCCAAGCCAACAACCAGACAACGAAATCCAATCGCATTGAAGGACGACTCGGCAACCAGGGTCTTGTGGTGTTCACCAGTCCCGGCAGCAGGGTGAACACCCAAATGACCTTGAAACAGCAGTCTCCTAGGCCGAAAGCAAAGGGCCCTGGCTCCGGTTCGGCAGCAGCTCCAATCCAGCTCTGAGCTTGGTGGCCCAACCCTCCACCCAGGCCAAATCGCTCCGGCTGAAGCAGCGGGCCGACCACCCCCCCAGCAGCACTAAGCCGTCTTGCCCTAGGGGTTGCACCACGACGGAGGGCAATCCGGGCAACAGAGCGTCAAATTCCTGGCGGCCGGGATAGAGCTTGAGATCCACCAGGGAGATGGCGGCTTGCTTCTCGAGGGCCCTCTGGCAGATGGCCCCGGGGGCAAACGTTGATGGGGCGAGCAAACCGCGGCGGAGCAACGACTGATCCCGCCAGATCACCAGCACCACTGCTGCAGGAGTTGCGGTGAGCAGCATGTGACTTCCCCAAGCCAATTCGTCGGCCAAGGCATCGGGCAACTCCGCAGAAAGAACAATGCCTTGCTCGCCAGAGAGTTCTGAGCGAATCGAGGCCTCGGGCAAGGCCCGGGTCCAGAGCACGCCCACCAGCATCAGAGCCACGGCGAGCAAGCTCGCCAGCACGGCGGCCCGCTCGAGGGGCGGATTCACGTCAGGGGCCAGGCCTTGGTTTGCCACAACCAGCGCCAGGGCCACCAAGCCGAGACCAATACAGAACTTCGCCGGCGTTGGCAAATTCATCGACTCAAAGAAGGCTGGAGAACAAGACGAGACAGGGGTACCGACAGGCGGCAAACTAGGGCCACGCTCGGTCGATCCCCTTGCAGTTCCCTCCATTCCCCCGTTGGCTGGCTATGCCGATGGCCCGACCTTGGCTTTTTCGCACCATCGGGCTTCTGGTGTTGTGCCTGGGATTAATTTGGCCCAGCGCAGGATGGGCCCTATCGGCAAGCACGCTCCCCACCGCACCGCCTACTGAACGGGTGGTTGACGAGGCCGGGGTGCTCAGCCGCGCTGCCATTGGGGAACTCACGGCCCAACTCAACTCTTTTGAACCAGACCATATCGATGCCCACTTGATCACGGTCAAGCGGCTCGATTACGGCCTCAGCCTGCCAGGCTTAGCCCAAGACGTACTAACGGGCTGGCTTGGATCCGGCGCCGAAGACAACCAACTCCTCTTTCTGCTCGATAGCCAGACCAATTCCGCCAGTGTGGCCGTCTCGCCAGGGCTCAAGGCAGAGCTCAATTCCGAATTGCTGAAGAGCACGGCAAGGACAACCATGGCCCAGCCCCTTCGCGATGGTGCGCGCTATCGGCAAGCAAGCCTCGATGGCATGACCCGCCTGCAAACCGTGCTCCAGGGCGGGGAGGATCCGGGCGAACCGGAGTTAGCGGAAGTGGTGACGCTGGCCTCCAATGTGCCAACCCAGGAGGAAACCTCCGAGAGCAACGCCTTTACCTGGGTTGTCGTGTTGTTGGTGGTTGGTACTGTCGTTCCGATGCTCACTTGGTGGGTTTTCTCACGCTGAAACCCGATGGCTCTCACCGATTGGACAGGTGCCTTTGGTCGCGCCCAGCAGCGTGACCTCAGCCACGATATTGAGCGCGGTTATGAATCAGCCCTGCTGATCCAAAGCATCGAGCTTGAGCACTACAACGACCGACCCGTTCGTGCCGAGCTGACCCTGAGCATTCCCAAGGCGGCCCAAGCCCAGGTGCTGCGTCGTTTCCGCTCGGCCCTGGAGATCTGCCGCAGCTCCATCGAAGCGCTTGAGCCCCATCGCCTGGAAATCGCTGGCCAGGAATTGCGCCAGCTCCAGCTGATCGAAGCGGTGGTCAGTCGCTATGACACCCAGCGTCGCCCCCTGCCCACCATCAGCCGCAACCCAGAAGTGTTGCCGCGCAGTCTGATTGGGGTGATGGACCAGGTCAGGCGCCAGCTCGACCCCGAAGCAGAAGCCAGTGTGGTGGCTGGCTTCCGCCGCCGTCGGGACTCGACCTTGGTGTCGCTCAGGATCCTGCTGCTGTTGATTCTGGTTCCAGTCTTAATTCAGCAAATCAGCCGCACCTACGTGGTGTCACCCCTGGTGGATCGCTTTGCCGGTGACGCCGCGATCCTGAATTACCCCAAGCCCCATCTAGAGCAAAAAGCCGTGCGGCAATTGCGCGACTTCCAGGGGCAAATCGAATTTGAGGCCCTCCTCAGTGGCAACCCCTTGCCAACCCGTGAAGAGATCCAAGCTGAATTGAGCAAAAAAGCTTTGGAGCTCCAGGCAGAAACGGCCCAGGAAAGTACCCACGCCATCAAAAATGTCCTTGCTGACCTCAGCGGACTGATCGGATTTGCAATCGTTTGCATCCTTGGTCAACGGGATATTCAGGTGTTGCGCGGCTTTATCGACGAACTCGTCTATGGCCTAAGCGACAGCGCCAAGGCCTTTGCCATCATCCTCTTTACCGACATCTTTGTGGGATTCCACAGTCCAGAAGGCTGGACGGTCTTGCTTGATGGAGTCGCCCATCACCTCGGCCTCCCGGCTGAGGAGAACTTCATCTTGCTGTTCATCGCAACCTTCCCTGTGGTCTTGGCGACGATCTTCAAGTACTGGATCTTCCGCTACCTCAACCGGGTGTCGCCGTCCTCCGTGGCAACCCTGAGGAACATGAATGGTGGGGGCTAAAACCTGCTTGGTCGCCACCTACTTTTTGGACTTTGCAATCGACTTTCAAGCGTGTGTGATGGCCCCACAACCATCCTGAATGGGACAGTTGATCATCGTCGTTACCGGTCCAGCCCGTAGCGGCAAAAGCCGTTGGGCCGAGCACCTGGCCCAAGTCAGCGAACTGGACGTCATCTATGTGGCCACCGGTGTTAGCGGTGCTGACGATCCCCTTTGGCAGGCCCGCCTAGCCCTTCACAGGCAACGCAGGCCATTGGCGTGGGGATGCCAGGACGTGGGGTTTGAACTAGCCGAATCCCTATCCACCATTGGGGCTCACTCCCTCGCCTTGGTTGATTCCCTCGGCAGCTGGGTTGCCCATGGCCTTGAACTTGATGCGAGGACCTGGCAGCAGCATTGTCAACGGCTGCTTGTGGCGATGGATAGCTGTAAAGGCGCCGTCATCGTGGTCAGCGAGCAGGCAGGCTGGGGGGTCGTACCCCCCACGGCCATTGGCGGCCTCTTCCGCGATCGGCTCGGGGAGTTGGAGCAGCAGGTCATGGCGCTTGCCAGCTCCGGCTGGCTGGTGGTGGCCGGGCGGGCCATTGATCTGCTGACCAGCAGCGTGCCTGTTCCCTGAAGCAAAGCCATTCCCAGGAGCGAAACCATGCCCCAGGTGATTCTCTACCAACCTGAAATTCCACCGAACACAGGGAATGTGGCCCGCACCTGCGCGGCTACTGGCACGGAATTGCATCTCGTGGAGCCCCTGGGCTTCTCCATCGACGATCGCCAGCTCAAACGGGCTGGTCTCGACTACTGGCCCCTAGTGCCCCTCAGCCGCCATGTCGATTGGTCGGCTTTGCAGCACGAGCGGGCAGCTAGGGGCGGCCGGCTGATTGCCCTGAGCAGCCATGGCGCCGTTCCCTACAACGCCTTCCAATTCGAAGCCGACGATTGGTTGCTCTTTGGCCGCGAAACTGAAGGGCTACCTCCAACCGTTCTGGACCAGGCCCAGGCCTGCCTCACCATCCCCATGGTCCGCTCCTCCCGGGCCGTCCCCAATGGGGTGCGGAGCCTCAACCTCTCGGTGGCCGTGGGGGTTGTGCTGTTTGAGTCCCTGCGGCAACTGAATTTGCTGACAAAGGCCAAAACCCTGTCCTAATCAGCAATCTTGCCCCAATGTGCGGCAAATCGTATTCACGGCATCTTGTTCTGGGGGTTTCAGTCGGTTACTGTCTGGCGAGTTCAGTGATATGGCTTCAGAAATGCGCCATATCCGTCAGGAATTTTGCATGCAGTCTTGGCGAACGTGTTTGAGGGTGGCGTTACCAGTTGCAGTGGCCATGCCTGCATTGGTTGCAGCTCTAACCCCTCCAGCACCCCGCCATGGTGACCTTGACGTCCTAGTCGCAGCCCTGCCTGCCCCAAGTACCGAGAAGGCTTGGGTCAGGGTTCGCGACAGCGTCACAATCGACGATCTCTCCTCCAAGCTCAAGGTTTCTGGCGAACGCCTCGCCGCCCTCAACGACGTTGAGACCACCCACCAATTCCGTCAGGGTGAGTGGCTCATCGTTCCAGCCAAGCAGGTGCGCCTGGTGAAGCTCTTGGCATCCTTGGATCCGAGCGAATTGCGTCGCACCCCACCGCTCCAGGATCTCCCTCCCCTCGAAGAAGGCCCAGCCGTACGACTGGGTGACAGCATCAAGAAAATCGCCCAGCGCTACGGCGTCACTCTTCAGCAGCTCCTCCAACTCAACCCAGGCCTCGACACCGCCAAATTGATTGTGGGAAGCGAAATCAAGCTCTCCCAAGCTTCCCCTGCCCAGCCCCGGCTCTTGATTGGCCTGGCCCCTTCCAGTAGTGGTGGAATTAGCTGGCCAGAATTACCCAATTTTGGCAATTCGGAGAAACCGTTTGATTCCGGTTACTCCGCCTCAGGGTGGATTTGGCCCACCAAGGGCATGTTCAGCTCCGGCTACGGCTGGCGTTGGGGACGGATGCACAAGGGTATCGATGTGGCCAACAACGTTGGCACCCCGATCGTGGCTGCCAAAAGCGGACGGGTGATCTTCTCTGGCTGGGATGACGGCGGCTATGGCTACAAGGTGATGATTGAGCATCAGGATGGAAGTCAATCGCTGTATGCCCACAACAGCCGGCTGGCCGTCAAGGTCGGGCAAACCGTTGAGCAGGGTGAATTGCTCTCCTATATGGGCAGTACCGGCCGCAGCACGGGCCCCCACCTGCACTTCGAGATCCATCCCCCAGGGCGCGGGGCCATGAACCCCATGCAGTTCCTACCACCCCGCGCCTGATAGAATTGCTTGACAGCGGCTCGGTAGCTCAGCTGGTTAGAGCGTGGGATTCATAACCCCAAGGTCGGGAGTTCAAGTCTCCCCCGAGCCATAGCGATTGCCTCTCAAAGGCCCCCTTATAAGGGGCCTTTTTTTGCTTTAATCATCATCGAGAAGATAATTATACGCAGTTTCTTATGATTTCAATGCTTTCAAGAAAGCAACTCAAAGCGCCCTAAGAAACTATTGCCACGCAACCTTTAGCGCATCTCGATCGCATTCAACCGTTCCCGGAAACTCGCCGAAGCACTGCCATCCAAATCGTCCCCGTCGAGCATTGGAGCCGTGAGCTCGATCCGGCGGGGATCTGCCGCCATGGTCTGCTGGACCAGGCCATCAGGTTGATCGGCTGGCATCGGTACTGAAACCGATCGGCGTGCCCTTGAGCCGTAGGAGCGCCCCTCCAGGGCCCGGATCAGGGATTTGCTGCGATTGGCTTCACCAACGCTCTGGCCCTGCTTGGGACGGACCAAGGGATTGTCCTTGAGCTCGGAACGGACCTGGTTCAACAGGCGGAAGTGGCCAGTCGTGTTGTATTTACGCAGTACGGTTGGATCCCAAGCCATGCCAGCTTTTTCAATCATTCCTAGAGGCTATCGCCTTGGGGCGACGAAATTGTGATAAATTGTTGTTTGGACAACTGGTAGTCAATCCGACTTCGCCCTAGGGCTGGCATTGACCCGGATCCTCCCTTCCTTCACCCCTTCCCAACGAGCATGTCGAGACTGGTCGGTCTGCAAGCCCCTGACTTCACTGCCACCGCAGTGGTTGACCAGGAGTTCAAGGAAATCAAGCTGTCCCAGTATCGCGGCAAATACGTGGTGCTGTTCTTCTATCCCCTGGATTTCACCTTCGTCTGCCCTACCGAGATCACCGCGTTCTCGGATCGCTACTCCGATTTCACCAGCCGCAACACCGAAGTGCTTGGTGTTTCGGTAGACAGCCAATTCAGCCACCTGGCCTGGGTGCAGACCGAGCGGAAGAACGGGGGCCTGGGCGACATCGCTTACCCCCTCGTTGCTGACCTGAAGAAGGACATCGCCAGCGCCTACAACGTGCTCGACGAAGAGGCCGGCATCGCCCTCCGCGGCCTGTTCATCATCGACCCCCAGGGCGTGATCATGCACAGCACGATCAACAACCTGCCCGTGGGCCGCAGCGTGGATGAAACCCTCCGGGTGCTCCAAGCCTTCCAGCACGTTCAGGCCCACCCCGATGAGGTTTGCCCCGCAAACTGGCAGCCCGGCGAGAAGACGATGAATCCCGATCCGATCAAAAGCAAGGATTTCTTCGCGGCTGTTAACTGAGCAGCCCATTCCTTTCTTGGTATTCAGGGGTCCCCATCGGGGCCCCTTTTTTTGTGCGGTTTGGTCGAATCAAACCTGTCGTTCAGGCCAGGGCACTGGCAAGCAAACGCAGCCCGTCGGTTCCCCCTAGAGCAGGATCACAGGCCCGCTCCGGGTGGGGCATCAGGCCGAGCACGTTGCCTGCTTGGTTGGTGAGACCTGCCACATCGCCTACCGAGCCATTTGGGTTTTGCCCGTAGCGCAGCACGACCCTTCCCTCAGCTTCCAGCTGCTGGAGCTGGTCGGCGTCGCATTGATAGCGGCCTTCCCCATGGGCGATCGGCAGGTTGATGGCTTCACCCTCGCCGTAGCTCTTCAACCAATGGCAGGCTCCAGGCCTTACTTCCAGCGGGGCTGGCTCACAGAGGAAGTGGAGCTTCTGGTTTCGCGTGAGGGCGCCTGGCAACAGTCCCATCTCGGTCAGCACTTGAAACCCATTGCAAATTCCCAGGACAGGCCCACCCCCATGGGCAAAATCCCGCACCGCCTCAAGGACAGGCGCAAAGCGAGCGATGGCGCCACAACGCAAGTAATCGCCATAACTGAAACCACCAGGGAGCACGACGGCGTCGATCCCGCCCAGGTCCCGCTCTTCATGCCAGAGGAAGCGGGTGGAGAGCTGGAGGCAGCCTTCCAAAGCCCATCGCACATCGCGGTCACAATTGGAGCCAGGGAAAACGACGATCCCGACGGTCATGCCTGCTGCCCCCCAAGGGTTTCAGCCAGATCGAGACTCCAGTCTTCAATAACCGGGTTGGCCAGTAGGCGATCACTGAGGAGCTCTAACTGGGCCTGGGCCGTGGCGCGATCGGGGGCCTCGAGCTCCAGGTGGATCGACTTACCAATTCTCAAGGATTTGATGCCGTCAATACCCAAACGGGCTGCGGCAGCACGGGTAGCTTCCCCGGCGGGGTCGAGCACAGAGGACCTGAGGGAGACCTGAACGTGGGCGCTAAAGAGGGGCACCTGGGCAGCCAATGGTTTGTTAAATCTTGGCAGCCCAAGGGTCCAGGGCCCACGGATGTGGCCAGGTTGAACCATGGCATCGGTTCCAAGGGGCCCAAGCACTGGCAAAGGCTCTTGCCATCCATCACCCAAAACTTTTCACCGGCTGGTCTGGATGCTCACCTGCGCAATCGTGGGCTGGGCCCATGGGGCTGGCGCCCAGACCGTTGCCCTGAAGTGCCAGTTGGATGGTGGTACCTGGCAAACCTGCCGGATGCAGGTTCAAGACATCGGCAGGACCTGGCGAGTTGAGATACGCAGGGAGACCGTGCTCTTCCGCCATGACGGTGGTGGGTCCATTTCCATGAAGCAGCGGGGTCGACCTTGGAGGCCTGTACAAACCCGCTGGATTGAGGTGCCACCTTTGGCCCAAAGCGCACTCTGCTGGGGCAGCCTCTGCGCCCTTGGGGCCGTGCCCCTGGATTAGGTCATGGCCCCATTCAGTGATGCTTCCAACTGGTCTTGCTTCAGGCCGAAGCCCAACACCACCAATTCAAGGCCGTCCTGCTTTGGGGGTCCTGGGGTCTCGTCGGCTTCGAACCAACACTCCAGCCGTGGACCCACGCCCTGAATTTGCAAGGGCCTGGCCTTCCCTGGCAACCAGAGACGCCCCTTGACCCGAATCAGGGCTCCGGAGGCGATTAGAGCGCGAAGGCTGATCTCCAACCGTTCACGGTCAAAGACACCGGGCAGGTTGAGGGCCAGGGATTCCATGGCCACGTGGGTGTGGTCGTGATGAGCCTCGTGATGAGCCTCGTGATGGGCGTCATGACCGTGATGGTCATGGGCGTGATGGTCATGGGCGTGATGGTCATGGGCGTGATGGTCATGGGCGCCCGCCCCGTGGCTCTGGTCAGTGCTGGGGCGGCTGAGCCCTAACACCAGGGCCGGATCAATTTGACCCCGTTCCATGGACAGAACAGGTGTCCCAGGCCGCAGGGATGGGCGCAGGCGTTCCTGCAATGCGGCCAACGCGGCTGGATCGAGGCTGTCTGCCCGGCTGACCAGCACCAGATCGGCGGCTTCGAGCTGTTCTTCAAACAGTTCCTCAATGGCCGTCGCGTGATCCAGGCTTGGATCGGCCAAGCGCTGGGCCTCAAGGGCTTCAGGGTTCGCCACCACATGGCCGGCCGCCAGGGCCTCGCCATCAACCACGGCCACCACGCCATTCACCCGGGTGCGGGTACGAATCTCTGGCCAGGCGAAGGCCGCAATCAGCGGTTCAGGGAGGGCGAGGCCACTGGTTTCCACGACAATGCCGTCGAGCTGGTCTGCCCGCTCCAACAGCCGCTCCATCGTGGGAAGGAAATCATCTTGAACGGTGCAGCACAGGCAACCATTGGCGAGCTCGACAAGGCGACCCTCGAGCTCCTCCTCCGGGCAAAAACCACAACTGCGCAGCAGCTCACCATCGATGCCAACCTCGCCAAATTCATTCACCAGTACGGCGAGCCGCAGGCCGCTGGAAAGCAACAGCTGGCGCAGCAGGGTGGTTTTGCCAGCCCCTAGAAAGCCCGTCACCACGGTGACCGGGAGACGATTCAAACGAGTGGTCATCCGAAGAACGGGTCCGAGCAGGGGATGGGTGGGATCAGCGGGACCAGGAGCATCAACCTAGTTGCGACCAAACCCTGAACTCAGGTACGGCAGGCCAGGCTCTCGCGGGTTTGAACCCCTGTGGTGGGGTTTGTTCCTGTAGCGCGCAAACAAAGGGCTCTTTGTTCGGGCAAATCGAGGACAGCATCACTGAAATCGGCACCCTTGATCGTGGCCCCCTTGAAATGGCTTTGCATCAACATGGCGTTGCGCAACACCGCATTCGAGAGATCGGTGTCTTCGAAATGGCTGGCATAGGCCACCACGTCTTCGAGGTTGGCGCCTTGGAAATTGGCGCCCTTCAAATCTGAGCTATTAAATACGGCTCCACGCAGATCGCTGTCGCTGAGATCGAAGCCCACCAAGGAGGCTTTAAGAAACTCCTGCTGTTGGAGATTGCGGCCGTGCATGTCGGGTTGCAAATCCTGCAATGACCGTTGACTGCGTAATTCCGGTGCCGTGATTGCAGCCGCCGGTTGCGCCAAGCCAACCAGCAGGCACAAACCCAGCAGGGCAACAACCAGCCCTCGCGGGTAACGACGAACAACGGAGGTCAAGGGCACGCAACTACGGTGGGCCATCAAGTTATGCCAAACATGGCAATGACCCTGCGGGTGGTGGTACCCCCCCACCCCTTGATTGGCCATTGGTTAAGCGTGTTGCGGGATCGCCACACCCCCACCGCCATCTATGCGAGTGCGACCGCCGAATTGGGTCGCTGGCTCACCTATGAGGCCCTGCGCGATTGGCTTCCCCATCGCCCGATCGCGATTGAATCCCCCTTGGCCCCAACCCAGGGGGAGATCGTGGATCCTGCGGTTCCCCTGGTAGCGATTCCATTGCTGCGTTCGGGCCTGGGCCTCTGGCAGGGGGCCCAGGCGGTGCTCCCCTCAGCCCAGGTTGCCCACCTGGGTCATGGCTTCAACGGGCTGCCAGAGGTCATCGATGCCCGCTGCGGCGTGCTGGTGTTTGCCTCCGAAATCGCCACAGGCCAAGGGCTAATCAATGCCCTGGAGCAACTCCAGGCCCGCGGGGTTGAAGGCGACCGCCTGAGGGTGGTGTCAGCCCTGGCATCAAGCGCCGGACTCAAGGCCGTGGGCGAACGCTTCGCCAATCTCACCCTTTACACCGCCTGTATCGATCCGGATCTGGATGCCCATGGACGGATTGTTCCAGGCATGGGCCATATTTCAGCCCGCCTCTTTGGCGCAATCGGAGCAGATACTCCCCCACCAACTCCTTAGGCTGGACATTCACGACCTACTCGTATGGGCGTTCGTAACGGCGACTTGGGTTCCCGTAGTGGATCCAGCGGCATGGTCAGTGGCATGGCCGGTGCCCTCATTGGTGCAGCGGGCCTGGCCTGGTGGTTGCTAGCTGAGGCGGAGAAGCGTCGGCTGGATGGAAAGCAACAGCGGGTCCTGCGCCTCTCACGCCATGCCGAGGCCGAGGAATTCGATCCATCCCCCGGGGCCCGTCCCTTGAGCCGCATCCAGGGACAGAAGGATTTGCACAACAAGGTGCATGAATTGAACCAAGCCATCGAAGACGTGCGCCGTCAGTTAGAGGGCATGGCCACCAGCCGGTAGGTTGACTATCCAGCCCCACCCACGCTGAACATGCTCCGTTCCGCCGCGATCACCCAAGGAATCCAACGGTCCCCCAACCGGGCCATGTTGCGCGCGGTTGGGTTCGGCGATGGCGATTTCAACAAGCCGATCATTGGTATCGCCAACGGCTACAGCACGATTACGCCCTGCAACATGGGGCTCAACGACCTAGCCCTGCGGGCAGAAGCGGCCGCCAAGGCAGCTGGCGCGATGCCCCAGCTTTTTGGAACCATCACCGTCAGTGATGGCATCTCCATGGGCACCGAAGGGATGAAGTACTCCCTGGTGAGCCGGGAGGTGATCGCCGATGCCATCGAGACAGCCTGTAACGGTGAATCGATGGATGGGGTTCTTGCCGTTGGTGGCTGCGACAAGAACATGCCCGGCGCCATGCTGGCGATGGCCCGGATGAATATTCCGGCGATCTTTGTGTATGGCGGCACCATCAAGCCAGGAAAACTGGGGGGCTGCGACCTCACAGTGGTGAGTGCTTTTGAAGCCGTTGGTCAATTTGCTGCAGGCAAGATTGACGATGAAGAACTCATGGCCGTTGAAAAGAATGCCTGTCCAGGGGCTGGAAGTTGTGGGGGAATGTTTACGGCAAATACCATGAGTTCGGCGATTGAGGCCATGGGCCTGAGCCTGCCTGGTAGCTCGACGATGGCGGCCGAGGATCCCGAGAAAGCCGATAGTTCTGCCCGATCAGCTGAAGTCTTGGTTGAGGCGATTGCCAAGAACATTCGCCCCCTGGATCTCCTGACCCGGGAAGCCTTTGAAAATGCGATTGCCGTGATCATGGCGGTGGGCGGCTCCACCAATGCCGTTCTTCACCTCCTGGCGATTGCCCGCACGGCAGGGGTGCCCCTGTCCATTGACGATTTCGAACTGATCCGCCAGAAGGTTCCGGTCATTTGTGATCTCAAGCCCAGTGGCCGTTATGTGACCACCGATCTCCATGCCGCGGGCGGCATTCCCCAGGTCATGAAACTGCTTCTCGATGCCGGGCTTCTGCATGGAAACTGCCGCACCGTCGAGGGAAAAACCCTGGTTGAGGTTCTGGCCGATGTGGCATCGGTGCCCAGGGCGGATCAAGATGTGATCCGCCCACTCTCCAATCCCCTTTACGTCAAAGGCCACCTGGCGGTGTTGAAGGGCAATCTCGCCAGCGAGGGCAGCGTTGCCAAAATCAGTGGCGTCAAGAATCCCCAAGTCACAGGCCCGGCTAGGGTTTTTGAAAGTGAGGAAGACTGCCTGGCAGCCATTCTCGACGGCAAGATCAAGGAAGGGGATGTGCTGGTCATCCGCTACGAGGGGCCCGTTGGCGGTCCTGGGATGCGCGAGATGCTATCCCCAACCTCCGCAATCATTGGCCAGGGTCTTGGCGACAAGGTGGCCCTGATTACCGATGGTCGGTTCTCCGGCGGCACCTACGGCATGGTGGTTGGCCACGTGGCCCCAGAGGCTGCGGTGGGGGGCACCATTGGCCTGGTCCATGAAGGCGACAGCATCACCGTTGATGCCCACCAGTTGTTGATTCAATTGAATGTGGACGAGGCCGAACTGGCCCAGCGGCGGGCCACATGGACGGCACCGAAACCCCGCTACACCACCGGCGTTCTGGGCAAGTACGCCCGCCTGGTGAGCAGCAGCAGCAAGGGGGCTGTCACCGATCAGCTCTAGGCAAGCAAGGCCCGGATTCGCCGACACAGGGCTTCCATGGGGGCACCGTCGGCGGGCCGCTCACAGCGTTCGCCCGTGCCGCTATGCATCCACACCGGGTGGTTGCCGTGCCACAGAACGGGTAGCTTGTCGTCGTTTAAACGGCTGAGCATCAGGTTGAGGTCGCTGCCACTGCGGTAAATCTCCAACTCGAGGTCGAGGCTGTTGTGGCGAATGCCCTGGGCATCACGCACCTCGATCAAGAGGCAACAGTCTTGGACATCGCCGATCGTGGCTGGCGGTTGGCCGCTAAAGCGCAGGGCATGGTGGTGGGGCTTGAGGCAGAGATCGGCGGCCCGGGCCAACCCGGTGAGAAAGGGCTCGAACCCTTCGGATATCGGCGCCAGCTCCCCCACTTCAGGTCACGGCGTGAATGGAGCGAATCACCAGGCGCAATTTCCCAGGGCGAAAACCTGGATTAGGAGCACCCGAATCGCCAAATTTGGAGTGCAGAATCTGGATTCGGGTGACATGTTGGGGGTCAAAGCGCAGTAGCGGCAGGCCCACGGGGGTGGCCCGCAC
>Ga0007795_10000263_pt1 | contig 15226 bp, 17 predicted proteins | sample CryBogmetaGMA1M_FD_60369 | JGI IMG/M metagenome (GOLD analysis project Ga0007795, IMG submission 60369) | Freshwater microbial communities from Crystal Bog, Wisconsin, USA - MA1M | ecosystem: Environmental > Aquatic > Freshwater > Lake | place: Crystal Bog, Wisconsin, USA | collected 2009-07-06
TAATCATGGTCATCAATGCCGGGACGCAGCTTGATTTCCTTGATTTCGACTACCTTCTGCTTCTTGCGGGCCTCTGCGGCCTTTTTCTGTTCCAGAAAGCGGAATTTGCCGTAATCTAGGATTTTACAGACCGGGGGTGCAGCATTAGGCACGATCTCGACGAGATCGAGGCCAGCTTCCTCCGCAAGGGTTAAGGCATCTGAAAAGGAGACGATTCCGCGATTGGCTCCGGTGTCGTCGATCAGTTGGACGTCGCGCACGCCCCGAATGTCACGGTTGGCGCGGGGCCCGTCCTTGGTCGGCACGGGCGCGGCTCTCATTGGTCTGCGAATGGCTCGTAACTCCTCTGTGTGTCACCGGTCGGTGTGTCCCCGAAGGATACACGATTGACCGATCTCTGACAGCATTTTTGAACAGCAGCGAAATTCGCAGAATGTGGCGTAAAGTCAACCGATCAAACGGTTTCTTACGTGTTTTTATCGCGCTAAGAGCTGCAGATAAACGCTTAAGGTCGCATCCGTCATGGTTTGTAGCGAAAATTGGGCTTCGACATGACGCCTCGCGCGATCCGCCAGCGATTCGCGCGCCGAGGCTTGAAGCGTCAAGGCTTCGTAGAGTGCGTCTGCCAGCGCTGTCGCATCCGCTGGCGGCACACGCCAGCCGGTGCGGGCGCTTCTGGGTGTATCGAGCACGGTTTCGGGGACCGCGCCGAGCTCCGTCACCACAACGGGCGTTCCCATGGCTTGCGCCTCGACCGCGGAGCGACCAAAGGCCTCGGGCTCGGTAGAGGGCACTGCAACCGCAGCCGCCGCCAGAAAAGCCGCTGGCATATCCGTACAATGACCGACGAGGCGGACATTCTGGCCCAAATCAAGCTTTGCAATAAGCGCGTTGAGTTCCGCCACATAATGCTCGCGGCCTTGCGCGTCACCGGCCAGAATGGTCAGCGTGTCGGAAAGCCCGCGATCGACCAGCGCTCTTGTGGCCTCGATCAGTACTTTCTGGCCTTTCCACCCCGTGAGGCGGGCGGCGAGCAGAATAATCTGTTTGTCACGCCCCGCCTGCCAAGCCTCGCGTAGCGCATTGACCCGCGAAAGCGGGACAGCAGAGGGCGAAAACTGCCGCATATCCGTGCCGCGATGGATCACTTGGATCTGGGATGCTGCAAGGGGGTGCATTTTTTCAATGAGATTCGCGGTGTAATGCGAATTGGCAATCACAACATCGCCGCGCGCCATCACCGAATTGTAGAGCGTTTTAAGCGCCGATGTGCCGGAATAGCTGCCGTGATAGGTGGTGACAAACGGCAGATGGGATTGCTTTGCGGCGAAAAGCGCCGTCCAAGCCGGGGCGCGCGAGCGGGCGTGGATGAGGTCAACCTGCTCCTGCGTGCACAGCGCCCGAAGCCGCGCCACATTGCCGAGCATCGCGAATGGATTTTTGGTAGCTGCCGGAAACGGCACCCAAATGCCGCCTTTGGCCTGCAATTCGGGGATTAGCCGCCCGCTCTCGGTTGCTACCAAGGCACGCGCGCCCGCCGCCGTAAGTGCTGCCGCGATATCCACCGTGGTACGCTCCGCCCCGCCCGCGTCCAGCCGCGGGATGATTTGCAGGATGGTGCGGCCGGTGAGGGGGCGATCATCCGATAGGGTGCGGAACGGGGTGCTCATGCCCAAGCGTTTTAGGCAATAGGTGCTTGAATGTCACGGTGCATGCTTGTTTAATGCAAGCTCACCGTCACCAAATCATGCTCCCACGCATTGGCAATGGCCGCGTCCTTGGAATCGGTGATCAAAATCGGCGACCCATCGGCGGCCAGCAGCATGAAGAGGTTCAGGCCAGGAGCCATGTGGGGCGCGCCGGGGAACATTTCACTGATTCTGTCGGACAGCACCGGCTTGAGATAAGCGATTTTGCCGCCGCCCCAAGCTGCGAGTTGCTGTGGTGTAAATTCGTTCATCTTGATCATCGTGTCCATGTCACCCTCCTTGAGCGGTGTAGTTGAGGTTAGTCGCGTTCCAAGATCGCTATTTTGCGGACGATACGGTCTGGCTCCGGCCTTGCGAGATCGACCGAGAGTAGGCCGTTCGAAAGATCGGCGCCTAGCACTTCCATGCCGTCCACCAGTAGAAAACTGCGCTGGAACTGCCGAGCGGCGATGCCGCGATGCAGGTAAACGCGTGTTTTGTCGTCAAACTGGCGACCCCGTATGACGAGTTGTTTTTCTTCCAGCGTCACATCCAGCTGATCACGGGTGAAGCCCGCGACCGCAAGCGTGATGCGAAGCCTTTCAGGTTCCGTCCCATTTTGAGCCAATCGCTCGATATTATAGGGCGGGTAACCGTCGGAAGCCGTTTTGGCGACCCTTTCGAGCGCCCGTTCAAACTCGTCAAAGCCCAAGAGAAAGGGCGAAGTCAGCGTCGTTAACCGTGTCATAGGCGAAGCCCTTAAGGTGGCACTTCGTGCAGTTCAAAACATGTCGGAGCCCGCTTGTGCAGCGCTCCGTTGGTTTGGTACCGAGGTTGGGCCTTGCAGCCACGGATGAAATATGGTCATCGAATAGGCCGAGCGCAAGGCTTGCTTAAGGAGACCGGTTTGGCCCGACCCGAAATCGATATCTTAGCCATTGGCGAACCGATGGTGGAATTTAACGAGAACCGCTCTTCACATCAGCCGGTTTACAGGCCCGGGCATGGGGGCGACACGTCCAACGCGATCATCGCCGCTGCCAGGCAAGGCGCGCGTACGGCGTATTTTACGCATTTAGGCGCCGATGCCTTTGGGCAGCAATTTCTGGACCTTTGGGACGCGGAGCACGTAGCGCGGGGCGATGTGGTGCTGCGGGACGAAGCGCGGACGGGGATTTATTTTGTGACGCATGGCGCGGATGGGCATGCGTTTAGCTATTATCGTGCAGGCTCTGCTGCCAGTCTTGTCGGCGTGCGGGACTTGCCGGTTGGTTTAGTGGAATCAGCCAAGGTTTTGCACGTTTCAGGGATTAGTCAGGCGATCTCGACATCGGCGTGTGACATGGTGTTTGAGGCGATTAACCGCGCGCGCGGTGCGGGGCGTGTGGTGAGCTACGATACCAATTTGCGGCTTCGGCTGTGGCCGCTTGAGCGGGCACGCGCTGTGATCCATTCAGCTGTTGCGATGAGCGATATTGCGCTTCCGGGGTTGGACGATGCCGAGCAGCTCACGGGGCTTCAGGGCCCCGAGGCGATTTGTGATTTCTATCTTGCGCTTGGCGTCAGGATTGTTGCGTTGACGCTTGGCAAGCAGGGCACGATGGTGGCCGTGCCGGGCGAGAAGCGGCATGTACCGGCGCGTGTTGTAACCGCCGTTGACGCGACAGGCGCGGGGGATGTGTTTGATGGGGCTTTTTTGGCGGAATGGCTACGGGTGGGGGATCCATTTGCTGCCGCCGCTTACGCCAATGCGGCTGCCGCATTGTCGACACAAGGCTATGGTGCGGTGGCACCCATACCGAAGCGGGCTGCCGTTGAGGCCTTTATGAAGGGTTGAAATGGATTTGTTTGGGTGAGTTTGTAACAAGATAGCGTTTAGGTTCGAAATATCATCTGACCTCTCAAACGACACCGGCCATTTTGCCCCACACCTTTTGTTATCGGAGAACTCCTATGTCCCGCTTTTCCTTTCCTGTCCCTAAAGGCTCTGAAATCACCCCGCGTGAGACGTATCTGAACCGGAGGCATTTTATGGCCGGAGCGGGGGTGGCTGGCGCGTTGGCGTTGAGCGGGGCAGGGGCTTTCGCTGCTCCATCTGTCACCGAGCCTTTAAAGGCACTGGCAAACAAAGCCCCCGTTTTGACGGATAAGCCGACGGCTAAGGAATTGGCGACCACGTATAATAATTATTACGAATTTGGGACTTCGAAGGCCGATCCAGCGCGGAACGCGTCAACGCTCAAGGTCAGGCCTTGGACGGTGGAGATTGGCGGCGAGGTGATGAAGCCGCGCACCCTCGGCATCGAAGATCTGCTCGCCATGGAGCTTGAGGAGCGGATTTACCGGATGCGGTGTGTTGAGGCTTGGTCGATGGTGATCCCCTGGGTCGGCATGTCGTTTTCGAAAATCGCCGCCCTAGTGGAGCCGACGTCTAAGGCCAAATATGTGAAATTCACGAGCGTTGCACGGCCTGAGGAAATGCCGGGGGTGCGTTCGCGTGTACTCGATTGGCCGTATACCGAAGGGTTGCGGATCGATGAAGCGATGCATCCCTTAACCCTGCTGACGCTTGGTATGTATGGCGAGACTTTGCCAAACCAGAGCGGCGCGCCAGTACGCATCGTCACGCCTTGGAAATATGGCTTTAAGAACGCCAAATCGATTGTGCGGATTGATTTTGTGGCCGAGCAACCGCGTACGGCTTGGATGACGGCTGGTGCATCGGAATACGGATTCTACGCGAATGTGAACCCGGAAGTGGATCATCCGCGCTGGAGCCAGAAAAATGAGCGGCCATTGCCGGCCTTTTTCGCAAGCCGTGCCACGGAAAAATTCAACGGTTATGGCAATGAGGTGGCCTCGCTCTACAGCGGCATGGATTTAGCAGCGAATTTTTGACGAGAGCGTTAAACCCATGTCATCCTCTCTCCCGAAGCACTGGATTGCGCCTCTCAAAGGGCTCGTCTTTTTGGCCGCCTTGGTGCCCTTGGCACGGATTATTTATGCGATTGCGCTTGATCCGATTAGCCTTGGGGCCAACCCCGCCGAGTCGATCTTGCACATGACTGGCGATTGGGTGATCTATTTTTTGCTCATTACGCTGGCGGTTACGCCGCTTCGTAAGCTTACGGGGTGGAATGACCTTATCAAATTTCGCCGGATGCTGGGGCTGTTTGCGTTTTTTTACGCGTGTATCCATTTTCTCTCTTATATCGGGTTTGATCGGCTTTTTGATCTCTCTGATATGGCGCGCGAAATCGTGAAACGGCCATTTATTCTAGTGGGATTTGCAGCTTTTGTTTTGTTGGTTCCGCTCGCGATAACATCGACGCGGGGGTGGGTGCTGCGGCTTGGCGGGGCTCGTTGGTCGGCTTTGCACAAGGCGATCTATCCGATCGCCATCTTGGGCGTGGTGCATTATTGGTGGCTTGTGAAGCGCGACATTACTTGGCCGCTGGTGTTTGCCGTTGTCTTGGCCGGTCTTCTCGCCTATCGCATCGTCAAGCGGGGCGATAAAAGAAACAGGGCCCGCGCCTAATTTCTTCGGAGAGTGAGATGAGCCTTGGACGTGACCGGTTTACCGGTAAATTTGCGCTCGTTACCGGCGGTTCTCGCGGGATTGGCCGCGCTGTGGCTGAGCAATTTGCGAGGGAAGGCGGAACCGTCGCCTTAAACCATTTTAACGATCAAGCCGAGGCCGACATCGCATTGGCTCATCTTGTTCGGCTAAGTGAATCCGCCGGACATGGAGCTAAGGATCACCGCATTGCTCCATGCGACATCGCTAAAGTGGACGAGGTTAAGGGCATGATCGTTGGTCTTGTCTCTGGTTGGGGGCGGCTTGATATTCTCGTTAATAATGCGGGGATTCAGGCGTCGACGCCGGGCGATGGATTTGACGCTTCGACATTCGAGCGCATCGTTGCCGTGAATGTGATGGGGCAGGCCTATTGCGCTGAATATGCCATTGCGCATTTTTTAACCCGCCCGGGCGGTGGTTCGATTGTGAATACAACGAGCGTGCATGAGATTGTTCCGAAACCCGGATTTCTCGCTTACTCCGTTAGTAAAGGCGCATTGGGTAATCTTACGCGCACACTCGCGCTGGAATTCTCGGATCGTGGCATTCGGGTGAATGCAGTGGGCCCAGGCGCGGTGCTGACCAGTATGAACGATGCTTGGCGGAATGATTCAGCGGCGAAAAAGGCCGTAGAAAGCCATATTCCGATGGGCCGGGCCGCAAGTCCTGAAGAAATCGCTATGGTTTTTGCATTTCTAGCGTCTGATGATGCTGCCTATGTCACCGGGCAGACCCTCTTTGCCTGTGGCGGGATAACGCTTTACGGCGACTTTAAGAACAATTGGGCGAGCTAGGAACTGCGACAATCCCCTTGCCATTGAAACGAATGACATGCGTTTGTCATAATATGTCATGATGACGTCAATTCTTTGGTTCCAAGTGACAAAAGCTTGATTCGTTGGTGGATGTGGACTTGGGGGAGATTGGACGTGGAACACACTCAGATTCGAAAGGTCCGGACGCTGTTTTTGTCGGACGTCCATCTCGGTACAAAGGGCTGTCAAGCCGACCTGCTTTTAGACTTTTTGAAACATGTAGAGGCGGAAACCGTCTACCTTGTCGGTGATATCATTGACGGGTGGCGCCTAAAGGCGTCCTGGTATTGGCCCCAATCCCATAATGATGTGGTGCAAAAGCTGTTGCGCAAAGTGCGCAAGGGCTCACGGATGATCTATATTCCTGGCAATCACGATGAATTTTTGCGCGATTATGTCGGTCAAACCTTTGGTGGTGTCGAAATCCACGAAGAGGCGATTTTTGAGACGGCGGACGGCAAACGGATGCTCGTTTTGCATGGTGATAAATTCGACGTTGTTGTGCGAAACGTGAAATGGCTCGCTCATTTGGGGGACTGGGCCTACGATATTGCGATTGGATTGAACATCACGATTGGGTGGTTTCGCCGGCGTTTGGGTTTACCCTATTGGTCGTTTTCGGGTTGGAGCAAACAGAAGGTGAAGCGTGCGGTGAATTTCATCGGGGCGTTTGAAAATGCGGTTGTGAACGATGCCCGCAAATCGGATGTACATGGCGTGATTTGCGGCCATATCCATGCGCCAGCGATGCGTGGTATCGGCGAATGCCTCTATATCAATACGGGGGATTGGGTCGATTCCTGCACCGCTCTGGTTGAGGATGAGTCGGGTACGTTAGAAATCATCCGCTGGACGCATATTAAAGCCACTGATGAGGTTGTTGAGCTCGACGATGCTCGGGTTCGGTCGGCTGCCTGATGCGCATTCTTGTCGTCACCGATGCTTGGCGGCCGCAGGTGAATGGCGTGGTGCGTTCGTTGGAGCAACTTGAGGCCGAGGCGCGAAGGCTCGGTGACGACATCCTCTTTTTGACGCCGGATCAATTTAAAACGCTACCGATGCCGGGGTATCGAGAGATCAGGTTATCGATTGCGCGCCCTCGCGTTATGGCTCGATTAATTGAGGCCGCTAAAGCGGACGCCATTCACATCGCAACAGAGGGGCCATTGGGCCTTTTGGCGCGGAGATATTGTCGTTCTCGCAAAATTCCATTCACGACCTGCTATCACACGCGCTATCCGCAATATTTAGCGGCGCGCCTGCCGGTTCCGGAGCGCTTCACCTATTCCTTGCTGCGGCGGTTCCATAATGGCGGCGACGGGGTGATGGTCGCAACCGAAGCGCTGGCGAATGAGCTACGCGCGGAGGGTTTCGATAATCTGATGATTTGGTCCCGCGGTGTCGATATGGAGCTTTATCGCCCAAGGGATGAAAAGGTGTTTGATTTTGCAGGCCCGATTTTTTTATGCGTTGCACGGTTGGCGGTTGAGAAAAATCTGGATGCCTTTTTGAAGCTCGACTTACCCGGCACGAAGGTGATGGTCGGAGACGGTCCTGACCGCGCTCGGCTTCAAGCAGCCTATCCAGAAGCGCGTTTTTTAGGCGCGAAGTTCGGTGACGAATTGGCCGCGATTTATGCTTCCGCCGATGTGTTTGTCTTTCCAAGCCGAACGGAAACCTTTGGGCTTGTGCTGCTTGAAGCTTTGGCCTCCGGATTGCCGATTGCGTCTTTCCCCGGGGAGGGGTTATTGGCTGATATTGCCGCGGGCGGCGTCGGTTATTTGGACGAGGATTTAGCGAACGCATCGCAAGCAGCACTCGGGCTTTCGCGTGATACCTGCCGCGCCTTTGCGGCGGGCTATTCGTTTGAGCGTTCAACGATCCAATTTTTCGAGAATGTAAGAAGTTCGCTTGGGTAGTCAGTAAGCGTAACGGTACGGCTTTACCGTCATTGCTCGCGATGACGGTTGATCGATTTTTATATCTAGATGTTAATTTTAACAAAAAAACAGGCCAGGTTTCCCAGGCCTGTTTCAATTTACTCAAGCTTATGGATTTCTTATCAGAAATCCATGCCGCCCATGCCGCCGCCCGGGCCGCCCATCGGCATCGATGGCTTGTCCTTTGGCACTTCGGCGATCATTGCTTCCGTGGTGATCAAGAGGCCAGCAACGGATGCTGCGTCTTGCAGGGCGGTACGAACCACCTTGGCAGGATCGACGATACCGGCTGCGAGCATGTCGACATATTCTTCGGTCTGCGCATTGAAGCCGAAGGTCTGTGACTTGTTCTCTTGGATCTTGTTGACGACGATGGAGCCTTCGACGCCAGCATTTTCAACGATCTGGCGGATAGGAGCCTCAAGCGCCTTGAGCACGATGTTGATACCTGCCTGCACATCGGGATGGTCCGATTTCAGCTTCATGACCGCACCCTTAGCGCGCAACAGAGCCGTTCCGCCGCCCGGTACGATGCCTTCTTCGACAGCGGCGCGGGTTGCGTTGAGCGCGTCATCAACGCGATCCTTCTTTTCCTTAACTTCGACTTCGGTCGCACCGCCAACGCGGATAACGGCAACGCCGCCTGCGAGCTTGGCAAGACGCTCCTGAAGCTTCTCACGGTCATAGTCCGAGGTGGTTTCCTCGATCTGCGCCTTGATCTGCGAAACGCGGCCTTCGATGTCTTTCTTCTTGCCAGCGCCGTCGATGATCGTGGTGTTTTCCTTGTCGATACGCACCTTCTTGGCGCGGCCGAGCATTGTAAGCGTCACGCTTTCGAGCTTGATGCCGAGGTCTTCCGCAATCATTTCACCAGCGGTGAGGATTGCGATGTCTTCGAGCATAGCCTTACGCCGATCGCCAAAGCCTGGAGCCTTAACGGCTGCAACCTTGAGGCCGCCACGGAGCTTGTTGACCACGAGGGTAGCAAGCGCTTCGCCTTCGACGTCTTCAGCGATGATTAGTAAAGGCTTGCCGGTCTGAACGACCGCTTCAAGCACGGGCAGCATAGCCTGAAGCGAGGAAAGCTTCTTCTCGTGAATGAGGATGTAGGGATCGTCGAGCTCTACTGTCATCTTGTCGGCATTGGTGATGAAGTATGGCGAGAGATAGCCACGGTCGAACTGCATTCCCTCAACGATATCGATCTCGGTTTCAGCGGTCTTGGCTTCTTCAACCGTGATCACGCCTTCATTACCCACTTTCTGCATTGCCTTGGCAATCATATTGCCAATAAGCGTATCACCATTCGACGAAATCGTGCCGACCTGGGCAACTTCATCCGAGGACTTCACCTTCTTGGCGCGAGCCTGAATGTCCTTAATGGCAGCCGCAACAGCCATGTCGACGCCGCGCTTTAGATCCATTGGGTTCATGCCGGCGGTGACATACTTCACGCCTTCACGAACGATGGCCTGGGCGAGAACGGTTGCCGTGGTGGTGCCGTCGCCTGCGACGTCGTTGGTTTTGGAGGCGACTTCGCGCAGCATCTGTGCGCCCATGTTTTCGAACTTGTCTTCAAGCTCGATGTCTTTTGCGACGGTGACGCCGTCCTTCGTGATGCGCGGTGCGCCGAAGGACTTGTCGATCACAACGTTACGGCCTTTCGGACCGAGCGTGACCTTAACGGCATTGGCGAGAATGTCGACGCCGCGTAGCATGCGGTCGCGGGCATCAGAGCCGAAGTGAACGTGTTTGGCAGCCATAGTGTTCTGCTCCTTTTAGAGAAAATATCGATGTGAGACGAAGTGGGGTAACGGCTTATTTGCCGATCACGCCCATGATGTCGGATTCCTTCATGATCAGCAGATCCTGGCCGTCAATCTTGACTTCCGTGCCCGACCATTTGCCAAAAAGAACCTTATCGCCCTTTTTAACATCCATAGGAACCAGCTTGCCGCTTTCGTCGCGACTTCCTGAGCCAACGGCGACGATTTCGCCTTCCTGTGGCTTTTCCTTGGCTGAATCGGGGATGATGATGCCACCCTTGGTCTTTTCCTCACCATCGAGGCGGCGGACGACCACTCGGTCATGCAGCGGACGAAATTTCATGTTTCGCTTCCTTAATCGTTGATCGATGCGTTTAAAGGCTTTTGCCTGAATGCAAGGGTGTTAGCACTCATTCAGTGTGAGTGCTAACACACGCAGGTTGAGATAGGTGCGAGGTTAGGCTGTGTCAAGCGGTGGCGAAAAAAATTATAGATTGGATAGCGGATCGAGCGCTGGCAGCGGCTTTTTTTGCTTAAGAAGCAAAAATGACGCGAGTATAATCAGCGCGGCGCCAACATAGACGGTTATTCCAGGCCATTCGGCAAACACAACCATACCAATGACGCTGGCCCAAATCAGGCTGGTATAATCCACTACGCCGACGCGCGCGGCGGGAGCTGAACGCAACGCATACGCCATCGCGAATTGACCCGTCGTTCCAAGCAGCCCGACAATGAGCGCGAGTGGCCAATCCGATATGATGGCACCAATGGGGTCGCCCAACACAAAGGCGATAGGCAACATAAGAAGGGAGGCCAGAACGGTTTGCAGCACGACAATCGTAGCAATCGCATCTGTTCCGGTGCGGGCTCTAAGCAGGACCATCGATAGCGCATAGGTGGCAGACGAGCCAAGGGCGGCGAAAATACCGATGAGATCACCCGAAAGGCTGATGGATCCGCCGCTCTTTCCGCCTGCAATCACAAGCACGCCCGCGAAACTGATCAAAATCGCAAAAGCGGTTGAGGGATGGACTTTTTCTTTCAGCACAATGCGGCCAAGCAACGCCATGAAGATGGGCGATACATAGGTGAATACCATCGTTTCAACGATGGGGAGAACCTTTAGCGCATAAAAGAACAGAAAACTCGTTGCGCCGAAAAAGATAGCACGTACCGCATGTGCGCGAACCATATCGCCATCGGGCAATGGTGGGCGGATAAAAAGCGCGACGAGGCCTGACCAAAACAGACCCGACACGTAACGGATAGCAACCACGTCAATGGTCGCATGCCGTTGGCTTAACTCTTTGGCGAGACTGTCCATGACGGTCAATAAAAACACGCCGAGGCAGGCCAGCAGGATTGGGCCCGCCGAAAGATCGTGCCGCAGCGCGGGTTTCATGGGTGCACCGGATTGGAAAGAGAAAGTGTGTAGCCGAATTCGAAGGTGCTGGCGGCATCGTGCAGCGCGCGAATGCCGGGCATTCGAACAAACCCGTGCTTCCCGTAAAAGCGGTGACCGGCCAAAAACCGCGTATCGGTCCAGAGCACCACGGTATGGGAGCCCGACGCTTGCGCCCACTCAAGCGCTTCGTTCAAGAGCGTTGCGGCAATACCTCTGCCTCGCAGATCATGCGAGAGATAGACTTTAAAAAGCTCAGCCACGCCGGGTTTAAAGGTGGGCGTTATAGCAATAGAGCCAAGAATATGTGGTGCAGCATCGGTTTGCGTATCCTCGATGACCCAAAGCTGACCGCGCTTTTTTTGACCGTAATGGGTGGCGGGAGCGGCGAGTTCGGGAAACTCTTCCGGGACAAAAGGGCAGTTTTCGTAATCGGCAAAAATCTGCGCGATGAGTGCCGACATGCCCGCGCCATCGGTATCGCGACCGGGCCGAAATATAAGATGGTCAGGGAGATGGGGAGCGGTCATAAAAAGAGCGGGTCCAATGGGCCCGCTCTTCTGGCATGCTTTCGTGAATTGGGAAAGGTGCTAGCGCTTAAGCGAAGCCGCTATCGTCGGAGCCGCCGTCGAAGGATGAATCGTCATAAGAGGCCTCTTGGTAATTTGAATTAGCCGAGTCTCCGCCAGACTCCCAGTGGGCATCCGACGATGGATGCGTCTCGGGGGCTGCATAATTAATGACGGTTTCGTTGATTGTTTCGTTAACAATGGGGGCGCCGCCAAAACCGGCATTCATTCCACCGCCGCCAAATCCTCCGCCATATCCACTGCCCGAATGAAATAGCGATGAAATACCTTGATACAGTAGGGCGCCTCCCGCGACGCCTGCGGCTGTTGTCATTGCACTTTGCAAAAAGCTGCCGCCACCAAAACCCTGCTGCGGGGCATAGCCCGGTTGTGGTGCATAACTTTGTTGTGGCGCATAGTTGGGCTGTGGGGTTTGGCGTGGCTGGCCCCAAACGCTTGGGGCTGGTTGCGGTTGTGATGGCGGCGATACGCCAACAGAAGGCACACCGCTTGCCGTTTTGCCGCCACTAAAGAGAGACGTTCCGATGTTGCCCAAAAAGCTAGGTGCCGGTTCTGCCTTTGCTTGCTCGAGACTTGCAATTTTTCCCTCAAGCTCATGGAGCCGCGTATCCGCCGCCTTTAGGGCTTGCTCTTGCAACAAGACGGTTTGCGCCAAAAGATAGGGCGCATAAGGCTGTTCGCGAACGGCGGCGGCGATCATTGCTTCAGCTTCAGGATCGCGAGGAGCTGTTGAGGCCGTACGCACGCGTTCGAAGAGGGTTGAGAGTAACTGTTTTTCGTCAGAGTTCATGGTGAGAGTCTCCCGTGTTCCTTAAATATAGGAAGGAGACTCGCCTTAGACCATGGCGGCTTTGTGACAAATTGGTAAGGGAAGGAATTCATCACGCTGGTTTGAACGGTTCCATCCCCAGCCTTGCCAATCCATCCACTTCTTCGTTCTCCGCATGGCCTGCATGGCCCTTCACCCAGTGGAAGCTCACATCGTGGCGTTGGACGGCTTCGTCTAGGCGCTGCCAAAGGTCGACGTTTTTCACTGGCTTTTTGTCGGCGGTTTTCCATCCATTGCGTTTCCAGCCATGCATCCACTGCGAAATGCCTTGTTTGACATATTGGCTGTCAGTCCACAGATCGACAGAGCAGGGGCGCTTTAAGGTCTCTAACCCCATAATGGCAGCCATCAGCTCCATCCGGTTGTTGGTCGTGAGTTCCTCACCGCCGTTGAGTGTTTTGCGAGCGTCACCATAGACCATCAAAACGCCCCAACCGCCAGGGCCGGGATTGCCTGAACAGGCTCCATCGGTGAACAGCGTGACGCGCGCTTGGCTTTGACTGTCGCTCATTGATCCAAGCCGTAATCACTTGCCTTTTGGGAGGTTTGGAAAAAGCGGAGTTTCTTATAATATTCGAGCGGATCTTTTGGCTTTACCAGCGCGCCGGGAGGCACGTTCAGCCAATCCACAAGCCGGGTTAGCATAAAGCGCACGGCCGCACCGCGGCATAAAATCGGCAACGCATCGATCTCGTCTTGGCCAAGCGGACGAATGGCGCGGTAGCCCGCCATCATCGCGCGGCCTTTGGTGATGTTAAACGAGCCGTCTTTTTCAAAACACCAGGCATTAATGCCAATGGCCAAGTCGTAGGCGAAGAAATCTGTGCAAGCAAAGTAGAAATCGATTAACCCGGACAGCTCGCCCTTTAAGAAGAACACATTATCGGGGAAAAGATCGGCGTGAATGATTCCGCTGGGAAGATCCTTGGGCCAGTTCTTTTCAAGCTCTTCGAGTGCGGTGCGGGTAGCAGCTTCAAGGCCGGGTGTAACCGTATCGGCCCGTTCTTTTGCCGCGTCGTAAAGAGGTCGCCACCCATGGACGGTCAGCGCGTTAACCCGGCTACCGTTGAAGTCCCTACCTGCCAGATGAAGCTTGGCGAGTGCGCCGCCAACCGCTGCGCAATGGGGAACCGTTGCACGCTGAACGCCCACCCCTTCAAGAAAGGTGACAATAGCGGCAGGCCTGCCGGCCAACGTTCCAAGCGCTGAGCCAGCGCGGTTTCGAACGGGCTGCGGACAGGTGATCCCGCGCGCAGCAAGGTGCTCCATTAGATCGATGAAGAAGGGTAAATCTTCTGGCTTCACACGCTTTTCATACAGCGTCAGGATGAAGTATCCTGCGTCGGTGTGGAGCAAAAAATTAGAATTTTCAACGCCTTCGGCGATACCTTTCAGGGCTAGTACCCCGCCAATATCATACCCTGCAATGAAGCGAGCAAGCTCGTCATCGGGAACTTCCGTATAAACGGCCACGCTCTACTCCGCGACTTTTTCGCGCAATTCGCGCGGTAGGGGAAAGAAAACGCTTTCGTCGGCTGTGGTAACGGTTTCAACCGAAACGGTATAGCGGGCAGAAAAGGCGTCGACGATTTCTTCGACCAGGATGTCAGGAGCGGATGCTCCTGCCGTTATCCCAATGGTTTTGATCGATCCGAGTTCCGACCAATCAATATCTGCCGCGCGGTTGATCAGGCGGGCAATCGGGGTTCCCTCGCGCTCAGCGACTTCGCGTAAGCGCTGCGAATTGGAGGAATTGAAGGAGCCGACCACAAATACCGCATCGCAGCGACTGGCGACGCGTTTGACAGCCTCTTGTCGGTTGGTCGTCGCGTAGCAAATATCTTCCTTGTGCGGACCAAAGATCGTTGGGAACCGATCTTTCAACGCGTCGACAATTTCGCGCGTGTCGTCGACCGAGAGCGTTGTCTGCGTCACATAGGCTAACTCTTGTCCGTCAAAGCCGTTAAGCTGGCGAACGTCGTCTAGGGTTTCGATGAGGCGAACCGCCCCCGCTGGCAATTGACCCATTGTGCCGACGACTTCTGGATGGCCTGCATGACCCACGAGCAAAATCGTGCGGCCGCGTTTGTGGTGGATTTCAGCTTCGCGATGAACTTTTGTTACCAACGGGCAGGTCGCGTCAATCGCTAGAAAGTTTCTACTCGCTGCGGCCTCTGGTACCGATTTCGGAACGCCATGGGCTGAGAAAATAACGGGCGAGGCGGTATCTGGAATCTCATCCAGTTCCTCGACAAAAATGGCTCCCTTACGCTTGAGATCATCAACGACGAACCGGTTATGGACGATCTCATGGCGCACATAAACAGGCGCACCATAGGTTTTGAGAGCTGTCTCGACGACGTCGATAGCCCGTACAACGCCAGCGCAGAAGCCGCGCGGGGCGCAAAGCAGAATGGCAAGGGGTGGTTTGTCGGTCATTGGCTTCGTGCTTTTATCATGCGATCTCTTGTCTGTTTGTGTCTGCCGCGCGACAAGAGGTCAAGCGATGCGGCGCGTTACTCTTTAAGAAAAATGGCAGATGACCCTCAGTTGCGTGATTTTTGATATGGATGACGTACTTTGCGGTTATCATGTCGATAAGCGGATTGAGTA
>Ga0007795_10000267_pt1 | contig 15166 bp, 12 predicted proteins | sample CryBogmetaGMA1M_FD_60369 | JGI IMG/M metagenome (GOLD analysis project Ga0007795, IMG submission 60369) | Freshwater microbial communities from Crystal Bog, Wisconsin, USA - MA1M | ecosystem: Environmental > Aquatic > Freshwater > Lake | place: Crystal Bog, Wisconsin, USA | collected 2009-07-06
TGGCCCAGCAGCCGACAACCGGCAGTCGCACGATCGATGGCAAACCTTTCCGCCGCGATGCCGGGGCGGTCACAGCGGAGTACGTCGATGGCTCTTCGATGCCGTGATATGCGGACGGTTCGTGGGGGCGCCATCGGCGCGGGGGAACGACTCGAGGATCGCCATCTCCTGGCGACCTTCGTCGTCACAAACCTTCTCGACGCCGGTGCCGGCTCGCTCCGTGAAGCGGTGACCCAGGCCAACGAAGCGTCCGGTGCCGACACGATCCGGTTCGCTCCAGCGCTGGCGGGGACGATCGTGCTCGCTTCCGGGCAGCTCGACGTCACCGGGGGCCTTTCGATCGATGGCCCAGGCGCCGCCAAGCTGGCCGTGAGCGGCAATGACTCCAGCCGGATCTTCGCTCTGAAGGGGGCCGAGACGCGGCTCTCGATCGACGACATCATGCTCTCCAACGGCAGGGCGACCGTCCTCGATCCGGTCGGCCCCGGGCTCGTTCGCGGTGGTGCGATCCGCAACGACGGCGGCACGCTCATCCTGTGGCGCGTCACCTTCAGCGGCAATTCCGCCGTTTCCGATCCCACCCAATCGGGAGCGGCAGCGATCGTCGGCGGCGGAGCCGTGGTCAATTCCAGTGGAGCGATCCTCAGGGCCACCGACTGCACCTTCATCGGCAACACGGTCGAAGGGGGCACGCGCTACGCCTTCGGCGGCGCGATCGCCAATGTCACAGACGCCCGTGCCAGCCTCACCCGCTGCACTTTTACTGGCAACACTGCTACCGGCTCGACGGCCGCCCATGGCGGTGCGATCGGCAACTTCGGAGCGAGCCTGCTGGTCGTCAACGACGGGACGTTCTCCGGCAACGAGGCCCGCGGGGCGGCCGGCAGCGTCGCTCCCGCCAGCGGCGGCGCGATCGCAACGCGGCCGGGGACCGTGAGCACGAGCGGCAGCCGCACGACGATCACAGCCGCGCAGTTCCGCGGCAACCGGGCGATCAGCGCTGGGGGGAGCGCCACGGGGGGAGCGTTGACGAATGTCGATTCTTCGTTGACGGTGAGCCGCAGTGGCTTCGTCGCCAACGAGGCGATCGCCGGTGTCTCGAGCGAGGCTTCCGGTGGTGCCATCGCCGCTTCCTCGCTGTTCGGGGAGATCTCACCGCTGACGCGCCTCGGGAGCTGCCAATTCGTGTCGAACCAGGCCATGGGAGGGGCGGCAGGCTTTGCCACCGGTGGTGCGTGTGGCAACAGCGAAGGAGCGATGACGATCGACCGATCGTCGTTTGTCGGAAATGTCGCGAGGTTGTTGCCCGCCGCTGCCGGGAGCGCCGTCGCTCCCCCGGGCAGCGGTGCTTACGGTGGTGCGATCGCCAACGGCTCGACGCCCGCGTCATCGGGCGAAGCCAACGCGACACTCGTGCTCCGGTTTTCGAACGTGTCGCGCAACCACGCCGTCGCCGGCACCGGTCGGACGGCCGCCGGCGGCGGACTTTTCAACGGAAATCTCACCCCGGGAAGTTCCCCAGTCGTCAGAACCGTCGCCAGCCGATTCGTCGCGAACACCCCGCCCGGCTTCGGTAGCGTTTCCGGGTAAGTCGACACGCACACCGGAGCGTCCACTGACGTAGACTGTTCTTGGTCGCGGTTCGTTCCTTCCGGTGTTCACGAAACGTGGAGGTGCGGCATGCAGGTCAGGTTGTCCTCGCGGTCCCTGTCGGGTGTCCTCGCGGCGTGCCTTCTTTCGCCGCTCGTCTGGGTCGTCCCGGCGACGACGGCGATCGCCAGCCCGGTGTTCGACGACGAGCACCTCACCCACACCTTTCTCCACGGCCTGGCGGCGCTTGCCTCTTCTGACGCAATCCTCACGGGTGACCGCGCCGAGGAGGAGGTGCTGGCGACGGTTGGCCGCGGTATCTCCCTGCCGCCCGCCTCGACCCCCTGCCACCTTGGCGAAGCGAAGCCGCTCTACGACGCGGTGGTGCCTGCGGTCGTGGCCGTCTCGAGCGTCTACAAGTGCGAGCGGTGCAGCGACTGGCATCTTGGCGGATCGGGGAGCGGCTGGATCGTCTCCCCCGACGGCCTCGTCGTCACCAACCATCATGTCATCCAGCGTGACGCTGGCCACCGGATGGGGATCATGATGGCCAATGGTGAGGTCTACGCGATCACCGAGGTCGTCGCGGCCGATCCGGTCGGCGACGCGGTCGTGGTGCGGATCGACACCCGCGGTCGCAAGCTCCCCTTCCTCGCCCTCGGCTCCTCGCCCGATTGCGGCACTGAAGTGAGCGTCGTCAGCCATCCGGTGGGACGCTACTGGTGCCTCACCGAAGGGGTCGTGTCGCGGTTCCACCGGCAGCAGAAGGCGACCGGCGACGCGATCCCGACCGTCGACGGCAACGCCCTGCCCGCCAACCACGCCCGGGCTGCTTCAGGCCCGAAGCCGGTGTGGATGAGCATCACCGCCGACTACACGATTGGGTCGAGTGGCGGCCCGGTGTTCAATCCCGCTGGTGAAGTCGTGGGAATGGTGTCTCGAACGGTGACGAGCTCGCAGACCAAGTCCGAAAACGCCAACCGCCGCCGGCCGCTCGCCGGTGAGACGATCGTCTTCAAAGACTGCGTCTCCACCGAAACGCTCCACAAGCTCCTCTCCGGCCACCCGCAGGCCGCCCCGGCCGACAAAACCGCGAAGCGGTAAAAGACGCCATCCCAAGACGCCATCCCAAGACGCCATCCCAAGACGGCGCACCAAAAAGCGCATCCGCGGGGGGTCGCCCGTGCTCCGTAAGCCGGCCTAGCCGGCAAGCGCCGCCCGGAGGGCAAAGCGCAGGCGAGTCGGAGAAAGCCGAGGCCATGGATGGCAGAGGCGAACGTCCGGCGACGGGCCACGGGCGACCCCGAGGCCCCTAAAGGCCCCGAGCCACAGCCCATCCCACGCCGCCAATCAGGCGCGGCGCGGAACATCGATGTGGAAGTGCTGCTCGCCGAGGCGGAGGAGCTGCCGATCGGTGAGGTCGTCGATGTCGGCCCGGACATTGGCGACGATCTTCGCCGCCACGTCGCGATGATGCTTCTCGAGGAAGCTCTCGAACTGGTGGCTGAAGTTCGCCTTCCCCTTGCCGTGTCCAACGAGGAGCACGCCGCGGGCGTGGGCGAGGGCGTGGGCGAGGGCCTTGAAGTAGGCCGTCGTCTCCGGGCCGTCGACGTCGAAAGCGCCACTGGGATTGCCGTGGCGGTGAAAGATGTTGTGGTTGACGTGCGACGGATCGGGGGCGTTGATCTTCTCCAGCGCGGGGGCGGCATCGCCATCGATGGCGTAGATCCGCGCATGGCCGGCATCGACCGCCACGACGGCGAGCTGGCCGGAGATGTCGACCGGCGTTCCGCCGTTGCTGCCGACAGGATGGACGGTCGTGGTTGGGGCGTGGCGGTCGTGGGAGTCGCTGGTCATGGGAAGATTCTCTGGGGTGTGCGTGCGGGGTGTAAAGAAACGCAGAACTCCCCCACACCTTCAGGCTACCAGTTTACGGCCGTTGAGCCAGCAAAGGGCGGCATTTGGCCCGCTCCACCGCTCGCTGTGGCCAAGGCTTGGCGACGCCGGCAGCCGATCGTTAGATTTCCGCTGCACATCTCAAAGAGGATTCACTCCATGCGTTGCGGTCGCACGCCCCTGTGGCTCTCCCTCCTTCTCCTCCCCCTGCTCGCCCCTTCCCCGGCAGCCCATGCCCAACCGGCCGATGAGATCTACTCAGGCGGGCCGATCCTCACGATGCGCGGAGCGAGCCCGGAATACGCCGAGGCCTTGGCGGTCAAGGATGGAAAAATACTCGCCGTGGGGCGGGAGGCCGATGTTGCCAGGCACTCTGGCCCCACAACACGGCAGATCGACCTCGCCGGCCACACCCTCCTGCCGGGGTTCATCGACACCCACGGCCACATGGTCTATTTCGGGAAGAACCTCGTCGATGCCGATCTCTTCGGCTCGAAGGACATCCCCGAGCTTGTCGACCGGATGAAGGGCCAGGTCGCAAAGGTGCCGGAGGGGGGATGGATCGTCGGCTTCGGTTATCAGGCGAAGCTGATGACCGAAAAGCGAACACCGTCGCGTGAAGAGCTCGACCGGATCTCGACCGAGATCCCGGTGATGATCGTCGACAGTTCCGGCCATGCCGGGGCGGGCAACTCGAAGCTCTTCGAGGTGGGGGGGATCGATGCCGATTCGCCCGATCCCGCGGGGGGCCTGTTCGCCCGCGGCCCCGACGGCAAGACGCTCCTCGGCCCGATGGAAGAAACCGCTCTCAACGCCGTCCGGAGCCAGCGCCCGCCTTTCACTGGAAAGCTCGCCGCCGACGCGATCACCGGCGCCGCGAAGCGCTGGGCAAGCTATGGCCAGACAACCGCGATGGAGGCGGGGCTCGGCCTGGGGAGCGACGACATCGGCATCGTTCTCCATGCAATCGAAGAAAAGCTCCTCCCCATCGATCTCTATGTCGCCGCAAAAGATTCGACCGTCGACGAGGCTCTGGCAGCGGCTTACCGGGTGGGCGATGCGGTGCAGGCTCAGGACGGCAGCGGCGACGTAGCGTCGCGGCTCCTTGCGGCCCGGCCCGATCTCGATCGACGCTACGTCAACCGGGTGCGCCTTGGCGGGGTGAAGTTCTGGCTCGACGGCAGCCTCGACACGGCCTGGATGAACGAGCCCTATGCTGCCAATCCCCCTGGCAAGACGGGGGAATACCGGGCCTACCGGCAGATCCCCGACGAGGTTTTGGAGGCAGCCTTCGACCGCTTCTGGTCGACCGATTTCCAGATTCACATGCACATGAACGGCGACGCCGCGGCCGATCAGGCCCTCAGAGCCATCGAGAAGGCCGTGGCCAAGCACGGCATGCATGACCATCGGCCGGTGTTCGTCCACGCGACGTTTTTGCGCGACGATCAGATTGCGAAGATGAAAAAGTATGGCGCCGTTCCCAGCTTCCTCACCTCCGGCCTCCTCCCCGGCGGCGACGCGGTGGTGCGGTTGTGGGGGGAGGATCGGGCGGCGCAGTCAATGGCGACGCGGACGATGCTCGAAGAGGGGATCCCCTTCACCTTCTCGCACGACGCGCCAGTCAGCCCGGAGCCGTGGATCCTCACCCTCGTGAGTTGCGGCGTGAATCGGACGACACCGTCGGGGCGGGTCATCGGCCGCGATCAACGCATCCCCCCCTACGCCGCGCTCCGCGCCGTGACGGCGATGGCGGCATACGAGATCAAGGAAGAGAAATCGAAGGGCACCCTCGAGCCGGGGAAACTCGCCGATCTCGTGATCCTCGACAAGAACCCTCTCGACGTTCCCCCCGACACGATCGGCGACATCGCTGTCCTCGAGACGATCAAGGAAGGGAAAACGATCTGGCTCCGTAGCGAAGAAAGGCCCTGAAGCGGGCCTGCCGGAGCACTGTCAGGGCGCAGGCTTGTGCCGGGGGATTGCACACACACCCACATGAAAAAAACCGGGGGAAGCAAGGTCAGCCCTGCTCCCCCCGGCATGGAACTCTGCGCAGAACGATCAGACGCTGGCCTGCTGCCGCCGCCGCTCGATCATTCCGAGCGCGCCGAGCACGAGCACAAGGGCGCTTCCGAAACTGGCCGGGTCGATCTCGGGAACGGCGCTCACCCCCGTGTCACCGACGGCGATCCCTACGCCCGAAGTAGTCTGGAAGGCCTGTTGGATGAATGTGACCGCAGCAAAAGGGCCAGCCTGTTGGACATAAAACTCCGTCCATCCGTACGTGAACCCCCCCGCCCCGTCAGCCAGTTTCATCGCCGCGTAGCCGTAGGTTTGAAGTGGAAAACTTCCCGTGCTGGTGGCGAAGTCCCACAACTGCAGATTGTCTTGGGCGGCTCCATTCGTCGGAAAGCTGTTCCAAAAGCCACTCGTGGAGCCGTCGATGATGGTGCCGACTGCGAGGTTCTCGACCTTGAGGTGATCCGCACTCTTGGTCAAGACATACGGCACGTAGGGGGATCCGCTCGGGTCCTGGGGGGTCATGTAGGCATAGCTAACGGGGCCACCCTGCACGACACCCCATTCCCAGGCACCGCCGTTAAAAGTTTTCGGGGAGTTCGTAGAGAGAGCGGTGATGTTCTGCATCCCGCTCCAGATGATTTCCGCCTCGGCAACGCGGGGGCCGAAGCCAGCCAAAGCCAAAGCCAGCGCCGCCGCCGAAAACAACTTCACGCGCATAGGATTTCCTCCAACAAATTGAGAAACCGATCGATCCGGGTGGTCACGCCTGGGGAAGCGAGAAGCCCTTGGTCATGCACGCTCCCCCCCCCGATAGCCTTTATGCCCTAACGGGCAGCATTGCCGGGCAACTCCATCGCGCCTGTCAACCGCAATGATCTCCGGACCACCGCTCCGGGGGGGTCACTTATCTGACCCTCAGCTGGATCTCGCCCACGGCAGCCCGAGGTTCGCAAGTCCTCGAAGACACGAATGGCGAGTAACAAAAGCCCCGCCCAGCAGGAACCGGCCCCGCCGCCGCGGAGATCCTCAGTGACGGCCAGGAATTGCCTCGTCGACATTCCTCGCCTCGAAGTGGCTGAAGGCTCGGTGGAGATCCCGCCGGGCGCTCGACGCCGGCGCTCGGCCACCTTGAGAGGGTTTGTCTCGCTGGAGCCGAGGGCGAGAAGCTCGCGGATCGCCGCATGCGCCTGCCAGGGATCCTCGACCGCGTCGGAGGGATGGCGGCCACCGGCTCCCTCCACCGCTTCCCAGGAGGCGATCCGCTCTGGCTTGAGCCGCTCGTCAAAGGCCTCGGCCCCGTTGCATCGGGCGAGCAACCGCAGTTGTTCCCCACGACGAGCAATCGTTTCAAACCTTGAGCGAACCGAAGCAATCGATTACGATTTCGTTGTACACTTTGCCTATCGATCGAGAGGGCCCTATGCAACACGTCACAATTTCGCCGAAGTTTCAAGTCGTGATTCCTCGCGCTGTTCGGGAGCGGCTGGGGCTGCGACCAGGGCAGAAGCTGCAGGTCATCGAGCATGCCGGCAGGGTCGAGTTCGTGCCGGAGCGTGACATCCGCGAACTCAAAGGGTTTGTGAAGGGGATCAAAACAGAGTTCCCGCGCGAAGGCGATCGGCTGTGAACGTGGTCGATTCATCAGGCTGGCTGGAATATTTTGCCGGGGGACGCCACGCCCGCACGCTCGAACCGGTGCTCGAAGACATCGAATCGCTCGTGGTGCCGGCCATCTCGGTCTACGAGGTGTTCAAGGTGCTTCTCCGCGAAGCTGGCGAAGAGGCCGCGATTCAGGGCGTGGCAGCAATGCAGCGTGGTTTCATCGTCGATCTGACGGTGCAGCGGGCCCTCGACGCAGCCGCCTTGAGCCTCCGGCACTCGCTCCCGATGGCCGACAGCATCATCCTCGCCACAGCCCGTGAGCACGGCGCCACGGTCTGGACGCTCGACGAGGATTTCCGCGGCCTTCAAGACGTCCGCTACCTCGGCACGAAGTGAAGTGCTCGTAGCCCAAGATGTCGGGCAACGCGCCGCCGCGAGCGCTCACCCGTCGGGATCGTCGATGAGCTGCTGGAGCCGGGCGGCGTGCTCGGGGACGAGGCTCGGGAGCCACGAGGCGTCGATGAGGCCGAGGGACACCAGATCGAGAAGGTGGATCTGGTCTTTGCGGCGATACGAGTTCAGCTTCATCCGCACCAGCGCCTCGAGCGTCACTATTTTATAGTCATCCGCCGCCACCTGCTCGGTGACATCGGCCGTAGGGAGTGGATAGCTCTCGCGGACTTTTTCATTGGCAAAGAGGAGATGGATCGCGTCGCGCGGGCTCCCCTGCGGGCCGTCGAGGAAACACTCCACCCCCATCACGGTGGCGTGCACAAAGCCCGCTCCTTCGAGTGCCGTTGCAATGGCGGGCAGGTCGCTGCGACGGACGAGGATGTCGACATCCTGCGTGTTGCGGACGGCGGCCCGATCGACACGCGCGATCCACGCGGCGACCGCATTGCCGCCGGCGACGGCATAGGGAATCCCGGCTCTCTCCAGGGCGGCGGTCGCCCGCAGCGCCCGATCGCGAACGGCTTGCACGGCCTCGATCATCCTTTGCCAGGAGAAGGGCTTGAGCTCGATGGCCACGGTGAACGAGCCTCCGGGGAGATGGACCGAATCCCGGCCGGGCCACTCTGCGAAAGCATCCTACCCTGGCTCCGCGCTCGAACGAAAGCCGAGCGGAGGCGCTGGCGACGAGACTTTTTCCGCAAGAGGTGCCAGAAAAACGAGCGGCCCGCGGGAAACATTCCGCGGGCCGCCGTTGATCAGTCGAGTCGCTTCATCGACGCGCGTGGGGAGGCACGTCACAGCGCCCGGCGGTAGCGACGGTTGACCTTCGAGCCCCCCGCCTTCGGAGCCGGCCGCGGCGTTGCCGGCCCGGCATCACCTCCGCCGACCTCGCGGTAGGCAGGCGCTGCCGGCGCGGCGTCTTGCCCGCCACCGCCACCGCTCGATCGTCGGCCGCTACCGGAGCGACCTCCCGCGGAGCGCGAGCCCCCCGAGCGTCCACCACCGACACGGCTGCCGCCGCCACTCCGGCCGCTCCCTTCCGAGGAACGACGCTGGCCGGGGCGGCCACGGCCGCGGCCACCGCCACCCGAGCGTTCGCCGGGCTCGCGCCCGCTCGACGAGCTCTCCACCTTCGGCAAATCGGCCGGGAGGTCGTTGCGGACCGGAATCCGGCGGCGCAGGAGCCGCTCGATCGCCTCGAGACGATCCTCTTCCTCGCGGTCACAGAAGCTCACCGCCTCGCCGGTCAGCCCGGCCCGGCCGGTGCGGCCGATGCGGTGGACGTACGTCTCCGGCTCGTGGGGGAGCTCGAAGTTGACGACGTGGCTGACCTCGTCGACATCGATGCCGCGAGCGGCGATGTCGGTGGCGATGAGCACCGGCGGCCGCGGCGACTTGAAGTCGGCGAGGGCCTTCTCCCGCTGGTTCTGGCTCTTGTTGCCATGGATCGCAGCCGCCCGCACGCCCGCCTTCTCGAGATCTTGGGCGAGCTTGTTGGCGCCGCGCTTCGTTCGCGTGAACACGATCACCCGCCCCATCCCGCCAGTCTGGAGGAGATGGACGAGAAGCGACCGCTTCTGCTTCTGCGGAATGTGAAACACCGACTGGGCCACCGTCTCGGCGGGGGTCGCCTGCGGGGCGGTCTTCACTTCGAGCGGATCGCGGAGCATCGTGGCGGCCAGATCGCGAACCTCCGCCGGCAGCGTCGCCGAGAAGAAGAGCGTCTGCCGCTGCCGGGGCAGCATCCCCACGATCCGGCGGACGTCATGAATGAAGCCCATGTCGAGCATCCGATCGGCCTCGTCGAGAACGAGATACTCGACGGTCTTGATCTCGAGGAGCCGCTGCCCGATGAGATCGAGGAGCCGCCCCGGCGTCGCCACGAGGACGTCGACGCCACGGGCCACGGCGCTGGCCTGCGGGTTTTGGTTGACGCCGCCGTAGATCACCGCGCTCTTGAGATGGGCGTGGCGGCCGTAGGCCTTGAAGCTGTCGTGGATCTGCCCGGCGAGTTCGCGCGTCGGCGCGAGAACGAGGATCCGGCAGTGCTTCGGCGCGGCGTGACGACGGTCGTTCATGAGCCGCTCGAGGAGCGGCAGCGCGAAGGCCGCCGTCTTGCCGGTGCCGGTCTGGGCACAGCCGAACAGATCCCGGCCGGCGAGGACATGTGGCATCGCCTTGGTCTGGATCGGCGTCGGCGTCGTGTAGCCCTCGTGGGCGAGCGCCTTGAGGAGCGGTTCGGAGAGCCCGAGCGCCGCGAAGGCCGTGACATCAGCGCCGTCGCGGCCGGCCTGCTGGTCGTTGGTGTCGTGCTGGTCGTGAGCCTCGCGCCGGTCGTGGTGGGCCCGCTCCGCGCGCGGCTTGGCGTGGTGATCGGCCTGATGGTTGGCCGCGGCATGGTCTTTGGTCGTCGTCGTCATCCTGGAATGGTCTTTCTGCATGGAAGCGGTCCTGTGCTGAACGCTGGAAACACCGCTTGCCGGGATCGGTCGATCGCGACCGACAGGTGCAGGCTTCGGGAATGCGGCGATAGAATCACGCTGCGGTGATCCAAGAACGCCGACACACAAAAGCCCACCGGCTCCCGGAGGGAGCGGTTCCCACGGCACGAAACAGGCCGCGGGGAGCGAAGGAGGTGATGTTCAACCGCGGTCGAACGGCTGTTTCGTGCCGACGGCGTCCGGTGTTCCCACGGGACCCCGCCAGGCAACTCGTGCCGGCCACGGCGTGTGTGTCAGAAGAATCATCGATCGAACCGCGGGCCGACAGATCAACTTTCCGGAGACTCCCCCAAACAGGGATTGGCGGGCACTGAACTGCCTCGCCCCGGAGCCTCACTCGATCTGTCGCGCGGTGGCCGATCGCACCTTTGCCACTTCGCTGCGTGGGATCTTACCACGCCCGCTTCCCTACCGCCACGTTTCATTTCCGCGGATTCTTCACTGGCTCCCCAGATCCGCGGCAGGCTTCGGCCAGCACGATCCCGCAGGCGACCGCGACGTTGAGGCTTTGCACTGCTCCGCTGCCCGGAATCCGCACCTGCACGTCGGCGAGCCGACCGAGCCGGGGCGACACCCCTTCCGCTTCGCTCCCGAGGATGAGGACGACATCGCGCGACAGCCCAGCCGACGCGATCGGTGTCCCGGCCCGGCTCGTCGTCGACACGATCCGCAGCCCGAGTTTTTTCAGGGCTGCGAGGGTGGAGACGGGATCCTCGACTGCGACGAGCCCCACGCTCTCCGCCCCCCCCTCCGCGACGCGCAGCGCCGCCGCCGACAGCGGCGGAAGGTGCGCTGCCTCACCGATCACTCCGCCACAGCCGAAGTGGGCTGCCGAGCGGAGGATCGATCCGAGGTTGTGGGGATTCTGCACCCCGTCGAGCCAGAGGAACGGTCCGCCGATCTTTTTCGCCGCGATTCCGGCGAGCCAGTCATCGACGCTGATCCGAGGTGCTTCCCGGGCGAGGATCACGATCCCTTCGTGATGAATCCCGCCGGAGAGTTTCTGGAGATTCTCGTCGTCAACGAACTGAAAACCGAGCCGGTTGGCAACGCAGTATTCGAGGAGCGCCTTGAATGTCGGCTTGCGATTGACCGACAGATAGACGCGGATGATGTCGCCGGGGCGCTTGGCAAACAGCGCCGTGCAGGCCCGCACGCCATGGACCTTCTGCTCCGATTTCGACGCATGGCGGCGCGTCTCGGCGTTATCGCCCGCTTCGTCACGCTCGGCCGCCGGGCTCCCTTTCCCTTCCCGCTTCGGGACTGCCGACGCCGGAGCCGGCCGCGGCGCCCCGGCGGCAGCCCCCGTCCGCTCCCCCGCTCGCATCCCTCTCTCCACCGCCGGCCGCTTTTGATGCGGCGGTCGCGGTCCCGCGGGACGCGAGGTACGCGGGGGTTGAGAAGCGGACGGGCCGCGGGCAGGTTTCTTCATCGTGGGCTTCCGGAGAGGGCGGGATCGGTCGGGGAACGTCGTCGGACGAAAACGACTCGGGGCTTGAACGCTTTCAGTGGCAGCCGCAGGCGCCGCTGCCGCAGCCGGTGCGGGCGGCGGCGAGGCGGGCTTCAATCGCCAGCGAGGTCGGCGTGATCGAGAGGCCGCCGAGGGCCGTGCAGCGCAGCTCCCGCGGCATCTGTCCGGCGACGCGGCGGGCGGTCTCGATCACTTCATCGAGCGGGATGACCGGATCGAAGCCGGCCAGGGCCATGTTGGCGCTCGAGAGGGCATTGGCCGCGGCGGAGACGTTCTTCCCCAGGCAGGGGGCCTCGACCCGGTTGGCGATCGGGTCGCAGATCAGGCCAATCATGTTTTGAAGGGCCATCGACGCAGCAGCAAGGCTCCGCTCGGCCGTCCCGCCGGCGAGGCCGACCAGCGCCGCGGCGGCCATCGCCGAAGCGGCGCCCCCTTCGGCCTGGCAGCCCCCCACTTCGGCGGCAAACGTCCAGGCGGTGGCGATGAAGGCCCCGACGAGCCCGGCAGCGAGAAACGCCCGGGCCATCTCCACCTCACCGAGCTCCATCCCCTCGGCCAACGCAATGACGACGCCGGGGAGCGCCGCACAGGCCCCGGCCGTCGGCATGGCGACGATCACCCCCATCGAGCTCTTCACTTCCATCAGCGCGGTCACATAAAGGATGGCCCGATTGAGCGCGCCCCCGTCGAGGAGCTTTCCCTGTCGGAGGGCCTCGTCAAATCCCCCCGACTGCCACCCGAGCACCCGGTCGGCATAGGTCGTGCCCGCGATCCCTGCGGCGATCGAACGCCGCAGAATGCGGACGATCTCCACCATCATCGCTTCCACCGTCGCCGCATCGAGGCCGCCGCGGGCCATCTCATACTCGACTCCCAACTGCCACAGCGCCTTCGCGCCGGCCCCATCGCACGCGAGCACCTCGGCGGCCGTGGAGAAGGGAACGGCCGCGTCGTGTCGCGAGAGAATGGGGAGCACCGGGGAGAGCTCACGGACGCGCATCACACCAGGGCGATTGCGAACTTCGGCGACGAGCGGTGTTGGCAGCGCCGCCATCGAGCGGATTTCGACAAGCGTGATCGCATCCGCGGCGCGCCGATGCACGTTGACCGCATCGATCTCCTCGCGGACGGCGAGCTCGTCGCGGAGGACGGTCGCTCCTCCCTCGGCCCCCTCCTGCAACCAGAGGAGCGTGGTGAAGGCGTCCCCTCCGAGGCTGACGTCGAAGCCGTCGAGCACGATCACCTCGATCATCCCGCCGCCGGTGGAGATGGCGTGGAGGGAGATCGAGCCCTGCGATCCCGAGAGCGTTAGCCGGTAGGTGTTGGGATGGGGGTCGCCGGCGTCGATCGTCTCGATGCGGATCCGCACGCCACTGGCGGCGAGGGTCTGCATCGAGTCGGGAAGGCGTTCATCGGTCGACTCCCAGCCGAGGAGGCCGCCGAACAGCCCCATGTCGGAGCCCTGGCTGTCATGCGTGGTGGGGAGCGACCCGGCCCGGTCAAACTCGACAAGGGCATCGTCGAACTGGCCCTCCATCAGATCACGCGCCAGCCTGCCGATCCGCAGGGCGGCAGCACAGTGCGAGCTCGACGGCCCGCGCATCACAGGGCCGATGACGTCGTTGAAGATACTGACGAGCATGAGCGATCCGAAAAAGGTGCCAGCCACAACTCTTGGAGAAGGTGGGCGATCTGCTAACCCCCGAATCTACCCTGGATTGGAGTCGAGACGGTCGGCTGGCACCTTTTAGCGCCTATCGCCCTGCCTCTGCGAGCCCTGCAGGGGCGACGCTGATGTCGGCTGCCTTCCGAGCCGGTTCCGCCGGACGGATCGGGATCGTTGCAGGAGCCGCGTCGGAGTTCTCCTCGCCGAGGTTCTCGGCTTCCCAGGCTCGCACCTTCCTCCGCGCCGTATCGACGAGCCGCTCGTAATTCCCCAGCCGGACCGCCTTCGAGGCCTCGGGAGTGAGGAGCTTCCAGAGCGGGTCGTAGTCGTGATAGGTCTTGAGGTAGGCCTCCTGGCTCTTCGGCGCGACCGCATCGGTGCCGAAGAGGAACCGGGTCGGATACTTGTTGATGAGATCAGCCCAGGCCTTCACGGTCGCCTCGTCCTTAACGACCCACTTCGCGACTTCGTCCCAGGAGATGTCGAACACGACGTGGTCGAGTGAGTGATCGCGGCACATCTCGTCGAGGAGGGCGACATGGCCGGGAGTCGGGCCGACGAACCGGCCCAGCCCCGTATGGGCGTGGATGATGCTCGTCCGCGGATGCCGCGCGAAGAGTTCGCGGAGGTCGGCGGCATGCGCGGGCTCCTCGCCGACGGCACGCATCTCGTTGATGTCGCAGTGAAGGATCACGAGCAATCCGGTGTCGCCCGCAAGATCGAGGATCTCGTCGACGGCCGGGTTTTTCACGCTCGCCACGTGTCCCGCCACCTTCGACGACACGAGTTCCTTGTGGATCGAAAACTCACCGATCCCCACGAACACCCCGGGGAAGGTCTTGAGGACGTTCTCGATATGCTGCTTGCCGTTCATATCGGTCGGATTGAAACCGACGATGAACGGATCGAATCGCTGCCGATCCTTCTCCGGGAGCCGAAGGTACTGTCGGGCGATGAGGGCATCGATAAAACTGTAGTAGTACATCTCGGCGTCCGACTCGAGGTAGTAGCCGGGACGGCGGCGGCCATTGACGAAGTAATCCCACTTCTGCATGAGCGGAATGCCGAACAGCGCCACGCGTCCCACTTCGTCGTCCATCAACTCGAGAAGCCGGGAGGTATCGATCCCCTCGTGGACGTAGTTCGAGAGATGGAAGTGGCTGTCGTGAAACAGCGGCTCAGCACGTTTTGCTTCCTCGGCGGCGGCAGGCTCCTCAGCCCGGGTCGAGAAGCCGCCGTTCAGGCCTTCGATGACAGGCAGAAGCAAAAGAATCGCCAAACGGAAATGGCGGGGGATGTCCATGGCGGGGCAGACTTTCCGGGAGGGAGGAACGGCAGGAGTTGCTCGAAATCATAGCGTTCGAGCCGAAGGCTCCTCCAGCCCCGGCCGTCACCCCTTCCCGACGAGCCGGCCAAGGGCACGTTTGCACGCGCGGAGGAAGCGGCGCACCGGGCCGCGCTTTGCTTCGCCCCCGAGAAGGCACTGCTCACTCACCCCCCGCGCCGCCGCCCGGCTCGCGGTGAGGTCGCCGCCGGTCTTCTGCCAAACCTCGTAGTCGAGGAAGATCCCGACGCGCGACGGATCACGAAGCGGGGCGTGGAAGAGGAGCGACGTGGCAGGCCGCCAGGTCTCGAGCGTAGGCACGAGCCGGCCGGAGCCGTCGTCGAGGAGATCATTGCGGACGAAGAAGGCATCAAGCTTCGGCACCACCGTCACGAGCGAATAGCCCGCCTCCTCCGCGACCAGAGCGAGGGCCCTGAGCGAGGCGCCATAGCCCCGGTCCTGTTGCCAGCGCTCGGCCGGGTCGTCGGCGAACGTGATCGCGGCATCGAGCGGGAAGTGGGAGTTGTATTCGACCGAGAACGCCCGCGCCCGGAAGCTCTTCAGGAGCGCCCGAAAGACCCACAGGTCGGTCGAGTCGAGATCGATCGACACATAATCGGGCTCGGGCGCCACCCCGT
>Ga0007795_10000271_pt1 | contig 15107 bp, 7 predicted proteins | sample CryBogmetaGMA1M_FD_60369 | JGI IMG/M metagenome (GOLD analysis project Ga0007795, IMG submission 60369) | Freshwater microbial communities from Crystal Bog, Wisconsin, USA - MA1M | ecosystem: Environmental > Aquatic > Freshwater > Lake | place: Crystal Bog, Wisconsin, USA | collected 2009-07-06
CCTCGCAAAGATGAGCTTGTCGTTTCATGTACAGCCCTCACGACAGCATTTCTTACATGGGTTTCCATGTCTGATAGAAATGCATTTCTAAATGAAAATATTTATCAGACGGCCTGTAAGTCGGTATGTGCGGTCTACTCAGAGCCTCTCAAGTTGCGACCGAATGCTGGCCTGCTGCTGAGCTATGTAGGCGGCCGCATCGTTCAAGACGCGCAGAATGGTGCTGCGGCAAAGTGCGAGCGGAGGCAGCATGGCTCGAAGGAAGACGTCCGCGCCGCCTGCACATTCTACGGGAGTTGGCCAGCGCGGCAGAGGCTTTTCTTGCGCATATTCATTGGTGTTGCAGCGAACGTGCAGCATCGGCGACTGTTGGATGGCATAGCGGCGGCCTGTAGCGCGTTTCTGAGTGCGGTACAGCAATGCTTCTCTGGTCGTCATCTTCTCGCCTTCGCTGGCCTTGCCCAGCATATTCGTGCTGAGATGAGCCAAACAGGGGCTCAGCTCCTCCACGTCAGCCGGTGTCTTTGTGAGCAGAAGGCGGCAATCCCCACAGTTGTTGCACTTGAACTTGACGTCGGCCATGAGCTGTCGAAGTTGGGCGTGGGGCGGCTGCTCTTCCCGTCGCAGCCGCACGGCCTCATCGAAGACCTGCTGCGGGCAGCAGATGGGATCGTCCGGGAGCAGGGCCGCCAGGGCCGCTTTGACCTCTGCCGCGCTCGTCCAGTCGGGCTGGGGACTGACTTCAAAGCAGCTCCGCGATGCCAGCTGCACCAGCGCCGGAGGGGTGTTGCCCACGAGACCCCGCCGAGCTGCTAGATCTGCTGCAGGCAGCTCGGCCCAGGCTGTCAGGCGGGCGCAAGCTTCGGCGCGGACGACGGCAAATCTGAACCGCAGCACGGCTGGGAAGGGCTGCCGGCAGCCCTGAGTCGTCTGCAGCTGCCAGCCGAAGTGCAGAGGGTTGGCGCCAAGGGGGCAGGCGGCGCCAAACAATGGTGCTCCCGACGAGAGCTTGAAATCCAAGGCATCGACGCCAGGCTTGCCGGTGTCAAGCTGCAGCTGGACCTCGTGTATGCCTTCCTCTACGAGCTCGGTCACCGGCAACACCCGCAGAAACTCACGCAAGAAGACCGGGTTGAAGGCCCGGTGAAAGGCGAGCAGGTGTGCCGGGAGAGCTTGGGGCGGCAAAAAGCCATGGCACAGACGCAGGCCAGCCAGTTCTTCGGGCCACGAAATTAAATAGCTGCGCAGTACGGGCATGGCCTCACCTCCGTAGATCAACAGGCAGGCAGCAGCCCGCAGGTGCGCGGGCACGAGCCAGGTCAACGAGCCATCGCTGTTCAAGCGCATCTCCTCAGGTGCCTGCGTTCCGTCGAGGCCCGCCGTCCGCAAGCCGTCTTGCAGCTGACGGCAGTCCTGCGCAAGACAGTCTAGGCCATGGCGAAGCGCAGCCTCGGACACTTCAAGGCTGTAGCCCTGAGAGGTGTCTCCCGAGAGTGCAATCGGAAAGGAGGCCTGTGTCAAGGACCTGGGCTCGCTGCAGATTTGCACGAGCGCGTTTGCCAATGCAAAGGCAAACGGGCCCTGGCCGAGCGTATAAAACCGTGAACCCTGCTTGCGCAGGTGGAGTGCGTGATAATGCAGCCACGGAAGGTGACTCGACGCCGAGTCCAGGGCCGCCGCGGGGCGCTTGGCAGAAGCCATTGCTCCGGTGCTCACTAGCTGGGAATCTCGCCGCACCTCGGCTTTGGCGACGAGGCCAACGCGCGGCAAACTCAGTATGGCTTTGGCGAGCGACCCGCGCACGGTGCTCTCTACCAGGGGCACCCGATCTTCGTCGGGACAGCTGCAGAGCCCACCGAGGATACCGCAGGCCATGCACAAGGGGACGCCAGGCAAGCCATCGTCGGAGTCGAGCTTGCGAGCTGCCTGCACGGAGCGAAAGACCGGGTCTAAGCCGCCAGGGCGGGGCGCCAGGCCCTGCTGCGCGTTGCCGATGGCCGAGACGCGCATCTTGGCTTGCTGCTTGCAAAAGTGGGTGAACTTGCGGAAAGTCGGCGCGCTGCCAAAAGTGATGCCCCGTTGGCCTTCGTGCAAAGGCCGGTGATTCTGCACGGACGTGCCCTTGGTGCGGAAGCGCAAGAGAGCGGCCTGACTCGGACTCAGGTCGGTGCCGAAGCACGAGATGCTTGCCCTGATGCGCTGCTCGGCGGGCTCCAACACGTCGGCCCTGTGCACCTCAGGAAAGAGGGTGAGCCCTGCTTCGCCGAGCGCGTCCGTCCAAAAACCTTTGGCGACGCTCTCGGTGGTGGTGCGCGTGTAAAAAAATGGGGCATTGAAGAAGGCGGCGGTGTCCCCATAATCTTCGCGCAAACCGGTCATCTCCATCTTCTGGTCGAAGCGTGAGCCCTTCTGTCCTTCGGCCACAAAGCTCATGTCGCAATATGTGATGTGCACCTGCACTTCGTCCCCACCCCGCTCGAACTGCTCCACATCCAGTATCCAGACGTTTGCAGAAGCCACGAGTCCTTGCACTTTGTCGAGCTTGCTGGCGACGTTGATGTACATGCATTCGCCGGCTTTGATGAGGCTGTGGGGCAGCGGCAGCCCCGTGACTCCCAGGCCGGTGACGAAGTTGCAGGGCATGGCCGCCGTCAGTTCTCGGCGCGAGCGCTGGAGCTGCTGATAAAATTTCATCCCACAGACGTCCTTGTTTTGGACCGCCGTCTCTTCCTTGAGGTTACGCTTGATGATGCGCTTTCTGACATCCACCAGCATGCGATTGTGCAGCGATTTGAGGCGAATGGGCATGCTGTCTTCATCAGCCCGCGAACACCCCAGGACGGCGGTTTCTATGGCATAGGCATGGTATTTGAGGCCTGCCGCGGTGGTCGGTAGATTCAGCAGATTGGCGCCGAGTTCGGTGCCGGCATCGGTGACGCATTTCCCAGTACCTGAAATGAGCAAGGGCGTGGCCGCATCGGCGGCACTCTTGGCATAGCCGGCATGGCGCGAGACGTGCCCATCGTCCCCTAGCGCGATGCCCTCGGCGCAGATAGAGCGGGCGTGCATGCTGACGATTTTGCCCAGCGTCATGGGATCGATGCCTTGACCCGGTGCGGCCTGCCGGTTGTACTCTGGCAATTCCAAGAGCGTCAAGTGAGGATCGGGCGCAAAGTAGGTCAGGATGCCGCTGGCCAACAAGGCAGCTAGGCTAGGCACAAAGCTGCGTGCCTGGGGCTCTACCGCCCGCAGGGCTTGTATCTCGACCTGCCACTGACGGTGGCATGCGCCGATGTCGGCCTCGCTGCAGCTTCCGAGGTCCTGCACCACACGGTGCTCCTGCTCTCTGAAGCGCCGGGTCTGCAGCGGCACCAAAAATTCATTGCCGCTGCACAGCACGACGATCTCTGCGAGACGGGGCCGCTGCTGATAATCGACGACGACGTGATGTAGGCGGGCTTCCCCGCGACTCACAGCGAGATTGCGCACGCAGCGGCGCAGCGCCTCGAGCGTCGCCCAAGCCTGCTCCTGGGTCACAGCGAGCAGCTGCAGCCCTAGACACCGCACAGGCAGCGTGGGGCTCCCAGGCGGCACAGGGCCGAAGGCCTGTCGGAGCGCATCGGCTGCTTCGCGAAGCTGCAACTGCAAGACTTCGAGCGTGGCCAGCGGCAGCGGCTCCTGAAAGATGCAGCCCATGGGCAGAAATGCCCGCCGCCCGGACTGCAACCGCACGTCCGAGTAGAGGTTCAGGTCTTCTGCAAGCGTTTGCCCGGGGCAATTGGCTCGCTTGCCGAGCGCTCCCTTGGGATAGTAGGTGTCAAGCAGCTGTGGGTTCTGTCGCTCGCCCAAAAAGCATTCCTCGGGCACGCCCGTGAGAGAGTTTCGCACATGCACCGTGTCCCGGCCAGTGAGAATGCCACAGAGGCCTGTGAAAATGCCGGCACTGCTGGACAAGGCGGTGGCCAGGGCCCGTACCAAGTCCTGCGCGGTGGCCGCGGCCGCAGCGCCGGGCGGCCCCATTTTGATGCTCAAGTTGACGTGCATGTAGAAGGGCGTGACTTCGGCGGTGTCCTCATTTGCGAACATCCACATGGGCGGCGCGCGCCCCTCGTGCCCACATTCAGGCGGCAACCATGCCGGCAACGTGTAATGTATAGGCAGCTGCGTTTGAGTCAGTCGCAGGATTTGCAACACCTTGGTCTCCTCAGCGAGCTGCCCCAGAGCCACCCCCTCCGGCATGTCTATCCAAGAATCCTCGTCCTTTGCGAGGATCGGCGGCTGGGCCCCCAGCACAGCAGCGAGCGGGGCCGGCGCTTCGACGTGAAGTTCCTCGGCTCGGCGCTTGCGGGGTCGATGGAGCCAAGAGCGCAGAATCCGGGCGAGCGCTGCCCGGGCCGCGGTTTCCACCAAGGTTTGATACAAGCTCCCGGGCGATTGCAACATGTACGATTCCTCCAGCGTGTCGGGCGCCACCAGGCCATGAGCCCCCAGAAGTGTCAGGGCGGCCATCTCACCGAGCACTCGAACGAGGTCGGCCTCTGAAGCCATGGGCCCCAGAGCCTGAATGTACGTGGCGGGCATCAGCCCTTCGAGGAGCGTGTGCTCGAAGTTCTCGGAGCTCCCCAAGGAAGCAGCGGCCCACGAATGCAGGGCCTGCGCTCCACTGTAAAGATTCAGCCCCCGTTGCAGGCTGCTCAACATTATTTCCCGCACCTCGCAGGCATCCTCATTGCTGCTTTTGCCCAAGAACCAGGCAAGAAAATGTGTGAGCGGCATGGCGCGGTGCCAGGTGACGTCATCGGGGCTCTTGCGGCTCTCTGGAAAGAAGAGGCCGGTTCTTGAGCTCGCAGGCCGTGCCGCTGGCGGCGGTTTCTCCAAGGGCACCTTGAGGCGCAGTTCCAGCGCCTCCCCGCCCTTGTTCATGCGACCGAAGACTTGCAGCGATGCCAGATGCGGTGGCGCATCTGGGCCAAAAGCCAAGGCGCAAGAGGCCTTGCGCCGGGAGGCCTTGCGCCGGGAGGCTGCAGGTTGCTGAGGCAAGGTGAGGACGAACCTATACCGGCGGACGCCCGGAATGAGCAACATCTCATATAGTTGGCCCTGTATCATGAAGCCCTGATTCTTGATGCGCAGGCCGGGGATGCACATGAGCGGCACGGCCTGCGTCGGGAAAACATGGGTGGCGACGGTGCCATCGGCATGATGGCAGACGATGGACGCCGCGCCACTGACGAGAATGGCCTCACTTTTGCAGGGCGTCTCAGCGACCGGATAGACATCGCACGGTTCCATGCAAGCTTGTATGCCCACGATGCTGGCATCTGCTAGCAGCCCCGGCTCGATGCTCACCACCGAGGTGGCGAGGACCTTGTTCAAAAGCGCCTTGACGGCATGTCCCACGGCATGCCACTGCCAAGTGTGGAAGCCGTGTTCGTACAGAACGGCATAGGTCAGCGCATCAGCCCGCATCCGGGTGAGCGCCGGCATGTACGCGCCCGGGTGGTGCCAAGCGGGCGAGGCCTCGCGCCTCTGCACATGCAGGCTCACCAGCTCCTCGGTTCCGTCGAGGTCAGCCAGCAATGCGTAGCGGCAACATCTGGCCAGCTTGTCTAAGATGAGCGACTTGAGATCGAGGAGCACGCCGGCCTGCTTCAAGTAGCAGGCGCACGCAAAGGCGTGGAGCACGTTGCCAAAGATCTTGCCGCAGCTGCAATGAGTGCGGCGCGACACGATTTGACTCTGCGGCAAGAACTGCTGGCCAGCCTGTGCCAGGATGTGAAAGGCCTGATCTGGAGCTGGAACTTCCATGGGGATTGCTGCTCGGGCGGACCCTCCCAGCAATGAGCCAACATGGTCTCGCGTGTGCAGGGGTTTTGATGGCTAGGCTTGCGCGGCAACTTTCTGGCTCTCAAGCTTACATGCCATGCACGTACACGCTGTCTGAAAACTAATATAATGCAACGACAGAAGGTCGTCAACACTACAAGCATCCCGATGAGCTGGGACTCATTGTCAGACAGAAACGTGTAACTGGAACCGTGGCTTTCAGTGAGTCCAAACTCACAGCATCATCACACCACGTTTCCAATGGTAGGGGTTGATGATGGCCATCATTTGCAAGTATGCATGTGACGATGAATCAACTGCAGAATGGCTGTTCTTCTCTTGCAGCCAGATCTCCTTTTTACGAGTCTTTTCTGAGGCGGGAGACATGCTCCTTTCCCTCCAAAGGTGAGACATGCTTTATTCAAAAAAAACAACATTATCTCGCACGTTATTTTACGCTCCGGCGGCATTGACGTCGTCCTTCCAGAGGGCATGGGCCGGCGAGGCATCGTAGCCCCCCGACGGGCTCTCCGGTTGCGCAAAGGTCGAAGCCTCCTTGCAGAAGTCGTCGAGGCCTCTCCCCGAGGCACCATGGAAGCCGCTCACAGGAAGGGCGTTCCAGATCGTGTCATCGCGGCCGTTGTCCTGAGCCACCGTCGGCACTTTTCCACGGCCATCCCTTCGGCGCAGCTGAAACTTGAGGTCGCACGAGATGTTCAGGTGTGGCTGATTCTCCTCGTTTGCGTACATCTTGAAGCCCCCTCCAGCTCCGACCGGCCGTGCCTCGAAGAGGGTGGCCGCCTCGGCAGAGTCCTCCAGGCGATATGCTTCCGCTCTTTTCGAGGTTTGGTTCCGTTGACGCCAGTAAAGATACTTCTGCAGCTGCGGCGCAAAGAGCCTGAAACGGCGGTCGTCCTCAACGTCGGCCTTCCAGAAGAGATCCTTCTCTTCGTCGTCGACCTTCGTCTCCAGCAAGGCGGCGACGCCGTTGGCCTTGGTGAGTCGGTAGTAGACGCACCGTTTTCCTCCTAGGGGCGCCACGACCACCAGACCACCCGGAAAACTCGCTACGGAAGCGCAGAGAACGAACGCCTCCCCGGGCAAGATGCCGCGCTGGCTCTCGTGACAGTCTCGCTTACATCTCCAGTTGCTGTTCCGCTTCAACTTCAGCTGCCCGTCGACTTCGGCGGACCACCGCTTGGAATTGACTCCATCTGTGGCGTCCATGCGCACCGAGTCTCCGTGGAAGGCGAGGAGAAAGAACGGGAAGCTCCACTTCTCTCCTGAGGTCGTGAACGCTATGTTCCCGTCGCTGCAGCCCCCATGGAGGTCAGTCTGCATCCCCTGCACCTCGTTCCCGAGGAGGAAGGCGTCGCCGAAGCCCTCGTAGCGCGAGATGACGATGCCACGGTTCTCAGCGGGTGCCTTTTTCAGAACGAGCGCGGTGACTTCTGGCACCGCTGCGAGGGGAGGCCTGCGGTTCGTTTCTTCTCCTTCTTTGCAGGGCTCCCTCACAGCGACAAACTTCCCGTCCATCTCCGACCTAAGAGAGCGGGCGCTTCCATCCCACACCAGATGCGCATTGCGCCCTCCGTGCGATTCCAGCAGCCGGCAGATCTCGGAACGCGTCCAAGGCACGGGCGGTTCCGTCTTCCCTTGACGGACGGAGAGGTACTGCATCTTCCAGTTAGAAATCGTTCGACTGGTCCTTTGCGCGTCTTCACACGGCGTCAGGAGGCACAAGCATATCATCACTCCGTTCGGATGGAGGTCCAACTCGTAGAGGCAGACGACGACCACCTTCTCCAGCCCCAAGTCTCCGAAGTTGACCAGATCGGGCCATTTTTGGCGACAGTCTCCCCTAATGCTGCGAAGGTGTGCGTAGCGCAGAGTGGCCATGCTCATCTTCATCTCCTCGTACCTGTCCGGCATCGCATAGATGCAGAAGTCCTGGTTCTCCCCAGAGTACGCCAGCGCTGACTGCATGATGGCCTCAACCGCATCGATGGACTCCTCGCGCTTGGCGATCCTTCGAGACCCGTCCTGCGCTTCCTGCTTCCTCTTCTTGGCGGGCGGAGGGCCCGGGACGGAGCTGGCTCCATCTTCGGACTCCGAGTCTTCTGAGTCGTCGCCCCCTTCGACGTCCATGTCTCCCAAGAAGTCCAGATTGGCGTGATGCGCCGGGCGGTTGGACGCCAAGAGGTAGCCGTGCCGCTTGAACGGCGATGGCCTGTTGGCTCTGGCATTGGACTGGATCATCCCGACCTTCGACATACCAGCGCGCGCATGGACGACGGCGTGGAGGGCGGGGATGTCCGTTCCTTCCGCAGCCCATTTGGAACAGATGAGGATGTGTAGGGGCATCGGCTCCAGAGGACCCAGCAACGTTCCACCCCCAGGCGGAAACTGCGGGACGCGCCTCAACGTCTCGAGGCACACGGGTCGATCCCTCTTGTTTTCGTAGGGGTGGAAGATCGCCAGGAGCCGCACGTCCTGCAGGAGCTCGGTGCAGTCGGCTCCTGCGAGGTTAAAGGGCGGCATGCTCGCTATCCTCTCCAGGCACTTCTTCAGCAGGCCGGTCCCAGTTGGAGAGACCACGAGTCCAATGAGCTGCTCCAAGTCAGCGCCGTACTGGTTTCTGTCGGTCAAGAGCAACGTGTTCACCCAGGGCGAGGTGGTTTCGACCGTCGTGAGGCGGAAGTAGCGGTTGTGCCACACCATGAACCCGACGAGAGCCAGAACGGTGTTGAGATCCCTCCGCAGGTCCAGGTGCAGCTTCTGCGGCGTCCCTTTGCGATGGTCCAGGACCGCGAGGGTCTCATGGAAAAAGCGAGCTTCCTCCAAGAGCAACGAGTCGAAGAAGTGCGCGTCGACGGGGAGCGGGACGAAAGGCACGATGTCTCGGGAGCCGAGCGCATCTTCGACGCTCCACATCACCCTCTCGAAGTTCATCTTCTCGAACTCGGCACCCTCCAGAGGGCTCCCCGAGAAGGCGTAGACCTGCTCGGCTTGCTGGCAGAATGTCGCCACAGCGCTCTTCCAATCTTGGCCACATGTGTGGTTGATGATCCGGTGCGCCTCGTCTACCGCCAACATGTCCAGGGGTCCGAGCCGAGCTGCGAGCGACCGTTCTGCCCGACTCGACGAGGTGACCTGCTGATAGGTGCACACCACCACCAGGGGCCATGCGCTGAGAATTTCTATGTCCTTGGTGGACGCCAGGTATGGCCTCGCGTGCTTGACCTCCTCGTGGACCGGCTTCAGAGTGCCCCGGGCCTTGAAGGCGTCGCGGGTGGCCTCGGGGAGCTCCAAGAACTCCTCGATGTCCCAACAGTCCTCGTCGGAGCATTCGGCGCTCGGCTTGGCCACGCTGAAGTACTTGAAGACCTGTGACACACCCTCTTGCTCTTCGGCGGATGAGTCGAGGTACTTGGGCGAAGCCTCTTTCCATTCTCCATCCACCCTGCACCAGGCACAGGGAAGATCTCCCAGAGTTTGGTGGTCGGCGAGCACGGCCACATTCGCCATGAAGTTGTACAGGGTTCGTAGGGTCTGCATCTTGATCTCGTTGTCCGGGACGAGGATCATGATCCGCGGGGGGCGTTCCCCTTCCTGGGACAAGGTGCCGTGATATTTGTTCACGATCGCAGAACAGATGACGGCGACGACCATGGTCTTGCCGCAGCCCGGGGTGCCTTCGAAGTAGAGGTGCTTGACGCCGTCGAAGAACTTCTCCAAGGGCGGTCGCTGACCAGGGCGAAAGCATCTGAAGGTCCGCAGGTTGGCGTAGGCTTTGGCTTGAAGCTCCATGGAAGCCAGCGAAGGAGGAGGGGGTGGCGGGGCGGACTTCTTGATGAAGCGCACCCGCTTCCTGCCGAGGGGGCTGGGATGATTTCTTCCCGGGAGGACCGGCGGAAGGGCTGGCCTTTTTCTCCTGCGAGCCGTCGAGGTGCTGACCGACATGGCGGGCGCCGCTTCCGAAGACCCGCTACTGGGCAAGGTGGCATTCTCCTCGTCCGACATCACTTCGATCACAGAGTGCTTGGGCTCCGCGACATTCGCCTCTCCTTTGAGGACCTTGCGAGGGGGGGCCATGGCTGCAGATACTTTTGGAGCTAACAAATGTTAACTAAACTGCTTTCGATGGCCGTGTGCGCATCAAAAACTCTTCCTCCCTAAAACAAACGACGCATGCCAGTTCTCTTCCTTATCGAGCTTTTTTCGGGAACGGGATCGTTCAGTTCTGCCGCCAAAAAAGAGGCCTTGAAAAAAGGGTACGCCTTCAAAAAGCTGTCCGTGGACATCCATCCCAAATACAACCCAAGCACCTGCATCGACATCCGTGAATGGAACTACAAACAGGAGATCAACAAATTCCTCCCGGAGGCACTTCAGCCTAACGACATCGTGTGGGTGCACGCGAGTCCTCCGTGCAACGAGTACTCGAGGGCCAAAACAGGGTATCCACGCGACCTGGATTTTGCGGATGCATTAGTGAAGCGAGCTTTGAGAATCATCAAGTACTGCAACCCTCACTTTTGGACCGTTGAGAATCCCGTAGGCCTCCTGCACACCAGGCCCTTCATGCAACGCTTGGAAAAGTTCAAAAACCAAACATCCTACTGCAAGTGGGGTAGACCGTTTCGAAAGAACACGCACATCTGGAGCAACGTGCCTCTGGACCTACCCATATGTCAGGACGGCAACTACTGCAAAGAAAAAGGCTTGTTGGGCCACCATCCCGTCAGGGCCCAAAAGAGAGACTCTGCCACGAGCAACGGCAAGCTCCAAATGAAACAGACCGTCGATCAGCTCTACGCCTTGCCACCTGGACTCGTCAAGCACATCGTGAGATCAGCGCTGCCATGAAACACGTTTTACTCTCTAACACCCCACACCGGACTTCGGGCAAAAGCGCGTGTCTTTTTTCCTCCAAGCCGAAATTCAAGAAACCGATCGAGACTGTCATGTACCCCTCCTCTGCACGTCCTCTGACACGAGCTCTTGGACCCTAGATGGCCGCATAAGAGCTCTCAAATCAGTCTAATAAAAAGGTGGCTCCTATTTACAGCCCAGTTCTCATTAACTTGGACGCACGTCCCAGAACCACAGCTAAATCTGCAGCTACGCCTAGTTGATGTGGGACGAAGATCCAAAACTACAGTAGCTGCAGCTACTAATTAACTCGGAACGATATTCCAGAACTCCCCCCTAAGTTCTAGGACCCGTCCTATCCTAGCATGCATCATAACCCAAAGCAAAATTTTATCAGTCGTCAAGACATGCTTCCGAAGCGCGGCTGGTGGCAGCGTGTCGGCTGCCAGCTCCGGCTCTAGGATGCGATTCACGGCCTCGGCGGCAAGAATGACAGGGCGTTGCACCTGCGCTTCCCTCCCAAGATCCAGGCTGAAGATGGTGGCGCAGTTGACCGGCAGAATTCGTGGCAGGCGCTGAACGAGGCCGGGAGTTGCAGGATCTTGGTAGCCGGCGTCGCGAAAAGCTTCATTCAGCGCCTCGGCTTCTATGCTCACCGTGTCGCTGACGACGACGACGACGAGGCCTGCACCGGGGCTCCCTCGCTGTGCAGCTTCTTGTTTCTGCAAGGCTTGATAGGCTTGCGAGTGCGGCACCGTCCAAGTCATCTTGACGCTGGGTCTGAGGTATGTCACATGACAGCAAGCGACATCCACAGCGGGCGGAGGCCCTTGCTCTGCCCGTGGGGTCGAGCCTGCTCTCATCCGAAAGACCAGGCCGGATCTCACAGGCTGCGTCACAGGTTCCATGGAGGTGGTCAGCAGATCGCCAAGCTTGCTGCACGCTATCTTGAGACGGTTGACGTCCTGGCAGAAGTCGCACAAGTGCGTCACCTGAGCATTGAAGATCATGGGGGCATGCTGTGCTCTGGCCTCATCCGTGACCTTGTCGTGCGTGCAGGCGCCGGTGCAGTCTCTGCAACGCTGGTTGCTGCCAGGTGGCGGCATACCTTACCGGCCCCCCCAGGCTCCTCCTGGTATGCTTACAAGCAAAGCATTGGCGCTGCACCCATGGCTGACGAGGAGATGACCGCGACGATACGGCAGGTTGCAGAGCCAAAGGGCGAGCGCGACGACTCAAGAACAATTGTCATGCCTAAAACCCAGAATTATAGGCCAAACGTGCCAGGGCGGGGTTTACAGGAGCTGGCCGCCGAGCAAGCGCGGGCGCGGGCGGCAAGAGTGCAGGAGCAGCGGCGGCAGCAGATATGGCGGCAAATGCAAGAGGCCGAAAGCAGGCGTGCGGCGCGGGCGGAGACGGCACGCGTGCAACATGCGCGCGAAACCGCGGTGGTGCGCCAGCTGCAGCAGCAGATCCTGAAGCAAAAAGCTGCAAAGAAAATGGCGAAAACTTTGCTGCTGAACAAACTCGTCGCGTCCCTGAAAGAAGAACAACTTCAAAAAGCCAAGAAAAGAGCTCTAGTGTTGAATATGATCGTGGCGTTGCACAATGCACAGCAACAACAACACCACGACAAAGCCCAGGATTTGGCCAACCTGGCCACGATCGTGAGTGCAAAGGCCAAGATTATAGATGCCGTCACGAAGCGGCGCCGATAGCTGGGGTTGGGACGGGTTCGCTCGGAGGAGATGCGGCGCTCGACGGGTTGGCCACGCCGATGTCTTGAGATTTACGCACATTTTCAAGTATGGCTTGCGTGGTGGCCGTGGCGGCCCCTAGGCCGGCGCTGGCCACATTTCCGGCCATTTGGCCGGCTCTACCCACTGCCCCGCCGAATACTTGGGCCACATTCCACACGCCGCTGACCGCCGACGCCACGTTGTCTGCTGCCGTCCCTACCTGTTGACTGACCGCGTCGCCCCAGGATGACGTGGCATCGCCCCAGCCGGCGTGAGAGGCCGGCTGTTGGTGCCAGGGTTCGTGCGAAGCGTGCGATGCCGGGGTGGCGTGGGCCGCTGCCTGCGCCGTCGCTCGGGCTTCTTGTTCGGCATGTGCATGCTGGGCCGCCGCCCAAGCGGCCGCCCGGGCTTCTTGCTCGGCGTGGGCGTGGGCCGCCATCCGGGCCGCGGCGGCCTCCCGCTCTGCGTGCGCGTGGGCCGCGTCCTTGGCCGCGCGCTCGGCCTGCGCGTGGGCCGCATCTCTGGCCGCCGCCGCTCGCTCGGCATGAACTTGGGCCGCTTCCCTGGCCACTTGCTCGGCTCGCCCGTGCAGCGTCTTAGCTACCGGCGTGTGCAGCACATAGACGGGTCGGCGTTTAGTAGGTGCCAGGCGCACTGACGAAAGAACGATTTTGTTGTTTTTCGCGTTTGCTATGCGATGTGCAGCTGCCAGACCCCGAGGCATTTAAACTATGCAAGACCTACGTGTTCGTTTTGAGGTGAAACGTAGGTGTCATCCTTGTAGCCCAGCTGCGCCAGGGTCGCCAAATGTTCTTCGTACAAGTCCCACATGCGTGCCTGGACGGGCCCTTCCATGCGGATGATCTGTATCTTGGGAAAAGGATTGCTCGGCCGGATGAGGCGCTGGATGAGCTGCTTCCAATCCTTGTAGGACTGCGGGAGCTCGTACACGAACATGAGCGAAGCGTGGATGGTGAGCCCTATGCCTCCGGATTGGGCGCCTAGGAAGAGCACGCAGGGAGCCAGCTGTTTCTCGAAGAGTTTCAATTGTTCGCTGCGGTCCGGAAGCGTCATGGTGCCATCGTACCGATACTGCTTGAACTCGCTCAGGTGCTGGCCGAGGGCCGCCTGTAAGGCATCTAGACTGCTCAGGAAGACCGCCACGACGACGATTTTCCAATGGCGCTGCACCTGAGCCTCGCACCCTGCGACGGCCACGCCGCAAAACATCTTGGTGAGCACGTCGAGCGTTACCGAGAGCTTGGATTTCTGCATGTTACACACCTCTAGGATGCGTTTGTGAACGACCTCGGGGTTGCTCCTCCTAGACAACTCCCAGGCCGAGGCATTGTTGGCCTCGAAGGTCTCTTTTGCACACCCCAGCGCGAGGTCACCAAATGAGAGCGTCGCCGCCGAGTGATCAAAGCCTGGCTCGTACGGCACTTTGGCATGGGGATGGTGGTCCGGCGACAGCTTGCCCAGCACAGGGTGGGCTTTGATGTTCGCTACCATGTCCTCCTCCTTGAGCCAGTAGAGCACTCCCTGGTCTTGCATGCACTGCAAGGGGTCTTGGTCTCGGTAGAACTCCAGCTGGCAGTAGCGGCTGTCGTACTGGAGCAGCTCGCATTGTCGCACGAGCTGCATGAGGTTGGTGGAGATGGGTATGGCCGCCATGCCGAGACGCCTCGCGCTGTGCTGCTTCATGATGACGTTTGCAGTTTCCCAATGTTCATGCCCGTTCCGCACTTCGGCGATCTCGTCGGCGATCACGACCACGATCTCTCGACCTTGCACGAGCGCGGCAAAGGTTGCCTCGGTCATCTGGGAGGCATACGAGATCACCAGCACCATGGCATGCGGTGGCAGGCTGCTGCGGGAGCGATACGACCAACACCGGTGCTGAAAGTTCGTGTGTTCGACGAAGGCCTTCATCCAGACGTCGGTAACCAGAGCAGCTGGGCAGATGATGACGGCCAGCTGCAAGTAGCGCACATGCGAGGGTTCTTGCAGGCCCTGCAGACTCCGGGCGATGAGGGCGCAGCCGAGCAGCGTCTTGCCGGAGCCGGCTGGCAGTATAGCGAGCAACGAGGGCTTCTCAGCAGCCAGCTTGGCGGCCTCATCCTGATGCTTCATGAGCAGCGATTTGAGCAGCGGCATCCTGGCACACGCTTGATCGCAATGCATGATGTGATCGAGGTCGTGCTCCTCCCAGCTGCTGCTGGCATCCAGCTGCACCGCAATCTTCTGGCTGCCACCAATACTAGCCACCACGCCGATGCCTGCCGGACATCGCACCGGCATGCCCAGCTGGAGCCTGGCACGCTGCCGCTCAGAGTGGCGCCAGGTTCGCGCCAGCCGATAATAATGCGGCGACACCCGAAGCGTTCGGGCGGAGTCGCCATGCGACACACAGATGATCCCGCCGGCCGCGATGCCTGTTATGATGGCCTGCTCCTGATTGAGGCGCGCAAAGCGGCCGGTGAGGTTATGCAGGATGACCATCTCATGTTTTTTCAGATTCTCCCAAGGCACGGGCTGAAGGGCAGCAGCCTCGTCGGTACATGGCGAAGCTCCCGGGCGGGGCAGGCCTCGTTTGGCAGGTATGCTGGGCTTTGGCCGCCGAGCCATGTCTGCGCCCCGCCGATGCATCGTTGCAGCGAGCCGCCC
>Ga0007795_10000272_pt1 | contig 15097 bp, 13 predicted proteins | sample CryBogmetaGMA1M_FD_60369 | JGI IMG/M metagenome (GOLD analysis project Ga0007795, IMG submission 60369) | Freshwater microbial communities from Crystal Bog, Wisconsin, USA - MA1M | ecosystem: Environmental > Aquatic > Freshwater > Lake | place: Crystal Bog, Wisconsin, USA | collected 2009-07-06
ATTCAAGCGGTCGGGAAGCCGGGTGGGGAACCGAGATGACGACGGTCGTGCGAGACCTCATTGCGAACGGTCCCCACCCACCTCCAAATTAGCACACTTCAAACACACAATTGCGAGCGATGAGCGAAGCAACCCAGCTAAAAGACATTATTGAAGTGCAACGGTGCAATGAAACTCTATCCTTCTCCATCATCTGGATTGCTTCGCTAACGCTCGCAAGGACGATAAGTTACAACGAATTCCGTAAATCAAACAAAGGTCACCGCCATGCTGATCGATTTTAAAGGCAAACGGGCACTCGTCACCGGTGCAGCACACGGCATTGGCCGCGCGATTGCGTTTGCGTTAGCGCGTGATGGTGCCACCGTGACAGGCGTTGATAACCGTGCCGTTGAACCAACCGAAAGCGGTGTGACGATTACCGCCCATAGCTGCGACCTCACCAAACGCGCGGCGATTGACGAGCTTGTGAACACTAAGGGACCGTTCGATATCCTCGTTCACAGCGCAGGCGGGGTATGTGGGCAAGTGGGCCGTCCTTTGGAAGAGATTTCGGAAGACGATTGGGACGCTATCGTCAACATCAATATGAAGGCTGGCTTTTTACTCTCGCAAGCGGTTGCGCCACATATGAAAAGCCAAGGCTTTGGCCGGATTATTCTGATTTCATCGGGTGCAGGTTTAGGCGTGAGCCTTACCGGTATTCAAGCCTATGCGTCCGCCAAAGCAGGCGAGATTGGACTTACGCGCCAATTAGGCCATGAACTTGGGAAATTCGGTATTACGGTGAACAGCGTAGCCCCCGGCTTTGTGCGCTCTAATCCTACCACCGAGCGGCAATGGGAAAGCTATGGCGCAGATGGCCAAAAGGCCATGCTCGAACGTATCGCCACCCGTCGCCTTGGCAAGGTGGATGACATCGTCGCAGCCACGTTGTTTTTCGCAAGCGATCAAGCCGAATGGATTACGGGGCAAACGCTCTCGGTGGATGGTGGCAAATGAGCGATCCTTGGCATTCAGCATTGATCGAAAAACGCCTTCTGGGCGATATGCCCAAGCACATCGAAACACTCAAAGCGTTTGTTTCAATTCCAAGCGTCTCAACCGATCCCGCCTATAAAGACGGTATTCTCAAAGCCAGCGAATTCGTCGCGGCTCAATTAAAGGCGGCAGGGTTAAACGAAGTTGCCATTTTGCCAACCGCTGGTCATCCGGTTGTCACCGCCGCTTGGCGCAATGCGCCGGGTGCACCAACCGTGCTGGTGTATGGCCATTACGATGTGCAACCGCCTGACCCGATCAGCGCGTGGAAATCTTCACCCTTCGTCCCCGATATCCGTGATGGAAGGCTATATGCGCGCGGCGTGTCGGATGACAAAGGCCCGATGTTGATCCCAATCGCGGTAGCGGCAGCGTATCTGTCGGAGCAAGGTGCGCTTCCGGTCAATATGATATTTCTGTTTGAGGGCGAAGAAGAAGTCTCCAGCGCCCATCTTGAAGACTTTGTCCGCGAGCATAAAGCGATGCTTAAAGCCGATTTCGCGCTTTCGGCGGATGGCGCTCAATGGCGTGCAGATCTACCCAGCGTTACAGTAGCGAGTCGTGGCATTTGCGCGTTGGAAGTGACCGTTCGCGGGCCAGGCAAGGATCTCCATTCCGGACGCCATGGCGGATCGGTAGCCAACCCCATTCAGGCACTTATTGCCCTCTTAGCCAAGCTCCATACGCCAGAAGGCGCTATTGCCGTCCCGGGCTTTTATGACGGGCTTGATCCGGTTCATCCTGACGAAGTTAAAGCCATTGCCGCCATCCCGTTTGATGAAGCAGCCTATCTTCAAGAAGTAGGCGCATCAGCAGGCGCGGGCGAAGCGGGCTACACGCTCCTACAACGCAATTGGATAAGGCCTACGCTCGAATATAATGGCATTGTCGGCGGCTATACCGGCCCAGGCAAAAAGACTGTCATTCCGTCGGAAGCCTCAGCTAAAATTTCTTGCCGCTTGGTACCGGGCCAAGATCCAGACCGCATCGTAGCGTTGCTCGCGAGATTTCTTGAAACCAACGCGCCACAGGGAACCAGAGTCAACGTCAAACGCGAGACGGGGGGCACGCCTGCTTATGCGGTAACCCATGATCATCCCGCGCTCGTTCTCTCAGAAGATGTGCTTGAATCGGTACTAGACCGGCGCCCTGTCCGCGTGCGGATGGGGGCAACGATTCCTATTGGTGATATTTTCCGTCGCGTGCTGGATATCGACACCGTCTTCTTCTCATTCTCAACGGTCGATGAAGACTACCACGCACCGAACGAGTTTTTTCGCCTCGCAAGCTATGAGCGCGGTATGATCGCTTGGGCTCGGTATTTGGGTAAATTGGGCGGGACAGTTAAGCAGGGTTAACCCACAAAGAGCAAAAAATCTTACTTCTCGCCCGCTATCCGATCCGTCCAAGCCAGCAACAACCCCGAGACCACAAAGGTCATATGGATACCGACATACCAAGCCAATTCTCGGTCGGTAAGGTTATGAATATCCATGAAGCTTTTCAAAAGCTGAATACCCGAAATCGCGACAATTGAAGAGAGTAGCTTCAATTTCAGACCCGAAAAATCGATTTTCGCCATCCAGTCAGGCCAATCCGGATGCCCCCCGACATCGATCTTCGAGACGAAATTCTCGTAGCCCGAGAAAATCACGATCACGATCAAGGAACCCGTGAGGGTCAGGTCCACCAGCGAAAGCACGCCTAAAATCACGTCGGTCTCTTTTGCACCTGGCATTATGAGGGCGAAATGCAGTACCTCTTCCCCGGCCTTGATGAGCAAAAAGAAAAGCGCAAAGACAAGCCCGACATAGAACGGCGCGAGCAGCCAACGACTGGCAAACAAAAAGCGTTCAAGAGCACGTGAAACCATGAGATCAGCCTTATTCAGCAGCGACGGGCAGGCTAATGGGGCAGCTGACACCCGTGCCGCCTAATCCGCAATAACCATTCGGATTTTTAGCTAAATATTGCTGATGGTAGGCTTCAGCAAAATAAAACTCGGCCGCCGGGATGATCTCGGTTGTGATCGCGCCAAACCCCGCCTTACCGAGCCGCTCTTGATAGACCGCCCGGGAGGCTAACGCCGCCTCACGCTGTTCATCCGAAAAATAATAGATGCCTGACCGATAGGTGGTACCAACATCATTGCCCTGCCGCATGCCTTGCGTTGGATCATGCGATTCCCAGAAGAGCTTCAACACCTCGTCAAAACGGACGACGGCGGGATCATACACGACCAAGACGACCTCATTATGCCCCGTTAGCCCGGTGCAGGTCTCCTCATAGGTCGGATTCGGCGTAATGCCGGCCGAATAGCCCACCGCGGTTACATAAACACCGGGCATTTGCCAGAATTTGCGTTCAGCACCCCAAAAACAGCCTAAACCTAACATCGCCGTTTCATATCCATCCGGATACGGGCCCTTAAGCGGGTTACCATTCACAAAATGGGTCTTGGCCGTTGGCAAAGGAGCGTCACGCCCGGGCAACGCCTCTTCCTGAGTAGGCATGCGGGGTGTTTTGCGAAAGCTAAACATGGTGCGTCTCTCCAGTGCCAAATACGTAAATTAATATAGGACGCATCGTTAGCGGTTTCGAGTCTCTCGAGCCGAGAAATTATACAATATCGCACCGAAGAGGTTGCAAGCTGCGGCGTGTCGTTTATAACCACCGCTCCAATGGTGTCATCGTTCGTACACCGAAGACGGAGGGGTGGCCGAGTGGTTTAAGGCGCACGCCTGGAAAGTGTGTATACGGGAAACCGTATCGCGAGTTCGAATCTCGCCTCCTCCGCCAGATTTTCTTATTAAACAATTGAAAATTATAACTTTTTTCGTTTACAAATTTTTCCGTCCACGTTTTCGTCCACGTCTAGATTGCCGCACTTCTAGAAACTCTTGCGAACAACGGTGAACGATACCGTGTTGTTAAGCCTGTCAAACACGATGGCAGTTCTAGGCTAAAGCCAATTCAAGTAGACGACCGTGAATCTTCATAATGCCTTGAATAGCTGAAGGCATTCCACTCTTTGCTCATTATCGCTTCACCGCATCTCGTTGCCATGAGGCCTCTGCTCCCGCAGCCGCTCATAAAGCTGGCCCGGTCCAAGGAGGATGTCCTTCAGCCCACTGCGCACCTGCTCGGATGCAAGCGCCTGTTTGCTCATCGTTGTGTGAGAGTTCAGAGCGTCCATAATCGCGTTCATGATCTCCTTGTTGAGATCGGGCGAGTTGGAGAACTGCTCTTTGGTGTTGGAGGAGGCCTGTTGGACAAGAACCTCGGATTCCAGCAGCTTGCCCTTGATGACATTGTTTACATAGACGAGCTGATCACCTTCCGTTAGGTCACCGCTGAACAGTCCGTTGACCTTCTCGATGATCTCATCCAGCAGAGCCTTCTCCTTGGCATACACACCACCCGATCCCGCTTCCGTCAGCGGCTTCAACTCTGGCTGTGGTGCGTCGGTGTTAAGGGCGATGGCCTGTTTGCCTTTGTTTTTCAATGTGTGGTGGGTCAGGGTGACGCTGGAGAAGTCGATTGTTTCCCGTTCACGTTGAAAATCCAGCAAGGGGATCAGGCGGCGATAGAAGATGGACCGTTTCTCGATCTCAGTGTTGCCGTAGTCGAAGATTTGCGACAGGAACGTATAAATCCGCTGGAACGCTCCCATATCGTTCTTGAACAGGACAAGGGCGTCCATGTCTTCGGTGGCGTCTTTGATACCCTGAGCGTCATCCTTGGCGATGGCGATAGCTAGCGCTGCTTTAAACGCTTTGTATTGCTTTGATAGGCGATCAACGACCGGCTCAAGGGCAGCCACCAAGTCCCGCTGTTGCGCTTTAGGATTAAGTTCAACAGCAACAACCCGCTCCACCTCGAAGTCGTCATAATGACCCATGTCATCCAGCTTGGCCCTAAGATTGTAGACGAGGTTAGGATCGGTCACATCTTCGAGCTTGGCGGTTGTAAAGTAGGTCTGGAAGGCAGCCAGTATCTCTTCCGGCTCGTTTACGAAATCGAGGATGTACGTCTTGTCTTTACCCGGATAGGACCGATTGAGGCGGGACAGTGTTTGCACCGCTTGGATACCCGCAAGCCTCCGGTCGACATACATCCCGCAGAGCAGTGGTTGGTCAAAGCCCGTCTGGAATTTGTTGGCAACCAACAGGATGTGGAATTCATCCGTATCAAAGGCGTCCCGAATGTCCCGGCCCTTCAGCAACGGGTTCATTAGTTTGCTGGTTTCGGTTACCGCCTCGGGAGAGGATTCAGGGTCGATCACTTCACCGGAGAAGGCAACCAGCGTTCCAATGCTATAGCGACGTTGGGCGATGTAGGTTTCAATCGCTAGCTTCCAGCGAACCGCCTCTTTGCGGCTGGCAACCACCACCATGGCCTTGGCCTTGCCATCGAGCAACGGCAAAACATTGGCCATATAATGCTCAACGACCACCTGCACCTTCTGGCTGATATTGTAGGGATGGAGATTTACCCACCGCATAATGCCCTTTAGGGCTTCATCGCGGTCAACCTGCTTCTCGTCCCACTCCTTGCCATTGTTGGCGAGTTTGAAGGCAAGTTTATAGGTCGTGTAGTTCTGCAAAACATCGAGGATGAACCCTTCCTCAATCGCTTGCCGCATCGAATAAACGTGGAACGGCTGTGGCAGATTATCGACACCGGCAGGAAGTTCAGGGTTAGGCCTACGCCCAAAGAGTTCCAGCGTCTTGGCCTTGGGGGTTGCGGTGAAGGCGACATAGGTAACGCCTTTATTGCTGGCCCGTTCTTCCATATCAGCGGCCAACACATCTTCGGTGCTGATCTCGCCGCCATCGTCCACGTCTGCCGCTTCTTCGGCGGATAGAGCTTGTTTAAGCTTGATGGATGAAGAACCCGTCTGCGAACTGTGTGCCTCGTCTGCAATCACGGCGAAGCGTTTGCCTTTGGTGGCTGCCAACTCCTTCACCGCTGCCAGCGCACGGGGGAAGGTTTGAATGGTACACACGACCACCTTCTTGCCGCCTGACAGCGCCTCTGCCAACTGGCTGCTCTTGCGGCCACCGGTCTCGGAATCGATGACCTGCACCACGCCGACCGTGCGCTGGAATTCGTTCAGCGCCTCTTGCAATTGCTTATCGATCACATTGCGGTCGGATACCACCAGCACCGTATCAAACAGCTTGTTGTCTTGGGCATCGTGCAAATCGGATAGGAAATGGGCTGACCATGCAATCGAGTTGGTCTTCCCCGACCCTGCCGAATGCTGGATCAGGAACTTGCCGCCAGCGCCTTCCGCCAACACCTGCGCTACCAGCTTCCGGGTTGCATCAAGCTGATGGTAGCGGGGAAAGATGACCTTCGTGATGGCCTTCTTGGTCTTGTCCCTTTGCGCCACGATATAGCGGCCCAAAATGTCGAGCCAGCTATCAACCTGCCACACCTCTTCCCAAAGATAGCTTGTGCGATGCCCATCGGGGTTAGGCGGGTTGCCTTTGCCACCACCGTCGCCTTTGTTGAACGGCAGAAAGCGTGTGGCTTTCCCCTCAAGCTTGGCGACCATGTGGACTTCGCTATTGCTCACCGCAAAGTGCACCAATGCCCCATTGGGGAAGCTCAGGAGCGGTTCCGGTGCTTGGCCCTTAGGTTTCGGCTCACGGTCAAAGCGGTATTGGTCAATGGCGTCCTCAACGCTTTGGGTAAAGTCCGTCTTGAGTTCAACGGTCGCCACCGGAAGGCCATTCAAGAACAGCACGAGGTCAATCGAATTCTCATTGTGCAGGGAGTAGCGCACTTGCCGCACCACCCGGAGGCGGTTGGCTTTGTAACGCTTTACAAGCTCAACATTCATGCCGAGAGCCGGTTTGAATTGCGCCAGTTCCAGCCTGCGCTTCAGCCCCATTAGCTCAACGCCCTTCCGCAGCACATCGAGAGTGCCTCGGTCATCCAGCTGCTTGCGAACCCGGTCGAGCAGTGTGGTCTCTGCCGCCGCACCGTGACTGTTGGTGAGCGCCTCCCACTCTTTGGGCTGCGCTTCTTTGATCCAGCCAATCAGGTCGGGTGCGAACAGCGCCCTTGCCCGGTCGTAGTGTGCCGCATCGGATACACTATAGTGCCAGCCATGGGCGGAGAGGTGAGCGCAGATGTCATCCTCAAAGCTGATCTCTTTGTGGAGGGTCATGCACTGAGCCTTAGCGTTTTGAGATGAGGCTTTAGGGCCTGATCAAGCCGGTTCATCGTGGTGACTAGATTGGCTTGAATGGTGTCCCATTGATCTTCCGGTGAGCGATAGCCGCCCTCTACACTGGCTCTAATCCGGCAAGCCCGTTTGGCGTCGAGCCTCTCCCAGCTCAGCGCACCGCCGAAGGCTGTTTCAATCTCTGCTTTGTGGGCAAGCAACTGATCAAAAGCCGCCTTGTTCTCTGCCTCGTTGTTCTTGCCCCGGTCGATATAGAGTTCGGCGCTCGATTGGTCCTGCGTGACCGCATAATTCAGCCCAAGCCCTCGCACACCGGAGCTTGTACCAATCCACGAATAGATGCCGGGTGAGATATGGGCATGGAGTTTGGCTTCAGGTCGCCCGACAAGCAATGTCCACCAGCGTTGCCGAATGTCATATCGCTCGGCGAACTCTTTGTTGGTTTTGGCGATGTCTGATTTGTCTTCGGCAGGACCGACAATAACGGTCAGCATCGGCGCAGGCAGGGAATCCCCTATCCGAACCGCCTCAACCTTGAGCAGATAGAAACGCGCCGGACTACTATCATTCAGCCACGACATGGCGGCAACATGTTCTGGCCGTGGTTCGGATACAATCCAGATGGCCGTCCGAGCATTGAGCGCCGTGAGATAGGTAATCAGCTTTCCGAGATGGTCGTGATTGCTCTTCTCCAACTGGTTCTCAATGATGACCTTGCCGCCGCCTTCATCCTCCGCCACAAGATCAATGCTGAAGGAACCTGCGGCCTGTTCCCGATCCACATTCACAAGCGTGATGTTGAGCGCCTCGTTCAGTACATCCACATTGTCTTGCAACCATTGCGTGAAGTCATAGGCTTCATGCTTCCACACATCCCGAAGCGCCACACGTTCCAAGCGTCCTATCGCTAACTTGCTCATGCCGCCTCCGATTGCGCTTCGGCAGGCACAAGGCCACGCACGTCGATCTTACCCGTGACGGCAGCGGAGATCAGGGCTGAGCGGCGTTCTTGCAGGAGGGTGATGGCGGATTGGGCTTCTGAGATTAATTGATTGAAGCTAGCCTCCAAAGCCTCGACGAAAGCAATTATTTTTAATTGTTCAGCACTAGGTGGAACCGTCAAAATAAAGTTCAGAATAAGTGGCATCCTTAATGAATCAACCGTGGATTTCGCGCCACCCTCAAGAGCTACCCTTGCAAAATTTACGCGTAGAAAATGAAAGAAGAACCGTCCATCCAGTTCCTTAAATTTATGGAACATGTAAACGCGTTGGTGAAAGTCAAATTTTCCATTGATATAGTGAAAAACTTTACCGACCCCAACACCATCACCAGCAGTTAATACTGCCTCGCAGTCTTGAGAATACCCGTCGATCCGTTCGACGGTTTGGGACCGAACGAAAAAGGGAAATGCACCCTCATCAACTGCATGGGCCGTATCCCTACTGCCAGTTTCGACTAAGCATAGAAACCTAAGTCGCTTCACCTCCCAATGCTCCGGCACATCACCCAGCCACTCAACACCCGATGGTTTCATCAGCACCTTGGGATCAAGCCCCTTGGTGACGGCGTGTGAGATGACGGCCTGACGCTTCTCCTGCAACAGCTCGATCAGCCGCTTCTGCTCCTCCACCAGCGCATCAATCTTCCCCGTCTCCCGGTCGAGAAAGGCAGCGATGGTGGTTTGCTCGGGGAGGGGTGGAAACGCTATTTCAAAATTCCTCACAAAACTGTCGGGAACTCTCTTTTGTCCACCTGCACCATACATCTCACCTTCACCAAGTTGACGGAAGGGAGCTGACCTAAACAGCCAGTCAAGGTATTCCGATGATGCTTCATGCTGCTTGGGTCTAACCACAATCAGCTCAGTCGTCCCAAATCCTATTCCACCGTGCAGGCTCCTCATCACTGCACCTTTGCCATTCTCGAAGCAGGGCGTAATCTTCGCAATCGTTACGTCGCCATCCTGAAAATAGGTATATCCTGTCTCCACATCACTTATCTTGCGCAAACGGTCGAGTGTCAGATTGCCATTGTCGTCTATGGCTTCCATCGGAATGAATGAGACCTCATCAGTCTTCTCTTTAGTTGCTATTTCACCTTTTGACGGATTGAGATCAGCGACAAAGCGGAGCCGCTTCACCTTCCAATGCTCTGGCACATCGCCAAGCCACTCCACACCGCTATCTTTCATGCGTCCATAGGTTGGAAAGCTCATACCCGCAGCCCTTCAATCATCGCCGTGATCCGGGCCGTTACCGCATTCAAATCGGCATCGATCTCGCTCAATGCCCGGGGTGGCTCAAACACATAGAAGTGGCGGTTGAACGGAATTTCATAACCGACCTTGGTCTTCTCCTCGTCGATCCACGCATCGGGCGCATGGGGTTTCACCTCACGCTTGAAATAGGCTTGGATATCGTCGGACAGCGGCACATTCTCGGTATCCCGCAAGCTTGAGTCAGCCATTGGCTTGTCTTTCTGCTTGCCTTTGGTCGCCAGCACCACTTTGCCAGCCTCATCCCGCAAGGGACGCTCCACGGTGATCGTGTGATACCCAAAATCCGAGTTGCTAAAGAGACGTGAGAGGGGTGCAAGCTTCACCTTGCCGCCATAGGGTGCTTGGGGTGGCCTCTCGCCTTGCCGCACAATCTCCCTGCCGATCTCTTTCCCGTCACTGTCAATCAGGGTTGCAAGCTCCGCCTCGGCACAATCGCCAAACAGCTTGGTAATGTCGGCAATATGCTGGTCGCTCATCTCCTTGCGTTTGGAGCCAAGACTCTTCCGCATCTTCTGCCAAAACGAGCTGGCATCGACGAGCTGCACCTTGCCCTTACGCTCGGGCGGTTTCTTGTTGGAAACGATCCAGACATAGGTAGAGATGCCAGTATTGTAGAACATGTCGGTGGGTAGCCCGATGATGGCTTCCACCAGATCATTCTCCAGCACATAGCGCCTGATCTCGCTTTCACCACTGCCAGCGCCACCTGTGAACAAAGGGGAGCCATTCAAAACAATACCAAAGCGGGAGCCACCATCCTTCAAAGGCTGCATCTTGGACAGAAGGTGCATCAGGAACAGCAACGAGCCATCCGACACCCTTGGCAGCCCGGGTCCGAAGCGACCATTGAAGCCTTGGCTTTCATGCTCCCGGCGGATTTCCTTCTCGACCTTCTTCCACTCAACGCCAAAGGGCGGATTGGACAGCATGTAATCAAAAGTCTTGCCCGGTAGCCCGTCATCCGACAGCGTGTTGCCGGGGATCAAATTACCAACGTCTTGCCCCTTGATGAGCATATCTGCCTTGCAGACAGCGTAGGACTCATCGTTCAGCTCTTGGCCGAACATGGTGAGCCTTGCTTTATCGTTCTGCCCAGCAAGGTGTTCCCCCGCCACGGACAACATGCCGCCTGTGCCAGCGGTGGGGTCATAGATGGTGCGAACAATGCCGGGCTTCGTCAGCGCCTCGTCATCCTCGATAAAGATCAGGTTGACCATTAACCGGATAACCTCACGGGGTGTGAAATGCTCACCAGCGGTCTCGTTGGAAAGTTCAGCGAATTTACGAATCAGCTCCTCAAACACCGCCCCCATCTGGGCGTTGCTGACATGATCGGGGTGCATGTCCACCCGGGCGAACTTCTCGGTCACGAGGTAGAGGAGATCGTTCTTGGCCAGCCGCTCAATGATCGTGAAGAACTCGAACCGCTCAAAAATATCCCTCACATTGGCCGAGAAGCCTTGGATGTAGGTGAACAGGTTCTCCTTAATGTGGCTCTGATCCCCCATCAGCCGCTTCACATCCATCGGCGAGGTGTTGAAGAAGGTCTGATTAGCCTTGCGCAACAAGAACGGCTCTGGATTAATGCCTGCCGTAGACTTCTCGGCAAACTCGGCCAACACGGCAGCCTTGGTAGGCTCTAAGACGCAATCCAACCGACGAAGAACGGTAAAGGGCAGGATGACCTTGCCATATTCTGATTGCCTGAAATCCCCCCGAAGGAGATCAGCCACGGACCAGATAAGGGCGGAGAGTGATTGTTGGTTCATGCGAGAGGACCACCGAAATGACGAACGGGTACTCGAAGACGCAACAAAAAACTGATAAATTGACGTTACGTAATGTTTTATACCAGATCAAGCCTGATCCACCGGTTCGGTGGCGGGACAGGTGATGATCCTGACGTTTGAACGGCCAAATTGATTATCATCAATAGGGTCAAAATGACGCTGACTGGTGCCGCGCCATCTCAGCCAATGCCCTTAATGCTTGGCCGATGTCGGACTGAACCTGCAAAGGGGCGGCTGTATTGCCCTTCAGCTCGACGGATGACAAGCGCGGGTGAACGTAAGGAGCGGCAGCAATGGCAGCGGAGAGACGGTCCTTTAACGCTTGTTGAGCGTCATTCATCACATCCAGCAGATAGTCCAACGGCAAAGGCATTCCAGACGCCTTCGCGGCTCGGATCGTACTTGAAGACGAACGAACCTGCCGCGAACCTTTGGGGCGTCCTGCGCCGGGTCTGGTGCCGCCTCGTTGCATGACTAGCTCTGATTAATGTGATTTAAGTAATTCAAATATATATCAAAAATTTGGAATTTCAATTGGAGGGGTGGGAAGTCCGGTCACAACTTTGTTTGTTCTGGTGGGCCAGAAGGTCGAAAAGCAAAGCCAAACTGAGGCTGGTCTCTCCCCTGCCGCAGCCGGTTGCCAAGTCCCAGAGTACCGCACCCGTCTCGCAGTCTTTGAACTGCACCTTCAGCCAAGATATAGATAGGAGGGGCGGTTTGGCTACTGGGTGCGTAGTGGCGTTTTTGCCCTTAATTTCCGTTTTTACGGTAGTGGCATTTTTGCCCCCGACTCAGTAGCTATAATGCCCCTTGGATTATAATTTTCTTTCTGGGAAGCGACTTAACATCAGTCCTTATTTTTCTTCCGTCTGCGTTTGCAATATCTTATGGCACGATCATAGGATGCCCTTTCATGGTACTCAGCCACAGCTTGCCTAGCATCGGCTATGCTTTCAAATCGTCGCCATTCATTGGTTGCCTTATCAACGCCATCTGATCGGTAAACAGGTAGGCAGGTAATCCTGTATAGACTTGGTGCGCCACTATCGCCTTCAGGCCGCAAATGGCCTTTTCTGGTAATCTGTATAAAGCCAAGTGCCTCCAGTTCGTCTAATGCCTTGGATATGGATTTGCGTCTAACGCCATACTTCTCAAAATCTGAATAAGTGCAGGGAATCCTGCCATTTTCATTTCCCCCGTGTTCCATATGTTCAATTAGTAAACGGTAGAACACCGCGTTGGCGTTCCCGCTAAGCGCTTTCCAAGCTGGACTAGCTAAAAATGAAATCCCTAATTGGATGAAGGATTCATCCGGCCATTGCCTAGCCATTTTTTTGTCACGGGAACTGGCAATTTTAGTTGTTGAACGACCAGTTTTATCGGCTTTAAACATATTATTCTCCAATTGAGAAGCCGACCTAGGAACGCACCTGAAAACATGCTAAATAATTGAAGTCACTCATATTTAGCATTATCGGGCTGCTCCAGATTGGGGCGGCTCGTTTTGTTTCAGGTTAATTTTGGTTCAAGTGATTGGTATGATGTGGAGACGCCACCTTGTTCGAGGAGGCGGTCTGCTTCAGTGGCTGGAATTATCCGTCGGCCACATATTTTTACCGACTTTAAATTGCCTTCTCTTATGAGCCTGTAAAGGCTGGTACGGCCGATAGGAACATTATTTAGAAAGTCATTGACGGTATAGCCCTTGGGGCTACCCGAATTTACAGCAACGTTTTTCATACGATTATCTCCGACTCGTGGCGAACACGGACGATAAATAATCGTTTAAAATCAACATACTAGGGAAAAAGATCGGTGTCATTATTTCCGGAATTATGTGTCATCCTTTTTTTCCGGAAACAAATCGTCGTCTATTATTTCCCCTTTTTTCCTTCGTGGCCCCATTGCTTTCGTAATGGCCTTTCGGGCGGCATCAAATTCCATCCCATATTTCTTTGCAATAAACTTGATGAAATCTTGGACTTTCTTGGGTTTGGTTTGGTCAAAGTATAGAAAGGAGAGATGCAAAATCTCTAAATCCCGACCCTCGTGGGGTTTTCTGCCTTTTTTTGCCTTCCATGGTTTTGAAACTACATCTGCCAGATAATTTAGTTCGGCTTGGTTATATTTGGGAGTGTCACAAATAATTTTACTAAGACGTTCATGAAATTCTTCGGCTGAATTTGATTGCTCTAAAAAATAAATATCCGGAATAAAAAATGGTTCCTGTTCAAATTCTTCAAATTGAAAATCCCAATCGGTTTCGTCCCGTTCTTCTTCCATCGCAACTATCCAAATGGTTGTCTAAATTCAGCAACTGCTTACATAGTCTGCCCATTCATCCATAAGTCCACGTCGCTTTTCAAGAGCGTCCCCACGACGGTATGCGCGTTCGACTGCATTTCCAACATTGTGAGCAAGAGCAGTTTCAGCTACTTCGCGCGGATAATCAGTCTCATCACCCGCCCAATCCCTAAATGCGCTTCTAAATCCGTGAACTGTTACGTCCATCTTCTTCAAATCAAACCGCCTAAGAATAACCTCCAGCGCCATGTTCGATAATGGACGGTCTTTTTTACGGCCCGGGAAAATATATGACTCATTCCCAAAGGCGGACATCGTTTCCAAAATCTTAATCGAGCGTTTGGTTAGAGGGACTCGATGCTCTTTTCTAGCTTTCATTCGATCAGGCGGGATTATCCAGATGCAATTTACGAGATCAATCTCAGGCCATTTTGCATTAAGTACCTCGCTTGTTCGGGAAGCATTTAGAATTAGAAATTCAAATGCTGAAGCACTGACAGAACCATTTTCTCGGAGCCTTTTTATAAGCGCAGGAACGTCACCGTATTTCATAGCACCGTGGTGGCCACGATTGGATGATAGTTGTGTGGGAAGTATCCGGTCTAAATGATGCCGCCACTGAGCCGGGTTTGCCCCTACCCGAAAGCCCTTTGCGGTAGCAGCGGCTAGCACGGCTTCAATTCGACCTCTGATCCGGCTGGCAGTTTCAGGTTTTAATTGCCAAATAGGCTTCAACACAGCCAAAACATGTGCCGTGTCAATTTGATCGGCGGGTATATCACGTAAGGACTTAACATCCACGGAGAAGGTCGTTTTCCATTGCGCTTTGTGTTTCAGGTTACTCCATTGGGATTGCATTGTCTTTATATAATCATCGGCCAATTCACCGAATGTGGGGACCTTTTTTTTCTTACCGCGTTGATCAGCAATAGGATCAATGCCCTTGGCGACAAGGCTACGATTATTAGCTGCCTTTGCTCTTGCATCAGCGAGGCTAACTGACCTAGCCGAACCTAGCCCATGATAACGTTCCTTACCTTGCCATGTGTAGCGGAATTGCCATGCCTTCCGATCTGCTTTCACGACAAGCGAGAGGCCACCTCCATCCGGGTAGCTTCCGTGTTCTTCTACCGAGGCGACAAACTTAGCATTTAACCTATGAAGTGACCTGACCATTTGAAACCGTCCACGTTATCGTCCACGTATTTAGCTCCGGATATGGGCGAACAGTAGCGTACGTCGGTGAACTTGAATAGCCATAACTTATTGTTATATAAACATATTAACTGAATATTTTGAATTACCATGAATAGCGGAAAACAATAGTCTAGCAGACGCCTCCTCCGCCAGTTACCCAGTTACTAACTCCCAAACACCCACCGAGCCGCCCCGAATTCCTTTTGATTTCAAAGGAAGTTGGCAATTCTATGCGAACTTCCGAGACTGGCTCTTAGGGGCTATTTCAGTCTCGAAACCTCAATT